>JACCDG010625236.1_pt1 | contig 31110 bp, 32 predicted proteins | sample 7442471 | NCBI WGS metagenome assembly JACCDG01 (sample SAMN15323444, study PRJNA562643) | freshwater metagenome | isolation source: river surface water | place: USA:Blue River Watershed | collected 2017-08-17 | reverse complement strand
TACAGGTATTGGCCGATATGGAGAGGGAAGGGGTACGCCTAGATAAAGCAGTTTTGAAGGAAATTTCGAGGGAATTGGAAAAGGACATTGTAAGTGTTGATAAAGAAATTCAACAATTGGCGGGCACTGCATTTAATATTTCCTCTCCCAAACAAGTGGGAGAAATTCTTTTTGAGTACCTCAAAATAATCGATAAACCTAAGAAAACCAAAACCGGACAATATTCTACAGGGGAAGATGTGTTGTCCAAACTGACGGATAAACACCCGATTGTTCCGAAGATATTGGATTATCGCGAATTGGTAAAACTGAAGAATACATACGTGGATACACTTCCGGAGCTTGTGAATCCCAAAACCGGACGTATACATACAACCTATAATCAGGTAGTGGCGGTAACAGGGCGTTTAAGCTCCGATAATCCCAACTTACAAAACATACCCGTGCGCACCCTTCGCGGGCGCGAAATACGTAAGGCATTTGTAGCGCGGGATGAGCAGCATATTTTGATGAGTGCCGATTATTCACAAATTGAATTGCGTATTGTGGCGGCTATCAGCGAAGACCCCAATATGTGCGAAGCTTTCCGTTTGGGAAAAGATATTCATACCGCCACCGCAGCAAAGGTATACGGAATACGTGAAGATGAAGTGACCAAAGACATGCGCTACAAGGCCAAGAGTGTGAACTTCGGTATTATTTACGGACAGGGCGCTTTCGGTTTAGCCGAAAACCTGAACATTTCCCGTACAGAAGCCAAACAATTAATAGATAATTATTTTCTGCAATACCCTTCCATCAAAAAATACATGGATCACCAGGTGAATTTTGCCCGGGAACATGGTTATGTTCAAACATTATTGGGTCGCAGACGGTTGCTTCGCGACATTCTGTCTTCCAATGCTGTAGTGAGGGGTTATGCGGAACGAAATGCGATTAATGCCCCAATACAGGGATCGGCTGCAGATATGATAAAGGTGGCTATGATTAACATACACCATGCTTTGAAAAAGGAGCAACTGAAATCGCGGATGATTCTTCAGGTGCATGATGAGTTGATTTTTGATGTACATATATCAGAATTGGAGCAGATGAAACAATTGGTGGAAGAACACATGAAAAGCGCCATGCAGCTTTCCGTTCCTTTGGAAGTAGGCATAGGCACGGGCAACAATTGGCTGGAGGCTCACTAAACAGAACGGTTTTCCCAAATTACATTTCCTGAATAATGCTTGCCCGTTTAATACTTCGTAACCAACGCCCGGCACAACTTCTACTGGCAGTACTGGGAACGGTTTTTGGTATGTTGTTGCTTCTGGCTTCGCTACAAGTGTATAATGATGTACAGACCTTATTAAATAATAAAAGTGAAGATGCGGTACTCGGACCTCATTATGTAGTCATCAATAAGGAGGTTTCGCTGCTGAATACCTTATCTATGGCCAGCACGGAGTTTACCGATGAGGAAGTAAAAGCGTTGAAGGAACAGGCATTTACTCAAAACCTTAGTGGCTTTTCTGCCAGCCTGTTCGGCGCCCGTGCCTTTGTTGATCAGCAGGCTAATCCGGGTTTCCCCCCTTTATATACCGATTTATTTTTTGAGGCACTCCCCAATTCTTTTCTGGATGTGAAGCCCAATGACTGGAAGTGGGAAGAAGGAACAACAAGTCTGCCGATTATTGTTCCGGCAGATTATATGAATATGTATAATTTCGGATTTGCCCCCAGCCAGGGTTTACCCCAGTTATCGAAAAAAACGGTGTCCTTAGCTACTTTTAAAGTAAAGGTGTGGGGCAAGGGTAGAGAAGATGTTTTAGATGCGCACGTAGCCGGATTCAGCAACCGCATTAATACTATACTTGTACCCGAAAAGTTTTTGAATTATGCCAATGAGCAATTTGGATCAGGGAAACAAAAGCGACCCTCACGTTTAATCATCAGCACACCAGATCCTTCTGCACCGGAACTACAAAAGTTTCTGGAGGAAAAGGGTTACGAAACGAATGCGGAACAAATGCGCAATGGAAAATTAAACTCCCTGTTGAGGGTTATTATGAAAATATGTCTGGTTATTGGCGGAGTAATTATTTTGTTGTCCCTGCTGGGATTTGTACAATATGCTCAGCTTATTATTAATCGCTCCGCTTACGAATTACTAACATTGATCAAATTAGGATATGATTATAAACTGTTGTGGCGTAAGTATTTTTTATTTTATACAAGCATTTTCAGCACTGTATTTGTATTGGCTCTTATCGCCCTTCATTATGTAAAAGCTTACTTTGCAACATTTATGGGAGAAAAAGGCTTTGGAGTAGAAGACGGGCTTTCAGCTGCGGTAGTACAAACCGGCTTTTTACTTACACTGGCATTGCTCCTTTTTAATGGAACTGCGGTGTTTATATCATTAAAAAATTTGGCGAAGATGGGGAGAAGGCTCTAAAGCATCTTTGATATTATTAAAAAGTCGAATGGCCTGAGCATATTTATCCAACGGCATAAAGGTTCTTACCCAGCTTGTATAATACAGGCTCCAACAGTTACAAAGCTGGTTTCATCAATCAGGATTGCAGCACCGTTAGAACGATTTTTCTTATAACTATCACTTACTATAGGAGCGGAGGTTTTTAAGAGCACTTTGCATACATCGTTCAGCTGGGCTGTAGCTACACCAGATTCTTTTTCCAGGCTGTTTACATTAAGCTTGTATTCAATTCCTTTTACTACACATCGAACCTGACGGGAATTTTGCTGCAAAATATATTTTGACCCGACTTCCATTTGCTTGGTATCCATCCAGCAGAGCATGGCTTCAATTTCCTGAGTAATAACAGGGGCATTAGCCTCTCCGCTTTTAACGATCATGTCACCCCGACTCACATCTATATCATCGCTGAGGTGCAACACTACACTTTGTGGTGCAAATGCTTCTTCCACTTCATTACCGGCTATTTCAATAGATTTGATACTACTGCTAATACCTGCTGGTTGTACAAGTACCTTATCGCCTTTTTTATAAATACCACTGGTGATTTTTCCCGCATAGCCTCTGTAGTCATGCAGTAATTCGGTTTGCGGACGAATAACCCATTGCACTGGAAAACGCCCTTCGTTAAGGTTAATGTCTTTGTTAACGGGCACATTTTCCAGGTAATGGAGTAACGATTCGCCTTTGTACCAGGGTAATCTGTCGGATTTTTCCACAATATTATCACCATTCAGGGCACTGATCGGGATGAAGGTAACATTCCTGAGTTCCAGTTGCCGGGCAATATTTTCATAATCCTTAACAATACTGTCGAACACGTTTTGATTGTATTCAACCAGATCCATTTTGTTAATGGCAACTACTATATGCGGAAGACCCAGTAATGAAGCAATTAGCGAATGACGCTTGGTTTGTTCAATAACACCTTTGCGGGCATCTATAAGAATAACTACCAGATCGGAGTTAGAAGCGCCTGTAACCATATTGCGGGTATATTGAATATGGCCAGGGGCATCGGCAATAATGAATTTACGTTTGGGCGTTGAAAAATATTTATAGGCCACATCAATAGTAATCCCTTGTTCCCGCTCTGCCCGCAGCCCGTCGGTAAGTATGGCCAGGTCTATTTCTCCATTTTCTTTATTCTTACTTTGTTTTTCCAGTGCAGCCAATTGATCCACCAGAATAGATTTGCTGTCGTATAATAAACGGCCAATGAGGGTGCTCTTCCCGTCGTCAACACTGCCGGCTGTTATAAATCGTAGTATGTCCATTTTCGATTGTTGATTTTTAAATGCTGATTTATAGATGCCTGAGTTAAGTAATACCAATGTTATATTTTATTTGGTCCAATCCAAATAAAATATTTACAGTGGTAAATGCCGTTGCTATTAATGTTATGGCGCAATGTAGTGAAACGGAATTGGGCCATTATATTAATGCAAACGGTATAACTCCAGTCAACCATCTGAAATCAGCAATCCTGATTAAAAATATCCCCCCTTCTTTCTGTCTTCCATAGCCGCTTCCGAAACCTGATCGTCTATGCGTGTTTCACCACGTTCGCTGATACGGGATATCGAAATTTCCCGAATAATATCGTCTATGGTGCTTGCTTCGCTTTCCACTGCGGCGGTACAGGTCATGTCGCCTACAGTACGGTAGCGTACTTGTTTTTTTACGATAATATCCTGTTCATCAATCTGTATGAAATCTGAAACGGCTACTAATTGTTTTTCATCGGTAAGCACGCATTCGCGTGCGTGCGTAAAATAAATAGAAGGCAGGGCGATGTTTTCTTTTTTAATGTAATTCCATACATCTAATTCTGTCCAGTTGCTGATGGGAAACACCCGCACATTTTCACCTTTATGAATTTTCCCATTATAAATATTCCATAATTCGGGGCGTTGCCGTTTGGGATCCCATTGTCCGAATTCATCCCGTACCGAAAATATGCGTTCCTTGGCACGCGCTTTTTCCTCATCGCGTCTGGCTCCGCCAATACAGGCATCAAAACCAAACTCTTCTATGGTATCGAGCAATGTAAAGGTTTGCAGGGCATTACGGCTGGCGAATTTACCTTTGGGCTCTGTCAGTTTTTTTGCCTTTATGGTATCGCCCACATAACGTACAATCAGCTTCTCTCCCAGCTTCTGCACCAGATTATCGCGGTATTGAAGAGCTTCCGGAAAATTGTGGCCGGTATCGATATGTACCAGCGGAAATGGAAATTTTCCGGGACGAAAAGCTTTTTCAGCTAAACGTACCAGAGTAATGGAATCTTTTCCGCCCGAAAATAAAAGAGCAGGTTTCTCAAACTGAGCCGCTACTTCCCGCATAATGTGTATAGCTTCCGACTCCAGCTGCTCCAGATAATCTAAATAATACTTGTTCATTGTACCTTGTATGTTGTATGTTGTACCATGTATATTGTATTTGGCATCAGGTATGTTGTGTAATTGCGAGAGACCATCTCCAACTTTTTTATACCAATGTCTTGTGTCTATCTCGTATGCAACCCACACTCCTTCTTACTGTTATCTTCCCACCACCAGCGTCCGGCCCTGAAATCTTCCCCGTCTTTAATGGCCCGTGTACAGGGGGCGCAGCCAATACTTACAAAACCCCTGTCGTGTAAAGGGTTATAAGGGATATTGTGTTTATGTATAAAGGCTTTTACCTCTTCAAAAGTCCAGTTTAACAAAGGATGATATTTGATGATGTTATTGCTCTCGTCCCATTCCACCGAGGGCATGTCGGTTCGGTTGCCCGATTGTTCTGCCCGGATACCGGTAATCCATATCTTTTTACCTTGTAAAGCCCGCTTCAGTGGCTCTACCTTACGCAGTTGACAACACTCTTTTCGGTTTTCCACCGATTCATAAAAACTAATCGGACCTTTTTTTGTGAGGAGTTGTTCCAGGGCTTTCGCATCCGGATAATAGGCTTTAATAGGCTTTTTATAGCGTTCAAGTGTACTGTTCCAAACCGAATAAGTTTCACTGAACAGGCGTCCGGTATCCAGTGTAAATACTTCGATCGGAAGGTTGTCGGAAAAAATAACATGTGTGATTACCTGATCTTCATAGCCAAGGCTGGTAGAAAATACAAGCTCTCCTGCGTAAGCATCGGCTAATATACGCAGCGCTTCATGAGGCTGTTTCCCGGCAACACTATTTTTTATATGGTCAATCATCACAGATCCTTGTCTTTTTCTGCCTATTTTATAGCTTGCAGAATATCGTGTAATATATCTTCTTTATGTTCTAAGCCTACCGAAATACGAATTAAACCTGGTAAAATACCCACTGCCAGGCGTTCTTCTTCACTGAGTTTGCAATGTGTAGAGGAGGCCGGGTGTGTGGCAATGGTACGTGAATCACCAAGATTAGGCGATATGCGGATAACTTTTAAATTATCCATCAAGGATTTCCCTGCTTCATAACCACCTTTCACATTGAAAGTTACAATTCCACCACCACCTTTCATTTGTTTTTTGGCAATGGCATAATGCGGGTGCGAAGGCAGGAAAGGATATTTCACAAAGTCTATTTTCGGATGTTTTTCCAGTTCTGTGGCCACATACAATGCGTTTTCGCAATGCCTGTCCATACGCAGGGCAAGCGTTTCGATACTTTTGGAAATATTCCAGGCGTTAAAAGGAGAAATACTGGGGCCGGTAATCCGTGCAAACAGGTAGATTTCGTGAATAAGTTCTTTAGAACCAACCACAATGCCACCCAGTGTACGACCCTGCCCGTCCATGTATTTGGTGGCAGAGTGAATGACTAAATGCGCACCGAATTTAATGGGCTGTTGCAGATAGGGTGTGGCAAAACAATTGTCAACTATCAGTAAAACATTATTTTTTTTTGCCAGCCTGCCCATCAACTCCAGGTCGATTACCTCAATAGCCGGGTTTGTTGGCGTTTCAAGATAAATAAAACGGGTATTGGGCTGGATCAGTTTTTCTATTTCTTCCGGTTTATTGGCATCGAAATAAGAGTAACTGATACCCCATTTGGGGAAGTATTTATTGAAAATAGTGTGTGTAGCTCCGAATACTGAGGAACAGGACAAAACATGATCGCCGGATTTCAAAAGGGTCATGAAAGTGGTGAATATAGCGGCCATGCCTGTAGCCAGGGCAAAACCGGCTTCAGCCCCTTCCAGTAAAGCCACCTTATTGGCTAATTCATCGTTGTTTGGGTTGGAATAACGCGAATAGATAAAAGCCTCTTTCTCATCAGCAAAAGCGGCACGCATATCATCGGCCGTGTCAAATACAAAGCTGGAAGTAAGGTAAAGCGGAACGGAATGTTCGTTATGCTGACTGCGTTCCTGCTGGGTACGTATGGCTATGGTTTCAAAATGTTTCATTCAGATATAAGATATTAGACACAAGACACGAGATATTGTTGATTTCTGATCGGAGATTTTTGATTTATGAATGGTTATGCTTTATTACCTTTTAACTTTCTCTTTATGGCTTATGGTTGCTGACTTGGCCGAAGCATGGCTTTTTCCTTTTGGCTTCTTTTCAAGGCAAAGGCGCAGAGACGCTAAGGGTTGTTGATTTTTGACTGCTGATAGCATTTATGGCTTTTTACTTTACTCCACGCTTACTTTATAATCAATTTTCGCTGTTGGTTCCAGGGTTTTTGATACCGAGCAATATTTCTCTAACGATAATTTTACTGCCCGTTCTGCCTTGTCTTTATCCACTTTCCCTTTAAATTTAAAATGCAGGGTAATGTTTCTGAACAGCGAATAGTCTTCTATTTTTTCCCGGTCACCTTCCACTTCTATTTCAAATGATTCGATTTCCTGTTTTTGTTTTTTCAGAATCAAAACAATGTCTATTCCGCTGCATCCGCCTATTGCGGCTAATAACAACTGCATGGGCCTCATCCCTTTATTGCTGCCGCCTATTTCCGGCGATCCGTCCATCAGAATACTGTTGCCTTCTTCGTTTTGTGCTTCAAAGTTAAAGGCCTCATCTAATCGTTTAATGTTAATGCGCATGGTGAAAAATTTGAACCACAAAGTTACGTAATCAGAAGGCATTTACACCATTAACCGTGGTGTATTTCATGGTATATTTTACCCCGGGATTAATATATTTATAAGCGCTGTGGCTCATCAGGGCAGCCTCGTGGAATCCGCACAGAATCAGCTTCAGCTTATTCTTATAGGTATTAATGTCGCCAATGGCATACACCCCGGGTATATTGGTAGAATAGTCATCGGTATTCACTTCAATGGCATTTTTATCAATGTTTAAACCCCAGTTTTCTATAGGTCCTAATTTTGGACTGAGCCCGAAAAGCGGAATGAGGTTATCCACCTCAAGTTCCTGTAATTCCGTCGTTTTGGTATTCTGTATTTTCACACTTTTTAATACCCCATTACCATTTACCTCAGTCAGATTAGAATTTAATAACAGGTTTATTTTTCCTTCTTCTGCCAGTTTCATTACTTTATTTACACTATCGGGAGCACCACGGAAAGATTCACTTCGGTGAACGAGGGTTACTTCTTCTGCAACATCAGCCAGGAAAATCGTCCAGTCGAGGGCACTGTCGCCACCACCGGCCAGTACCAGTTTTTTACCCCTGTATTTTTCCGGATCCAGCACCATATAACTAACGCCTTTACCGTTTTCAAAGCGTTCCAGGCCTTGTACTTCCGGTTTCCGGGGCTCGAAGCAACCCAGGCCACCCGCAATCACTACCACTTTGCTGTGAATCTGTGTTCCCATGTTCGTGGTCAGCACAAAATCGCCATCACCGCGCTTGTCTAATGACTCAATTCGTTCTCCTAATGTAAATCCGGGTTGAAAAGGTTCGGCTTGTTTCAGCAGGTTGTCTACCAGTTCCTGCGCCAATACAGTGGGATAACCCGGAATGTCGTAGATGGGTTTTTTTGGGTAAATCTCCGAAAGCTGTCCTCCGGCCTGCGGAAGATAATCAATGAGGTGGCAGCGCATTTTTAATAATCCGGCTTCAAATACAGCAAATAATCCTACGGGCCCTGCGCCAACTATGGCGATGTCTGTTGTTATCATATATGGGTATATATTGGTTTGTTGTTATATTAAAAGAAAATTCGTTTCAGGCTTACGATGATGACCACAACGCCCACCAGAATCATAATGGTTTTTACCGGTATTTTATTGGAAAGGTAGGCCGCAAGAGGTGCAGCAATAATACCACCCAGTATTAAACCAATGATGATGCTCCAGTGGGTAAGCCCAATAAGAGTAACAAAGGTAAGAGAACTGGAAAGTGCAACAAAAAATTCGGCCAGATTAACAGAGCCAATAGTATAACGGGCATTGCGGCCACCGGCAATAAGTGTAGATGAAACAATGGGTCCCCAGCCTCCTCCACCAATAGAATCCATAAAACCACCCACAAGTGCCAGAGGAAAAATACGTTTGATCCGCTCCCGGATTTTATCTTTTTTCAGCGCCTTGAAAATAATGACAACTCCTAAAAATAATGTATAAGTTGAAACAAGAGGCTTAAGGATATAGTTATAATCTTCGAGTGAAGACAGGATATAAGCTCCAAGAATGGCTCCGATAACTCCTGGTATTAAAAGGGTTCGGAACAATTTGGTATTCACGTTCCCAAAGCGCAGGTGCATCAGCCCTGATACGCCGCTGGTAAAAATTTCCGACGCATGCACACTGGCGCTGGAAGCTGCCGGGGTAACTCCCACCGACAATAAAAATGTAGTAGCGGTAACACCATAAGCCATCCCCAAAGCGCCGTCGATCATTTGTGCGGTAAAGCCGGCCAGGATATAATAAAGAATGCTGGCATCGATACTGTTGGCAATTTGTTGAGCATAGCCACCAATACTGGCTGGTGGCAGATACATCGAGAAAAGGTAGCCGGCAATGAGCAGGGCTGGTGCAGAGAGGCTGTATATCAGAATACGTTTGTTACTGATGCTCCAAAACCTTTTCTTTTTATTCGCTGGTTGCGTGGCCAGAACGGCCGTAATTTCATTAAGTTGTTTTACTTTTTCCGTAAAATTGCCACTCAGGCGTTCCCGTATTTTTGATAAATTGTCTATCGATTCATTGATTTCCAACGGAAAAGCATCTTCCAGCGTTTCACGAATACGTTTCGCAAGGGTGGGCGATTTGCCGTTTGTCGACACAGCAATTTTCACATGACCCTTTTGCACAATTGAGCCCAGATAAAAATCACATTGCTCAGGGGTATCGGCCACATTACTGATGATTTTTCTTTTTTCGGCCATTTGTTTGATGTGCAGGCTGGTTTCCTTATTGTTTACGGCAACAATTACAAAGTCGGTGTGTTCCAGGTCTTTTTCCACAAACAGGCGCTCGTGTATAACCAGGTGCGGAAATTGTTTCCTGTAATTTTTTATTTCAGGCAGTACCGTTTCCGCTACCAGTGTTACCTGTGTTTCCGGGCTATTGCTGAAAATTGCAGAAATTTTTTCCAGACCAATCTTTCCTCCGCCTACGATCAGCACCCTGAAATTTTCAAGTTTCAGGAATACCGGGAATAAATGGTTATTCGTTTTTATCATTGTTTTTTTTGCTTATGGTATGGAATAAACTGAATCGCAACAGGTGTATAGTATCAATTATAGTACTTGCAAGCCTTTGCTGTAAGATGTACATGTATACAAGTTGAAGAGAAATTGCGGGAGTAATTTTGAAATTCAGCCCTGCCGTTGTGCGGTTTTGATCAAAGTATTTTCCCACACCGTTATTTTTACTATTTATCATCAATTCATTGGCTAACAAGGCCTGTACGCCAATTTTTTTTTCTTTTGTTAAAGACCACCTCAATTCCAGTTTGTAACGAAAACGGTTGTTAGTGTTGCTTAAGGTACTTTCTTGTTTTCCGTTTTGAACATTAAAAAAAAGGCGCTGTTCTGTTCTTATGCGATGTTGCATATTCATTTTGCCAAAATCTCTGCTGAAATTAAGCTCTTCCCAAATCCGGTATTCATTTCTGCTAACCCGGTTCGCATCGTTAAAGGAAACAAAGTCGGCCAGTCCTAAACTCATGGATTTATTTGGAGAAAACTTGTATTGTATACTTGTACGACCTGCTAATAACATAAGTTTGTCAACCCCGTTTTTTGTTCTAATCTGAAAATCCGACACCGAAAATAATTTTTTGTTCAGTTGAATGATACTGGAATAGCTCCACCAAAAAACATTCGTTGATTGGGCACTTTCCTTCTGTCCGTAACTATTCTGAAGTAGTATACAATGAACAAACAGGGCGATGAAATAACGCATAATTTCTTGTTTTACAATCAACTGTATAGGTACTTCAAATCCACCAGTGCCTTAGGAAAATCCTGATGTTGCTTTACCACTTCACCTATCACAATCACAGCCGGGGATTTTATTTTTTCTTCCCGGGCTATCGTCACAATGGTATCAATGGTGCCCAGAGCAATATTTTCGGTAGGCAACGAACCATCCTGAATGATAGCCACTGGCAAGTCTTCTTTTCCGGCTTCCCGGAATATTTCTGTTATTTCCGGAAGTTTATTCAATCCCATTAGTACCACCACTGTAGCATCTGTTTTAGCAGCCGCATAAATATCATTGGAAATTTCGCCTGAACTGGTGGTGCCGGTAATTACCCAGAAGCTTTCACTGGTGCCGCGGTGTGTAACCGGAATACCACTAAGGGCAGGGACACCAATAGAACTCGAGATACCCGGAACAACGGCTGTATCAATATTAAATAATTCGGCGTACCTGAGTTCTTCCTGCCCGCGTCCGAATACGAAAGGATCGCCGCCTTTCAAACGCACCACATGTCCGTGTGTAAAAGCACGGTCTACAATCAGTTTATTGATTTGCTCCTGGGTGTAAGTATGATGCCGGTTACGTTTGCCAACGTATATTTTTAAAGCATCAATAGGTACAAATTTTAATAACTCCGGATTAACTAATGCGTCGTATAATACCACATCAGCCTCGCTCAGGGCATTAATGCCTTTCAGGGTGATCAATTCCACATCGCCGGGACCTGCACCTACTAAAGTCAGTTTGGGATATATTTCTTTACTCATGATTTCTTGTGTTTTTATGTTGTTGTTTTATTTACGATTCCCTCTTTTAGCTTTACAGGCTGTGTATGCAAGGGGGAAGTGGCGTACACAGCCGGGGCATTATCATCCGGCTACAACAACTGTCAAATCGGGTATAGGTGTAAAAGGATCGCATTTTTATTTCTCACTTAATGTTTGTTCTTTGTTCGCAACTGCTTTTTCACGATATGCTATTACTTCGTTCACAAAATGAGTTGCTGTATTAAAGTAAGTCTCTGCAAATTCAGGCCCTGCCTCCAATTTATTGATCTGCATGACGGTTTCTTTAAAACCCTGTTTTAGTGCAAATATTCCGCTTTCGATATAATGCTTTTCAAATTCGCTGATAACAGTATGCTGGGTGTTTACATGTACCTGTCTGTCAAGCAGCAGGGCTTTGGCAGCATGTATAAAAGCGGCGTAGCTATAATACAGACTGTCGCCCCAGGATTGTTGCTTTAAGGCTTCCTCGCTCCATTGCAATTTTTCCTGCGCTTCAAAAATCAAGGTGGCTACCAGGTCAATCACTACCCCGGCACATTCGCCTACGCCAATGGCTGTCTGAAATTTTTCTTCCTGTCCCCAGTCAATAAAATCCTTCTCGCCCAGTGTACTGTTATCGCCCAGCGGTTTCAGTAACTGATAGAAGTAGTCCTTGCCTTTCCGGTCGTAATAACTGTTAAAATATTCGCCTTCCAGTGCTTCTTCAGCAAAATTGTCTAAGAGTTTTCTGAGTAAATCAGGTCCGCGTTTGCTGGCAACTTTAATGATTTTGTCGCCGGTTCTGCCTTCCCCATTGCCGAGTGTGCCTCCGCCAAGCAACAACTGAAGGGCGGGCACCACGTTATTTCCGGCTTTGAAGGAACTCCCATGAAATCCTATCTGCGCCAGGCCATGCTGCCCGCAGGAATTCATACAACCGCTTATTTTTATTTTTATGTCGTGATTATAGATAAGCTCGGGATACTCATTGTAAATTACCTTTTCAAATTCTACACTGATGTGAGTGCTGTTGGAAATAGCCAGGTTGCAGGTGTCTGTTCCCGGGCAGGCGGTGATGTCGGCTACAGAATCAAAACCGGGGTCGGCCAAACCGATCTTCTTTAATCCATTGTATAAAGCCAACAATGCTTCCGGTTTTACATAGCGCAGCAGGAATCCCTGATTAACCGTAATGCGTATATCGTCTGCAGCATATTGTTTTACCAATGAAGCAAGATTGCGTGCAGTATCGGTACTGAGATTGCCCAACACAACTTTAATATAAACCCCTTTCCATCCGGCTTGTTTCTGATCGAAGGTATTGGTAGTTAACCAGGCCTGATAGGCTTTTTCATTACCTGCTTTAAAGGTAGTGTAGGTGCTTTGTGCTTCCGGAAGTTCCGTCTTTACTGCATTGCGGTTTACAATATATTCTTTATTCAGCAAAGCTTTTTCTTCTTCCTGCACAAGCCTCAGAAATTCTTCCAGACCAATTTTGGCTACGAGGTATTTAAGCCTGGCTTTATGTCGGTTACTGCGCTCGCCATAGCGGTCAAATACCCGAAGTGCTGCCTCAATGAAAGGAATGATTTTATCCTCGTGTAGAAATTGAAAAGCCGTTTGAGCAAGAAAGGGCTGAGCCCCCAGCCCCCCGGCTACAAGCACTTTGAAGCCTCGTATTTCTGCTCCGTTCTCCGTTTTAAGTTTGGGAATAAATCCAACATCATGTATATAAGTAAAGGCGGTGTCTTTGTCGTTGTTGGAGAAGGCTATTTTTATTTTCCGGCCCAGCTCCTGGCAAAAAGGTTTGCGCAGAAAATAACTGAACACAGCATGTGCGTATGGCGACACATCAAAAGGTTCTGTAGGGTCTATGCCTGCTTCGGCGGAGGCGGTTACATTACGAACCGTATTGCCGCAGGCTTCCCGCAGGGTGATATCATCTTGCTCCAGTTTAGCCCAGAGTTCCGGGGTTTTATCCAGACTAACATGGTGTATCTGAATATCCTGACGCGTAGTCAAGTGCAACTTACCGTTCGAGTATTCGTCGCTGATACCGGCAATTCGCAGCAATTGTTTAGCAGTTATGCGTCCGAAAGGTAATTTGATGCGGATCATTTGTACACCTTGTTGCCGCTGCCCGTATACCCCGCGGGCCAAACGAAGGCTACGGAATTTCTCCTCATGGATTTTCCCTTCCCGGAATTCCCGTATTTTTTTTTCGAGGTCGATGATATCTTTTTCCACTGCCGGATTCTCTAATTCTGTTCTGAAGCTTTGCATAATTTGTTGGATTAAATGATGACACAAAAAAACCCTTCACGCTTTGCGGAAGGGTTTACATAATCTTTTAGTTTATGTTTATACTTTCCGCAGAGTACATGGTGGCTTTACCCACATGCGATTCATGCAGCAGCAAATAGTCATCTTATAGTTGTTTATCTCTTTCATCACGAAAACCGTTCTTAATTTGATGGCACAAAGTTCTGTAATCAAAATCAACTGCGCAAGAAAAATCCGATAAATTTCTTTATAATCTATAGATTTAATAGATTATGTTAATCCAAATGCCTTGATAATTAAGAATTATATTAAAATCATGGCGTAAAAAAAATTTTTAAAAAACCCACTCTAAAAACACGATGATGCCAATAATCTCCCCTGTTTTTTGATTTAGCAAATGACCAACAAGAGAGCTTTAAATAATTTTCCGAGTCAAAGCCCTTTATTTATAGGGGTTTCTGTTAATCAAGGAGGAATAACAGGAAAAGAAATGAAGGGAGATGAATAAAACAGATTTAGTAGCCATTTATATAGTATACTATTTTAGTAGAATATATAATTCTTTTAGGAAGATTTACGTTGTTTAACCAGTTTGTTTTCCCGCTTCAATATATCGGCCAGACTGGTTTTGGAAAGGATACGGATACTGGCCTCACGCACTTCGAGCACCACGTCGCGTAAGCCGCAGGTAGCTTCATTTTCGCATTCACTGCAGGGCTCATAAAAATTGAGACTCACACAGGGCAGCAGGGCTATGGGGCCACCGGTCATGCGTATAATATTGCTGAGCATGATTTCTTCCGGATGTTTACTCAGGTAATAACCTCCACCGGCACCCATGCGGCTGTTGACCACCCCTTTGTTGCGTAATTCGAGCAGAATGGCCTCCAGAAATTTACGGGGGATGTTTTCTCTTTCGGCGATAACAGCTATTTTCTGTGGTTGCTGGCTTTTGTATTCTTTAGCCAGAGCCAGCAGGGCTTTAATGGCGTATTTGGTTTTTTTCTGAAGCATGAGGGGTTCCGTAAACTGCTGCTAAAATACAAAAAGGAAAGGCTCGTACTTTTTACCATAAGGCATTACCAGAATAGCGGTCTTCTGATGCCCTGGTGTTTATATTTTGAAAACATCTTCAACAGGTGGATGATTTCATCGCTTTGAATATAATCCGGACTTTTTTGTATGGCTGTAATGTTATCGCTTTTGTTTTTCACATTCCATAGAGTTACCCGGCGGCCATGGGCATGAGCGGTTTCCACATCAGCCGCACTTACATCGTTCAGGGCTGTGCTAAGGCCATATAGATCAAGGGTATCGGCAATAGGCAGGTCGGTATCGAAGTTTCGTGAATAGAGAAATAATTTTAGCCCGGGGTCTTTATTCTTCAGTAAGCTTAAAAATGCAGTATTATTACTCTCAATAAAACAACGCTCCCGCATCCCATTTTTCTGAATAAATTCAGTCAAGGCTTCAGCAAAATGCTCCATGTAAACCGTGTAATCTGCATTATCGGCTGCGTAGAGCTTACAGTCGAAAGTAATGAGCACATCCTGAACATTTATTCTGTCTATCAGGTATTGCGCGGAAATAAGCCTCGCCTTATTGAAAAGAGGCATGGAATACCGCCCCGCTTCCAGTTCTCCGGCTGAACGGTTGTTTACAAGTCCGCTGAGCTGCGTACTCTCTTCCAGCTTTTTGGGATGGTAAAGGTAAAGCTGTTTATCGGCACTCATTTGTACATCAATGTCGCTGCCTTCGCCTCCACAGCGAAAAAGTGTTTCCAGCGATTCATAGCTGCTCATGGGGTAGCGGTAGGAAATACCCATACCACCATGCCCGAAAAGCCCAATCTCCCCACCATTCAGGTTGTTGATCTGAAACAGGGAAGGGTCACGGGTGCAGGAGGAAAGGGATAAGAAAAGGACAACGGTATAAAGCATCAGAAACAGTATAGCCACTGTGCGATTTAACAGGAATTGCCCCAGGGGCGAAGAAATAATTTTACTCAGGTTACCGTTGATGAGCGATACATTCAAACCCATAAATATAAACATAGTGATTATTTCCTGGGCAAAGAAACATGCCAAAGTGCAGAAAAATCCTATGAATGGATGAGTTTGGATTATTTCGGGCTATGGACTTGACCTATACTTGTCCCAACCTCCATCAAGTAAAACCTCCAATGGGGAGAGATATTTCGACATAGTCAGGGCATAGGTTCTTTATGAAGCCTTTTTAAGAAAACTGTTTACTGCATGTTTTACATCCATTTCCAATGTATTAAATGCATGAAGTTGTCTTAATGGACTAAAATCCTGTATATTTTCAGAAACTATATGAACAGCCTTATGAACGTTAAACTTATTCAACTGCCTGTTTTTTAAACCGGAACATTCTCTTAGTATGTTATGTAAGATCTCTTTAGTTTGAGACTCACGCTCTATTTTCTTTATGGAAGGTAAATTAATTTTACCACGATAGTTTCTGTTTCCAGCCGCTTTTTTTATGGCGGATTCATCAAATAATAACCACGACTCCATCATAACAATAGGCACAACACATACAATATTGAGCTCTGCGCCTACTTTATCCAGTACTTCACTTTTTCGAATACTGATTATGTTTTTATCAGCTTTTTCAGCATCCCGATGATAAAATAGCACATCAAAAGGGTAATACATGCCAGCGGTTTCAATCTGGCTTAAAACATCATCCTTTCTGGGTGGTTTAATAAGGTTTCTAAAATCAGCGTAAGTCCCTTTATTCGGTAAGGCTGGATATAAATCATCCAGAAGCCACTTGATGATGTTAAGCAGAGCTTTATCGGAGCTCCCATCGCCAATTAGGGTATACCGAAGAAGGCATTCCATTAAAGATTAAGTTTGGTTTGATTAAAATTTTCCAGCACGGTTCGTTTTCTTGCCTTTTTTAAGACCATATACCCCTCTTTTCCTTCTTCTGCTATAGAATAGGGATGCTCCTGTTTATCGGAACCCTCTTTGTATTCAAGATAGTCTTTTATTTCGCCAAGTGTTGTTACTTGACATTTTTTGTTATTTGTCTTCCACGTGTCCCGTAATGCTGAAAAACTAGTGTATTTTATTTTCCTGCCAAACTCAGGTGAATATATTTCATTTTCCATAGCCAGGTAAAGGCTTTCGTCAGGCACGATACTTACCACTAATGGGGAGTGTGAGTTAATGATTACCTGGCGAAGTGGGTTGTCTCTTCCAGCTTCATATTTGGGATCAGTGGCGATCTCTTCCAGGAGTTCCACCATCTCCTGAATTTTTTTAGGGTTAATCCCATTTTCAGGCTCTTCCAAACAAATTAATCCACTATTGCTGCTATCTTCTTTTATTATAGCGAGACCCAAAAATCGTAAAGTTCCATCGGAAAGAGATTGTGCGGGTAAAACCAATCCATCTCTAAACTTTATTTGCAGGGTAAGCAAGTCTCTCTTTTCATCCTTATCTACAAATATTTCATCCGCATCATTCACCAATCCCTTTAATTTAACAGTGAGCTTCTGATAAATATCTTCATCCTTATTTTCCGAATTCAGTCTGTAAAGTGTTGCAGGCAAATTACAGCCATTGGCCGTTATCTCTGCATTTTTCACCTCATATATACTATTTGGCTGTCTTAATGAACTTGGTTCAAATTGTAACATGACCCAATTACGCATCTCCTGTCTTGCTAAAAATGCAGTAGGAGATTCTGATGTAACTGTGGACAATAAGGTCCTGGGCATCTTGCTGGCACTATATTCTGAAGTGCGACCCTTATTCCCGTCCTGATGCAATTTAATTTTGTCGCGTTCGGTTGAAATGAAAGGAGCTTTTGTTGACCGCCTGCCTTTTAGTATGGATATAATCCAATCCTCATGGTGTTCAAAAAACACACTTTGTTTTGTTTCTGTCTGAGTAATAGGTAGTAGTTCTTCGCGACTTATTTCAATTGGTTCCCGATCCCCCTCCCGTTCATTTAATTTCAGTTCAAGAATATACCTAAGGCTGGTAATTGTTGCCTTGGCTTTTTGTCCGAGATCATCTTCAGCAGTTTCAGAAACGAGCATGTCTACTTCAAACTTCATTGTCGTATAATGATGTTCCCCGCTTCTATAAAAAACATCTTTAATATTGGAATGCTTCTGGTTTTCGCTTCTAATAGATTTTGCGGCATGTAATAGGGTGTTGTCTGCTAATTTAGAAAGAAACAGCAGAGCATCGAAAAAATTGGATTTACCGATTCCATTGGCGCCGGCAATACAGGTAAACGGGCCAAAGTATAGTTCAGTATTCAATAAACTTTTAAAGCCATCTATTTTAATCCTGGTAATCATGATGTTTAGTCTTCAAATTTAAACAGTTTCTTACTAACAGTTTCGTTGGTTCATAAATAGTAAGCAAAAAGCATAACCCTTCGCCACTTATGCAATTTCCTGATACAGAATATTACGCGACTTAAACCTTGTAATGCTTTCAATTAATCATCTCGCTGCCAGTAAAGATAATTATTGTCAGCGGGTTTTCTAATCTATTTCTCTACTGCGGATTTTGTAAATCCCAAGAAAATTGGCTTAACTGATCTTATCAACCTAAAACCAGTGACCCAGCCTTCATCTACCCAAACCTTGACGAAAGTCAGTTTCTGTTTTGACCTGCATCATATTTGGCTCAGTTGTGTGCGGGTACATTTGATACTATGGAATTCAGGGATTATTATAAGGTACTCGGACTGGAAAAATCAGCGACAGCCGAGGAAATAAAAAAGGCCTACCGTAAACTGGCGGTAAAATACCATCCTGACAAAAATCCAGATAACAAAGCGGCTGAAGAGAAATTTAAAGAAATCAGCGAGGCTTATGATGTATTAGGCAACCCTGAAAAACGCAAAAAGTACGACGAGCTGGGCGAAAACTGGAAACACTACCAGCAGGCCGGGGGCCAACAGGGCGATTTTGACTGGTCGAAATGGAAAACCGATCAGGGAGGGGCTTATTACACTTACACTTCCGGTGAAGAAGGCGGGGAGCAATTCTCCGATTTCTTCGAAAGTATTTTTGGTAGCGAAGGTTTTAGAAGCCAAAGGACGCAAAGTTCCTTTCGCGGTCAGGATTACGAAGCGGTATGCGAAATCTCACTGGAAGAAGCATATGCCGGCACGAGCCGCCAGATGGAAGTGAATGGCGAAAAACTACAGGTTAAACTGAAGCCGGGAACAAAGGGCGGACAGGTACTGCGCATAAAGGAAAAGGGAGCGCCTGGGTATAATAAAGGAAAGCGTGGAGACATTTACCTGAAAGTACTCGTTCAGGAACACAGTCATTTTACTGTTAAAGAAAACGATCTGCACAGCAACACCCCGGTTGACCTGTATACCGCTATACTGGGCGGACAAACTCTTGTAAGAACCCTTAAGGGCACCATCAAAATAAATATACCCAAATATACCGACAATGGGAAAGTATTACGATTAAAGGGCCTGGGAATGCCAGTATATGGAAGTGAACCGCAGTTTGGCGACCTCTATGTAAAAGTACAGGTACAGTTACCCAAAAATTTATCGGAAAAGGAAATCAGCCTCTTTCAGGAATTAGCACAAATAAAAAACAACAACCATGCTACAGCCGCATGATTCCCCGGATCCCGGATTCACTCTTACTGCGGAGCAACACAAATCTGAGGCGCTTTACCTGTATTATGCCAGTGAACTGATCGGTTTCTTTGGTTTTGAGAATGAAGATGAATTTAATGCCGCTCTTCAACGTGCTTTCGATGCTTGCTCAGCAATGCAGTTATCTATCGACGATAATTTTCTCTGCGTGTATCGCTATGCACAGAACGCACTCCTTCGCGACTGGAAGCTCTCTTCACTGGCCTGTTACCTGATTGCCATCAACGGTAATCCCGGAAACCGGAATGTAGCCCGTGCCCAGTTATATTTCTATCAACCATGACAACAATAGAAAAGTACAAAGTATATCGTACCCGGCAAAAGGCAGATGGTCTTTAGCATCTGATAACAAGCGCCTTTTCCAAATCCAACATCTTATGTTTTGCGTCTCACATCTAAAATCTGAACCATGAAACCCCGAACCATTATCGACCTGCTCAACCTTTCGGCCAACCTTTACATCATTGCCAAAGACAAAGAAATGCTGGATAAAATTTCAAGTCTGGCCGACAAAGGCAAGGAAAAATTCAACGATTTGAAAGAAGAGTTTTTTGAAGGCGCAGAAGAGAAACAGTTTTTTGATACCCTCTTACAGCGCATGCAAACTGCCAAACAAGACCTTGAAGCAAAAATAGAAGAGGTGGCGGTGCAGGTATACAAAAAAATGCACATAGCCAGTACCAATGAAATTCAGCAGTTGCAAGAGAAAATGGAGCAACTGCAAAAACAGATGAACCTGGCCGAATCCAGAATTGTGGCTCTCGAAACACCGGGCACCTTCTGATGGGACTAATCGACTATATCGAAAATAAATACAAGCACCTCCGACGCTACAACCAGATTATTTCCGTATTGGTAAAGTATGGGTTTGAGGATCTTGCGGCCTATATGGAAGAAAGTAAACGCCTGCGCTTCCTGAAAAAACTCATTCCAAAAGCTACCTATACTCATGCACTGAGCCTGAGCAAGTGGGAAAAAATGCGTCTGGTGTGCGAAGAGCTGGGCCCCAGCTTTGTTAAATTCGGTCAACTACTCAGCAACCGCCCCGATTTGCTGCCGGGCGGACTCATTGCCGAACTGGAAAAATTGCAAGACAGTGTGCCTCCCGTTGCACCTGAAGTAGCAGTACAAGTGGTAGAGCAGGAACTCAAAAAACCAGTAACCGAACTCTTTGCCTTATTTGAAACCAAGCCCTTTGCCTCCGCCTCTATGGCACAGGTGCATAAGGCCACCCTGAAAAGCGGAGAAAAGGTAGTGTTAAAGATACAACGTCCCGGTATAAAAGAAGTGCTGGAATCAGATATTAAAGCCATGTTGTATATGGCTGACCTTTTCAGCAAACGCATACCCTCACTGAAAAGTTTCGATCCGGTTGGATTGGTGCGAAATTTTGAGACCAGTATTAAACAGGAGCTGGACTTTATTCACGAGTCCGTCAATATCCAACGTTTTAGAAATAATTTTCTTGAAGACGAAACGGATAAGGGTTATATCCATTCACCAAAGGTATTTCGCGAATATACCAGCCCAAAAGTGCTGACCCTCGAATTTATTGACGGGACAAAAATTTCCAATTTAGAAAAAATAAGAGACAGGGGTCTCGACAGAAAAATCATAGCAAAGCGACTGGCTCATTCTTATTTTAAACAAGTATTCAATTACGGATTTTTTCATGCCGATCCGCATCCGGGCAACTTGCTGGTGCTTCCGGGCAATGTTATCTGTTATCTGGATTATGGCATGATGGGCAGCATTTTGAAAAAGGATATTGAGCAATTGGGTTCGCTGTTTATTTCAGTTCACTCGAAAGATGTCAGAAAGATAATCCGCTCTCTCCAGCAATTATCGGATATGAACTCCATAGCGAATTACCGTGCGCTGGAAACTGACCTGAACGAATTTGTACAGAACTATGCGGCACAGAGCGTACACCAGAATGAAATGAGTACGATGCTGCTGGAACTACGTGATATTGTTATAAAGCACAAAGTAAAAACACCAACCCAGTTTTTCCTGCTGGCCCGCTCGCTGGTAAGTATAGAAGGAGTTATCCGTAACCTTGACCCTGAACTGGATCTGATGAAAGAAGTGAGGCCTTTCCTTATTCGTACTGTAGCACGTCATTACAACCCTTTGCAGTTTGTCAAACGGGTGTTTAATTCGGTGTATGAAATGGGAATGTATATGGAGGAGTTTCCCCGCGATCTGAAGAATGCCATCCGTAAAATTAATCAGGGGGAGATAAAAGTGGATTTGCACCATAAGGGAGTAGACCCCTTAGTGCACACTATTAACCGCGTAAGTAAGCAGATTGTAACGGCAGTAATTATGGCCGCGCTTATTGTTGGTTCTGCTTTACTTATCACTGACAAGGTACCGCCATTTTGGAACGGAGTTTCCTCCTGGGGAATTATCGGTTTCATTATTGCAGCCATACTGGCTTTAGGTATGCTGAAAGACCTCCGGAAGGGTGACCATGATGAGTGGTCGGGATGGGAGGAGGATTAGCTAATTGATTTGAAGATACTTCAAGCTCAGTACAAGTGAGTCGATTTGAAAATTTGAAGATGAGCGATAAGGTTCTGAAAATAAAAAACCGTTGCCTGAGGTACTCGAAGGCAACGGTTCAATCTCTCCGAACTCCCAACTTTCGATTATTCTTTAGGAATTAAGTGAAACTCCATAACATCATTGCCGTCGTCGTATTTATACCAAAACGACTTTTCTTTGAGCTTCAGGATCGTCATATCAGCAGAAGACTGTCCACTCACTCCATTACGTTTGATTTGGGTGTCTTTATTTTCGAATGCCCATTTTCCGTTCCCACTTCCTATGTTTGAAGCATAAGAATACCCTCCGTTTTTATCATAAGTTTCGATGTAGCTAATGTTAGTGTAAGCAGAGGTTACATCTATGTTATTGAACAGAACTTTTTCCATTTTCCAGGTATTCGCAACTCTGGCGGCTCTGGATCGTAACGAGAGCGCAGGTCCTTCAGGGTATTTTTTACATGCTGTAAGCAATGAAACTACTGTTAAAGCAAATGCAATTAATTTTGTTTTCATGGTTTTGTTTTTTGCCTTCTTAATTTAGGGTATTTTGTATTTATGCACAAGCTTCTTGTTAAGAAAAGTGTGCTTGAGCACAGGGATTATTGTAAAAAAGGCAACGTAACCATACAGCGGTAATAGTAATAAATAAACTCCACAATTCTTTATACTATCCATTCAGCGCTTCCGCACCGGCTACAATCTCCAATATCTCATTGGTAATGGCAGCCTGACGGGCTTTATTGTAACTGATTTTCAGCGAGCGCAGCATTTCTTTGGCGTTGTCGGTAGCTTTATGCATAGCCGTCATACGTGCCCCATGTTCGGAAGCATAAGAATCGAGCAGGGCTTTATAGAACTGCGTTTTTAACGAGCGGGGAATTAAATCGGTAACAATAGCTACTTTATCCGGCTCAAAAATATAATCGGCAGTAGTATTACTTTGTGTACTGGCCGCAGGAGCTTCAATGGGCAGAAATCTTTCCGCTACCGGAATTTGCACAGCAGCATTTTTAAATTGATTATATACCAGGTATACCCTGTCGAACTGATTGTCGGTAAATGCCCTCATAATCTGCTCTGCAACAGGAGCTACATGTTCAAAATCGAGGTGATCGAATAATTCATTCAGGTTATGCGGAAGATCGGTTCCATGAATATGGTATTCCGTTTTACGGAAGGCATCGTTAGCTTTTTTGCCAATACACAATACCGAACATTTCGCTTCGGCATATTCATTACGAATAAGATTCCAGGTTCTTTTTACAACATTGGCATTAAAACCACCGGCCAGCCCTCTGTTCGAGGAAATCACAATGAACAAGACGTTCTTTCCATCCGTATTGCGGGCATAGGCATTTTCGGAAGTATCTAAGCTGGCGCTCAGGTTCTGCAATATCTCCTTCAGCTTATCGGCATAAGGGCGCATTTGCACAATGGCATCCTGGGCACGTTTCAACTTGGCAGCACTTACCATTTTCATGGCACTGGTAATCTGCATGGTTGAACCAACTGAAGTGATCCGGTTTCTTACCTCTTTTAAGTTTGGCATCTTTTCTTAATTTAGAATTCAGAATGGCGAATTCAGAATTACTTTTTGCTAGAGTTAATTATACTCACCAATAATTTAATAATCTCTTCTAAATCTTGTTTTAGTTGTTTATCTAATTCAAACACCTTTGCTTCAATTAGTTCAAACCAGTACTGTGTTTCTTCGGCTTCTTTCAGTGAAATAGAAAATTAGTTGATGAAATCGGCACGACTAACTGCTCTTTGCGCTTCTCTTACATTGGCTCCTATAGAAGTGCCACTGAGGCTAACTTGTTTAGAAAGAACAAATTTTTTCCGGTTAATTAACTCCTCTTCTATATCTATTACTTTACAGGCGAATTCGAATGTCTTTGTTTTAATTATATTATCCTTCATAATTAAACCTGTTCATTCTGCATTCTTAATTCTGCATTCGTAATTAAGCTCTGTATTTCTTCGTTAAATCCTTCGCAACCGCTTCAAGGGTATTGGTAATTTCGTCGGTATATTGACCGGCTTTTAACTGATCCAATACATTCTTGTGTTTGCGTTCGAGCATATCCAGGAACTCTTTTTCAAATTCTTTCACCCGGTTTACAGGAACTTCTCTTAATAAACCACGGGTGCCGCAGTAAATAATGGCAATTTGCTGTTCCACACGCTGAGGGGAAAATTGTCCTTGTTTCAGAATTTCCACGTTACGTGAACCTTTATCCAGAATGGATTTGGTAGCAGCATCGAGGTCGGAACCAAATTTGGCGAAGGCTTCCAGCTCACGGTATTGTGCCTGATCCAGCTTCAGGGTACCGGCCACTTTTTTCATGGATTTAATCTGTGCATTACCACCTACACGCGACACGGAAATACCTACGTTAATGGCAGGACGTACACCGGCGTTGAACAGGTTTGATTCTAGGAATATCTGTCCGTCGGTAATTGAAATTACGTTAGTAGGAATATAAGCGGAAACGTCGCCGGCCTGTGTTTCAATAATAGGAAGAGCAGTTAAAGAGCCGCCACCTTTTATGATTCCTTTAATAGAATCCGGAAGATCGTTCATGTTTTTGGCAATATCATCGGAAGCATTGATTTTAGCGGCACGTTCCAGTAAGCGGCTGTGCAGGTAAAACACGTCGCCCGGATAAGCCTCACGTCCCGGAGGGCGACGCAGCAACAGTGATACCTCACGGTAAGCCACAGCTTGTTTCGACAAGTCATCATAAATAATCAGGGCAGGACGACCGGTATCGCGAAAGAACTCGCCAATAGCAGCTCCGGCAAATGGAGCGTAGAACTGCATTGGGGCAGGATCGGAAGCTGTTGCACATACAATAGTTGTATAAGGCATAGCCCCGTTTTCTTCCAGTACGCGCAGTACGTTGGCTACGGTAGAACCTTTCTGACCAATAGCTACATAAATACAATATACCGGTTTGCCGGCATCGTAAAATTCTTTCTGATTGATAATGGTATCAATAGCTACAGCCGTTTTACCTGTCTGACGGTCGCCGATAATCAACTCACGCTGACCACGACCGATAGGAATCATGGCATCGATAGCTTTAATGCCGGTTTGCAGCGGCTCGTTTACCGGCTGACGGAAGATAACCCCAGGAGCCTTACGCTCTAAAGGCATTTCATACAGCTGACCGCTAATCGGACCTTTACCATCTATGGCATTACCTAAAGTGTCTACCACACGGCCCAGCATACCTTCGCCCACCTTAATAGAGGCAATTTTACCAGTACGTTTTACGGTATCTCCTTCCTTAATTTTTGTCGATTCGCCCAACAATACAGCACCCACATTATCTTCTTCCAGGTTAAGCACAATGCCTTGCAGGCCACTGGCAAATTCAATCAGTTCTCCCGACTGAACTTTTGATAAGCCATATATACGGGCAATACCGTAACCCACTTGCAACACGGTACCTACCTCTTCCAGTTCCGCTTCTGATTTAAAGCCGGATAATTGTTGTCTTAAAATTGCAGATACTTCTGCTGGTTTAACTTCTGCCATCTTGTTTAATTTAAATTGTTCAATTGCTTTGCAATGCTGATTTATAGAGATGATATAAAAGGGTTCTCCGTATAATTTTTCCTCAGGTTAGTAAGCTTACGTGCAATACTCGCATCCACTTGTTTATCGCCAATACGCAACACAAAACCGCCTATCAAACCCTTATCTGTTTTTTCTAACAGTTCAACTTCGCCCTGAGTGGTTTGTTTTACCAGTTCCATCACTTTGGCACGGGTAGTATCGTCTAAGCCCACAGCCGATGTAATTACGGCGGTTAAAATCCGTTTGTGCTTTTTATATTGTTCGCCAAAGGCTTTGGCAATATCATCGATGTACATCTCGCGACGTTTATCTGAGATAATATCAATAAAAGCCAAACTCAGGTCGCTGATATTACCCTTAAATACACTGTGAAAAATCTCCTTCTTTTTGTCGGTTTTAACAACAGGGCTATTTAAGAGCAGTACAAAATCGTGGTTATGCTCACAAACCTGCTTTACCAATTGCATATCCTTATAAACGGCCTCCAACTGACCCCTTTCTATGGCCAGATCAAGTAATGATTTTGCGTATCGGGTAGCTAATACCATGCTTAGTTCAGATTAACTTCTTTCATTAAATTACCCATCAGTGCTTTTTGTTTATCGTCAGAACTCAGATGCTCTTTCAGAATTTTTTCAGCAATATCAATAGAGAGGGTGGCCACCTGATTTTTCAGTTCGGTTACAGCAGCCAGTTTTTCGGTATTAATGGTTTCGCGGGCCTGTACAATTAAACGATCGGCTTCGCTTTTGGCTTTGGCTTTGGCCTCATTAATGATGGCCTCTTTAGTGTCGCGGGCATCTTTTAAAAGGGCATCACGCTCGGCACGGGCTTCAGCCAAAATCTTTTCATTGCCGGCTTTCAGTTCTTCCATTTCTTTACGGGCTTTTTCAGCCGACTGAATAGCATTTTCTATAGAATCCTCCCGATCCTTGATCATTTTCAGAACCGGTTTCCAGGCGAATTTTTTAAGCAGAAAAAAGATGATTGAAAATGTAACAATCATCCAGAACACTAATCCAAACGCGGGTTTTACTAATTCCATGTGTTTATTTTATGACTTATTTGTTTTAAAATCCAATTAAAAAAGCAGAAGCCAATCGCTTCTGCTTTTTTAAAATTAATCTGCTAATACTACTAACAGTCCAACTACCATGGCGAAGAAAGCAGCACCCTCAACAAGGGCGGCAGCTAAAATCATATTACCACGGATGTCGTTTACCGCTTCAGGCTGACGGGCGATAGATTCTACAGCAGAACCACCGATACGACCAATACCCAAACCGGCTGCCAGGGCAGCAATACCAGCTCCGATAGCAGCAATACCTTTTGCTACTGGAACTTCTAATAACAAAGTTGACATCATTGTAACTTATTTTTATGGTTAAACAAATACTGTTTTATTAAAAACAGCAAAAATACTGTTAGCTATTTTAATGGTGCTCCTCATGGGCATGATGCCCCTCTTCTACCGCCGAACCAATATAAATAGCCGATAATAAGGTAAATACATAAGCCTGTAAAAAGGCCACCAATATTTCCATAAAACCCATAAATACCGTAAAAGCTACCGAAACCACAGATACACCATAACCGGCAGCCGGGCTTTTAGCACCGAAAATAAAAATAAGGCTAAAGAAAGCCAGGGCAATGATATGACCGGCGGTAATGTTGGCAAATAAACGGATCATCAGTACAAAGGGCCGCAATACCACGCCTATTAATTCAATGGGTGTGAGAATGATTAATACCGGAACAGGAACACCAGGCATGGCAAAAATATGTCTCCAGTAATGTCCGTTTCCGTTAATGAGGGTAATAACTAATGTTAAAGCCGCCAGTACCAAACAAACCGCAATATTGCCGGTAAGATTGGCTCCGCCCGGAAAAACAGGAATTAAGCCCAGCAGGTTATTAATAAAGATGAAGAAAAACACGGTAAGCAGGTAGGGCATGAATTTCTCATATTTGGGTCCGATAGAAGATTTGGCAACATCGTCGCGGATAAACATAATGAGTGGTTCCACAAAGGATTGCAAACCACGTGGCGCACGACCCGGATTCTTTTTGTAAGCCTTAGCCACACCCAGGAATATAAGCAGGATAAGGAAGGCGCTGAACATCAGAGAAAAGGTATTCTTCGTAATAGAAACGTCCCAAAGACCGTGGGTAAGTGCTTCATTTATAGTGGCACTGTGAGCATCTAACTCTTCAAGCTCATTTACCGCAATAATATGGGTTCCATCTAATTTATAGCCTTTATACGTTTTATGACCGTGTTCAAATTTGTTGGATAAGAAAACATCCAGACCCCTTTCTTTGGAATAAAGAATAACAGGAAGCGGTATAGCAACAACATTATGTTCTTCTTCAGAACCGGCAATATGCCAACTGTACTCATCGCCAATGTGTTCTTTAATTAGCTCTCCGGCATTGAATTTCTTCTCTTCATGCTCAACTCCTGCCTGAGTGTGATCACCTTCCGGCGAGGCAAGACCCTTCTGTAAGAGCAATGAAAAAAGACCAAAAAACAGGAAAAAAAGAAGGGAATTTCTTCTGAAGCTATTGATTTTACTGCACATTGCGGGTAAACGAGTTAGAACATTTTTAAATTCGGCTGCAAATTTAGGGAATTCTTAACGATTGGGGAAATTTTTTTGGAAAAAGATGGGGATTAAGAATCAAAAGTCAAAAGTTGAACGGCAAAAGAGGATTTGCTTTTTAAAACTATCCGTTCTGCACCTCAACGGGCGGGTTTTCAGTGGGTTTCGCAAAGAAGCGTTTTTGAAACAAGAGGATGAAAATCACTCCCATAGAAATAGAGGCATCGGCGAAATTGAATACCGGTCCGAAAAACTGGAAAGGCTCACCGGCCCATACCGGAAACCATTCAGGAAAAGTGCCATTATACAAGGGAAAATAAAGCATATCGACCACATGGCCATGCAGAAAACCGGCATAACCACCATCGGCAGGCATAAATTCAGCTAATTGAAAATTACTATCGCTGAAAAGCAGGCCATAGAACATGCTGTCTATAATATTGCCTACCGCTCCTGCAAAAATAAGCGACACGCATACCATGTAACCGATATGATGCCGGGTTTTAATGATGTGCCGGATGTAGAATACGCCAAAAATGGCAGCGAGAATACGAAATACACTGAGAATCAACTTACCATAATCACCCCCAAACTCCATCCCGAAGGCCATGCCTCTGTTTTCGGTAAAGTGGATAATGAACCAGTTCCCGGCCACATGGTATTCCTCGCCCATAATAAAATGAGTCTTTACATAAACCTTAATGAGCTGATCAATAAGCAGCACCAGAAAGATAGTGAGCAGGCTAAAAGAAAGGTATCGGGATTTTCCGGCCATTAAAAACAAAAAGGCTACCTGTGCTGTTGCAAAGATAACCTGATATTACATAACAGATGAATTAATGATTTTGATTCAGTTTGGCATCTATGCTCAGGGTAGCATGGGGTACACTACGCAGGCGCTCTTTCGGAATTAACTTTCCGGTTACGCGGCATACACCGTAGGTTTTGTTTTCAATACGTACTAGGGCATTCTGCAAGTTGATAATGTATTTTTCCTGACGGGCTGCCAATTGTGCTGTTTCCTCTTTGGATAACACATCGCTTCCATCTTCCAGTAATTTGAAAGTAGGCGAGGTATCGTCGGTGCCGTGGTCATCGGCATGTGACAGGGTTTGTTTCAGAAGGTCGTAGTCGGCCTTTGCTTCTGCCAGTTTTTGCAGTATCAGTTCCTTGAACTCTGCAAGTTCCGCATCGGAATAGCGGGTTCTGTTATCGTTGGTATTCACGAATGGTTTGGGTTGGTCTTGTTGATTCTTTTTAATCAGGCTTCGGGAAAGATCAATTTTCACGACCTGCTTACGCACGTAGCTTTCAGAGTCGTAGTGTTTTTTCTCTTCACTCTTTTCTTTGCGTTTTCTGCCTTTGCCTTTTTTAGGCTCTTCTTCTTCAAGAAGTTCATCTTCATCATCTATTACAACGCCTTCTACTTCCACATCGGCCTCCAGTAAGCCGTCCTCCATATCCAAGTCTTCCCCAGCTATATCCTCATCTACCGGAGGTTTTACTTTCTTTTCTTTATCTTCTTTTTTCGACGGTTTTACGGGTTTGGTTTCTTTGTTTTTAACAGCCACGGTTTTTGGTTTTTTTTCTGGTTCAGTTTCTTTCTTTTTAGAAACCGGGGCAGGTGCAGTTTTCGGAGCAGCCTTCTTAACCGGTTTCTCTTCCTTCTTCGGTGTCTTCTTCGCAACCGGCTTTACAACTTTGCCTTTTGTTTTAGGGGCAGGAACAGCTTTTTTGGCAGCCTTGGCCGGTTTAGCCGGCTTTTTAGGGGCAGGAGCAGCCTTTTTAGCCACTGGTTTAGCGGCCTTTTTAGCAGCTTTTACCGGTTTAGCGGCTTTTTTAGGAGCAGGCTTGGCTTTCGCTTTTTTGACCGGAGCTTTTGCCGCTTTTTTTGGCGCCGCTTTCCCTGCTTTTTTTACAGGCTTAGCTGTTTTCTTATTGTTTTTAGCCATCTTGAAAATCTTAAAAAAATCAATTTAATTTTTCTACCGAGATGTAAGTGCTTATCGCTTCATCTACTTCCACCAGTATCCCTGAAGCTTGCTCTATCAAAGCTACAAACTCAATATCACTGGTGAGAGTTTCAGAACAAATATAATTTAAATTATTTTTTACAGCGTTATCTATCAGGTTATTTTGTTGAATTTTAATCTGAATTTTATCAGTAACTTCTAATCCCTTGTCTTTCCGTATGTTCTGTATCCTGTTTACCAGCTCACGGGCTATTCCTTCCTGTTTCAGGTTTTCATTCAGGCTTATATCCAGTGCCACAGTTATTTGTCCGCTGTTGGCTACCTTCCAGCCTGGAATATCTACCGGTATAATTTCCACATCTTCCGGCTCCAAGGTAATCACTTCGCCATCTATATGAACATCATACCGCTGTTCTTTTTCAATACCGGCAATAATAGCGCTGCCTTTGCTTTGTGCATAGGCCTGAACGGCTTTCATGTGTTTGCCGCATTTTTTTCCCAGGGTCTTGAAGTTCAGCTTCAGATTTTTTACAATCTGAGTCTGGGTTTCATCTACCAGTTCTATTTCTTTTACATTAACTTCCGAGAGTATCAGATCCTGTACGGCACTTATTTTTTCGGTAAAACTTTTGTCGAGCACAGGTATACGTATACGTTGCAAAGGCTGACGTACTTTCAGGTTTTCTTTTTTCCGGATGGATAAAATCATAGACGTGATCTTCTGAGCGAGGTCCATGCGTTCTTCCAGGGCTTTATCCTGAATACGTTTGTCGGCCTTAGTCAGGTAACTCAGGTGTACCGATTCGTGCTGCAGCGGGGTTTTGTTTTTTATGGCCTGTGCGGCAATGGGTGTACG
>JACCDG010216427.1_pt1 | contig 31112 bp, 60 predicted proteins | sample 7442471 | NCBI WGS metagenome assembly JACCDG01 (sample SAMN15323444, study PRJNA562643) | freshwater metagenome | isolation source: river surface water | place: USA:Blue River Watershed | collected 2017-08-17 | reverse complement strand
GTGGTGATAGCGAAGATAAGGTGTTTCCAATCGCTGTCCACGAATACTGCCATTTTCTACAATGGCGTGACGATAGGCAATTCTGGGACAGTCTTGTATTCTCAAATGACGCAATATTCAATGCGATTGATCATGGGTTGCCTGTAACTGACGACATGGTGATCGACTCGATAACATTGGAGCACGATTGCGACACTCGGGTATATGAAATGATTGACGACCTACAATTGAACATCGATTGTGACTATTTTGCACAGACAGTCAACACGATGTTGTTCTCATACTTCTTCATTCAAGCGTTCGGCAATTGGCCGAGAGTCCCTCCATGTGAAGTGCCAAAATTGGTGGCGATGATGCCAACCCACATCAAAACGTTGGAATACTATCTCGACCCCAACAACATATCGCAGCCAATATTGCAACAGTACATACAATGTTTTGAATGAACACGACCCTAACACAACAACAAATCCGTACACTTTTTCATCAGGCGCAACAAACCATTGAATTGTTTGAGCAAGCAAAGCAGCGAGAGATTCTCCAGCATTATGAGCGGAATAAACATTTCCGCAAGGGTGATCGTAAAGGATTGTTGGGCAAGCACAACGCGGACCAGACATACGACGACTATGATCATGCAGAACTTGACAAATTTTGCAGAAGTGGCTCGGCGTTTTACAATCTAAAGCATCGTTTATATCAATATGAGCTCGTCGACCTGTGCGAGCTTGTGCGCTTGTTCCGATCAGCGATCAGTCTTGATCTCCAATCGGTAACTGTTGCAGTAAAGGACCTAGCTATGATCACTTCAAGACCCCAGAAATAAGATGAACAAACGATTTTCGATTACATCGTATGGCGATGGCAAACGATCATACATCTGGGGACCTAGTAACTTCAATTTGGCGCTCCAGGTTGATACAGATGATGTTGGTCGCACGGTCAAAACTCAAATCAAACAGCTATTGCAATAGCTGGAGCAATATTGGCCGAATGATAACAGTAGTAGCCGGCAGTAGAGACATCATTGATTACGATTTGGTTGCCACGCATATTCGTAATTGCCCGTGGCCAATCACAAAAATGGTAACCGGCGGTGCTAGGGGAGTTGATCGGCTAGCCGAACAGTATGCACTCGAACACCAAATTCCCAACACCAAATATCTCGCACAGTGGAGTAAACATGGTAATGCCGCCGGTCCAATCCGCAACGAACTAATGGCACGCAATGCCGAAGCAGTATTGGCGATTTGGGATGGCAAAAGCTCGGGAACGAAGAACATGATTGCCACAGCAAAAAGATATCAGTTGAAGTTGCTGGTGATTAGAACCGACATTAAACCAATCGACTTATGATAGACAAAGCAAGAACCATACTAAGAACGACAGTAAACACCGTGGATGGCAAGTTTCAATACAAGATTGAAGACCAATCGTACGAAGACGACTACGGATCGTACGTTTCGAACTGTGTAACATATCGCCGCGAAGTTGGCCAAACCCGCTGGGTAAGGATAACACCAGAGACGTATGCTCTATCGCAATGGGACGCTGAAAACTACATCCCCCACTACACGCATACGTGTCCGACGTGCGGGCACCAAAAGACTTTACCTTTAGAATTAGATAAGAAACCTTACTAAATACCCCCATGACCAACAAAACATACAACCGTCGCGAATTCATTACCGTGGGCATCGCCGGCGGATTGAGTCTTCCCAATCTTCTCGCTGCAGAAAAGGCCACCGCAAAGGTCCGTGCCAAAAACATCATCCACGTATATTTGCCTGGTGGAATGAGCCATGCGGACACATGGGACTACAAGCCAAACGGATCTCCGGAATATCGTGGACCATTTGCTGGCATCAAGACTAAGACCGATGGTTTGATTGTTGGTGATCTGATGAAGGAAACAGCCAAAATATCGGACAAAATTACCGTGATTCGTTCAATGACGCACGGGGAAGCTGCCCATGAACGAGGAACTCACAACATGTTCACTGGTTATCGTCCCAGCCCAGCAATCAAGTATCCTTCATTCGGCAGTGTGATCTCCCATGAACTTGGCGGTCAAAACGACATTCCAGCATACGTTGCAATTCCTTCCGTATTTGATCCAGCTCAGGGGTCGGGATACCTTTCAACTGCGTTTGGCCCTTTTGCAATCGGCAGCAACCCGGAAGACAAAGGATTCACCGTTCGCGATTTGTCGATGCCTAAGGATGTGTCAGCAAGAGCTGACCGACGACGTTCGTTGCTGGAAGCAGTTGATCAACATTTTGTTACGACCAATAGCAATGTCGACGCCGTTGCAGCATCGGACAAATTCACCCAGCAGGCGTTCAATTTGGTCAACAGCTCACAAGCACAATCCGCTTTCGATCTAGCCAAAGAACCGCAACCAATCAAAGACATGTATGGAGACAATGCAGCAGGAATGCGACTGCTCCTTGCTCGTCGCTTGGTGCAAGCGGGAGTACGAATGGTTTCGGTTACGTACGGAGGTTGGGACCACCACAGCAATTTGAAGACCGCAATGATCAGTAACATGGTTAATTTTGACAAGGCGTATGCTGCATTGATTGCAGACCTGCACCAATTGGGAATGCTGGACGATACATTGGTAATCGTCAGTTCTGAGTTTGGTCGCACGCCAAAGATCAATAATACTAACGGTCGTGACCACTGGCCTCGTGTATTCAGCGTTGCTGTTGCTGGCGGGGGAATCAAACAAGGATATGTTCATGGGTCCAGTGATGCATTGGCCAGCGAACCAGACAACGATCCCACGACTCCAGAAGACCTTGCAGCGACGATGTATCATCTCGCTGGAATCGATCCAGAGAAACGTTTAATGACAACGGACATGAGGCCAATTGATATAGTCCGTAACGGAAATATCATTGAAAAGATCATATCGTAATCCGTTTGCAACAAAGCAAAAAAGCTCGTAACATATCAACATGAAACAAGAAATAACTAGATTCATCGAGGCGCTCAGTGCCCGCCTGCTCTTCGCTGACCAGCGAACAGTTCGTGCCCTGACCAAAATGGTCGAAGACCCCGACAAGGTCGCCGACTCAATCGTCAGAGATCTGGGCAGCGATACGCAAGTACTTCACTTGGGTCCATCCAAATGTGGCGTGTGCGATCAACCAGTTAATATCAACAAACATGACACCTCCGGAAACGATTGATTGGTCAACATTGCCAAAAATTGACCGATTCTGTGTCAATTGTTACATGGGTAACAAACTACGGCTGGCGCAGAAGATCTGCACTCTCGGTATTAAGGCTGGATGGTCCGACGACCAACTTGCCGTTGTCAAACAGCACATTGAGCGATTGAGCTCCACGAGACAAGCGCTAGACCTGTGTAGCCAATTGACCAAATGAACAACTACAAGAGCACATCTGTTGCCGTCCGAAGTGAGGGTTTGATTGCCAACAACCTACTGATAGTCCTCCGCAAAACATACGACCATTTTGGTACTTGCTTTCCAACGCTAAATCACGACTATTGGATTGATGGTATCAACGTCGCAAATAACCTATACAACACAGTTGGTGTCGCAGTTGACCAAGCGATTGCTCAATGGGTAGTGCGTCGTAAGGCAACACGGACACCGTGTTCACAAACAATTGCGGACAAAATGTGTAAACACGGATACATCTAAACGATGAAACGTGTACATTTCAGCGTAACGGGCGAGTTTGTTACCAAACAAGCCCGTACATTTTGGCACGAACGCGAATTTGCCAAGGCATTCGATCTTCTTGATTGTATGATTGGTATGACCAAAGATCAACAATTGCAGCAGTATGCGAAAGTACATGGTGTTGATTATGACACAATGATTGACAACTTCCTATGAACGATACCCCCAAAGCACCACTAAACGATCGCCTTCGTGTGATTCCCCAAACATACATCAACCCCGATACTCTGCTGGAGGTCATTGAAGGGTACTTCGTCCAGAAGTATTATGGGTTTCGCTGGCCGTTTGGCTTTTGGATCACCGACACAGACATTGGCACCGTCGGTTCGGAAACCGAAGCAGTTCAACAGTGTGTGACACGGCACCACTGCCGCCCAGTGATCGACGATCTTGACCTGATTGAACAACCTGTGTAACATCAATGCGCACTCTTAGTAAAGCGGATATCGAACAACTGGGCAACGTACTGAATGATGGTGATTTTATTGCTGCAGATCCGATTGAAACCGAAGATGGTTTCCTGCTACGTTGTGGCGATGCCGGCTGGTTGTACGATGGTGATGTTTACAAGTATCAACCAGATACAACGGATGATTGCCCATATTGCGGATGGAACATGGGCGAATCCGATTGAAATTGACCAAATTGCACTATATTGTATATGATGTCCCCCAATTTTAACGCACTAACACCCAATGACATTGTAATCGCTTTGCTGTCGGGATTAATGGAGAGCGACGTCCACGCCGCACGATTGTCTGTCATCCGTGAACTTTATAACCGAGCCGAAATCAATGACGAAAACAACAAACGAACAACCGCAGCCGACTCGTCGCCAACTAAACCGGGCGAGTCCCCTAATGTATCGAGCGTTAAATGATATGCTTGACCACTACACCCGTCTGGTCAATTCAGGCGATTGTGGCAATTGGGATTGCGAAGACGAACCACAAGTGCAACAAGCACGAGCAGCCTTGGCCCTTGCACAATCCGTGATCGAACATAAGTAACTCAATGTCAAAATCTACAGATACCCCTCCAGTCCCCGAACAAAAAGTCGGCCAATCCGCTCACACGTTCATTGCTAATACCCCACGAGGAATGGCTGAATACGCAGTGATTGCCAACAGCAAAAACATCCAGGTGCGTCGCCTAACCCCCAAGCCACTCAGCAAGAAACAACGTCGACGCATTGCCAAACAGTTCGCTGCGAACTGATCAAAATCCATATGTTAGCATTATCATCAACGCAACTCAACCAAATCAATGCGCTTTTGCGTCGATTGAAGATCACCAATACCACAGGAGCGCATCCAGATTGGCCAATTTGGGTAACTGCTACTAAGCTATTGGAATCAATTGAACAACTGCAAAGTCAAATCAAAAAACAAGATGTCACAATCAAACAATTGCAAATCGAAGGCGAACGCCTACAAACACAACTTACCAACGTTGCACGCAATGCTGCAGTCAGTAAAAGACAGATATTGTAACTGGCGAAACGATAAACAGCGCCAGGCAGCCCACCGCGCGAAAATGCGCAAGCAAATACGACAATACGCGCTGTCGTTCCAAGCATTGAACACGCGACCGACATGGTTGCAAACCGACATCAACAACCAACTGATCAGACAAACCCATTAACAATCCCAACTAACATATGAACAACCTCGGCAATCTAATATACTTGATCGTGTGCATCTGCACAGCAGTAATCGGCAAAGCAATTCACGGCAGCACATTTTGGGCGGTGATCGACTTCTTTTTCACACCATTGGCATGGGTCAAGTGGCTGGTGTGCCACGAAGTATCGCTATCGATCATCAAAGGCGCTTTTGCGTCGTTTCTGCAATGACAATCACAAGCGAGCAATTGACGGTAATTCTTGATGCATTGCTGTATAGCGCACAAAACATTCGCGGTGGCGGCAATTCACTCGAGGTGTATAAGCAATTGGTCAATGACATGCTGCAACAGCAACCCGACAATCCCGACAAATGACTGCCATTATAACCGACGACCCAACGAAACTGCCAATTAAGCAGATTGCCCATGCTCGCCTGGTATTGCACTTGCAACCCAACGGACAACTAATCATTGCTAAGAATACAACGGGGCAACTCAACATGCCCGTTGATGACCTTGACCACCTGATCCAATTATTGAAATGACAACCAACGATCCCGACAACCAACCAAATCGACATCATATACATTGGAACGACTTTGACGATGCAGTACAAGATGTCACCGATGCAATCCGCAAACAGCGCACGCGCAATCAGTTGACTAATGACATGTTGATTGGTATTCAGATGGGGGGCTTGCCGCTTATGTCGGCGGTCGTCAATCGTTTGAAGGACAAATATGGCTACAAGATCGACAACTTGCAGATCGCAACGACCAGCGCATATAGACCATGTATTAAAGCATTGGCGCAACAATTCAATGATCACATTGATACCGGCAATATCAAAAGTCGCATCTGGTTGTTTGAAGACATTGTTGATACCGGCGCAACAATTAAAAACCTGATCAGCCGTTTGATTATAAAGGGCAATGCCAACATCTCATCCAAAATGATTACAACTTGTTGTGTTGTAAGTCGCGTACCGTCAACGACGGGTAACGATCTCAACATCATTGCCGGGCAACGCTTACCATTTGATCCCCAGACATTCATAACTTTCCCATGGGAGGTACAATAATGAACGAACAGATAATACCCCAACAAGCCGTTTGGTGGAAATGGTATCGCATTGTTGCCGATGATGGTCAAGGATACGAAGTTCAAGCCAAACGAATATGGTGGCCGTTTTGGGTGCAATGTCACGACGGATCTAACTATTTCAATACGCACGCAACCTTGCAACAAGCACATCAGTTTATACAACGCAAGCAAAGCCGACATATTGTTGTACAGTCCCAATAAAATGCAACTGATTGAACTTAGCGACCAACAGCAGCAAGCCATTGATCAGTTTACAATGGTGTGTACCCAGCACATCAAACAATTCATCCAACAACCCGATCAACAACACTGGATCAACCTCGACAACGTCAATCAACACTGTCGACAGGTTTTGATTGGGAGATTGTCTAACGAATTTCCGCTGTATTTGTTGAAAGTTATTGGTGATCGCTTGTTTGTTGCAGGACCGCAATACGACGTAAATGGTGTAAATATCGCGTAAATGCCTCATTACATATCTAAATGATGGGGAATGACATTGTATGCGACACGACGATAACTGGATGTAGATGATGCAGGACGATGTAGATGATGCAACACTGGTCTTTGTATAGACAGTAGGCTGCTCCCAGCCCCTCGATCAACGAATTTTTCAAATCCCATATTACCTACAAAGTCAACAGCTATTTGTCAACGTCTTGCAATCTCCCGCACGTAGTTTGACGGACTTGCAAACGAACTGCAATATTCTTCAATTCGTAGAAAATCCTGGTTCGTCGTTGAAGTCCGAGTACCCCACTATTTTGATGGGTAATTGATAAATTGATTGTATATCTTTTTGATGGGGAACGTCGAATTGCCGCATTTTCAACTGGTTTTGTCTGGGGGGTTCAATAGATCATTTTGCTGCGGGAAATCGATAACTCGTCGATTTTTACATCATTGAAAACTGGTCGTTGAAATTGCATGACATATCGTGTACGTGCGAGAGTGCACAATTTGATATAACTTTGCAAATCAACAACGATAACTCGTGTACGTGCGGGAAAAGATCGTTTTGTCCCCTGAGTTTATACGATTTGAAATACCGAAAAAGATATAACGTCAACAAATAGTCGTTGACTTGTTGTAGATTGCTGTGACTGTATCACCATGTCTCGACCATCACCACAGCAAGTTGAAGACGCGCAAACATTCGGCTATGCAATTCTCAAAGCCAATGGCGACGATTATGTCAAGACTGAGGATCAAATTCGCAAGATGTCAATCACCAACATTCGACGTGAGGGCACCGATTTGGTAATTGAAACGGCACGCCCAGGAGTGGTGATTGGCTATAATGGCAAAACTTTCGATGTGTTGAAGCAAGCATTCAACAACCGTTCAATCCGGATCGTCGAATCGTTCTCTTGGTCCGATTTGATAACTCCCATTGATCCCAACGAATGGGATATCGACACCTCAGAGGATGGGGGCCGGTTGACAAATCGATAACTGAACGGAAGGTTACTACACAATGAGCCCCACAATATACGAGCTGGTCGAACAAACCCATGCAACGGTTAATGACATCCACGGATCTCAAGCGCGCAAGATCGACGCTCTGCAAGCCCGTCTGCTAACGGCCAATGAGTTGTTGACCTTGGCATTCACCTTGTTGGAAAAATCGCTAGTGGTTGAACCCGCCTATGTCAATATCAAATCAAGGACACGAGTAATATACGATCAATACAAGCAAACGTGCGATCAAATCGGTTGACAATCTTCAAATAGGACCGATCTTATAACATGACCAAAACAAAAGCAATTGTTACTCAAACCCGGTTCGACAACAGCGTTCGTCCTGGAAAGTGCAAAGTGTATGTCGGCAGCGACAATACGATCGACGAACAGTTGGACCAGTGGTTCAGCAAAAACAGCATTCACACGTTGACGTTCAAGAGTCGCGCATGGTCGTGGTTGAGCAATCAGCGTCACAAGCTGTTCAGCAAGCTGATTGCCGAAGCTTTGGATGTTGGTGTCAAACACGTCAAATTCAGTCACAAGGCCGGCTGCTCATGCGGCTGCTCGCCTGGCTTCAACGTTACGCTGCCCCAGCAAGCTCTACAGTATACCCGCAACAATGTGTGGGTTGATGTTACGATCAGCAACGAAGATTCGCTGATGTTCAACTTTTTGTGCCAGGCGGCCAACGACAAATTGAAGCAAGACAAACAACGCGAAGCCAACAAGGCTCGTCCAGCAATCAACCAACGCAATGGTTAAACAACAATACACCACAAAGCCGTTGGCCATTGATCCGAAGTGGAAGGTCATTACCCGTACAACGAAATTGTTTAATTGGTGCATATGGAAAGGCCATTGGCTGGTAATGCCTAACAATCAAGTTGTCAAACTGCATCACTTGCTTGATGATGCTAGTGCACTGAAATTATTCGATAACCTACTGTGAACTGGAAATACATCTATCGCAAAATCTTGAAGTTTTTCGGGCGCTGCATCTGCGGCGAAACGTTGAACTTTACCCGAAGTGGGCAAGGAGTATGCCCTGTGTGTCGCAAACGAATCTGAACAAATCGGTTGTCAAAACCTAAAACGCCGTGATCTTATAACATGTCCAAATCAAACATCTCATTGTCCACAATCGTCAATCTACTGAAATTTGGTCGCTTCCAGAGCGACCTTGAATTGATCAAAGGTGCTCGCGAACGCTATGGCCGTAGCGGGTGGAACGACAGGCGTGTCAATGGTCGTCGAATCAAACTCGGCTGTCGAATCAGCGACGCAGCAACCAAATTCGTCATTGATGCACTGGTTGATCTGTTCGGTGTGCAATTCGCTGTTGCTGGTACGCACGATTGGAAGACACCGCAGTGGCGCAGCCCACAACGTCTGGTGACAGCATTCTGGATCAACACCACAAACAAGTAACCCACAGCAATCGATAACTGATATGAACAATGTTACATACAACACCCCAGTACCCGCTGAACGGCCGATTGAAATCGGGTCATTGGTATTGATATGCGGCGGCACGTACATTGTTGCTCAACACACAGACGACATAGAGACCGAGGTCGTCTGTGGCATCAGTTTAATCAACATTGCAACCGGCGGTCATTGGACCAATGCCATTACCACCGAAGACCCAGACTGGCGCGACGTCGTCAGGAACATTATTCGCAGGAACGACGGGGTAGTATTGAACCCTGGCACACAACTAACACTAACGGTAGGTTAACAATCATGGCAAACAAACTAGGTATCATTGAACGGGCGAAGGCTGCCGAAGCCAATAGCGACACCACGGAACGTACGGCAATCATCAAAGCGCTCGCCAGCAAGAAGATGCGATTTGCCAGCGCCAAGACGGTGCGCAAAGTCAAGCGAACATTGGGCGTGTTCGATTAGCCCCTAAAACGGGCTTTACTCAAAACGGCTAATTTACTGACGAGTAAAATAGCCGAATACAGTAAAATCGGTTGACAATCTTCGAATCGGACTGATCTTATTGTATGTCCAAACCGAACGTCGAACAACAGCTCGAAGCACAGTATTGTCACACCAAAGTTAGCCCCACACAAGAGCTGCGACCGGGCGAATATGGTCTGCGAGTCATTGGCAACCCACGTGGTAAACAAATCTACATGGTGCAACACGAAGACACTCTGATTCGACGTGCCACCGAAATGGAGGTATTTGCTTGGTGCGACGTATTGCAACATAAGATGAAGTTCGACACGTTGCTACAACGTCATCAAGTCACCAGCCGTTACGTCACCGAATAAACGTCATGCCTCCAGTTAAAAACATCGACCAATTGATGGAAATTCTCAACCATGCCGACACTACGCTTGATCACGGAGAGTGGTTGCAATTGCAGACATTCGTCAACCGTTGCGTTGACGACCAACTGATGCAAGAGCGTGTCTTTCGAGCACAATCTCCGGAGAATTACGTTGACTAATCGTCAATAGGACCGATTGTATCTTTGTAATCGAACAACAAACACTGACCCAAATATGAAGACCGTTACGAAAACCATTCTGCAAACAACCCTGCGTGAAATCATGGCACTGCTTTGCGACTATGCAAAGGACGTGTATCTGCCGAACCCAAGGTTTCCCGAAAACGAACCGGAAATCGAATTCGTTGAGATCTACCAATATTTCGCCGCGTTGCAGACCCCACGAATGTTGAAGAGGGGGCTGTCAACCGGCGATCTGTGTCCTGCAATCTATTTCGATTTGGGAGTGATTGAGCAGTTGACGATTGCACAGCAGCCGTTCATTGTGCAGATCCTGGACGATGCTGGCGAGTTGTGGCTCGAGCTCAACGAGGACGAAATCGGCGAATGGTAACCACTTTGACAACAACTAAACCCAATCAAAATATGAAATTCATCGACAATCCCACTCCCGTGAAATCCAAACCGCTCGTCCCTGTGCAGCTTACCCACTGCTTACAGGCAGGCGCCATCAGCGATCATCGTCAAATGTTTGCGTGCAGCTACCCCCTCCAGAAGGACTGCACATACACCAGGATCGGCACAATGACAGAGGGATCTAGAACCTACGACATCATCAAGTGTGAACGTCCGTCGGTGCGACCAGGATTCTCGTCCACCGAGTTGCTGTTTTTCGGCCAATGGAACGACGGCGTTGGAACAAAATAGTTGTCTTCCACAAAACTGATACGATAGTAATAATGTAACAAAAACAACCCCAACCAAACTAACACAATGCCACGCGCACTCAAAACAAACGGAATCTACAAAGTCACCTGCACCCTAACCGGCGAACCCGTCGGCACGACACCACAAGTGTTCGCCGATCGCGCTAAGCGAAACGGAGTGTCCGTTGACGTCCTCAAGCAAGGATACATCGGTCGCACCGGAGCCAAGTTGCTCGCCACCCTGGTCAACGAGAAAGGAGCGAAGGTCCCCGACGCTATCAAGCAGATCCGTGCCAGCTTCGACATCAAGGCCACCACCACAATTGATCAGAAGATCATCGATCGAGTGATCACCAAGGTCACCGCCAAGGCCACCAAGGCGTCGCAGGCAGCAGAGTTCAACAAGCGCAAAGAAGCCGCTCTGGCAAAACTGCTCGGCGAAACCCCGGTTGCGCAGAAGCCCGCAGCGATACCCGAAACTCCGGCCAAGGACGTCCCCAAGAACTGAACCCCCCAACATGCCCCGAGAGCCCTCTCCGCGCGAGCGCAGAGGGTTTCTTGTTGCCTTTTGATAAATAAGGGGGGACGGTAAGGCACGAAATGATTCATATCCTCGACATCGACATCGCAATGACGACGGCTAAGCAAGACGCCGCGTCGTATGAAACAACGATGGAAGTGTGGTATGATTTCGATCAAGAATGCTACGTTGTCATCCGAGAAGACATCTACGACAAACGCAAAGGTAGCGCGTTGTGGTCGTTAATATGCGACGTTGATGCCAATGGCAATTTTACCTACCAATAAACTCTATGTTCCCCCAAGCCCTCGGTTATAACACGTACGATGCAATGCTCGATGCATTCAACGCACGTCCAGACAAACAACACAACTTCGCTGCATGGTATCAGCAACAGCTTGCTAGCAGACCTTCTGCTGATTGTGACCACCCCGGTCTTCCACAAGTGTGGTTTGATCAAGATGACAGTGACGACGATTTAATGGCGGTCAATGCCCCCAAGAAGCCTAAGCCGACTAACCCTCCAGGTTATTTGACTGAATACGCGCCAAGTCCTGAAACAGACGAAGACCCCAAACAATTAGTGCACGCTTAAACAAACTGGTTGACATATCTGGGATCTGACTGATCTTAAGGTATGGCAAACATGACATATGCACAGTTGGGCGAGGTTATCTCGCGAATGACCGAAGTGGAGCGTCAGCAGACTGCTACCATTCACCTTCACGAGTATCGCTATCCAGGGGAGGTCCACCCAGTTAGCCGATTGACGATTGTTAAACAAGATCCTGCCGACGGTGCGGACATCTCTGACCTCCTCAACATCGGTCATGTTGTTTTGGATGTGATTGTGTAACTAATCAGTTGACTTACTTCAAATCGGACTGATCTTATAGTATGAGCAAACCGAAACAACCCCCACATCGTAACTCCGTCTGGTTCAACAAGTCGCATCACGCTGGTGAAGGATTTACCGAACTACAGCGTGACAATGTCCGCAAGCTGGTCAAGAAGCTAAAGAGCTATCTGTGTCGTTATCATAATTATGCCTCCGAATGGAGATTGTCGTTTGGTGGGGCGGATTACATGAGCGCGTACGTGATGGTTCCAAAGGGATTCGTTGAACCGACCACCAAGTTCCTGACTCGCAGAGGATTCTTTGTTAAATAGTTGACTTTGTTTCAAACAGAGCGATCTTATCATATGTCCAGATTATCTAACATGATCTTTGCCGAAGGTGATACAGGAATCGCTCGAATGTTCTGTGGGTGCTGCAACGGCACGTTTCGTGCAGTTCTCAGTCGTGTCACCACCGCCAACAAGCAACCAATCTGCAGCGAGTGCATCATCAAGTTCAACCCGCTGCGCATCGAAAAGGGCCTGCCCGCGATGCCATTCGATCAATCCGCATACTTGCCACTATGACCAAATTCACCTTAATTGTGCCCGAGCTGGACGCCAGCAAATTCCGTTGGACCAAAAACCCAGCGGGCGGTCATGTTGGCGTAGCCGAAGCCAGCGATTTCGGACCCATTACGACACCTCTTTTTGGTCGGGCGTATCGCGACGCGATCGACGAAGGGTGTGTCCTGTTTAACGATAAACGCGAGACCACGATGCAATTCGTGCTGAGTCATGTCGCAGAGAACGACGGCGACATTCAATTCTGGAAGCTGACCAACTGCAACGAGACCAACCCAATCAAACTGACCATCTACAATGACTGAACAAACACCCATCACACACGGCGGACCCAACCGCTGTTACAAAGTCTGTCATTGCAGCAAGTGCTCCGTCGTCCGCGAATGCACGCCGAGCTTCGACTTCTACACAACCGACGACGAGCTCGGCCCGCTGGTGTGTGAGACCTGTTTTCGCCCGTTTGTTACTGCTGAAATTAATCGGTTGTCAAACCCGAAAAAGGACTGATCTTATCGTATGAACAAACCGAACATTATTGTCTACATCGACGCCGAGGAGCCTTCAACACACAGCATGACTCCTGAGCAATGGAAGCGATTCAAACAGTTGTACAAGCAAGCCGGCGATGACTGCTGGAGCGACGAACTGCGCGAACTCGCAGACAGTACTGTCCTAACCCCACAGTTCATTGTCAGTGCGTACGAAAACGACATTGTCAAGTGCAAACTTACAGCGTAACACCATGGCAACACCGACCACCAAAGACCCACAACTTGAGCACCTGTTTGCAAAGCTGGGATTCAACCGCACCGAAGCAATCACCGGTGATCGGTGTGTAATGTGTCAGAAGCCCGCACCACCCAAGTCGTTTCGTGATGTTGTTTCGGAACGAGAATTTCGAATCTCCGGCATGTGTCAGACATGCCAAGACACTACATTCAACTAACATCCAATGAACACCAAATATACATTCACAACCTTGCGGCCCGACTTCGCCCCAGTTGAACGCGACACTTTCAAAGAGGCATTCGTTGATATGTTCAATTGGGTGCACCAGCAGAGCGTCTTAACAGTGATGGAGATTGAGACGGCAATTTGGATTGCTGTGTCGTGCGATCCAAATTGCCCCCTGTACATTTACGAAGCCAACAATCTAGCACACGAACAAGGAATCTTGACCACCGACGGTAAACTAGCGTAATCAACCCCAACCCAACCGACCCGAAATGAAACCACTACGATACATTACACTTGCAGCCGTTGCTGCCCTGATCACTAGCTGCTGCGACGAGCGTGAAGCGGTGCCATCATTCGACCCGCAACAGTACGATGAAGTTCCCAACCCGATCGAACCAACACCGACAACAGAGTGGAACGTGCAGTCCGAGCCTCCAGCCAAGGTGTATCGAGCAATTGCGGTCGGACGCGCGCGAACCGTTTCTGCGACAATCACACAGACGATATCATCGAAGTATAACGTCAGTAAGCGAGCCGTGGTGCCTGGGTCGCTGTTGGATCAAAAGCTCGGCGGCGTGTTGAAGGGGTTCGGGCAGCACATTGTTAATCGATGCCGACAAGTCGACATTTGTCCGCTATTCGTTACAGCAGTGTTACAACACGAAAGCGACAACGGCACCAGTCGAATTGCAAGGGAGTGTCATAACGTCGCAGGCATTATGAAGGGCAAAACTCCTGTCGAGTTTGATGACGTGCAGTCGTGCATCGACTACACTATCAACTTGCTATCGAACAATAGTTACGCTGGCAAAAAGCGCACAACTGTTCAGGCGATTCAACAAAGGTATTGTCCAATCGGAGCCGGCAACGACCCGAAGGGCATCAACAAACATTGGCTTGGGGGCGTACAGAAGTGGATGAAGCTTACGTTTGGCGGAGACGTTGTTCACTGTATGGCGAACTAATCGGTTGACTTTATGTCGAACCCGCTGATCTTATAGTATGAGCAAACTGCAAAAGCACACGTCGGAAATCTTGGAACTGTCTGCAGCGATCACAGACGACAACAAAGTGGTTGAACAATTAGCTGCAGATTTCAGTGATTGTGCCGAGTGCGGCGATCCAATCTCGATTGACGACCTAAACAAGATGATCGCATTCTGCGAATCAATCCGCACGCTCACTATCGTACTGATCAAGAACGTTGACGCGATCCGCCCATGAACCGTAACGCTCTGTGCATCTCCATTGGCTTCGACGACCACGAATCGACGTATATTGTTGATTACGCAGACGTAGCACAATGCAACAGGTTCCTCAGTGCCGAAGAACTCAAGGACCAATTGCTCGACCTCGCCGAAGAAGTCCTCGACGGTGATCAGGGCGAGTTGTTTCTGGATATTACCGGAACAGACCCGAATGCCATCGAGGAATTCTGGAAACAATACGATGAACTTGTTGACTAATTGACAATCGGACTGATCTTATTGCATGACCACAAACAAAGACATCCTCATTGTTCAAGCCGAAGAGAATTACAACGCCGATGGCGCTAATGCTCGAGTGTTTTACGCAACACCGGAACACCTAGCTCTGGCAGCGAGGAACGAGCTTGCCAGCAGCGGCTTGTTCGTCCCCGTTCTCCACGACTCCAAAAATAAATCGCACATTCTGCGAAATAGTTCTTGCGCTGTTCGCAGAATGTGCGAATATAGAGACGTAACCAATCCAAACATTATGACCAACGAAATCCAAAACATCATCGCCGAAATCAAAACCCTCACCGCTCGCAACGCTGAAATCACAAAGGCTGGCGGCTTCTTCACACAGGAGCAAATCGACAACGAGAAGAAAGCTTGGAAGATGAAAATGACTCTGCGCTTCGATCACGGAATGGAAATCGGGACATACTAAATGACCTTCCCCGAACAACTCAAAGCTCACCGCGAAAAGCTCGGCCTGACACAGGCCGAGCTTGCCTCGTTCCTGGACGTTTCCCCGCGTGCCGTGTGGCAGTGGGAGAAAGGCACGCTTCCCCACGCGCTAACGCAGGAAGGGGCGCTTGCGAGGCTATCGAAGGCCAAGCGACGTTCTCAGGGGACGAACAGTTCAGCAAGCTGCAAAAATTGCTGAAAGCCGAGCAAAAAGCAGCGAAGGCAGGGCAGGACGAAGAATTTGATGACATCTCTGATGAGGTGACTACATACTGGGACGAGATCGAACGCAACGATATGACCACGATCAAAGTCGGTAGTATTGTAACAGTCGAATCGTACTACGGCGACTACGTCAAACATATCATCAGCGAACTCAAACCCCTTCCCATGTGAACAAACTTGTTGACTAATTTCAAATCGGACTGATTGTATATCTGTAACCGAACAGCTCATCAACATGAAACTGACACAAACCCAAGCCCGCAAAGTTCTCAACAGCAAGCAAGCTCTCAACTTCGGAGGTGCCACTTGCGATCTGCTCAATTTGATTGCGGAGGGTACGATCAAGAATGCGGAGGTCGACTTTGCAATCGATGCAGCTACAATCAACAACATTTTGGGGCGTAAACCCAAACCTGCTTTGCTAGAGCCAGAAACGAAGCTTGCACGTGACCAGATCACCGACTTCATGTTCATCGTCTATGCGCATGCGGGACGTCTCAATGGTTGGGCGCTCGTCGTGGCCAACAACAAAACAGAAGCTCGCAAGTTCGCACGTCAAAGCGGTTGGCTGACAACTGGAACGGTCGACAATGCGGTTACCGTTCGTCAATATCTGGAAGATATGGGTGATGATGTTGAGACGGGAGTGGCCGAATTGTTGGAAGACTTTCCCGAAAGTGACTCAATCGGTTCTGTCAGCGAAATCGATTGGGGGACATAGAATTCAGTTGACTAACTGCAAATCGGACTGATTGTATAGTATGAAGAAACAGACAAAGCCAGTGACCCTCCGCCAGATCAGCGACATGTTGAAAGACAACAAATCGACGATCACCACTCCACAGATCATTCACGACATCGTCGAACGCATCAACAACTACATCGAGGACGAAAAGCGCCCACTGTACGTTTATTGTCACACGACCGGCAAGAAGTGCGGAATGACCGCAATTGCATACTTCCAGAAAAAGCTGGCGCAGTATGGTGGGGACATCATCAAGTTGTTTACTGAGTATCGTGGTCGTGGAACGGGCGGGTCTATTACGACTGCCAGCAACAAGCCTCACTTGAACCGCAAAGGCAATCCGTTCAAGATCGCAGCGAGCAACAATCCGTTCAAGACAGTCGGTGAATGGGTGACCAAGACCGACAAGAAAGGCAACCCGCTCGTATCACGACGTGAGGTCATTCTCAAGGACGGCACCAAGACGTGCAGCGACTTCGATCACACCACCGAGGAATACACCCCCGTTAAGAACTCCAAGAAGTAATCAATATGGCAAAGGAACTAACACGCGAAAGGTTACAACGACTGGTCGACGAAGGTCTGCTTGATGCTAAAGCTGTGCTGGAGTTGTTCATCAGATGGAACACCAACGCCGACATCGAAGACATGCTGCGATGTGAAGACATTGACATTGACAGCACAATGTTTGACTAACCAATATGATTCACCCGAACAGACAAGCAGCAGTTGACGCGTGTCACGAATACAAACTCGCATAATCCACAACTATGAATCCCGCAGCAACCTATCTTCTAATCGTCGGCCTTCTCGGCCTGTCAATGGGCCTGACAATGGCTCGCAATGCAAACAGAAACAAACGCTCCAAATAATGAAACCACTGACAATCACACTTCCCCACAATGTAGTCAGCAAACTACTGCTGCACAACTCAACAGTCGAGCAACGACTGGACCAGTTGAACAACGTCGTTGACAATTACGTGCTACCTGCTGTACTCGCGATCGAGCAACCAACCACGCAAGATGCTGTGCTGTTTGTGGTCAAACAAACCATCTGCCAGGCTCGTCGCAACAACGCTGGCATCGTCGACTCATCGAACAAGATTGCTCAGATCAAAGCATTTCGCGAAACCGTTGGACATACACTGTTCCCCGACGATTATCGTCGGGTGTTAATTGGTGGTCATTATTTGTCACACGGCTGCACGTCGCCAGGTCTCGCCGAAGCAAAGCGATTTGTTGAAGACCATTGGGACCTGTTCCAGAATGAAATTGGTTGACAATCTTTGAATAGGACCGATCTTATTGTATGAGCAAACCGCAACCAACAAAGCCCGACAGTGTCACACAAGCCACATTCGACCTCGCCATCGCTGTGCGCAACTGGTTGAGTGAATACGGACAGGGAGCCGAAATGCAGGTCGATCCCGACAACGACGAACAGATGTGGGTGCTGCCAGAGTTCAACATGCACGACATGCAAAGTGCTGGTATTGATACATTCACAATGCCAGAACGTGACGGGGCTTGGTGCGACTGGTACAGCTCTGCGATTATCGTGGTCGGTCCAAATCAGACGCCCACAGCCCAGTCACAGTCAAGTCGCAGCAGCCCGTCAGTACTGGCAGGACCTGACAGATGACGACCTTCAGTTCTTCTGGAAGCACTACACGACCGGCAAAGGTGCTGGAATCTACAGCAGCGTCAAGGCCGACAGCACGTTCGACGAGTATCTGGTCAACAGCGCCAGCGAGAGCGAATACGAACGCAACCACGACATCTAAACAACTATGATCTCTGGCACCGAACATAGCGTAGCAACGATGGACAACGGCTGCAAGCATACGGAGGTGGTGCGAGGCAATCGCATCGGTACTACTGGTGACGGTACTGGCTATACCGATCAGTTCGTCGAGCATTGCTGCAATTGTGATGCGTGGAGGTTCGTCCATCATACAGTATCGTGGAGCGGCCGCAACGACTACGATCGGGGAATGTGGCGAGATGCTGCGGATGCTCCGCTGGAGGTGCGAATGTGATGCAGCGATGACGATTCTGGCGTTACGATTGCTATATGGGGGGTATGCGGGGGATCCGCGGGTTTTGCATGCGAATTCGTTAAAAATTTGCAGCGCGTTTTCGCTTCCCCAAAATCCCCTCAAGGTTTTCACTGCCCGAATTCGTTAAAAATTTGCGAGCGCAAAAATCATCGCCAAAATCCCAGGAAGGTTTTCGCATTGCGAATTCAAAAAAATTTGCGGCGGAAAAAATTGTTGACAAATTGCTATAAGGACTGATAGTTACACATGATTAAACGACGCTTGAGGACCTACAACAATACATTAAGGACCGGGGAACATATTGGTGTGTGTTTTCTCGGAGGTTTATTACACCCGGCGTTCCAGAAATGATCATCATTGATAGCATGCCGTTGTTTGCCAGTACACCACAGGACACAGCTCGTGCTAAGGCGATAGCCGAAAAAATTAAACAATTGTTTGTTGACAAACGCACAATAGACACGAAGGTATTGCATGATTAAGATTACACCGGTCCACCTCGCCCACAAAACGACATATACGTTTGCACAACTGTTTGACCGTCGGCTCGGCCTCAGCGGTAAGTTTCTAAGGCCGTTCAATCTCGATGAGCCAAGGGGCGAGTTTAATTTGGTGTGTATGGTCGACGGGAAATATCAGCACTTGTTAGTATTTGCCGACGATCAAGTATCCAGTGCCCCTGTAATATTCACCTGCGTTAATAGTGGTCTCTGGCACACAAGGTCGTTTGAGGTGATCGAACACCCAATCACAATAACATTGAGCAATGAATCTGCAACAATCAATTGACCATCTACGGCGGTTGGGATTCGTCGTTAGTAAGCATCCGCATTGCGACTTGTATGACATTCATCGCATTGGTCGTAAGCAATTTTGCCCGAGCGCATTGTTCGAGGAGTATTGGAAACCGGCATGGCGATTGCGCCCGTCGATGCTGTACGACTGGTCGCAGGAGCCGTATTGTTACAGGGTACGGGGTGTGCTGCGATTTGCCAGAGACCACAGCGCAGCAAGTCGTCAGCGTACGACAATAAAGCGCAATGTCAAACAAACATCAAAGGGCAAAGACCGAACCTTCAAACGTAAATTAACCACAAGCCACGACATACAGAAAATCGACGACATGTCGAGCCACAACCACCCACTACGCACCGACGACATATGGAACTGGACTTAAAAATCACCCCCGCCGCTGACGCAAGACGAATTGTTGACAGTGGTCAATACGATCTGGCAATGCGACAATTGCGAGACGTGACCACCCAAATTGACGAGGCGATATCGCAAGGCCAATTGTCGGTTAGCGGAAACGGACATTTGCAACCGGCAGTGATCGAAAAGCTTCAACAAGCGGGATACACTGCGAAAAACAATAGCTGGCGCAACGAGAGCACGTGGAGTGTAACATGGTAAATTAAACACAAATATGGTAAACACAATAAAGCAAGCATGGGGAAAATACAGACACGAGCGACGCGTGTATCATCAAGAACTGCGAGCAATTGCGATTGCTGACATGGCGCATAGTGGTCAACTGCGCAAGAAAGGTGGCTTGTACGTCTATCATCCATTGCGAGTCGCCGAATACATTCGCAAAAACGTAGCAGGCAAATCAATTGCTTGTGAGGCAGCGCTAATCCAAGCAGCGATTTTGCACGACACTATTGAGGATAGTGATGGACTGGTTACCGAGTTTACATTGGCAGTAAACCAGCTCAATGCGGATGCAATTGACGCTGTGGTTGCATTGAGCAAAAATCTGCATGACCAGCTATCGTACAGCGAATACATCGAAATGTTGGCCAGCAACCCAATCGCAACGGTGGTTAAACTCGCCGATATGATTGACAATCTGGCCGATGGACCCTCACGCAAGCAACTGGTAAAATACAGTAAAGGAATCCAACAGCTGTTACAATGCAGTCAAGCATTCCCCGAAACCGAATCTCTAATCCGTAAAATATTCAATTAACAACCATGAAACTGATTACACTAACATTGCTACTGATCGCCACACTGACATCGTGTTCGCCAAATGAACACGCGGCATACATCCAAATCGAGCGACAGGTGCCACTCGGCAGTTACATAGAACTGGCAGTTGTTGATGGGGGGTTTGAATCGTGGTTGGTCATTGACCCGTCGCCCGAAGGCAAGGTCGCAATTGTGACAAATATCGATAATAGTGCATTTTTCCGAGTACAGCGGTTGTGTCAACCGCGCACATCCGACCCCGAATACATTGACAGGGACGAGCTGGATCAATGGTTCGTCAAAACTACCGAAAAATAGTTGACAATCGTTCGTTTTCGATGATGGTATGTCATATGTCACCCCAAGCAAAGCGCCTCGCCAAACAGCAACTGATCGACAGGTTGAAAGTCTGTCTCGGCAACAACGGATACACCGAAACAGCTCACGGCAAGTGGATCAATGGTGACGGAGATAAACGATGGGTGCTCGACGGTAACAATTGCAAGATTCAACGCAAAGTCGCAGCAGTCGATGCACAGTACTACAAAATTCCTGCTCGTTGGGTCAACAGCGCAAGTGCACCGTTTGTCCACCTTGAGATCGTCAATGAACGGCCAATCAAACTGCGCGTAGATCGTACCAAAACCTATGGACAATAAATACACCGTGGTAGCATATAAGCCAGACAGTAGCGACACGTGTCGCGGTTGCTTGATGGCGTCATACCCGAGCGATTGCAGGTTATTCGTCGGTGTTAACCGTCATCAATTGATCGAACATTGGGCGCAGATCAAAGCGCACGTTCTCGACCAAGGCGAAGTTGAATATTGCGTGACGGTGTTGTCGTCGTTCAATGGCGCACCAGTCGTAGTGTTCAGCGACCAGGGCATTGACCACAGCGAGCATTGGGATTACAACCAATTGGTAAACCCAGAACAGACCGAGTATCCGAAGCTTGCTGAACAGTTCAACCAATTGGTAGAGATTCAAGCCGAAGCCGTGGTACTAGCCAAACAAATTGTTGACCAGCGTAACGCCAAGCTGGCCGAACAACGAAGTCAGGAAATTGCTAAACAAAAGCAAGACACCGAAGACCGCGAAAAGAAACAACTCGCAGCATTACTAGCCAAGTACCGTCAACACGAACCAAATCCAACGATATAATGACTACTTTAACAACAAAACCGCGCCCAGGACAACTTGTCAGGGTCATTGTTCATAGCGAACTTAAAAGTCGCTTAAGGCGACTGATCAATAAAATGTTCAACGGTCTGGATTATCAATCCGAAGAGTACTTCGGAGAGGTCAAAGACTTGCCCCATCTACCAGTCAACCAATTTGCGTTGTCGACGGGCAATGTCAATTTTCCGATTCGGGTAATAACCGTAGATCAGATTAAGTCGATTTACATTGACGGGGAACGATGCAAGTTTAACATTGAGGTTGGAACACGAACCGTCAATGTTGAAAGCAGTCGCCCCGGAGCATTTTACAATGTAACGGTTGTTGATGGTAAACCAACAAAATGTACATGCCCAGGGTTCGGGTATCGTCGCGATTGCAGACACTTAAAACTAGCCGCACTAAATGATTAGCATCCAAACCCGCCCGAAATACTTCAAGGCACACCAATGGGACGGAAAGTCGACCATTGTCAATGAAAACATTGAAGTAGTATTGCTCGAACATGTATCAACAACCGATAATACTGCAATCGGAGTTGTGATCTGCAACAAACAGCCTGTGTCGCAGATTGTTCAGTCAATGTGGATTATCATTGGTTCCAAGGGCATCGTTCAGATCGTCGACGATGATGCATTTAAGGCTGCGTACAGCACTACCAATGTTATCGATGTTGAATTCTTCGCCATTAACTACCTACTTGCTCCAACACAATGACCCAAGTTACTCTGCAACAAATCAAAGACGCTGTCGCAAATCGGTTTGCTGCTTCAAGACTGACTGAGCGATCTTACGAAGACATTGTACGTTTGGCGAATCGATATCTTGCCGAAGGCAAGCGACCACTACATGTGTACTGTATCGCCACGGGATCAAAATGTGCAATGACAGCCAAAGCACTGTTCGCTAAGCGAATGGATGAATGCGACGGAGACATCGTGTGTCTATTGACTTCGTATCTCGGTCGTGGTTACAAACCATCCAAAGTTGGGGGGTCTACCAAGCCTGAAAAGCATCGCAAACCCAAGAAGGAAAAGCTAGCTAAGCTATCAAAGACGGATCAGCTTGACACGATAGACCCCGCAGATCTGCCCGATCCTTATCGACACTACAAAATCCTGATTGGTGGAGAGTGGAAGTACTGGTGGAACGATCCGCAATATCAAGCCGAATGGCGCAAAAGTCGTGACAATCCAAAGCAACTAACAATACAAGATTGGATCGACATGTTGAAGAACACATGCCACCGAGTCGATATCTCGTGCGCAGGTCCTTGTAATGCATGTCCATTTGTGTACATTTGTAGCTGCAAGTGTAAGGTTGTTGTTGATCGCGCCGGCAAGAAGTTGGAGATTGATCCTAACAACATGACAACCTTTGACGAAGCTCGGGCAGACCTTGATGCCAGCATCCACCGGCTTCGGGGATCGAAGGGAGTATTTGACACATTAACCCGGATGGTTGGCACAGGATTTGGCGAAGCATGAGCTACGAACACGTTACAGTTGGAATAAACGTTATCCGATATAAGGATTTCAATGTGTACGGAATTCGAGGATCTGGCCAAGCGTATACAAAAATATACGAGATGATTAAATCAACACTTGGCAATCGAATTGACTGCGTGTGGATCGATTTTCCGTGGCATTATTTCAAATTCAAACACAGAGAAGATCAGGACCTCTTTGATCAGCACATCAAGACCGAAAATGGTTATGGTATTGATGATCGCGGAGTGCAAGAAACATCCTTCGAGGAGGCTTGGCCATCATATGCAAAATACAAACGCTAGATCAATATTTCCCCCACTAAGTGCTAAAGACCTTGTTGCCATTCACCCGATGACGGGTCCCACCGACTTGGCTTTCGAAATCAAATTCACCACCAAGGAGGAAGATAATCAGTTTGAATTGGTCAACCCCTACCGCATCTGTGATGGCAAGTGGGGCGGAATGGGGGGAACGCAACAGTGGTATGTGTTTAAAGACACAGGTGGGAACGTGTACGAAAAGGATTCACGATATAGTACCGAAGATCTGCCAGAAGGTTACAATGGGCGCACCTCCTATTTCTGGAAGAGGGTTTGGGACAATCCTAAGCAATGCTGGCGGAGTATAACACCGGAAGAGCTCAGCACCCTGCCAGTGCTGGAGGACAAGTTGTGGAAGCCAATATCGTTCGACAAATTTACATTTCCCACCTTTAAATTTCCCATATGACCCACACCATAACTAGATCAACAACTTTCGATAGCGGACATCGTGTGATGAACGAGCGGATGAAGTGTTTCAACATCCACGGACACACATACAAGGCCGACGTCGCCTGGCGGTGTTTTGATAAGGCCGACATTGGATATGCAATCGATTTCAAAGAGATCAAGCGGGTGTACATGCAATGGATTGACGACTATTTGGATCACGGATTTATCGCCAATCCGCATGACCATAAAGTGATTGACCTGGTCAACGAATTGGGCAACAAACTGTGGGTAATGTCTCTAGATGGGTCGGGCAAATATTGCAACCCATCCGCAGAAAACATTGCGTTGGAAATGTTCTACTGCTTGGACTTTTTAACAACCAACAACAGCAACGAGTTGATTGTGCTTGATAAAATTGAATTGTGGGAAACGCCGAACTGCATGGTAACAGTTGATAGGACCGATGCACTGGACGGGCCTTGCTGTGAACGGCAGTACAACAACATTCAAGAAATCAAAGGCGCACAAATGCTGAAATACCTCAAACAAAAAGGAACGCTACAATATGATGACAGACTTGTTAAATAAACTCTCTTACGACGGGGCTTGGGGCTGGTACATTTATGCAACGGGATGTGTATCGCTCGCGATCGGTGTAACGGTGATCATGTTTAAGGCGTTGTTCATGTTGCTTCGGGTCATTGGTATGTCGATAATCAATAATCAAATTGACTTGATTGCGGACCTTCTAATTCCAAAATATTTCAACACGGGCGATTTTACCATATGGATGCTGACACCCAATGGCAAGTTAAATGGCAAGTCTCCCGCTCAAATGGTTGGCGAAGGCAATGGAATGAAACTGTACTTCGACCTAGGCAAAATGTTGAAGGATACTCCATTGCCACAACTATACGATGAAATTCTGTCAATCCCCCCACTGGAGAGTTAATGACAATCTAACGTACGTAGATACGGGCGGGTTCCACATAAAAGGCACCATCATTGGTATACATGGGTTTCACGTCACGTTGCGAATCAACGAAATGGATCCCCATTCGCACCTATATCGGTACTTTGGTGTTCGTTGCAATGATGAGCAGTTATTTGCATCGTCTGTGCTTTTTTAAGTATTCCTTACACCAAACGGTGATCGACACATTGTAAATAAGTCATTATGACTTGTGATAAAAGCAACAGCAGTGCATCATTAGACGCTGTCATCGAAGAAAACAACACCCTCCGACAATCTATCCACGACACAATCGTCGGTAAAACCACAACGGATCAACTTAAACGTGTTATTGGATATGACGACTCTCTGGATAATCAATACATAAGCACACAGTGGTGGTTTGCCCCAAGAGTCACACGAACCACCACAAGTAAGGTACGCAGCAACCCACGCGATGAGTTTGCGAGCAAGCTAACCGCCGCGAATATTGCAAAGATATTTGCCGCTAAAGGATACGCGTTCGACAGCCGCAAACAAGACTACGCAATCAATATTGTTGGCATTCGTAGCAACGATGCAACATCAAATGTGTTTAACGACTGGTTGTGGTTAAGCTATTGGTACAGAGGACACCTCGTCGAAAAAACGTATAATATCACAACCGATCCTGGGGGTTACTGGTTGAGTCAGCAACCTCTTAATAGCAGCGGCACAGCGATTCTTGTGCCGGGCCAATACAAAGATCTTTACCACATTCGCAAACATCGCGGAGAATATGATGCAGTATGCCAGAAATGGGACACCACAGTAAGAGTATACCGCGATCGCGACAAGGACGGAGAATTGGACTTCGATGCTCCAGTCGGTACTGCGGGAGGCATAAACATTCATCGCGCCAGTAAAGTGCAGAAGCTATATAAAGTCGATTCACACAGTGCTGGTTGTCAAGTGTTTCAGGACCCAAGCGATTTCAACGAGTTCATGTCAGTGTGCTACAAACACCGAGACGCATTCTCCAACTCGTTCACATACACACTACTAACTCAAAAAGATTTTGAGTAATATTTTTCTCAACGAGGTTTTCGTTGTTTTGAATAAATTGCGCCGGGATGTTTACAATTCGCGGAGTCGCAAACCCACACACCATTTGCTAAATACATTGCCAATAATCCATGAGTAACAAAATCGAGTTTGTCAAGAAACGTAACGGCCGGCTGGTGGAATACCAACCTGATAAAATCAACAAAACAGCAACTAGAGTTTGTCAAGGGTTATCGGACGTGTCTCCGAGCGAATTGGTTCTCGATGCGGTGTTCCAGTTACAAGACAAAACGACCACCTCGGATATTGACATGGCGTTAATTCAAAGTGCCCGTGACAAAATTCACAAGGAACCAAATTATAGCTACGTCGCCGCCCGCTTGGTAGCTAGCACGATTTACCGCGATGTATTTGGCGACAACGTTAACGCCCCAACATTTGATCGTGATTATCGTAGCAGCTTTCGATCTGGGATTCGCAAGGGAGTTAAGATTGGTCTGCTATCGCAGAAGATGGAAGATACGTTCGATTTAATGGCATTGTCGGACTACCTGGTATTGGATCGTGACGAGAAATTCAAATTTCTCGGCATTAGCATTCTGATGCAGCGGTATTTGCTACGGGACAAAAAAACAATTATCGAAACCCCTCAAGCATTTTGGATGCGTGTTGCAATGGGCCTTGCATTGAAAGAGGACAATCCAACAAAACGCGCAATTCAATTTTATGACTTGTTTAGCCAGATGCTGTATACGCCGTCAACACCGACTCTTTTCAATAGCGGTTCCAAGCGTAGTCAACTTAGCTCATGTTATCTAAACACGTTTGAGGATAGCATTGACGGCATTTTTGAGGGGATTTGGCAAGAGGCTCGAAAAAGCAAATTTGCCGGTGGTTTGGGTTTTGATGTAACTCCGTGGAGAGCACTCGGTGCTTCGATTGATGGTACTCCCAACATATGTAACGGATCAATACCATGGTTGAAGGTGATTAACGACATGTTGGTTGCTGTCAATCAGAAGGGCAAGCGTCCGGGTGCAGGATGTGCATACATGGAACCGTGGCACAAGGACTTCGACCGGTTTATTGATCTGCGACGTAATACTGGTGATGATCGCGCTCGTACCCACGACTTGAACATTGCTACTTGGATGAACGACCTGTTGATCAAACGTGCTCAGGAAAATACACAATGGTACATGTTCTGTCCAAATGATGTGCCTGACCTACACGACCTTTTTGGTAAGGCGTTCGAATCTAGGTATCTGCAATATTGTCAGATGGCAGACCAAGGCAAAATCGCTAATTTCAAAATTGTCAACGCTAGGGACCTATTCAAACAAATCATTTCGTCAATTTTTGAGACGTCCCACCCCTGGATCACATTTAAGGATCCGTGCAATGTTCGCTACAGCAATCAACACGAAGGTGTAGTTAGAAGTTCTAATCTGTGTACAGAGATTACTCTACACACAAAACCGTCTCAGTTTGATCGCGAAACGGGCAAGAAATTGGAGGTTGGCGAAACTGCTGTTTGCAATTTGGGCAGTATCAATTTGCTTTCACATGTGGAGTATACAGAGTTTGGCACTCGGATTGATTGGAATAAATTAGCGAATACAATTCACATTGCCCGTCGCATTCTGGACAATGTAATCGATTTGAATTTTTACCCAACACGCGAGTCGGAAAAAAGTAACAAGAAGCATCGCCCCGTTGGTTTGGGTGTGATGGGGTTGCAAGACATGATGCATGCTCTTGGCTATACCATCGATGGTTCGGCCGCAATCGATTTTAACGACGACTTGTTCGAATTCATTAGCGCTCACAGCATCCTTGCTGGAGCAGAGTTGGCCAAAGAAAGGGGGTCGTACCAAACATATAAGGGGTCCTTGTGGAGTAAAGGACTACTACCTCACGACACGTACGCCCAATTCATGGCTGAATATCGTCCAAACACAATTCTCAACCAAGAGTTGGCTCGTCTTCCACAGCGTTCACAGCTATGGGATGAGGTTCGCGAAAAGATTGCAAAGTATGGTGTGCGCAATAGCATGTGCATGGCGATTGCACCAACAGCAACGATCAGCGATATTAACGGCGTCGAACAAAGCATCGAACCATCGCCGTCGGTTTGTTTCGTCAAAGAAAACTACAGCGGCAACTTCTTGTCGATCAACGAGCACTTTGTTCGTGATATGAAGTCTGAAAAACTTTGGACCCCAACGTTGATCCAACAGATGGTGACAGCTGATGGTGACGTATCACAACTAAACATCCCTCAGCATCTCAAAGACAAGTATGCTAGTATGCACAATCGTGATATGTACACTCTAATCAAGTGTAATGCTGCCAGACAAAAATGGATCGATCAAGCAATCTCATTCAACATCTACTATTTTGGAACAAGCTCCAAAGAGTTAACCGATCTGTATTTTGCGTGCTGGAACTATGGTCTGAAAACTACATACTACATGAGATCTGAATCGGCAACCAAAATCGAAAAAGCAGCAAGCGGCGGTCAAACGATCATTGCTGAACCAACCGCATCGGCCTGTTCAATCGAAGCGCGTCGACGCGGAGAAATTTGCGAAAGTTGCCAATGAACAAGTGGGTATTGCCAATACGGTTATGGTGGGCGAAGATCAGAGCCGAACAAACCGGCCAAATGCGAACCGTCATATATACGTTGAACAGGCGCTCCCACATAGTACATTTTGATGATCGGCACGGACAAAAGACACAACACGGAGGATTTACGTGCATGTGTGAAATCAACCATACGCTAGATTCACTATGACGAACGAAGGACAGTACCACAGTCAGATTCATACAACCCAGTGGAGAGATCTAATGGATTACGGAGCTGAGCGCTTAAGAGAATCGTGGTTCAGGCAAGCCACATTCAAACAACCCGTGTATGCTCCTGCGGATCGGATTGGACAAATTATGAATACACAAAATGACTTAGCAGAAGCGTACTTCAAACACTCGGAATTAGTGACAGTACCCAAGAAAGTTTTAGTGTCACGTCGGTTGTATTCCTCGATAACAAAAATGCCAGGATTCAATGAAAATACAAATCGCTTGCATTTTTACCACCAATACCAATTAGCGGCAGGGTATAAACCCACACTCCACGATCCGAATCATAGTGTCTATGTCCAAATAGACCCAACCCGCGCGGAAAACGAATACACATTTCAATAATATGGCTACAAAAACAGGACTAATTCTCGGAGATGGATCCGCTGGCGTAAACCAGATCCTTCCACACATGCACAAACCAATGTGGGATCTCTACCTCAAGAGCAGAGACAATGTATGGAACCCCTTGGAGATTGCGATGAATCGTGACATTTTACAATGGGACACAGGCGAGATTACAGACGATGAAAAACACATGGTCAAACGGTGTTTAGGGTTCTTTGCTGGAAGCGAATCGTTGGTTGCTAATAATCTGGATGCCGCCAAGCGTTACATCGATGATGCCGAGTGCAAACAATATATTACTGGTGCGCAGCAATCCGAGGAAGGGCTGCACAACTTGACCATTGTGTATGTTTGCGAGAGCTTGCACCTCAACCAAGATGAATTGTATGAGGCATATCGCAACGTTCCATCCATCAAAGCAAAGGATGACTTCCTTATGCAGATTACCACAGACGTAAATCGCGTCGGGTTTGATCCTACTACAACGGACGGCAAGTTGGAGATTCTCAAGGATTTTCTGACATATTGGATAATTTGCGAAGGCATCTTCTTTTTCTCGGGATTTGCCATGCTACTATCTCTTGGCCGCCAGAATAAATTGACCGGCCTAGTTGACCAAATAAAGTACACGCTGCGCGACGAAACAAACCATATCGCTGCCGGTGTGTATCTGATCAACAACACGATTGATCAAAACCCCGAATTGTGGACAGACGAAACAAAAGCAACATTCACAGAATTCATTAAAAAGGCAGTCGAACTTGAGATTGCCTACGCCAAAGATGTTCTCCCAAATGGAATATTGGGTCTAAACGCTGACATGTTTGTGGATTACATGTATTACATAGGAAATCGTCGTCTTGAAGCAATCGGTCTTGATTATCGATTCCCCAATGATATAAATCCGTTCCCATGGCTCGGGGAACAGGTCGACGTTAAACCGTTGGGCAATTTCTTTGAACGGCGGGTACGCGAATATCGTAAGAGTTCCGCACTAAAGGACGACTGGTGAGACTAGGTTGGACCAACCATAAATAACCATACATCATGCCAACCTTCAAACAATACCTACAACTTATAAGAGAGGGGGGTAACATGTTTTCTGATGCTAGGATCAACAAGAGTGAAGTATTGCCTACCGTCAAGAGTTTAGAACAGCTGACCGGTTTACAATTAACCGATTGTCTACTGGGATCCACTGGCAAATCACCCACATCGGGGGACATCGATTTGGTTGTTGATGAGACTAAGGTTGACAAAAACGCCTTCATCCAACATCTACTAAGTAGAGGTGTGGATCCCCAGGACATCCGTAAAACTGGCATCGAAGTGGCGTACAGAGCTCCAATTATTGATGCCCGTGGCAATAAAACAGGTCACAACATCCAGGTGGATTTCATGTTTCACCCCGATCCAGCGTATCTCAAATTCTACTACGCTAACAATGAGCAGCCACCCTTAAAGGGCGTACATCGCAACATTACCATGTCGGCTTTAGCGAAAGAGAACGGGTTTACCCTTTCAATGAAGGGCCTGTTTGACCGTGAGTCGAAACAACTGGTGACAAAAGATCCAGATGCGATTGCGCAGCGCAT
>JACCDG011303480.1_pt1 | contig 31120 bp, 17 predicted proteins | sample 7442471 | NCBI WGS metagenome assembly JACCDG01 (sample SAMN15323444, study PRJNA562643) | freshwater metagenome | isolation source: river surface water | place: USA:Blue River Watershed | collected 2017-08-17 | reverse complement strand
TGCGAATGGTTTTAACATCAGTGAGAAACGCTGGAGCAGACAGAGTTTTGTAAACCCTGAAAAAATACAATATGCCTATTTCGACAGCATTGTAAAACTTTGTACAGCAAAGAAAATTGAACTCTACTTTTTCCAATCGCCCTTCCGGGCAGGAATGTATGAGCAGCAGGTACAATTAGATACTGTGAAGATCAATGTGCATAGAACACACATCAAAAACCTGCTGTGCAACAGTAGACAGCATTATGTGGATGCTACGACAATAAAATGGAAGGACAGCCTCTTTGTAGATGCAGCTCATTTTAATCGTGAGGGTGCACGTTTATACACCAGGTATTGCATAAATCAGCTTCAATCGCATTAAGCATGAGCACTGATAAAAATATTCTACTTCGTCATTTGTGTGTGGTTATACCCACGTACAACCGTCGTACATATTTGCAAACATTATTGCAACAGCTATATACTCAAAAAACTGTAGAAGGTTTTATTTTTCATATAGTAGTGGTGGCAGATGGTGCTAATGATGGCACACTGGAAATGTTAAGCACTGAATTTGCTGATGTATTGGTAGTAAAAAGTGGCGGTAACTGGTGGTGGACCAAATGTGTAAATGAAGGGATAAGAGCGGGAATCAGTCAGTTTCATCCCGAACACTTTCTGATTATGAACGATGATTCGCTTGTTGAACCGGATTATTTCAGTTGTTTGAGCCAGGCTCTGTATAAAGCAGGGGACAATGCTTTAATCGGTAGTATTTCGGTTACAGACAGTAAGCCGTATAAAGTTAGTTTTTCGGGCGTAAAACACATCAACTGGTGGAGTCTAAAAAAAACAACCTATTATACACCATTTGTTTTACAGGAGAAAACCGATCAGAGTGCAGTGATGCCTACTTATGCTTTAAACGGCAGGGGCACGCTGATAAGCACGGCTATGTTGCTTAACCTGGGTCTTCTCAATGAACGTTCCTTTCCTCAATACGGTTCTGACGATGATTTAGCCTTAAGGGCCTGGAAAAAAGGATACAAGGTTCTATTATCTTATGCCTGCATTGTATACGATCGTACTACAGATACTTCAAAAGGTACTGCTTTCCGGCAAGATCCACTGCCGGTATTTATACGAAGTTTTTTCACCTGGCATTCGGTGAATTACATTCCCAAACAATTGCGTTTTTATTACGAACATGGCATTAAACTCCTTTTGCCTTTTTATTTACTTAAATTTATTGCAGGAACAGCTTATGCCTATTTTTTTAAGTATAAAAAGGTAAAATTATAGTTATCCGAAACCGACATGAAATAACCATGTTTCCGGGAACACAAACAATGATGAAGTTTATCTCAAACTGGTTATTCCATATGACAATTTTAATACAATAAACTACATATGAAATACAGCATCATCACCCCTACCCGCAACGAAGGCAAATACATAGAGCAAACCATACGCTCTGTGATTGCTCAGAGCGTGTTGCCGGAAGAATGGCTGATTATGGATGATGAATCGAACGATAATACAGAAAGCCTTATTCAGCCCTACCTGAAAGACCACTCCTTTATCCGATACATCCGGCTGAACAATTTCCGTAACGAACTGAAGAACAGAGGTGGCAGAGTAGCTGCTATTATTAATTATGCCGACACTCTGAGAATAAAAACCTGTGATATCATCGCCAAAATAGATGGCGACATTAGCTTCGACAGGGATTTTTTTAGCAATATGTTACAGGAATTTGAGTGCGATTCTTCTCTGGCTATTGCCTCCGGACACATGGTAGAAAATGGCATTGCAGAAGAAATCAGTGATCGTAAAAGTGGGAGGGGTGCCAGTTTAATTATCCGTTACGATTGTTATACACAAATTGGAAAGTTTATCGAATCTAAAACCCGTGGAGAAGATGATATGGCTTATGTATCGGCCAGGGCGCTCGGCTACAGAACGCAAACATTCGACTATTACTTCAATCACCTCAAGCCCATCGGTGCTCGCAATTCAGCTTTGAAAAATCACTTTGAAACCGGTTATTACAAAGGCACCATACCCTACTGGTTCCCGTTTTTCCTGGCAACACTGTTGCGGGATGTATTTAAAAAACCTTATTTTATTGGTGCTATTGTTATCTTATATGGATATTTTTTATCTTATATTATAGAACGGTACCGGCCTTTTCCTGCCTTTGCCACTAAGCAATTGCAGAAAGAACAAATAGAAGACTTACGAAAAAAACTTTTCGGTTAGCCGATTATCTTAACAGCCTCAATTATGCCAGGAGTTTCCGAATCATTCCACCTCATCCGCAAAGATTTCAACGCTTATCTTTTCAAACTATTACGCAGAATGCGTTTATCCTGTTATCGCATTTATGGCAACCTAAGCACTAAGACACAACTCTTTTTCAAACGTATCCACTTTGATAAAGGTTGCCGATTCTTTGGCTTTGCTTATTTTTCACGCTATCCGCTTTCTGTTATTCAAATTGGCAAAAACTGCACCTTCAGGAGTTCGGAACTTTCTAACCTTATTGGGATAAACAGGAGGTGTATCATTTCCACTCATGCCAAAAAGGCTGTTATAGAAATTGGTGAAGGATCTGGTTTTAGCGGCGTAACTATTGGTGCATTGGAAAAAGTGAGTATTGGTAAAAACTTCATGTGTGGAGCCAATGTGATTATATCCGATTACGACTGGCACAATACCGACCCATTAAGGCGTCATGAAAAATGTACTGAGGCCAAACCTGTGGTTATTGAGGACAATGTGTTTGTTGGTGTCAATTCTATCATCTGGAAGGGAGTAACAATTGGTGAAAATTCCGTTATTGGTGCCAATAGTATTGTAACCCGCTCTATACCGGCTAATGTATTTGCTGCCGGCAATCCCTGTAAAGTGATTAAGGGGCTTCCGCAAAACACCATTAAAGAACAATAAGCTAATTTGTTAATATCACTTTAGCATGCCATGTCCTTGTTTTGCTGTTAATACGTAATTGGTAAAGACCGGGCGGTAGGCGCTTTTGGACATCAACAAACAAAGCCCCTCCTCCCGTTATAAACTGCATTACGGAAGAGAATACCTGCTCACCAACAGCATTATACAAAAGCAGTGTTACGTTCTCGTTTGTGTGACTTACAATATTCACGAAGAACTTTCCCTGTGCCGGGTTAGGTAGCACTTTAATTGCATTATCTTCTACCTTATCGTGATTGTTTATAGAGATCGAACTCGTATCATTAATTACAAATGTAATCGTATCGCTGCAGCCTTCATTTCCGGTTGCAATTACGGTATAAGTACCCGGAGGGAGTACCGCTGCTGTATCGGAAATACCAATTCCAGGGTAACTCCATGTATACATAAATGGTGCATCATCGCCAATAGTAGTTAAAGTAGCTACTCCATCTACACAGTTTGCACAAGAGGCATCAATGGTACTGACAGTTAAAATTACCGGGTTAGGCTGTGTTATAAGTAACAATGCAGTGTCTTTACAATTATTAGCGTCGCTCACAGAAACGGAATAAACGCCCGCAACCAAACCAGTAGCGACCTCGGTAGTTTGAACCGGTATAGTACCCCATTGGTAAGTATAAGGTGGCGTTCCCCCAGTGCTAACAGCTGTTCCTGCCCCATTTTGAAATCCGTAACAACTTACAGGAGAAGCAAGGGTAGTAAGATCCGGGGCTTCTTTGTGCCCAACAGAAACACTGGTGAGTTTCGTACATCCATTATTATCAGTAACCAAAACAGAATAAACTCCTGTACTTAATGCAAAAGCTGTATCATTTGTCTGAACAGGATTGGTGTTCCAATTAAAGGAGTACGGGATTACGCCTCCATTTGCCGTTACATTAGCCATGCCATTTTTGTTATGGCATAATTCATCGGTAATCGAGGTATTTAATGCGATAGCCGAAGGTGTATTGATGGTAACAATTGCTGTAGCCACATCGCCGGCAATATTATTGACATTAAGCGTGTAAGTTCCCGGAGCGAGATTAGAAATACCCGATGTGGTTTGTGCCGGGTTGGTACTCCAGGAATATGTGTAAAGAGCCGCACCTGGGCTTCCTCCACTAACAGCTACCTGTATCGATCCGTTATTATAACCGAAACAGGTAACATCGGTTTTGGTGACGGTTAATGTTAATGGCGAACCACTTAAAGGATGGGGGTATGTATATGCCTGATATCCTGACGGAGTAGAAAAATGATAATCACGGCTATTGACAAGATGTGAAGTCGAATAATTATAAAACCAGGTGTTGGCCGGATTGCCCGGATCGTAAATGTCGAAATTATTATTCCAGATAAATACATCGCCTGCCTCCTTTCCAGATCCGACACCACTGTGATTATTACCGTACTGCAATGCGCTCAAATAACCCTGCTGATACGGTATAGGATAAGCTGAGGTGAATATAGAGTTAGCATATAGACCAACACCAAAACGATAACCCTCAATATAATTATCGTGGATAAGTGCCTCGCCTCCACGGGTTCTAATCGCACACTCGGTAAGCCAGTTTAGGTCTTTTCCAGGCACAATGGGTGTATTATTCGCAACGCTACTCGTGCCATCGCGAAAAGTGGTATTTACTATACTATTACTATAAACTTCGATAGCCCGGGTACTGTAGTAATTTTCTCCGGCAGTCAGTCTGGCTTCGTGAGCGTCGATAGCATGCGATGTATTGCCCGCTACATTGTTCAATACATTATTATGCCTGAATACGTAGAGAGCACAGCCACCCGCAGCCACGGAGTGCCTGTGATAATCAAAGGTGTTATTCTCGATAAAAATAAAGTTCGGTGTACCAAAACGTGGTTTGGTAATCCAACGAGTATTACTACCATATACAACTACTCCATAACCTAATCCTAAGCCATCAGCTCCCTTTACATTATGATAAAACTCATTTTTAAAGATTAATCCTCCAACAATACTATCATCGTGTACTACCGAAATAGCTGCATTACCAAAATTCTCGAAGCGGCAGCGGGTTATTACAAAGTTTTTACAACGAATCATTTTTATGCCAATATCCTTGGCTAAAGAAAGCCCGTCACCATTTACCTTGCTGGGTAGCTTACTCTTTAGTGTCATATCCGATACCACTACTCCACTGTTAATCGTACTGTTGATATTGTATTTAAACATAGATTCCCAAGATGGATAATTACTCAGATAAGAATCAGGAGCATTCGCCGAACGAAATAATATGGTTTGTGTTTTACCCTTACCCCTAATAGAAATAAATTTAGTAATTATCACACTTTTATGGAGTACAAACTGCCCGGCAGGTAATTGTATAATATCGCCATTGCTGGCCGAATTTACTGCCGCCTGCAAATTAGGCTGAATATCGTTAAGCTGACCCGGACTCTGAACCGGAATTATTGCAGCGGATGTATTTCCAATATAAAGATATAATACAAGATAAATAACAATAGAAAATTTCCTCCACAAAGAATTCATTGGTACCGGCGATTAATTACACGAAACTGATAAATATCATCTCGTTTGGTTGAGGGACGAAAATTAGAGAAAAAAAAAGAAATTTTAAGTCAGCATCTAACTGTATTTATCATATTCTTTGCACGAATCGCTGATGCTACTTTTGCGCCATCCTTACATCCTATGAAAAATTAGTAATTTTATGGGGTTCTTAGTGTTTAATTACTAATCTTTTGCGGTAATAGCGGTCGTCGCTACTGGCAATAACAAGGTATACACCCGAAACAAGCCGGTTTTCAGTATCTACGGCAATGGCCTCTCCCTCATGCATCAACACTTTTGAATATACCTCCTTGCCCATTGCATTGTAAAGTACCACTAATATCTTACTGCCCTGGGTAAAATCGGCTTTATCGAGGAAAAAATTACTTTGAGCGGGATTGGGAAATATGTTCAGCTCGCGTTCCTCTCTATCCTGATTAGCAATTCCAGTGGAGGAGTGCATATCTTCAATGTTAAATCGTACCTCCTCTATACATCCGTTCTGACTGGTAATGGTTACGGTATAACTACCAATAGCGAGATTACCGGCATGGTTGGTATTGCCAACTACCATTGGGTTCCATACAAAGGTATAGGTAGCCGGAGAACCAGAAACCATGATCACAATATTTCCATCGTTGCAATTAGTGCAGGAAGCATCGGTTTTTATAATGTTTGAAACGTTAGAGGCAGGTTCGCCCACTAATGCTGTAGCATTAGCAGAGCAGTTATTGTTGTCGGTTACGGTTACATCATATACACCTGCTGCCAGTCCGGAAAGGGTGTCGTTATGCTCATTGTTCACATTCCAGAGGTAGGTGTAGGGTGCTGTTCCGCCTGTTATCTGGGCTATGGCCAGACCTGTGTGTTCGCCATGACAAAGGGGGGTACTGGTATTAACCAGGGCGGTTAAAGCCGGAGGTTCGGTTATGGTGATAGTCGTATTGCCTGCGCATCCCAAGCTGTCAGTAAAGGTAACTACATAGGTACCTGCCCCCAGTTCGCTGGCCGAATAAGAAGACTGCACAGGAACCGTATTCCACAGGTAAGTATATGGTGGTTTGCCTCCGCTAAGTGTTACAGAAGCAAAACCATTGCTTAATCCGTGACAGGACACGTTGTTTACATTACTGTGTTGTACCGAGGGGCCATTCTGGTCACTGATACTAGCCACCATACTACCTGTGCAACCATTAGCATCAGAAACGGTAAGTGTATAAGTACCGGATCCGATACTATCGAGAAGTGAAACATCTTGCGATGAAGCGGAAGACCAGGAATAAGTATACGCCGGTGTTCCACCCACAACATGCGCAGCTATGCTACCATTATTCTGACCGCAGCTACTATTAATCACTGTTGTGCTGAGCACCAGTGCATCGGGCGACTCTACCTGAATATTTTTGGTGAGCAGACAGCCGTTGTAGTCGGTAATACTAAGCTGATAAGTACCGGAAACCAGTTGCTGAATATTGCCTGTGGTTTGTGCAGGCACAGTGTTCCAGTGATAGCTGTATGGTGCCACTCCGCCAGATGGAACAACGCTAATACTACCGTTGGCCAACCCGTAACAAGTCGCGTGATTTATCATACTGTTAACATCCAGTTGCTCTGGTTCCGCAATATTTATAGTAGCAGAACCTGAACAACCAGTACTATCCGTAAACGTTACCTCGTAAGCCCCTGCGGGTAATCCGTTTACTGTGACTGTATTTCGGACAGGCACAGTATTCCAGGAATAGGTGTACGGCGGAATACCGCTTGTAACAGTAATACTGGCCGAACCATCGCTCAGTCCTTTGCAGCTTACATTACTGGTAGCACTACCAGTCATTTGAGGGCCATTGGCGCTGGGCACATTGGCTGTTACTGTTTTACTGCAACCGGAAGGATCGCTTACGGTTACTGAATAAATACCGGCTGCTAAACCAATAGCTACGGGTGTAGTTTGTGCTGGTATAACAGACCACTGGTAGGTATAAGGACCGGATCCGGCGTTAACGCTAACCGTGGCGGAACCGTTTTTACTCCCACAGTTTTCGGGAGTGCTGGTGGTGTTTAGCACTATGGCAGGTGGGGCGGTAATGGTAATTGTTGCCGTTTTTTTATCGCCCGCATCGTTCGTTACAGTTACAGTATAGGTGCCCGGCGGCAGGTTAGTGGCCTGAGCTGTAGTTTGTACAGGATTTGTACTCCAGCTATACTGATAAGCTCCCGCTCCTACGCTACCACCACTGGCCGTAACTGTAGCCTTGCCATTATTTGATCCTGCACAGGTTGCATTTACGGCAGATACAGAAAGACTGATGGCTGTTCCCCTTAATGGATGAGGATAGGTGTATGTTTGATAAACCGGCAATGCCGACAGGTGATAGTCGCGATGGTTTACCAGGTAAGATGCGGAATAATTGTAGAATAAAGTATTGGCCGTACTACTGGGATTATATAATTTGAAGTTGTTGGCCCATATAAACACGTCACCGTCGCCTTTACTGGAATCGGTACCAGTATGATTGGCGCCGAATTTTAGCCCGCTCAGGTAACCCTGCTGGTAAGGGTTAGGATACGGATTAGACAAGAGGCTATTGGCAATGAGTCCGACACCAAAACGATAACCTTCAATATAATTATCGTGCACTATGGCATCACCACCACGGGTGCGTATGGCACATTCAGTAAGCCAGGTTACACTTTTTCCGGGAACGATGCTGGTACCATTGGGAGTATTGCTGGTGCCATCTTTAAACTGGGTATTGATAAGGGTATCGTTATATACTTCTATGGCCCGGGTGCTATAGTAATTAGCACCTGCCGTAAGCCGGGCTTCGTGCATATCTACAGCATGTGCGGTATTGGCCGCCGTATTGTTTTTTACATAATTATTGCGAAACACGTAAAGACCGCCGCCACCGCCGGCTACAGAATGCCGGTGATAATCGAAATAGTTATCCTCTATGAAAATAAAATTAGAAGAACCGAAACGAGGGTTTACTATCCAACGGGTATTGGTGCCATATACTACTACTCCATAACCAAGTCCTAGTCCGTCATAACCTTTTACATTGTGTATAAACTCATTTTTACAAATTACACCACGTGCTATGCTGTCGTCGTGTAATACACTTACCGCACCATTTCCAAAATTTTCAAATCGGCAACGGGTAATTACAAAATCGAGACAATTTACCATTTTTATACCTATGTCTGAAGCCAGGGAAAGGCCATCGCCAGTTACCTGGCTGGGTATTTTACTTTTGAGAGTAAAGTCTGAAAGAACTATACCGCTGGAGGTGGTATTGTTATTAATATCATAACGAAACATGCCGTCCCAGGCACTGTTATTACTTAAAGTTGCATCGGCCACACTCTCTGCCCGGTATAGTACGGTCTGGCTCTTCCCTTTCCCTTTAATGGAAATGAATTTGGTAATGATTACACTTTTGTTGAGTACAAATTGTCCTGCAGGCAAATCAATTTCATCGCCGGAAGATGCACCGTTAACCGCACTTTGAAGGGCGGGTTGAATGTCATTGCCATTACCAGGACTGGGTACCTGGATAAAGTTTTTTGCTGAAGTTAAACTCGTTGTCAGGAGCAGCAGCGAAACAATGCGGAGGGTAGGTTTGCAGTTCATGGTTTTTAGATTTAGGGAGTTTCTAAAATTAGTGCTGAACTATTTCGAGTGTCCGTCTCTCTATTACAGGAGGTGCTTTTCTTAATTCTTTCAAACACCTTTGTGTGTCACAATTCCTCTCTTCACTCAATATCAATTTACTTCAGAAATCGACCTAATCAAAGTAAAATCTGATATATTCGTTCAACGGTTGGTTTTACATGCTGGTTGTTATACCGTTTGCATTAATATAATGGTCCAATTCCGTTTCACTACATTGCACCATAACAGTTATAGCAACGGCATTTACCACTGTAAATATTTTATTTGGATTGGACCAAATAAAATATAACATTGGTATTACATGCGTAACCGAAAAGATAAGTTGTATCCTCAAATGGAAGGCTTAGAACCTGGCCATTTATAATAGACTGAAACAAACAGAAAAGCCAACAAACCGCTTGCAATAAGCGTTTTTATGTAAGCAAAACTTGCTTTTTCATTTACACCCATGCTTAAACGCAGGCATAAAATAAAGGTGAATGTAGTGATATAAATAAGCCAGTAGTAGCGATCTTTCTTTGGAAGAGGTGTCTGTTGTTTAGGCATACGCATCAGCACAAGAACCAGCATGAGTAATCCGAGGATGGAGCTGCTGTATTTAAAAATACGCGACACATATACGGGCACTCCTAAAATTGTTATTTCACTGTAAAAGAAATTTGGATAACGCTCAACAAAAAAACCACCCTGCGAAGTAACGCTATCCCATATAAGATGGGTAAAGGCGCCAAGAAGCAGAGAGCCTGAAATCCGGAACCAGTGTCTTTTTAGTTGCATTGCCCAGTTTACCTGCTCATAAACGGCCAGCCTGGCTTTCAGGAATACGGGAAGGTTGCGAATAAGGGGTTGGCGAATGATTTCGTGAAACAGCACGCAAAGCAGGAGACCCAGGGGCACATCGAACCAAAAAAGGCCAGGCAGGGTATGACTGTAATGGCTGGTATTACTGAAACGCAGAAAGTATTCGAAATCGGGTACCATGCTCCCGATAACAAGTCCGCTTAAAGAGTAAGTATGCTTTGGCAAATAACGAAAGGGCAAGACCAGCGCCGGATGTGAAAAAGTAAATCCCATAATACGGGTGCAAAGTTAATAAACAGAACTTAGTTTAGTATTGAATGGCTTGTGTCCGCCGGTTTTTCCTTCGGTCAATTAACCTGCGTTATATATTATACCGTATGCATTAATATAAGGATCCGATCCCGTTTCACTACATTGCACCATAACATTAATAGCAACGGCATTTATCACTGTAAATATTTTATTTGGATTGGATCAAATAAAATATAACATTGGTATTAGAGGGGGACAAGGCTATACTGCACAATAAATACGCAATCCGGAAAGCGGATTCAGTTCTTCAGAAGGGAAACACCCCTGAATTTCAAAAAGTATCCCTGGGCTTAAAAAATAATCCAACTTTCTTTACTATTGTTTTTTCCGAATATGGTGATTTATTCGCCTCAAAGGAAATTCAATACATAGCATTACTATCTAAAAATCAATTACTTAACAAAATATATCTCATTCTTTTAATAAAAATAAGCGGGTAATTATTCCCGATTTTTCGTTTTACAAGATTCCGGTATAAAAATATGTTTGCAGCCGGATTTAATTTTCACGCTACTGTAACCAGGACTTTTTCGGCTTATTGTTCTTCAAAACACCTTATCCGATAAGGGTTTCAGGCTTGCAAGATTCATTTCCGAAATTTTTGCTTTAACACCTTAACTCAATTATGAAACACAAAAAACTTATTCTCACGCTTTCCAGTATGGTGCTTTTCTACTGGAACTGCTTTTCTCAAACACGGCAAATCAGCGGTAAAGTTACTTCGGCTGAGACAAATGAAACTATTCCCTTCGTTATTGTAAGAGGAGGTGGATCCAATGCCACAAGCGATGTCAATGGAATGTATCAAATTACAGTTGCAGATACAGCAAAGCAACTTACATTCACAATAACAAGCTATCAGACAAAAGTTGTAAAAATTGAAGCCTCTAATGTTATTGATGTTGTTTTAACACCCGATGCAAAACTACTGGATGAGGCTGTTGTTTCAGCACTCGGTATTGTAAAACAAAAAGACGAGGTGAATACAGCCACTCAAAAAGTGGAAGCCACAGAAATGACCCTGGCTAAAGGGACAAATTTCACAGATAACCTTGCAGGACGGGCGGCCGGAGTGAATATAACGCGATCGAACAGCGGTCCCGGCGGGTCGAACAAAATTGTACTGCGTGGAAATAAATCTATTCAGGGGAACAACCAGGCACTAATTGTAATTGACGGGATTCCGATGAGCAATGCAATAGGCGGGCAACCCAGCACGCTTTACGATGTTTACGATGGGGGCGATGCCATCTCTAATTTAAACCCTGAAGACATTGAGGAGGTTAATGTACTTAAAGGCGCTGGTGCAGCGGCTCTATACGGAAGTCAGGCTGCCAATGGTGTTATTATTATTACAACAAAAAAAGGAAAAGGCGGACCTAAAGTAAATTTTTCGAGTGTTACTACTTTCGAAAAACCCATTATGCTTCCGAAAATCCAAACTTCCTACGGACCAACCAACGCTAACTCCGGCAATGCTTATACCACCAACTGGGGGCCAAAGGGTGGATCGCTCAGCGATGCCCACATCTCTGATTTTTATAATACCGGATCAAACTTTATTAATTCCATCTCTTTGAGCAATTCGAATGAAAACACTTCCATGTATTTGTCCTACGCTAACACCAAAGCGCAGGGTATTGTACCAGATAATAAACTGAATAAACACAATTTTAACCTGGCCACTTCTTCATCTTTCCTGAACAACAAGTTAACCCTTGACGGCTCCGTAAAATACATCAGCCAGCAAGTGGATAACCGCCCCTCGGGAGGATATTATCTCAATCCTTTGGTTGGTTTATACCTGTTCCCAGTTGGAAAAGATATCAATAAATATAACGGAAGCAATTTTGAAACAAATGATAACAATGGCTTTCCGGTACAAAACTGGCTTACGGGTCTTCCCAACGATGGTTATTCTTATCAAAATCCTTATTGGGTGGTAAAACGCAACACCAATTCCCTGCACCGTAATCGATCAATATCCGCCGTAGCAGCTACCTATAGCCTTACCAACTGGTTGAAAGTACAGGCTCGTGTAACCCACGACAGGACTAACGATAATTTTGAACAGAAACTTTATGGTACCACCGACAAAACAATTGCCTCGGCTAATGGTGAATATACCCGGATGGACAATATCATTAGTCAAACTTATACCGACCTGCTTTTGAATTTTAACAAAGACCTGAACGATCAATACAGTGTAAGCGGTGCTATTGGAACAAGTTATATAGCCAATTCCTTCAATTCTGCGCGCCTGAGTTCTTATACCTCTTCCTTTGCAGGTGGAGGCAATATCCTTTCTGGTTTGTATTATCAAAATGTATTTACAGCAGAAAACCTGAAACCCGGTTTCGACCACAGGGAAGTACTTACTCATAGCAATACACAAGCAGTATTTGGTACAGCAACTTTTGGTTACAAGAAAACCTTGTTTCTTGACCTGACCGCCCGTAACGAATGGGCTTCTACCATACCCAATGCCCGAAAAAGCCCTTACTTCTACCCTTCTGTGGGTTTATCTTATGTGCTGACAAAAACCATTGGATCCGGAGACATTCTGAATTATGCTAAACTGCGTGTAAATTATGCCAATGTAGGTAATGCCCTGCCTGTTGGTGCAGCCAATTCACTTCCGCCTTTTGAAATTAAACCCGATGGTTCCTTCCAGCCCAATTTAGTGATTCCTTTGGGTAAACTTGTTCCGGAAAGAACAAAATCATTCGAAGGTGGCTTTGATTCACGCCTGTTCAAAGATCACGTGTATGTAAACTTCACCTATTACAATCTGTTATCTACCAATCAATTGTTTACTATCACCGGTGCGCCCGGATCCGGAAGCGCAGGTTATTTTGTTAATGGTGGTGATATCAGAAACAGTGGTTTTGAGTTAAGTGCCTCTTACAGAACAAAAGAAATGAGCGGTTTCAGTTGGGAAACAGCCATTAACACCTCACGCAATGTGAACAAAGTGATAAACCTGAGCGATAAATTGGAAACTGATCAGGTGATTGTTTCCGGCTTTGCACAAACTAAAATATATGACTTGGTTGTGAAAACCGGCGGATCGTATGGCGATATGTACGGATTGGATTTTGAACGCGAAAATGGTAAAATAAAAGTTGATAACGGTAAACCCGTTGCTGGTGCTAAACCAAATGTCTTTCTTGGAAATCCTAACCCTAAACTGTTGTTAGGGTGGCAAAACTCGTTTAAGTACAAAGACCTCACCTTCAGATTCCTGATAGATTGCCGTTTTGGCGGAAAAGTAGTATCCATTACCGAAGCCGTACTGGATCAAAAAGGATTATCGCAACGCAGTGCTGATGCCCGAGATGCCGGAAGTATAGTTGTGGAAGGCGTTTCTTTTGACCCCGAAAAATATTACACCACAATTGGTGGTACGGGTCCGATAAGCACACAGTATGTTTATGATGCCACAAATATCCGTATGAGAGAAATGTCACTTTCTTATTCCTTTAAGAAAATTAAGGGTATAAGTAACTTATCGGTTTCCCTTGTTGGAAGAAACCTGTTCTTCCTGGTAAATAAGGCTCCTTTTGATCCGGATGCAGCACTTTCTGCTGGAAATGGTTTGCAGGGTTTGCATGCCTTTAATCTTCCCACAACAAGGTCTTATGGTATCAATTTCAATTTGTCCTTCTAGAGTTTCTTATTCAGTCTTAAATAATTAAGAAAAAAGCAATCATGAAAACCAATAAAACACTTATTACTGCTGTCGTATCAGGTGTTCTCTTAAATACCTCCTGTAAAAAACTAGAGACCCAGAACGCTGATGAGAAAAATCTTCCTTATGGATATTACGTAACCGGAGGATATTTAACCTCTATGATGCAAAACACGCTTAGAGCTAATCCTGCCTGGTGGGCTCAGGTTCAAACCAACCTTAATGCCGATCTCTACTCCGGATTTATGGGTACCGGTACAAATTTTAAGGGGGGCAATGATAATAACCATCATGTGCAGGTAGGCGGCTGGAATGACTATGCTGCTAATACACCTTACAATTTCGTTCTGAACCCCTGGTTAGACGTAAAAAAGAATACGAAAGACTTAAACAAAGATAAAGATCAGTATGCTGTTGCTACAATTCTAAAAGTACTTGCCGGCTCCCGCTTAACAGAAACTTTTGGGCCTGTTCCTTATGTACACATAGGGGAAGACGTTAAAGTTCCCTTCGATTGTCAGTCTGAGATTTATAATCAGTTCTTTCTGGATTTAAAAGAGGCCGTAACGATACTGACTGAAGTAGAAGATCAGAATCCTAATTTAGACGTTGACAAATTAAAACCATACGATGTAAGTACGCTAGGAGGTGATTATGCACAATGGATAAAGCTGGCAAATACCCTGCGTCTGCGTTTGGCTGTACGAATAGCTAAGGTTAATGCAACGCTCGCAAAAACAGAAGCAGAAGCAGCTGTTGGCCATAAATATGGTTTATTGGAATCTACTACATTTAAAGTTACTGTTGGCGGAAGCGGAAACTGGCTTAGCACCATTTCAAGCTGGGGTGACATCAGCTTTGGCGCTGCGCTATGCTGTTACCTCAACGGGTACAATGATCCCCGCTTAGCCGTTTATGCAAAACCCTCTGCTTACAATGGTGCATACATTGGGGTACTTCCCGGAATAGACTTAACCGTGTCTAATGCTGCAAACTACCAAAAATTCTCTCAAGTACTCAGCTCATCTTATGAAGCTGAACCCAGTGTTCAGCTCCTTAGTAAATCGGAGAGTTCCTTTTTAAGGGCTGAAGGTGTACTGAATGGCTGGAATATGGGTGGCACTGCCAAACAATTTTATGAAGATGGTATAACCAAATCCTTCAGTGAACGTAATGTGACTATGCCTGCCACTTATCTCACTGATAATTCTTCCACTGAACAACCCTATATCGATCCTATAAATCCAAATAACAATTTTACTTCTAACAGTCCTGGGGCGGCTTATCTCAGTACCATCACCATTGCCTGGAATGAAGGTGCAAGTCCAGAAAATAAACTTGAGCGGATTATCACTCAAAAATACCTTGCTATTTTCCCTGATGGGCAGGAAGCCTGGACAGAATTCAGGCGTACCGGTTTCCCGAAACTGTTTCCGGCTCCGCAGTATGCTTCAAACGGAACAGTTAGTTCCTATAGGCCTTATGTTCAACGGCTTCCTTATCCTCCCTTCTTCTCCTCAACAGCTGCTTCTTCCATGGCGCTGGGTGTGGCTTGTATGGGCGGAGATGATCAATACACCAAATTATGGTGGGCTAAATAAAATGATTTTCTGTTAGTTTGGTTTGAAATGTAAAGTGGGGTAAAAATTTTTAACAGGGTAAAAATCTTATCCCGGCTTTACTCCGAATGACACTGCTCCGGAAAATTCCGGAGCGTGTGTCAAAACGGATACGAAATTTAGAATATGAAGATTTTAGGTGCAGTTAGTAGTTGTCTCTAATGCGACCGGGAGAATAAAGGTTTCCTTTATCTCCCGGTTTTTTGTATAAAAAGCCCTGCTACTGTTCATTGCCTTACACTATATTTTTTTATATCAACAACCCTATTGTATATTTATTAATGTTTATTAACCTTGTATGCACAATTCTTTGACCCCTTCTCGTATGAAATCTTCTTCCGCCGCCGGATTATCAAAAGTAGAAACAGCCTTTCATCAACTATCAGGCATTCAGCCTCCCTCCACTCAGATTCCTTATGTACTGGTGGACAATTTTCCTAAACTTGGTCTGCTTACAGCACTCCGCTTTCTGGAATGGGTACATGCACATCCGGAAGGTGTAGTTAGTCTGCCCACAGGAAAAACTCCTGAATTCTTTATTAAATGGACACAATACCTGCTTCAGCACTGGGATGATGACAAGGGCAAAAAACTGCTGGAGCAATACGGCCTGCAGGGATTGAGCAAACCTTCATTAAGCGGACTTCATTTTGTGCAGTTGGATGAGTTCTATCCTATCAGCTCCCGGCAGCATAATAGCTTTTACAATTATGTACAAAACTTTTACATTAAAGGCTTTGGTCTCGATCCACAGAAGGCGCTGTTGATTAATTCCGATGAAATTCCCTTACCGGAAGGAAAACATTTCAGTGAAATATTTCCCGATTACAAGGTTGACCTTTCCCTACGTTATCGGGAGTGTAAGAGTCCGTTGGAACAATTACAGCAAAAGGCTGTATTTATGATTGATGAGTGGTGTACCGCTTACGAAAGAAAGATAAGAGAAAAGGGTGGAATTGGTTTTTTCCTGGGAGGAATTGGTCCCGACGGGCATATAGCCTTTAATACAAGAGGTTCTGATTTTTACTCCACCACCCGACTCACCGCAACTAACTTTGAAACGCAGGCAGTAGCGGCCACAGATTTGGGTGGTATCGAAGTCTCTTCCAACAGACTGGTTATTACCATTGGCCTCGAAACCATTACATATAATCCGGAAGCTACGGCAATCATCATCGCCGCCGGAGAAGCCAAAGCCAATATCATTAAACAATCTCTGGAAAGTGAACCCTCTAACCTGCATCCGGCTTCGGCTCTTTCACGTCTGAAAAACGGTCGTTTTTACCTGACCGAAGGCGCTGCCTTCAAATTAGAAGAGCGCGTTGAAGCGTGGTATAATTCCGGAGCCTGGACACACCAGAAAACAGAACGTGCCATTATTGGGCTATGTAAAAAACTTAATAAATACGGGCACCGTATCAGCGAAGCTGACCTTAAAGCCGATCGTTTTGCCCGTTTAGTACCCGGCGATGCCTCTGATACTGTTTCCTCCGTAATAGGAAGCACCATCGAGAAAATCAACAAGGGTATGGAATCAGAACGAAATCAGGTGTTTCTGCATACCGGCCCGCATCACGATGATATTATGCTGGGTATACTTCCGCACATTGCCAAACACTTTCACGAACCCGGCAATGAATTTCATTTCGCTGTACTTACTTCCGGATTCACTGCTGTAACCAACAAATTTTTAATTCAGGTTCTGGAAGAAACAAGCCGTTTGCTAAAAACCGGAAAAATACAAATGGTTAACTACCACGACTTTTTTGAACAGGGTTATAAATACAAATGGGATAAAGACGTATACCACTACTTAACCCAGGTTGCCGGCGGATGGGAAGAAGAAAGAAGAAGAGGACTTTGCCACCGTGTCGTAAGAGCCATTACAGAAATATGTCATGCCAAGGGATTGAACGGGCTAAACAGCAGCATTAATGCAATACTGGAAACCCTTCGTAATAGTTACGACGGCGAGAAAAACCCCCCGCATATACAACAGCTTAAGGGGATGATTCGTGAGTTTGAAGAGGAGTTGGTATGGGCGCATTTTGGGGTTCAGGTAAAAAACGTAACGCATAACCGGCTGGGCTTCTATAAAGGCGACATTTTTACCGAACAACCAGATAAAACCCGCGATGTATTACCTGTATTGGATATGCTGAAACGGGTAAACCCAACAGTACTCAGTCTTACCTTCGATCCTGAAGGCAGTGGGCCGGATACACACTATAAAGTACTTCAGACAACTGCCGATGCCCTTAGGGAATGGAAAAAAGAAAAAGACCTCTCACATTTACGAATATGGGGGTATCGTAACGTGTGGTACAAGTTTAGTCCTTCAGATGCCAATGTAATGGTGCCGGTATCTCTAAACGAAATTGCGGCTATGAACGAGTTGTTCAGCACCTGTTACCTCAGCCAGGTGGAAGCATCCTTCCCCAGCTATGAACTGAATGGAAAGTTTAGTAAAGTGGCGCAGAAAATATGGGTGGATCAATTAAAGAATATTCAGCTCTTACTTGGTAAGGATTATTTCTATCAGCATCCCGACCCTCGTATACGTGCCAGCCACGGACTTATTTTCTATAAAGAAATGAGTGTAGATGAGTTTCTTGGTCACGCCCGCGAACTACAAAAATCTATGGAAGGTATGGTGGAATAATTGCGGGCAATTTAGCCTGCAATTTCAATACTCACTTTCTCCACATTGCCATTCATAGGTGGCAGTAGTTTAGTAATTTTTACACGCAATGCCGTAAGTGTAGTGAACCGGCAGTAGAGTTTATTGTATATACGCTGACCCACCTGTTCGATTAATTTTGAGCGGATGGCCATTTCTGCTTTTACCAGCTCATATACCTCGCAATAATCAATGGTTTGACTAAGATCATCCGTTGCTGCAGCCGCGGAAAAATCGGTTTCCATATACACATCTACAATATAATTACCGCCTATTTTTGATTCCTCTCTTAGGCAACCATGATAGGCATAGAGCTTTATGCCTTCTACATTTATCTTATGCATGTTGCTGAAAATATTGCAGCGCTTTACTTAACCGTGCTGTTACTTCTTCTTTACCAAGTAATTCAAGCATTTCAAACAAAGCCGGTCCCCCGCCTACTCCACTTACACATACGCGAAATAATTGCATAACCTGCCCGGGGGCAATGCCCGCTTTTTCGGCACAGGCCTTAAATCGTTTTTCGGTTTCTTCGGCGGTATATACACTTAATGCATTTAACTCTTCAGAAAGCGTTTTAATAAAAGAAGCTGTTTGATCGTTAAGGCGCCTTTTTATTACCTCAGCATCAAAGGTTGCAGGAGCAATAAAGAGGTAAGAACCCTGATCCCAGAAATCACCAACAAAATTTGCCTTTTCCTTCAACAGGCGACAGGCGCCCCTTACAAAAGTCTTTTCGGCTGTAATTCCCTTTTCTTTTAATAAGGGTATAAACAAATCAGCAAGTTCTTCGTCGCTTTTCTTCCGCAGGTATTGCTGATTAAACCACTTCGTTTTTTCCGGATCGAATTTAGCACCCGACTTACTTACCCGCTCCAGCGAAAATTCATGTATTAATTCTTCAAGACTAAAAAGTTCTTTGTTACCACTACTGTGCCAGCCCAACAGGGCTAACATATTAATGAAGGCTTCGGGAAAATAACCTCTTTCGCGGTAACCGCTAAAACTTTCCGGTTTTTGTGTTTTTGTATCCAATAGTTCTCCATTCAGCGGAAATACAGGAAAACCAAGACGATCGCCATCACGTTTGCTTAACTTACCATTCCCATCGGGGCGCAGCAACAAAGGTAAGTGCGCAAATTCCGGCATTACACTTTCCCAACCCAGATAACGGTAGAGCAATACATGCAGTGGGGCTGAAGGCAACCACTCTTCGCCACGAATTACATGCGTGATCTTCATGGTGTAATCGTCAACAATATTGGCTAAATGGTAAGTAGGCATACCATCGGATTTAAACAGAACTTTATCATCCAACTGTGCGGAGTTCACAACCACCCAACCTCGAATTATATCTTTCACCCGTACTTCTTCGTTGCGGGGCATTTTTATACGGATCACATAAGACTCCCCCATTTCCAGACGGTTTTTCACTTCATCCTCTGAGAGGGTCAGTGAGTTTTTCATATTTTGCCTCGTAATGGTATTATAGGAAGAGTTACTGCCCATAGCTTCCATGCGTTTCCTCATTTCTTCCAGTTCAGCAGCAGTATCGAAGGCATAATAAGCATAACCGTCTTTTATCAATTGTTCGGCATACTGACGGTACATGGGTTTGCGTTCGCTTTGGCGATAGGGCGCATAAGGACCATCGCCAAAACCAACTCCCTCATTGGGCTCTATACCACACCATTTCAGAGCTTCGGTAATATATTGTTCAGCGCCCGGCACAAAACGCTCCTGGTCGGTATCTTCAATACGCAGAATAAAATCGCCATCGTGTTTTTTAGCGAAAAGATAATTATACAAGGCGGTGCGCACACCACCCATGTGCAGTGGGCCTGTGGGACTCGGTGCAAAACGCACCCTTACTCTTCTGTTTTCCATGAAAATTATATAGGGTGCAAATTTACGAAGGGATTTCCGATTTCCGGAAAAATAAACCGTAAGAGAAGTTATGAAAGATCATGAATTAAAGAAAGTATGATCTATAATACCGTTTGCATTAATATAATGATCCAATACCGTTTCACTACATTGCACCATAATATTAACAGCAACGGCATTTACCACTGTAAATATTTTATTTGGTCCAATCCAAATAAAATATAACATTGGTATAAGAAGTAGATAACTGATGCTTTCTTAGGCATAGAGAGTCCAAAGCCCATTAAGGTACAGTATCAAAACTACTTACTCCTATATGCCGAGGAAATATTAGGTTCGGTAAATACACGTTGGTAGTATGCATTCAACTCTGTATTTTCCTGCAATACGGATTGATTACCCATAGGATAATGCCAGTTGCCATTGGCATCCATAATCTGAATACCCATAATGCCAAGCATGTTGCCAACACTTGCCCAGGGAGAGGAGGATATTTTATGCTTTTTATATTCGAATACCGACCAACCGCTGGCCACTCCGGAGGGAGCAGGCGCTGGTCTACCTTTTGTTTTAGATTCGTAAATCAATCCCCAACGATTACCGGCATCACAAAGCAACACCTGATTCGCATTTACGTTGGTATTGTAGAAATTCTGGAAGCAAATAGCATTTACTTTTTCACCGGATGGTGTGGTCATTATGCGCCCCCAACGCTTTAGGAAATCATCATCGATATAACTGATTAGGTGATAGCCATGCCCTAAACTACCCCAATCGTAAACAGCCAGAAAAGGCCGACCCAAATGATATACGGTAAGCACTTCCAGCGGGGCTAAATTACGGGGTTCCGATGTAATGAAGATATTATCGTTCCCATTTACTTTAACTCCTTCAGTCTGTACAATCATATAAGCGAATATCCCATAGCTTTCCTGCTGAATAAAGATTCCGTTCATATAGGTATCATAATCATCGCGATAGAACGTAGCAGGAGCTCCTTCACGCTTACGGCAGGGCATTTCCAGCAGCGGTTTAGCCTCATATATTGAAGTTATGCCAGTAATGGATTTAGATTGACAAGGTTCTGTTTGTGTTACAAGGATTGTTGACATAATGCTTTTTTTAAGGGTACACGAAAATAGTAAAATCAGCTCCCGAAACGTTTCCGATTTCTACCGCCATATCAGTCGGGGCTAATGCAAATAACTGTTTTTCAATAAAATAAAGGTGTTTTAAGGCCCTATGTTAATTTCGACCGAAAAATAGCCGGAGTCGACCAGTTTAGTAATGCGGGGGTATAAAGAATAAGAAACACCCTGGCGTAGCCGAAGGGTGCTTTGTTAAACTATATCAATGTTAACGAGAAACAGTCCAAAACTGTTTCGGATATTACATTGGTAAATGCTGATGGATAAATATGTTTAGTCCAATCGACTGAAAAGAGAATTAAACGAATACATATTTCTAAACGGTATTATTACTGTCCGTGGCAGCTTTTGTATTTTTTTCCGCTTCCACAGGGGCAAGGGTCATTACGACCTATTTTTGCATCAACGCGTATGGGTTGCGGTTTAGGTTTAGCCTGTTGCTCACGGGCTTCTTCTTCGTTTCGGCTCTCTACCAATACTTCCTGCTTACGTGGTGGTGGCGTCTGTTGTACCTGTCGTACCTGTGGAGCCTGACGCTGAGCTTGTTGCGCATCCTGAACAGGCAAGTTGCCTTTTACCAGGAAGGAAAGGGTTTCCTTGCTGGTACGGGTTATCATTTCCCGGAAAAGGTTAAAGGATTCCAGTTTATAAATAAGCAACGGATCTTTTTGTTCGAGGGAAGCATTTTGTACTGCCTGTTTTAAATCATCGAGTTCACGAAGGTGTTCTTTCCAGGCATCATCTATCATGGCCAGGCTCACCATTTTCTCAAAGGCCAGCACCATTTCCCTACCCTGCGTTTCGGTACAACGTTTCAGATTGGCTAATACCTGAATATTGCGGATTCCGTCGGTAAAGGGGGTTACAATGTTTTCGAAAGTATGCGACTGGTTTTCGTACACATCTTTTACAACCGGGTAAACCGCTTGCGCCACCATAGCTGATTTTTCACGGTAATGCTTTTCAGCAGCAGCATATATGCGATTTACCAATTCATCGTTACGCAAACTGAAGAATTCTTTTTCCGTAACCGGGCTTTCGATGGAAAGCAGGCGTATCAATTCGAGTTTAAAACCTTCAAAATCCTTGGTGTCAAGAAATTCGTTAGCAATACTTTCCGAAACATCGAAGAGCATATTCGCAATATCTACACTGAGCATTTCGCCAAAGAGAGCGTTTCTACGGCGTTTATATACTACATCACGCTGGGCGTTCATCACATCATCGTACTCAATCAGGCGTTTACGGATACCAAAGTTGTTTTCTTCCACCTTTTTCTGGGCACGCTCAATAGATTTGGTAATCATGGAGTGTTGAATCACCTCTCCTTCCTTTAAACCCATTCGATCCATCATACGGGCTATACGTTCACTGCCAAAAAGGCGCATCAGGTTGTCTTCCAGCGACACAAAGAACTGAGAGCTTCCAGGGTCGCCCTGACGACCGGAACGACCACGTAACTGGCGGTCTACCCGTCGACTTTCATGCCTTTCGGTGCCTATAATGGCCAAACCACCTGCATCTTTTACCCCCGACCCCAACTTTATATCGGTTCCCCTTCCGGCCATATTGGTAGCAATGGTTACTGTACCGGCAATACCGGCTTCAGCCACAATTTCTGCTTCGCGCTGGTGAAGTTTGGCGTTAAGCACATTGTGTTTGATACCCCGCAGTTTGAGCATACGACTCAGTAATTCAGAAATTTCCACTGAGGTGGTACCCACCAGTACCGGACGCCCTGCTGCCACAAGTTTCACAATTTCCTCTATAACAGCATTGTATTTTTCGCGATTGGTTTTGTAAACCAAATCTTCCATATCCTTACGGGAAATAGCCCTGTTGGTAGGTATAACCACTACATCGAGCTTATAAATATCCCAGAACTCCTGACTTTCGGTTTCGGCAGTTCCAGTCATACCGGCCAGCTTGTTATACATCCGGAAATAGTTTTGCAGGGTGATGGTAGCGTAGGTTTGAGTTGCTGCCTCAATCTTCACATTTTCTTTAGCTTCTATAGCCTGATGCAATCCGTCGCTGTAACGGCGTCCTTCCATGATACGACCGGTTTGTTCGTCTACAATTTTTACCTGTCCGTTATCAATTACGTATTCAACATCTTTCTCGAAAAGGGAATAAGCTTTAAGTAACTGATTAATCGTATGCACACGTTCGCTTTTTACATTAAACTCCTGCATCAGTATTTCCTTGCGCTGCATTTTTTCCTGCGGATTCAGCGGGCTTTTTTCAATTTCTGCTATTTCATCGCCAACATTCGGAAGCACGAAGAATTTGGAATCGTCGGTGCTCGCGGTAATGAGGTCGATACCTTTTTCGGTAAGCTCAACGCTGTTGTTTTTTTCGTCAATTACGAAGTAAAGCTCCTGGTCTATTTTATGCATTTCTTTATTCTGATCCTGCATATAATAGTTTTCTGTTTTTTGCAACAGGGCTCTTACACCTGTTTCACTAAGGAATTTAATGAGTGCCCCATTTTTGGGCAAACCTCTGTAAGCTCTGAGGAGTGGAATACCCGCTTCCTTTTCGTTATTATCGGCCACTAATTTTTTGGCTTCACTTAGGCAGCTCTGTATGTATTGTTTTTGCGTAGCCACCAGTTTTTCTATGCGTGGCTTTAGTTCGTTGAACTCGTGCTTATCTCCTTTGGGTGTTGGCCCTGAAATGATGAGCGGAGTACGGGCATCGTCTATAAGTACAGAATCCACCTCATCCACAATGGCATAGTTATGTTTGCGCTGTACCAGCTCTTCGGGGGAACGGGCCATATTATCGCGCAGGTAGTCGAATCCGAATTCGTTATTAGTACCATAGGTGATGTCCGCTAAATAGGCCTGGCGACGTTCGTAACTGTTGGGCTCATGTTTATCAATACAATCTACAGTAATACCATGGAATTCAAAAATAGGAGCATTCCATTCGGCATCGCGGCGGCTAAGGTAATTGTTTACTGTTACTACATGCACGCCGCGTCCGGCAAGAGCATTCAGAAAAATGGGCAGCGTGGCAACAAGGGTTTTACCTTCACCGGTAGCCATTTCGGCAATTTTACCCTGATGAAGCACAATACCGCCGATGAGCTGTACATCATAATGAATCATGTTCCATACCACCTCATTTCCGGCTGCCATCCAACGGTTTTTCCAATAGGCCTGTCCTTCGCGAATTTCTACATTTTTGTGTTTAGCTGCATAACGCTGGTCAATTTCGGTTGCGGTAACCTTTACTTCATCGTTTTCGGCAAAACGACGGGCTGTATCTTTAAGTATAGCAAAAGCCTCTGGCAATAATTCGTTAAGTATTTCCTGGATTTTGTTGGTAATGTGCCTTTCAGTCTCCTCAATTTCTTTATACAGCCTTTCTTTGGTATCAGCATCCATCTCAAATTCTTTCTCTATCTGCGCCTTTATTTCCCGGATACGCCCGGTTTCAGCCTGAACATGCTCCTGAATCTTCCTTTTCAACATTTCCGAACCTTTGCGAAGCTGATCATTGGAAAGGGCTGTAACTGATTTATACGCTTCGTGAACTTTGTTCACTAAAGGAGTAACTTCTTTTATATCTTTATCGGACTTGGTGCCAAAAATTTTTGTTAAAAAACCGAGCATATTTTCTTTTTTATGAAGTGTGCGAAGTTACAAATAATTTGCCGATATGGTTTTTCAGCCAGTTTGGCAGGGGAACAGCGTTAGAAGCAGAGAATATAGTGAAGGAAAAGGATGAAGTATGGGCGAGTTGAAAGATTATTATTTGGTATATAAAAAATCGGCCAAATCTCTGGAAATTTCTTCTTCGGTTTGTTTTCGGGTAAATCCATTTCTCATTGCATCCTTAAAATAAGGGCGTTTCATATTCATATCCAGATAATAACCTGTATAGTTATTATAATACCGTTTGCATTAATATAATGGTCCAATTCCGTTTCACTACATTGCACCATAACATTAATAGCAACGGCATTTACCACTGTAAATATTTTATTTGGATTGGACCAAATAAAATATTTACAGTGGTATAACCTCAGGGAGTGGGCGGAGAAAAAGGAATATAAAAAAAGCCTTCCGAATTTCGGAAGGCTTTTTTATTGAGAAAAATCTGGTCTATTTCTGAACGGTCATTTTCTTAGTAACCACGTTCTCGTTTACCTTTACACTGTAGAAATATACACCGGAGCTTAAAGCAGCCGCATCTACATCAAGGTTGTTTACACCGGCATTTCCTTTAACAGTTTTGCTGCTTACCAATTGTCCCATAGTGTTGTAAACACTAAGTTTAATATCTTCAGCAGTAGTTAATGAAACTTTAATGGTAGCACTCTTATCGAAAGGATTGGGGTAACTTTGTGAAACCGATTCAATCGCACCCTTAGATTCTTTTACTCCGGTATAGGCACAACCAAAATACGGGCGTTCAAAAGCCTCTTCAATAATTATAGCATCGTCAATATAAAAGTGATCAACGGGATTCCCTGTATCATTTGCTCCGTCGCGAGATAGCGAATAAGTAAACGGAATATGGTACTGACCCTGCCCAACAGCAATATCCCGTGTAATATTAGACATATACATCCAGAAACATTCCTGTGTATTATGATTCACACTAATCCTCTCCGTCATTCTTAATGAAGTTGGGTCAAAGCCTCTTACATAAATATCCGGAGCGGTATTGAATACAGTACCTGTAAAATCCTGGTCAGAGTCAATCCACCCAATAAAAATTTTACTTCCATCAGTGGTACGCGACACCTGAAGGCGGTTATCATAAGGCATTTTATCTGACCCGTCAACCCAGGGGTTTTCACTCTGCTTGTTATCTAATTTGTTAGTCATTAATGAATCAACAAAATATTCTGTCCATGTTCCGCCACCATCGGTTACAAAGTCCCAGATATAAGGATGCTCAGAGGTGTAGTTATAGAGATAAGTATAACCCAGAGAATCTACATGATCACTGGATCCGCTTGCAACAGAACATACAAGGTGCAAACGTCCCTGCTTATCAACAGTAGCATCTGATCCATAGGATTGAGTGAACCATGGTTTAAATAAAGAAGGATTGGTTTTTACCGGGGCTATTGTCCCCATAAGACAGGTGTTTGTAGTCCAGTCATAACCTGCATTAACCTGAACCCAGGTACTTCCAGCATTAGTTGATTTATAAACAATGGGCTGATAAGCTTTTTTAGAACCAGTTGCATTGGCTTCAATTCCCATAAACACTAAGTAACCTATTTGCCCATCTGGAGAAAAAGCAATATTAGCTCGATCCCACGTTTCCATTGAACCATCCGGAGCTACCAGGAAAGAAGGCTTTATGGAGTCACAGCTCCATACAAAGGTGGCACCATTATCGGAGGTAGTGGCCTTAATAATAGCTGTACCCAGGTAATTTGCAGCATCAGAAGCTTTATAAAGACCTGCAGTTCCGAAAATTTTTCCACCTGCTTCCTGAACATCAATCCGGGCAAAAGCCATACGGCCGCCAAGGCTATTGCCATTGGTTGTATTGGTTTCGTTAAAAGCTACGTAGTTCATGCCGGAAGTGGTAATTGCATTTGGGGTAAGCGGGCCGGAAGAAAAGTAATTGCCCGTCCAGTCAGTACTACTGGTAACTGGCCCCATTACTACGGCTTTAGCATTGCCAACTGTAGTGTTTCCGGATGGATTGTAAATCGCACCGCTCGGATAACGGGCTAAATTGGTGGCGTCTACCCAGGTAATGGTGGAATCCCAACTGGTTCCATTGTTGGTAGTCCAGGTTGACTGAATAGACCCGGAGTTTGCCCCTGCCGGAGTTGTAAAATTCCAATCAAAATTTTTTCTATGTGTAAACATTATCGCATTAATGCTTTTGTTATAGGTTAACGCATTTGATTGGGAAACCAATAGTGTAAAAGCATTGTGCGAAGAAGCAATGCGCTTATAAGGTACGCCTTGCACCTTATTCGGATTGTTTACTGTGGGTTTGTAATTCTTTTCGGGAAAGGCCGGTTGTGCATCCGGACTAATTGCCGAAAACTTCTTTTGCAATTCGACGCCTGTATTAGATACCTGTCGGGCGTTCTGTGCATTAACTGCTATCCCGGTTAAAAGAACGGCACTTAATAATAGATTTTGTTTCATTTTTGTGATGTTAAGATTAAACAATTGTTACAAATTCAACCATACAATATTAAACGTTTTTCCAATTAATTCAAAAAAATTGCCGACAAAAGTCCGTTTTTACAAAACCAAGCAATTCTAATAATTGATCTTAGCTAAACAACTGATTGTTAACGATTTATTAATAATCGTTGATCCAAGTATCTAACTTTAGGATGTTAGAAACATTGCAAAATTAGTTTTGCCTATTGAACCCAAATTATACCAATGTTAAGGAGAAATAATCCAAAAACGATTTTCCAGGCTTAGTATGGATTATACCGTTTGCATTAATATAATGATCCAATTCCGTTTCACTACACTGCACCATAACATTAATAGCAACGGCATTTACCACTGTAAATATTTTATTTGGATTGGACCAAATAAAATATAACATTGGTATTACATTGGTGAATACCGATGGATAAACTGGCTCAGGCCAATCGACTGAATGGAACATTGGCCTAATGATTGGTTCTAATCGGAATAAGACTCAGGCTAATGGTTTTACTGGCGTTTTCTTTTCGTATTTAATCATATAATGAAGGCCTACGCTTTCTTTACGACGCATAGCATGCTTAATAATGAGGTAGCCGATACAGATAATGTTTCGTAATTCGCATAACTTCGGAGATATGATGGTTTTTTCATACAGGGCTTCGTTTTCCTTATAAAGGATTTCGAGGCGATCGAAAGCCCGCTTAAGTCGCAGTTCGGAGCGGACAATACCCACATAATTACTCATAATCGCCTGTACCTCGCGCAGGCTTTGGGTAATCAATATCATTTCTTCCGGTGTTTCGGTGCCTTCAGCATCCCAATCGGGTATGTCCTGTCTGAACATTACCTCCCTGCTTTTTTTTATGCTATGGGCTGCCGCACGATGCGCAAACACAACGGCCTCCAGCAGGGAATTACTGGCTAAACGATTGGCTCCATGAAGTCCGGTACAGGCACATTCACCAACAGCATACAAATTATCAATACTGGACTTTCCGCACTCATCTACCTGTATTCCCCCGCAAAGGTAATGGGCTGCTGGCACCACCGGTATCATTTTCAGGAAAGGATCGATACCTAAGCCCATACATTTATTGTATATGTTCGGGAAGTGTTCGATAAAAGCTTTGCGGTCGAGGTGGCGGCAATCGAGGTACACATAATCTTCTCCCCTCATTTTCATTTCATTATCAATAGCACGGGCTACAATATCACGGGGCGCAAGTGATTTTCGATCATCATACCGGTGCATAAATTCTTCGCCGTCAATGGTACGCAATACGGCGCCAAAGCCCCTTATGGCTTCCGTAATTAAAAAACTGGGATGCTCATTAGGATTATAGAGCGAAGTGGGATGAAATTGCATAAATTCCATATCCTTTACATGACCCTTTGCCCGATATACCATTGCAATGCCATCGCCGGTGGCAATACCAGGGTTGGTGGTTGTAGCATATACATGCCCCGCCCCACCGGTTGCCATAAGTGTTGTTTTGGCTAATATGGTTTCTATCTTCCCGTTTCTTGTATTCAGCACATAAGCTCCGAAACAGGTAATTCCTGGCGTTTGTGAAGTAACTACCTCACCCAGGTGATGTTGCGTAATGATATCAATAGCATAATAATGCTTGAAAATTTTAATGTTTTTGTGTGCATGTACCTTTTCAAGCAGGGCACGCTCTATTTCCTTACCAGTAATATCTTTATAATGCAGTATACGATGCTCCGAATGTCCTCCTTCCCTCGCCAAATCAAATTCCCCGCTCTTTTTTCGATCGAAATTGGCTCCCAGTTGAATCAGTTCCTGCACACGCTCTGTGCCTTCGGTTACTACAATCCTTACTCTGTCTTCATCACAGAGTCCGGCTCCTGCATTCAGCGTATCCTGAATGTGTTTTTCATGGGTATCACCTTCGTATAATACCGCCGCAATTCCACCCTGTGCGTATTTGGTGTTCGATTCGTCTTCATTACTTTTCGTAATAATAAATACGGTGCCCTGATCGGCCACTTTTAAAGCATAACTCAGTCCGGCTATTCCTGAACCAATAATTAAAAAATCTGTTTGCTGCTGCATGTAGGCATATTAGAGGCTAGACACAAGACAATAAGATATTAGATATTTAGCGTGCAGATGGGTCAGGATTCGTAACGAACTCTTAACTAATCCGTACATTTGCGTTGCAAATTAACGTTAAATTGCCGGAAAATGGAAAACAAAAATATTCCCTACATTATATATGCCGAAGGTACGCCGAATCCCGAATCCATGAAGTTTGTGGCTAATAAAATATTGGTAGAAAACGGAGCCACAGCTCAGTACAATACGATTACGGAAGCCAGACAGGCACCTATTGCACAAAAACTGTTCGAGTTTCCTTTTGTAAAGCAGGTATTTATTGCTTCAAACTTTATTACCTTAACCAAACAGGCATTTGTGAGTTGGGACGATATTTTACTGGAAACACGTACTTTTTTAACTGAATACCTTAATGCCGATAAGCCTGTTATTACTGAACTACCAGGTAAGGCAGTGGCTATCGACAATAGTTTCAGCGAAACCAAAATGGTATTTACCGAACACGCTGCGCCACAAAATGAAACGGAAGCTAAAATTGTAGAAGTGCTGGAACAATATATTCGTCCGGCTGTTGAACAAGATGGGGGATTAATCACCTTCAAATCATTTAAGGAAGGAGTGGTTACAGTTCAAATGAAGGGTTCCTGCAGCGGATGCCCCAGCAGTACAATTACTCTTAAGGCCGGTATAGAAGGTTTATTGAAACGCTTGTTACCCGATGCGGTGAAGGAAGTGGTAAGCGAAGCTGTTTAAAACCTGTTCGTACAATTTCGTCGCAATTTTTTCGATATTTATACCGATCAAAAATAGGTTTAGGCGTAGTTAATCGCCGAACTGCCAGAAAAATCCCATGAATGAATTGCGATACCGCCACCTCCTGAACTAACTTTGTCTGATGTTGGCTGGTTTACCTTTCCTTTTCTGCTGCAACAGAATTGGTTAATACCAAAAGTAATTATGTTATACCAATATTAAGGAGAAATAGTGCAAAAATGATTTCGAGTATTATACTGGCAAATGCCAAAGGTAAATAGGTTTAGGCCAATCGAATGAAAGAGAAATTGGCCTATTACACATTTCCTATTGGCATTATTGTTCGATTTAATATGCCGTTTTGACTAACAACATTTTTATTTCTGGTGTTTACCAAGATTGCATTTAGAAAAGCCCAGGCTTTTATTATTTGCATTGGTAAATCGTGTGTTGGTTTGCATTCATCACCCTATATTTTTTACCAAACATGAGTGTTTTTCCACGACAACTGGTATTTATTATCGAAGCTGATGCTTCTTTTATTGCCGAGCTGCTGAATAAACAAATACAACAGTAGATTCCGGATGTCATTGTCGAAAAATTTTCTTCTATAAAAAGAGCGCTGGAAAATATAATACCGTTTGCATTAATATAATAGTCCAATTCCGTTTCACTACATTACACCATAATACCGTTTGCATTAATATAATGGTCCAATTCCGTTTCACTACATTGCACCATAACATTAATAGCAACGGCATTTACCACTGTAAATATTTTATTTGGATTGGACCAAATAAAATATAACATTG
>JACCDG011796168.1_pt1 | contig 31137 bp, 20 predicted proteins | sample 7442471 | NCBI WGS metagenome assembly JACCDG01 (sample SAMN15323444, study PRJNA562643) | freshwater metagenome | isolation source: river surface water | place: USA:Blue River Watershed | collected 2017-08-17 | reverse complement strand
TCAGCAGTCCTGATCAGTCGGGCAGGGCAGTATAAGCGGGCCTTATGGGTCGCCGGCCCGCCGGGCCGTGAAAAACCTCTAACTACCCTAAGCTATACCGGACCCAAAGAGCCAGAGAGATATTCAACCAACTCAAAAAATTTCCAACCAACTCCACCGCCCTCCAAGTTTCCCCCATGACCCCCCTCCCAACAAACACAAGTCTCCGAGAGCAATTATCATATATTACTCTATGTCTTTCAGAGACACTTCAAATAATCTCAGAAAAATTTTTCTTCAAAAAAATTTCTGAAAAAAGTTGATATATACTGTAGTTTTGAATAACAATACACATGTCTACATTTTCTTCATTTACAACAGAAGTACAGTACGATGATAAATCTGGTGAATATTTCATTACATTCCCCGATGAACTACTCGATGAAATGCAATGGATTGAGGGTGATACTTTAGAGTTTGAATACTTTGATCACCATGATACTCCTGGTATTCGCATACATAAAGTAGGAGACTGATGACTTATACATATGGCTAATTGTAGTCCAAAAAAAGATCCAAGAAATGCAGAGTTAACTTTTACATACACACAATGTCCAGCACCAGAAGGACAGCCGCCAGCTCAGATAACTATAACCTTTCCTTATATTGAGAAATACTGGTACGAAGTAAGACCACCTGATGCTGCAAATAAAACTATACAGAATGGCAGCAAGCAAGAAAAACTTCGTAAAACAGTAATTCAGGTTCCTGCTCTTGATGCAGAGAATTCCGATGGTGATAATGTAAACTTTGTTGATCAAGAGTTTTATCAACAGGAATACGAGTTTATTGGTTCTGGTGATAATATCAAGAGTAGACCAGTCTATGAGAGATTCTGTAAGGCGGATAAGGTATACGACGAACAATACTTCTATCATATCTTTGAGTGGCCATTAACTCATACACTTCCTGCACGTCCTGTGGGAGGTATTACTGTAACTACTCCACCCCCTAGCTTAGATCCTGAGGCACCAGCACCTTGCCCAATTTATGCAGTATCCAGTACCAGCGTCAGCGGTACATTCACACTTGCTAGAGTAGACAGTCAAGTAATTGGCCTACCTGAAGGTAGTATTGCATACCATGGAGGTACACTCGACAATAAAATATTCTTTTACTATGAGAATACTGCCAATAAAGATATGATTGCTGTTGGTGATGTCATCAACGGTTGGACAGTAAACAAAGTAGTCAACTATAACTCCGAACACTTTGACGAGAAATCTTTAAGAACCACAGAATCTGTTAGAAGAAGAGTCTCTAAAGTTTCTGAGAAGAACAAGACTCCTGGGTTTATCTTCATTAACAAAAATGATGGAGCAGAGGATAGAATTGTCAATGTCGGTGATTTAGTAACTGGCTATGGTATTCAAAAAGAGACCTACGTAGATAGTATTCAAGGACTCAAAATCTTTCTTACTAAACCTTTAAAGTATAAAAACAAAAGAAAGGTTAGAAACGTAAAGTTTACCAATACTGGTTTAGCAAATAACATCTCTAACCAAATCTTGTGCTATGCAGAGATTAGTGGTGGCAGTGCTCCATTTGTAAAAGATCAGTACTATTCTAAAGCTACTCCGAGTACACCTCAGTATACGAGTCCTGTTTATCATATTTTTGATAACAAAAAGAACAAAGATATTCAGTTAACTACCACCAAAGATATTAGAGTACAAGCAAAGAACAAGAATGATGAAGGTGGATCAAATGATTCAGACAATAGGAAATATTACCTAGTCACATTCTTAGATCAGACTACTATTAGTAACAAGAATGATGTTCAGATCACTATCACAGATGATCAAAGTGCTTCTGGTAATGAACAATCATTCACATTTGTATCTAAAGTTGAAGTAGTAGACAGTAAAAGCTTTAAAGTTTGGTTTAAAACAGATGATAATAAGGTTAATACTTATGTTAGGGGTTGGAATGTAACCAGAGTTCAAAATGGTGCAACCATTCCAGTGAATAGAATTCAGGTTATTGCTGGTAGAGGAATCATAGACCGCTCTGCAGTCTGTGGAGTTTATGTCAGTAATGATAAAAAGTTCTATACTTATACACCATTGTTCTATTCTAGAGATGGATTCTGCGAATCTACTTACTTAGAAGATGATGATGGCAAGTTTATACTAGGTAGTGTCATTCTAAATGATGGTAGTTATTACTTACAGCAGCAATTCTTATGTGTTGCTCCTGCAGGTGATGCTGCATATCAGGTAAATAATGTGTTCTGGACTTACTTTAACCGCCCAGCAGAGAAAAATGAGCTTGCTACTTGGGTTTCTAGGCTTGCTGAGTCTAATTTTCTTACAGTTCAACAGGAAATTGTTGATACTGAGAAGGTAAAACTTGGAACTCGTACTGTTTTAACAGTAAAAGACTCTGAATGTGACAACAATATCACTCCAGACTACTCAAAAGTCTACTATCCACACAGCGAATTTAAGACTTTTAACGATTATATTGCTCCAATCACAACTGATACCATATTTGATCCTTGTCTTGACACAAAAACTCCAAAATCTTACAGTAAAGAAGAGCTTGACAACTTAATTACATCAAATTTACAGGGTAATTTTAATCTTGCAAGCATCAATTTACCTGAGGAGATGTACAAACAAGTCATTTCCAATGAAAATTCACTTCAAAACACTCTATTAAGAGCTATTGAGATGATTGGTGGGTCTGTTCCAAAGCAAACAACCATTCCAAATCTACCTCCACAGATTGAAGGTGAAGATAAATCTAGTCAAGTCTTCAAAACTGAAGCTGCATATCGTATTCCACCTAGATTCAAATCTTTAGAATACGTTATTGAAGACTTTAGTTTTATTGATGACTCTGCACTATTCCCAGATTCTGATGAAAATAACATAGAAATTCAGATCAAATCTATTCCTCGCTGGACTGGTAATGTATTTCCATCAAGTGGAGCTGGTTGGCAAGCTAATGTTAATACTGTTGGAGGATTCATCAACACAGTAACTATTTCTGCAGCACCTTTTCCAGCTCCTCCACTTGGTGGTAGCACTACTGCATGGGCAGCAGGACCAGCGCCAACTACTTTCTGGCATGGAGATGATGGAAATTATCAAGTTACATTCAAGAAAATTCTAAACTTCAGAGTAAATGAAGTTAGCAAGAATCTTTCTAATGCAGTCAAGAACAAGGGTAATCCATATATGGATGAACCTCCATATGCAAAGCTTACTCAAGAATTAAAATCATCTGATACTACAATCACAGTAGATAGTACTCATCAATTCATTTCTGCAGGTTACTTAATCATTCCAAAATTTATTGTGAAAAAAGAAATTAACCCAGAAACTAGAAATGAAACTCTATACCATTATTATCTTGGTGAAGAGATTATCTATTATAGAGACAAGACAGAAACACAATTCTTGCAGTGTACACGAGAAATGTTTAGTACTACAGCATCATTTGAAAAGACTGCAAATTCTGGAGACATAGAATCTGGTGTTAGATATATAATTAAGAGCCTCGGATCTGTCAACTGGAAAGATTATGGTGCTCCAGATGGATATACAGTAGGAACTGTGTTTACTGCAACATCTGATGGATCTGGAACTGCTGAAAGTGGAGAAGTATACTTATTTGAAAGTACTATGACTCCATTTGCAGGAAGTAATTATGCAATCAATAGTTATCAGAAAAATAACTACTTGTCTCAATTCTGGCCTATTTCTATTCAGGACAAATAAATATGACAAGACCGATAGCAGCATTAGGAAATCCAGATTCTATTTCGTTTAGATCTTGCTGTACCTACCCACCCAACGTCGTAACTCCCATTGCATCCACGGTATTTTCCAATGGAAGACCCAGAGCCAAGGCAGGAGACGTTCTAACCCCTGCTCCAGGCTTTCCTACGTGTCCTGACACAAGCTGTGCCCCTCTCGCAAGGGCTATCATAGCCCCAAGCAAGGTCTTTGTTAACGGAAGGCCATCTGCCCACGTAGGGGACTTGACAAATCCGGCTTCTCCACGTACAATATTACCTGCCCCCACAAACCTATTCGTGAACTAACATGGCAAAAGCACCTAGTTTCAACAAGTCTGGCTACACACCCGGCAATCCCAAAATGACCCGTCAAGGTCGTTCAAAGAACACCCGACTCTCTGCATCAAGTCGTAATGGTCGGAAAAAAGCCTATCGAGGTCAAGGTCGATAATATAGTATTTGGAGGTCTATGACCTCCTTTTTTATTAATAAATACTACCGAAGGGATAGCAACCCCTTTAAAAGTTCTGTTAGACCCATTTTTGGAGAAAACAGATGGCAATGCATCCAAATCCCGATAGGGACACCACATACATGAAAACTATGTGGGGAACAACTAGATTAGTTACTGACTACGTTCCTCAAAAATCTCAAAAATCAAAAAAATATAGTATTGATTACTGTGAATACTTTGAGGATGTATCTAAATAGTTTATAACTACTAGTTTTTTACCTTAATGTCCATAGTTTCTCAAGAATTAGGCAAAATTTCTAGGTCTTTTAAAGACATTAGCTTAAATTTTGGTTTAAATCCAGTCACAAAGGACATTGTGGTGCTAAAAAATGAGGAAGCTATTAAGCAATCAGTCAAAAATTTAGTTTTAACTAAATTGGGCGAGAGATTATTCAACCCATTAATTGGAACTGATACTACTAGCTACCTCTTTGAACTCAATTCCACATTTTCTGCAAATTCTTTGATTAAAGAAATTGAAAATGTGCTTCTTACATATGAACCAAGAATTACATTAGAAAACATCACTGTAAATAATGAAGATGATTCTGATGAATTTGACGTAAGTATAGATTATTTTATCGTCGGACTGCCCCCAGTTGTGCAAAACGTAGACTTTATCCTCGTAAGAGAAAGCTAATAAATGGAACTACCTACTATCTCTGCATTAGAATTCGATCAAATCAGAGAATCCATTAAAAATTACATCAAAACCAAGACAGACTTCAAAGATTATGACTTTGAAGGATCTAACTTGGCTATGTTGGTGGATGTGCTGGCATATAACAGTATGTATTCATCATACAATATCAATATGGTAGCCAATGAGCTAAACTTGGATACTGCTGTTTTGCGTGATAACGTAGTTTCACATGCAAAGAGATTAGGATATACACCAAATTCATATACTTCAGCAAAAGTAAATTATAATATTACAGTAAACAACGTACAGTCATATCAATCTGTTACAGTAGACTCTGGACCTTTATTTTCAACTACACAAAACAACAAAAACTATACATTTGTATTAAGAGACAGATTAAACATTAATACTCAAGGAAACAATACAGTTACTTTTAGTAATGTAGAGTTAATAGAAGGATCAGAATTTAGTATCAGGTATACTGTAGACAATTCAAATGAAAATCAAAGATTTTTCATTCCAAACAATTATGTAGATGCAGATACAATCAAAGTTTTTGTAATTTCCGACCCAGGAACCAACTTAGAAGTTGAATATGAGAGAAAATTAGGTATAGTTGGAATTACAGCATCCGATAGAGTATTTTTTGTTGAAGAAGTTCAAGATCAAAAATATGAAGTAATATTTGGTGATGATGTAATTGGTAGAAAACTACAAAATGGTGAAGTAATTGTAATCAAATACATTGTATCCAGTGGTTCTGAGTCAAATCAAATTTCAACCTCAGAATTAAAGTTTATTGGTGTAGTGACTGGGGATACCACCAATATCGCTGCAAGTAATATTTCCGCAACTGCATTAAGTGCCAAAACAGATGGTGGATCTGAGTTTGAATCCATCAAATCTATCAAATACAGAGCACCTAGATACTATGCTTCACAGGAAAGAGCAGTAGTAAATAGTGACTATGAAAGTATTCTTCAAAATATTTACGCAAATGCAGATTTAATCAGAGTTATTGGCGGAGAAACCAAATCACCACCAGAATTTGGCAAAGTTTTTATATCAATAAAGCCAAAAATCGGTTCTACAATTTCATTAGTAGAAAAAAATAAAATTACAATGGAATTGAAGAAATATGCTGTAGGTTCAATAACTCCAGTTATTGAAGATGCTGTTCCATTTTTCATAGATTTATATATTGACGTAATATATGATCAGACTAAAACAAACAAAGATAAATTAACACTAATAAATTTAACAAGACAGATTATATCAGACTACAACTTAGATGATGAATTTAAAAGCTTCAATGGTATATTTTCATCTTCAAAATTAATATGTTTGATTAGAGATATTGAGCCAGCGGTTAAGTTTGTCATTCTAAAACCAATCTTCAGAAGATTAGTTCAATTATTTGAGAACGTTCACTACAGATACAAGTTAAATTTCTATACCAGATTAAAAAATAATATTGATTCAAAATACACTTTGATTAGTGAGCCATTTTGCATCAAAGGTTATAATGCACCTTTATTCCTGGCTGCATTTTCAAATAATTTTTCTGGATGTGAAAAAGATGGTGCCATATACTTAATTACAGAGAAAGAAAGAGTAATTGCTATTGTAGGCACTATAAATTATGAAACTGGTGTTGTAGAATTTGACTTAACTGCCTGTCAAACCAGCCCAATAAATATCTATGTTATTCCAGATAACCCAGACATAACAACAGGAGCAGACACATACCCATCAATTCAACCAGTTAAAGTTGATTATATTGATATATCGACCACATCAGGATCTACTCGTCCTACAGTCGAACCATTGCCAAATCCAAATACATTAAGTCCAACTCCAAATCCATCTGGAGATCCACTTGGCAATAATCCAACTAATGATATTCCAGGAAGTACTACGACTAATCCAGATGGTAGTGTGACTAATGTAGCTGACGATGGAACAGCAACTACAACCAATCCAGATGGAACTCAAACCATAGAACCACCAACTGATCCAGTAGATCCTTGTATTGCACTATACGAAAAAATTGAAGCTCAGGGATATATTGATAATGCAACTGAGCAAAAACTTGCAGAGTATGGATGTCCTCCACCGGATCCAAATATTGACGACTTCACTCCAGTTACCCCAGATATCTGCTCATGACCAGTACAAAAGAAAAAATTGTAAATATTTCTTCACTGATTGAACAGCAGTTACCAGATTTCGTTAGTGAGTCCAATCCAAAATTCGTATCATTTCTGAGTTCATATTATGAATCTCAAGAAATTAAGTATAACTCATTAGATTTAATCACTAATTTAATTGATTATTATAATATTGGAAGCTATTCAGTCAGTAGCTTAACTCAATATACCAATTTACAATCTGCGATCACCAGTACTTCTGGTACAATCACTGTTATTAGCACTCATGGGTTTCCAGCAAAGAATGGATATATTAGTATTGATGGTGAAATAATTTTTTACAAGGAAAAGACTGCAACACAGTTTAAAAATTGTGTTCGTGGTACCGCAGCGTTTATATTTGAAAGTATTCCATATAGTCAGGTTGTATACAAACAAGGTGTTGTAGCATCCTCACATGCATCAGGTTCTCAAGTTGTAAATATTGCATATTATTTTACTCAAGAATTTTTAAGAAGAATTAAATCTGAGATTTCTCCAAATCTACCAGAAGTATTATCAAAAGATTTAAATTTAATCACTTTTCTTAAAAATATAAAATCATTCTATTCATCAAAAGGAAGTGAAGAGTCTCATAAAATTTTATTCAGAATTCTATTCAATGATAAAAAGGTAAAGGTACGCTTAACTCCTAGGGGATCTGGTGCATCTATCAACATTGTGAATTACACTGGAAAAATTGATACATTTAACTTAATTTCTGGCGGAACTGAATATTACTATGAGGTAGATGGTAATGGCAATTTAATTTCAGAACCACTTATTGAAGTAGTTGGTTCTGGAACTGGCAAAAAATTGCCTGGAGAAGTATTTGTTCCAAGTTCTGCACAAATGAAAGTCACTGGAATGACTTCATCTGGTACTATTAATCAAGTTATAGTTGTTAATGAAGGTCAGAATTACATTGGTCCAATTACTGCAAGAATTAGACCTAGAACTTTCATTCAAGATCAAACGATTTATAATGTAGATTCGGAGGGAGTTACCACTGCAACTGCTAAAGTTGATACTTGGGATTCTGGCACAAATGAATTAATTCTGTATGATGTAGTTGGATATTTTAAAATTGATGACAAAATAATCGGTGAAGGTGGAGAAAACCCAAGAGGGTTTATTTCAAAGGCTTATCCAGTAACTGATATCAATAAAGAGGGTAATCCATCTATTGAAATTATATCACAAGACCCATTAATTGAATATCCTAAAAATTACGTATTCAGACCATCCTCTGCAGTATTCTATGAAAGAATATCAATTCGTTGTGAATTAATACCTGCATATAGCTCGGTGACTACTTTAGATAATGTGAACTTAATTGAACTAGTTCAATCTAAAGATATTAATAATAATATTAAAGGTGCAAATTTAGTTGTAACTGAAATTTTAAAGATAAGTGACAATTTATACGAATTTGAACTTCAAGAATCATTAAATTATAAAAATTTATACTTACCATCATCTACAGTAGCTACATCTACAGTAAACAATATAACTGCAACCTCAAATTCTACAATTTCAGTACAATCAACATTTAATTACCCAAAAACTAAGGGTAGGTTATTTGTCAATGGAAAAATTATATCTTATCAGAGTAAAACTGATACTCAATTTTTAAATTGTAAACTGGAAGGTTCTGGATCTGTTAATGTCGTATCGAATAATGTAGTCCATTTATATGGAAGAACATGCCTTACTTCTGGTGAATTATCTTACTTCATAAAAGGTTATATTAATGGTGATAAAACCTCTTCTCCAGTATTGTTCAGATTGTATGGTCTTCCATCAAGTCCAATAATAGAACAAGGTGGTTCTTTATACTCTCAAAATGTATTTGAGCTACAAGTAGATACCCTAAAATTAAATAAAACCATATTACAGTCAAAACAATATTCTGGCGGCGAAGTAACTGAGGTAATACTAGAAAACCCTGGCAATAATTACAAAGTCAATGATAAATTAATTATAGACAATGCTGGAAATATCGGCAACGGATTTTCTGCACAAATTTCTAGTATTAAAGGTAAAAATTTAACTCAGTATAATTTTTCAGTAATTAATGATCAAAATTGTATTGTATTTACCACAAATCAAAACCATGATCTTCAAGTTGGAGATAAGGTAAAATTTAATCAAGTTTTAGGAAATCAAACGATTTTTAGTGTTGTATCCAATACTAAATTTGCCGTAGAGAATACTTTAAATCTAACCAGTTTAAATTTAAATACTCTATCATATATTACTAATTCTGGAACTGCACTAGGACCTATTGCAACTATTAATATTTCAAACTATGGTAAAAATTATGCTAAATTACCAGAAGTAATTGGTATAAACTCTCAATCTGGTTCTGGAGCTATCATTCAATTAAATTCTTCTAAAGTTGGTAATATAACAAAGTTTGCGTATGATTCAGTTGGTGATGAATTAATTGGAAATAAAAATACCAAGTATCAACTGAACATTCCAAGCACTGCAAAAATTATCAATAACTTTGAATTAGACTCCATTGAAGTTGTAAATGGAGGAAATACTTATAACTCAGTGCTAGATAAAGTAAAAGTAAATGGTATAGTTGATTCAAATTATACATTTGAATTGATTGCAGAATCTGGAATTATTAGACAAGTAAACGTAATAAAAAGTAAGTACAACTTAAACGCATTCCCAGAAATTACAATCCAAAGTAATTTTGGTGTTGGAGCGGTATTGAAACCTGTATTGAGAAGAAGAAAACTAAACCAAGGAGATATCTTAACATTTGGATCTCCAGGATCTTCAGTGAAATGTGAAGTTGTTAGTTTTGATGCAAAATCATCCACATTAGAATATAATGTAATTTCTGGAACTATTTCAGATGGAGATGTGATTTATGACTTACTAGGAGTTCCATACGGAACTATTACAAAAATAAACAAGGCATCTGCATATTGCAAGAGATCTCCATATATTAAATATTCACCAAAATTTTTAGACAATCTTGGGTTTATAAGTGATGCTAGCCAAAAAATTATAAACAGTGATTATATTCAAGATTGGTCATATAGTATAGTATCAACAAGGAATACAAAAGAATGGAAGAATGATGTTCTAGAGAACACTCACGTATCTGGATTTAGAGTATTTGGCAAAAATAGAATTGAAAATAAAAGAGAATTTTTTGAAACCAAAGAAGAAGTATTTAATAGCTCTGTAATTTTCAAATCTACATTAAGCAATTTAGCCAATATAAATTTAAAGCAATCTAAATCTATTTTACAAAAAATAGCTGTTGTAAATGCATCTTCATTTGCAACCTCAGATGTAATTTATGGTAGCTTTAGTCAATCATATGGAATTATAATCTCATTGAGTGAAAATTATATTGTAGTCAATGTAGTAAGTGATTCTGAATTTGTACTTGGAGAATACATCTTTAAAGTCTCTCCAGAATTTATTCTTGAAAATGATAACATAACAACTTATGGGATTTCATTCTTTAATGGTATTTGTCAAGAACCATTCAATTCATATTATTTAACCGATACTGACTACATACCAAGATTTTTGGTATCTTCAGCAGATAATATAGTATTACAAAAGTTACAAACACAATTTCAAATAGTAGATACTGCTTTAAATGGCAATGCAATAATTTTAACAAAAAATCTAATTCCAGTAGTACCTACTTCAAAAGATCAACTATTGGTATCTATAAATGGAGTATTGCAATCATCATCTGCATATTCATTAACACAGAATATTTTGACACTAACTTCAGTTACATTGACTGATGCAGATACATTATTTGTATTATATCATCCACAATTAAAAGCACTGACTTTTACTGGATCAGGAACTACATATACCATAAATTATACTCCAAGTTCTTCTTGCAAGTTACTTGTAATTGCAAATGGTGTATACCAAACTCACCTAGCTCCAATTTCTAATTTTACCAGATCTGGAAATCAACTAGTATTTTCCGAATCAATAAATAATCCTTCCATAAATTTAGTTGGTTGGTATATTGATGAGACTGTAGAATGTTCAATCGTAAATATTGGCGATATCAATGATAGAAAAGTTATTGATACAAAAGCAGTAGATCTACAGAAATTAACAGAATATTTAGAAACTAATAATGTAAAACATCCAGAATCTTTATATGAAATCTCAAAAGATTTAATCGAAGGCACAGTATACATTCAAAATGATACTGTGTATGGTTTTGATACTAATTTTATGTATTCAAATCCAGAATATTCTGATAGTTATGTTGAAGTGTTAGATCCTATTGTTTTTGACGGGACTTCATACCAGTTTCCACTTAGGTACATGAGTGGAAATTCATATACTCCAATAAATGACAAAACTAATTTAGTTGTAAACATAGATGGCAATATACTAGATCCAAAAAAATATAGCGTAACAGGATCTACAATTACATTCCAAAATTTATATACTTCAGCAAACAAATGCACAATTACTGATTTTTATAGTAATTATGTTGCAAGTACAACTACATCTGCAAAAGGCGTAATTTTAGATGATTTGAATGTAGTTCAAAATAATACTAGACAAACATTCAACTTGTCTGATAGAGGAGTTCCACAGTATGTGAAAAATACTGCAGATATATTTGCAGTAAAGAACCAAATTTTATTGGTTCCAAATTCACAATCACAATCAGTATCTGGAAATAAAATTACATTGCAAGCCGCACCTACTGCATCAGATGCAGTACAATTATTTTATTTCAATAGGCAGTTAAGTCCTGCAAAAACAAAAAATGTTGTACTAGATACTTTAAGATATCCTGACGGAGTTCAAAAGACTTGGCCGCTTACTAGAAATGGAATTTTATTTACTCCAGTAAGTGTCAATAACTTATTAGTGTGTATAAATGGTGTATTTCAAATTCCTGGAGTGGACTATACTACTTCCGGTACAACTATCACATTTGATGAAGCTCCAACAGTAATTGATGATATTGTAGTCATCTATTCATACAATAACATCAATCAAAATACTTATATAACTAGCTTTACAGCAATTGCAGAAGTAACTACAGTACCACTAGGATTAACTCCACCTAATGTATATGATTTGTTAGTTTCAAGGAATGGAGTTATTCAAAATCCAACTGAAGATTTTACTGTAACAGGAACTACTTTAACATTTACTTCTCCAGTCCAGGCATCCGAAATTGTCTTCATAGTGTATGCACATGCATCAGAAGAAATTGGAATTTCAAATGTAAACGGTTCAACTATAACATTATCAACATCCATAACTGCCGGACAGGAAGATGGATTAATAATTTATGTAAACGGTATTCCAAAATTTTATAATAAAGATTATACTATTTCTAATGGTAATACAGTTACATTATTAGATGGAGTTACTGTCGATGTTGGAACAGTGCCATTTGCAATAAAATATGTAACATCATTTATTACAGATGTAATTGGTGACTATCAAAGTGGTACAAGGACTAAATTTAGATTGTTGTACAATCAAGAAAATTTAATCAGTTCTGATATTGCTGGAAATGTTGATATTTTAGTTTCCAAAAATGGAATAATTCAATATCCTGGTGTGCAATATTCAATAACTTCCGAAAGAGGCATGATTGAATTTGCAACACCATTAATTCCAACAGATGTTGTGTTTATGGTCAGAATGTATGCAAATACATTGATTACACTAACACCAACTGGAACTAATTTACAGTATACTCTAAGTCAATCTGTACCAGTGGATCAGAGAGAAAATCTTGTTATTTTTGCATCAAATCAATGGGGCACTGAAGAATTAAATACATTTACGTTTATAAACGCAAATACTATAGCATTTAGTAGTGCTCACACTGGATATATCTTTGGTATTAAATTTGATACCTCTTTCAAGTTACTAGATCAGATACACACTCCATTCAATGGAATCAATACTAAATTTAATTTATTCAAATCTGCAGAGAATTTCTTACCTCAAGGAACTATTGAAAATAATCAATATCCAGATGAATCTAGTTTAATAGTTGTAAAAGATGGTAAGCTGTTAGATCCTGCAGTAGATTATACTTTACAAGGAGATATCAAGAGTCAAATTCAGTTTGCAGTAGCTCCTAGTTCAAATAGTGAAATATCAGTCAAGTCTGTTGGATCCTTCCTCAAACTAAAGACTATAAATTCTGCATCTGGCACTGTATTCAATATTCAAAAAAATGATAATACAGATTATTATCCAAATAAAGACATTGATAGACCTAGAGAATTAGAAAATCAAATTATGGTTTTCAGAAATGGAAATATCCAAAGTCCTTTATATGATTACTATATTGATAATAATCAGTTGGTATTTACATCACCTGTATCATCAAGTAAGTTAGTAATTCTAGACTTTAGAGGAGTTCCTTCAGATGTAACTGCAAACAGCATTTCTTCTGAAATTTCAATTGGAGACAAAATAATGATTTCTGGAGACCCAGATCTAAAAGTTGTTTCATCTATATTATCACCAACTGTAATGAAAGTTACTTCTTATATTGAACAAGGAAAGACATATATTATTAATGTTTCTGGTAATAATTTTACCACGTTTGGCGCTCCTAACAATAACGTAGGCACAACATTTACTGCAACCGGATCTGGAGTATCAACTGGTATTGTTACTTCATTAAGCACCAAAAAGGCATCTGGTCTTGTAGTCACTTCAACTATCTCCGGTGGAAAAGTGACTAGTTTTAACATAATAAATGGTGGAAGCAATTATGTAGATCCAGTAATTTTAAGAACCAAAGGAGTTGGATATAACGCCAAGGGAAGTGCTACTGTAGATATTAAGTCTGGCAATAAAGTAGTAGGTCCAGTTGACATTGAATCTGAAGGATACAATCAATACGTTACTCCTGTAGTGGTGCCTACCTCATATTCATATGTGTACAAGCAAATTCCAGTCAATAAATCTTCAATTCAAATTGCAACAAAATTAGCATCATCAATAAATTCAACTGCAGAAATTATTCCAATTTCAAATTCAAGTAGATTCAAATCTAGTGATATTCAAGTTGTAGTAAATTCTTCATCTGGTTCTGGTGCTACATTTAGACCTTTTGTGAGTAAAGGAAAAATTACCAAAATAGAACTTATAAGTGGAGGTAGTAATTACAATGAGATAGATATTTCCATTGATGTTATTAATGGGGGTGGATCTGGCTGTGTTATTGAACCAGTATTAAATTCTTCTGGAACTATCACTTCCATAAATATAAAGACGACTGGTGAGGGGTATGATAGCTATAAAGTTATCATTGATACTGAAATAATAGAATATACAACTATTGATACCACACAGGCTACCCCACGTCTATTTGGCTGCACCAGATCCGCAAATTCTACATCACACAATCAAGATACATTGGTGTATTTTGATGAGTTTATTTAAATAAATAATCATACAAAAGACTAACTATAAGGATAAAACGAATGCCTTCTTTAGTAACTGATAATTTTAGAGTGTTTGCTGCACAACAGTTTATAGAGTCTCTAGAGGAGCCTTTTACTGGAGCAAATCCAGATACAGATTCTTCTAGCAGTGCTCAATCATATAGAAGTAAGATATATTTGTTCATTGGAAGATCTTACAACTGGAACGATCCTAATGGAACTATTAAAGAAAAGTATGGATCACTTCCAGCCGTAAGTGATCAAACTCCACCAAATCCAGTGGATAACTTGGATGAGCTGAATGAAGTATATGATGATATGATCGCAGTAAAGCGAATTCAAAGAGGTGATGTATCAGAAGTAATTCGTAAAAGAATTTGGCAGTCTGGGGTTGTCTATGATATGTATAGACATGATTATAGTCCATCAAATCCAGCAAAAGCATCATTACAATCAAAATTGTATGATTCTAGCTTTTACGTGATGACCGATGATTTTCGTGTCTACAAGTGCATTTATAATGGACAAACTCCAGTTGGAGGTGCATATCCAAACGGAAAACCATCTACAACAAAACCAACATCAACTACTCCAACTATACAGACCACAGCAGATGGGTATAGATGGAAGTACATGTATACTATTTCAATTACTGATTATATTAAATTTGTATCTACTGATTTTATTCCAGTTAAAATTGAAGCCAGTGTTAGAGACGCTGCCATAGCTGGTTCAATTGATCAGGTATTTGTTCAAACTTATGGTTCTAGTTTAGTCATAAATGATTCTACAACTTCCGGAACTGTATATACTCCAATAGATGGAAATGGTACTGGTGGCGTTGTATCTGTAACTATTTCCAATGGAGCAGTTACATCTGCTTCAGTTGTTAATGTTGGTTCTGGATATACATTTGGGTATATTAATTTAGCAAATTGCTATGCACAAAGCAACTTAAGTGGTTCTGTAGTAGGATTAGGAGTAAATTCAAGTTCTGCAACCATACTACCAATTATCTCTCCTGCTGGTGGCCATGGTAAAAATGCCATTTATGAATTAGGTGGCTATCGAGTAATGATCAATAAAAACATTGAGTTCTTAGATGGTAATGGTGATATTCCGGTCAATATGGAATTTAGACGATTTGGATTAATTGAAGATCCTCAAATAAGCAATCTAGATTTTGTAGAAACTACAGGAACAGTTTGTAAAGCAGTCAAATTTATTAGTTCTACTCCAGAAACAACTACATTTTTAAATGGAGAAATTATAACTCAAACTAGAACTGTTGGTGGAGTTACATACGAAGCAAAAGGAAGAGTTATTCATTGGGATCCTATCAATAAAGTACTTAGATATTATCAAAATGAATATATTTCAACTTTCCAGACCCAACCTAGCAGTAAAAACAAGTTAATTGAATTTTCTGGAAATTCTACAATTTCAAGTGCTACTGGGTCTGCAACACCAGATTCTAGTTTTACTGGAACTATTGCAGGACTACCAGCTATACAATTTTCAAGTGGCTATTTTAGTTCTGAAATAACTCCATACAGTGGAAATATTTTATATGTTGAAAATAGAAAACCAGTGTTCAGATCAAATGATCAGATTGAAGATGTCAAATTAGTCATTGAGTTCTAAAATAAATAATAGGAAGCACGAAAACTTTGAAGGTTAAATAGATGCAAAATACAGATCTTAGTTTGCAACCATACTTTGATGATTTTGATCCAGGTAAAAAATTCTATAAGGTATTATTCAAGCCAAACTATCCTGTTCAGGCTAGAGAGCTAACAACCCTTCAGTCAATTTTACAAGATCAAATTGAAAAATTTGGGCAACATGTATTTAAAGATGGATCTGTAGTTATTCCTGGCCAAACTGGGTATAATGTTCAATATTCTGCTGTTCTAGTACAACCTACCGTAAATTCTATTAATTTTGAAACTATTAGAGCAAATTTAGTTGGGAAAAATATTAGAGGTTTAACTACAAATGTAGTTGCTACTGTAGTAAACAGTATTGGTGCAGATGAATCCGAAAAATCAACACCAACACTTTATGTAAAATATACTTCATCTGGAAATATTATCAACGGTGTTCAATTTACTAAATTCTCAAGTGGAGAAACACTAGTAGATGAATTTGACAATCCTGTAGCAGTTACCATCACTCAAGGTGCTACAGATTATGTTGGAAGTGCTGCATTTATTACTGAAGGCGTATATTTTATTAGAGGATTTTTTGTAAATGTTCCAGCTCAAACTATAATTCTAGATCAATATTCAAACTTCCCTTCATATAAAATTGGGTTATCCGTCCAAGAATCTATCGTAACCGCTGAGACAGATTCTACTTTATATGATAATGCAGTTGGTTCTTCAAATTATACTGCTCCTGGTGCAGATAGACTAAAAATAGATGCAGTATTAACCAAACAAGATATTAATTTTGGTTCCGATTCTTCTTTTATAGAATTACTTAGACTTAATAGCGGAAAGTTAGTAGAGCAAGTTCAAATTTCAGTATATGATGAGCTAGAAAAAAATCTAGCTAGAAGAACTTATGATGAATCTGGAAATTATACAATTAATGATATTAATTTAAGAATTCGTGAAACTTATAATAATGGTCAAAACAATGGAGTATATAATTTAAACGATACTCTTCCAGACGGCAAAAAAGTATTAAATAGAACTCCAACCGCAGAAGATGGTAATGCTATAAATGGATTAGATCATTATACTATTGAACTAGATCCACTCAAAGCATATGTAAAAGGATTTGAAGTTAATAATACCAGTAAAAAATATTTAACAGTAGATAAACCAAGATCTTCACTATCCTTAAATAATCAAGGAATATCATCAATTTTTGGCAATTATTTCACACTAAAAGTAAACACTATCAGTGGAATATTTCCAACTGGCGCTAATATTCAGCTATTACGATCAGGAACTCAAATCGGACAATGTAGATCCCTAGGATTGATTTCTGGTGGCAGATTATTTGTTTGTGATATAACAATGTTTTCAATTATCACAACACTTCAAGCTACTCCAAGTTTAACTGTAGGAGATTTTATCTTTAGTTCTGGTGGGTCCCAGGCAGTTGTCCATGGAGTTAATGGAAATGTAATTACATTAAGACAAACTACTGGAGATTTTACAAAAGGAGTTACATTTACAAATAGCAACAACTCAGAAGTATACACCATAGATGTAGCAGATAATAATTCAATCGAAAATATAACTTCAATTTCAACTTCTGGGGGAGCGTTGGCAGAATTAGAACTTGAAGAAGTTTCTATTTCTGGATCTTCTTTTGGAGTAACCGCCAATGTTTTAACTGGAGTATCCACTAATTTTTCAAAAGATGTAAAAGTTTCAATGAAATTATTGATTGGAACAACGATTTCAACAATATCTTCAATTACAGGAGAGTCTATTACACTACCTTCAGGAAGTGTATCCAATGGAACTTACTACTCTGTAAAGAAATTAGTACCAAAATTAAAAACTTTCGGAAATAATTTCTTTTCTGTATTCCCAAATACTGTTAAAACTACTTCAGATTTATCATACTATAAAACAGTAAATGAAACTAAAATTGTAGGATCTGGAGGTAGTGTTACTATTTCTACTACTTCAGATTTTTCAATTTCCACTGGAGATATTGGAGTAACTAATTCATCTGGAATTGTTTCATATACAATAAGTCCAACATCCCAATCAAATAGTATTGGCTTAATTGTATCCAGCACTTTAATTGGTTCTTCTGTATTAGTTACATATAAAGTAAGAGTTAATAATCCAACATTAAAAACAAAGACCTCCAATAAATTTACTCATTTATTGGTAGATAAGCAAAAAAATTCTAGTAATACTAAGTATGGAACTAGAGTATCTGATAAAGAGATTTCACTAAAGTTTTCAGACGTATATAGAATTCATGCTATACATGAAGCTATTTCTTCATCTGATGCACTTACAAATTTACTTGATAGTGTAGTAGTTAATAATTCCAACCAGATAGTAGCTGGTAATATGATATATCATGAAGGTATTAGTGCAAAAGTACTTTCTATCAGTGGAAACACTCTTTATATCAAATACCTGTCATCAAGTAAATTCCCAACCAATCCAAGTCAGCCAATTGAAATTGTAGTTGCTGGGTCATCTAATATTCAAGGAAAATTTGTTACTTCTGCGACTAATGGAAACTACAGAGACATCACAAATAACTTCAATTTAGTTAAGAATGATTCTACTGAGTTTTATAATATTTCCAAATTAGTGAGAAATGAAGGTAGACCAGTTCCAACAAACAAATTTATTGTAATTTTTGATTATTATATCCATTCAAACACATCCAACGATTTTTATACTGCAAATTCATATAATTACGAGGAAGAAAATTTCTCTAGTATTCCTTCAACATATAATGGAATTGCTTATACTGATATTGTAGATTTTAGATATGAAACTTCACCTTCATCAACTACTGGAACTAGTGGAACTTTAGGATCTCCATTTGTAGAATCCAATTCTGTATTTGATATATACTCAAACTTAGCAAACAGGCCAGTTTCTACATTTACCTACCCAGGAGAAATTATAAGTGCAGATTATGATTATTTCTTAGGCAGAATTGATAAAATTTTCCTAGATGAAAATAATAATCTATTAGTATTGAAAGGTTCAGAGTCTAATTTCCCACAGGAACCTCAAGAAGTACAAAACTCTTTACTATTAGCTACAGTGACTATTCCTCCATATATGAAGGATGTGAGTTCTGCTGGCATTACTGTCAATCAGCTAAAGAGATATACTATGAAAGATATCTCAAGTATTGACAAGAGATTAGAAACAGTAGAAAACTTAACTTCTTTAAATTTACTAGAAGTTGGTACTAACAGTCTGTTAGTATTGGATGAATTTGGCAATAATAGATTCAAGACTGGATTTATTGCCGATAATTTTAAAACTACTGATTTTGCAGATTTAAATAACATCAGATATACTGCATCTATAGATACAGAAAATGCATTAGTAAGACCATACCCATATGCTACCAAGCTTGGAGTAACTTATGATGACGTTTCAACTACCAAAAAAATGGGAGCATTTGTAACTCTTCCATACACCGAAACTGAGTATATTAGTCAAACTTATGCAAGTAGAGTAGAAAATCTACAGCCATTTGAAGTTATTTCTTGGAATGGAGAGATTAATCTTGTACCAAACAAAGATGTTTGGTTTGATACAGTTAGAACAGAAACTAACACTCAGCAACTAGATCTATCCGAACCATTTAGAGCTTTATTTGATCGTACTACAGCACTTGCAGATCAATGGAATAATTGGAATAGAAATATAGTCCCAACACTTGGAGTTAGAGGTGGAACTTTACAAGTATCTGAGACTGGATCTGTAGATAATACATTTACAACGTTTACTCAAGATATTGAAGTTGGGGATAGTATTAACAGTATTCAAGTGAATAGATTTGTTCGTTCTAGATTATTATATCTACAAGCTGCAAAACTAAAAGCTAATACTGTAATGCATTTATTTGTAGATGAAATTTTACACGATGAAATGATATTCCCACTTGATATGGTTGATATGACTGAAAGATCAGGTGCTTTTGTAGTTGGAGAAACTGTATACTTATCCAATAGAAATACAGTACTTAGTCCAGCAGAGTCAAACATTATAGAATCAGTTGTTATGAGTTCTCCTCTAGGACAATATACTTCATCAAGTACATATCTATCAATACAACCACCAACTACAGTAGATACAACTCAATTAAACCCAATTATATTAGGATCAACTTATTATGTTATTGGGGAAACTTCTGGGGCTGTTGGAAAAGTAACTTTAGTTAATTCAAATAGAGTAAAAACAACTGCAACTGGTGCATTAGAAGCTTTTGTAATTATTCCACCCGAAACTTTTGAAACTGGAAAACTATCAATTAAACTTTGCGATCAAATTACTGGCACTTCAATATATGGTATAGCTGAAACTAGTGCGGTTACCACTTATGATACACTGGGAACTACTGTAAACTTGACTAGTAATGTATTGTCTCTAGATTTACCAGAAATTTCATCTGGCCCAATTAGAGGAACTACAGTACAGTTTATCCCATTCCCACCACCACCACCAGCTCCTCCAGGACCTGCACCAGGACCAGACCCAGTAGCACAATCTTTCTTTATTAGTTCAGAGGGTGGAGTATTTTTATCTTCAATTGATTTATATTTCCAATCAAAAGATTCATCAACTCCAGTATCTGTAGAAATACGAACAATGGAAAATGGCACTATTACAAATACAGTAGTTCCAAATTCTATTTCTATTGTAAAACCAGCTGATGTGAAGGTTTCTAACAATGCATCATTAGCAACTAAATTCACATTCCCATCATTAGTTTATTTAAATCAAGGTACTTATTATGCGTTTATTGTAAGAAGTGATTCTAAATTATATAAGATGTGGATTTCAAGGCTTGGTGAACAAGACGTAACTACTTCATATGCTATTGATAAACAACCATATTCTGGCTCTCTCTTCAAATCTCAAAATATGTCTACTTGGTCACCTGATCAATTTGAAGATGTTAAGTTTGTGATGAATAGAGCAAAATTTAATACAAACTCAACTTATACATGTGTATTAAATAATGATTTAGTGCCAGATGTAAATCTCATTCAAAATCCATTAAAACTATATTCAAATTCAACAACTATTGAAGTGTTCCATCCAAATCATTGTATGCACACTACTCAAAATTATGTAAAAATTTCAAATGTGTCTTCAGATGCACCTTCAACAACTTTAAATACATCTATTCCAACTGCATCATTTACTGGAAATATTACAGTGGGTACTGCAGCATCTACTACATGGGAAACTATTAATGGATCTCCAGTAAGTGCATCAAATCCTGGTTATGTAATGATTAATAATGAAATTATGAAATACACAGCAAAATCGGGAAATACATTAACTATAACAGAAAGAGGACTTAACGGAACAACTGCAACTCCACATGCGATCAATTCAACTGTGATGTGTTATTCTTTAAATGGAATTCCACTAATTGAGATCAATAAAGTTCATAAAATAACTGAAGTTATTGACTTTGATAACTATAAAATTTCAACCGTAAGCAAGTCATCTTCTGAATTGAGAACTGGTGGTGATGTTGTAAAAGCATCTAGAAATATTCAATATGAGGAATTATATCCAGATCTAAACAGTTTAGTACTCCCATCCACAAATATTTCAATGACATTATCCAGTATTACTGGAAGCCCTCTATATGGATCAGCAAACTCATTTGCACAACTTAATCAAGAATCTGTTGAAAATAAACAGTATTCTAGAATGAATACATCCAGGTTAATTGCATCTGCACCAAACACATCAGTTTATTTCCCAGGATATCCACATACATTAAAATTAAATGTGAATATGTCTAGTGAACTGGATAACGTAAGTCCTGTATTGGAATTATATGGTTCTTCAATCAATACAGTTTCAAATAGATTAAGTAAAAAACTTCTCAATAATGCCACTGATGTATCTGCAGAGTTGACTCCTTCATCTGGATTCTACTCATCATACATAACAAAGAAAGTTACTTTACAAGGTGTATCCACATCAGTTAAAGTATTCTTAGATGCCGTTAGAACACAAGGACTTAATGGCAACTATTCTGATATCAAAGTATTCGTTAGAACTTTAGGTGATGGCAATTTAGGTAAATTTAATGAGACTGGCTATGTAGAAGTTCCTGCAATAACATATCCAAAGTCTGCAAATTCAAATGATTATAGGGCATTTGAATTTGAATTGTCTGGAATATCTGAGTTTAAAGAATACAGCATCAAAGTTTGTATGATAAGTGACGATCAAACTAATAATATAAAAATTAGAAACTTTAGAGCTATTTCACTTGCGGTTTAAAAATATGGCAAAAATAATGGTAGATGGACATCCAGGGTTATACCGAGATACTGAAAGTGGTGCTATAATAAATGACAGTACATATGAATATGAAACTTACATGAAAAGTTATCAAATGAGACAGAATAAATTTCAAAAAATTGATAACATTGAAACTGATCTACATAATTTAAAAACTGAATTGGCTGAAATTAAATCTTTGCTACTAAAATTAAATGAACGAACTACCTCTAACTAAACAGTTTACTCTTCAAAAAATTTATAATGATATAGACACATTAAACGAAGAGGATGCTAAAAAAATAGCAAAGGAATTTGCTAGATTATATCATATGCAACAGCATGTAGTTATGAATTTACTCATAAAAAAATAGAAAGAAAAAGGTCTTCGTATAAATACTAGGGAGACCTCTCTATATAAATATTTTTAAATGGCAGCTGTAAAAAATCTGTATGTTGACCAGGGCTCTGATTTCAATGCTCAGATCACAATTTATGATGATGATAACAATCCGTGGAATTTAACTGGGTACACTGGTCAAGCTAAAATAAGAAAATCTTATTATAGTACAACTTCGGTCAACTTTACTGTATCTTTTGCTGTTGCTAGAACTACTGGAACTGTAATTCTTGAATTGTCTTCTTCTCAAACATCTTTGTTAGAACAAGGAAGATATCTATATGATGTAGTTCTTACTAATTCTTCTGGTAAAAAAACTAGAGTAATAGAGGGAATTGTTACTATCAATCCTGGAGTAACATGAAAACAAAAGTAACGGTTTCAAATCAGCCACAAGTAATAACTGTTGCAACAAATGCAGCACAAAAAATTTCAACACTAAGTGATGTCGATGCATTAAATGCTCAGCATGGAGCCCTTTTACAATATGATGCCACTGTTGGGGCTTGGGTTGCTTCTAATATTATAGAACGTAATGGTCTAACCATTAATTGCGGTAACTACTAACCATCAGGGAAACAGAAATGGCAACTATCATTAAAATTAAAAGATCCTCTGGAACTGGACAACCAAACCTTGGACAAGGTGAATTAGGTTATTCCTGGGGTTCTACTACTTATACCGATGCTCAGAATGCAACGGTTGCATCTTATGGTAAGATGTACTTGGGTACTGGAACTGAGACTGGAGGTATTGCTGCTAATATTGAAGTCATTGGAGGTAAATACTTCACTGACATGCTTGATCATGGGCACGGGACTCTAACTGCTAACTCTGCACTGCTAGTAGACTCTGCCAAGAAAATTAATGAATTTTATGTGGATAATCTTGGGTTTGATGGAAATACAATTTCATCAACTAATGTAGACGGAGATATTAATTTTGATCCAAACGGGGCGGGTGAAATTGTCGTTCCTGATGACACTTACCTAACCTTTGGTACAAGTAAAGATACTAAAATTAAATATGATGAAGCTACTGATGATCGCCTAGAGGTTACAGGTGCAGATTGGAATTTTGCAAATGGTGTTGCAATTAGTATTAGTGATACCACTGCATCATCTTCTGCAACTACTGGTGCATTAGTAATTGCTGGTGGTATTGGAATCGGAGAAGATTTATATGTTGCTGGATCAGCATATATAGGAACTCTTGCTTCTCCTTCAGATTTCACCGTTTCTGGAGATCTCACTGTACAAGGTGGAGATATTAATGTAACTCAGGTAGCAACCAATATTAATCTGAAGGATAATACTGCTGGGGCATTAGTAATTAAAGAAGGTACAAATCAATATATTAATATTACTACAACTGATAATACAGAATTAATAACCTTTTCTACTGCAAATGTAGATATAGATAATGATCTAAATGTAGATGGTGGTGATTTAACTACCAATTCAACTACATTTAACTTATTAAACGCTAATGCTACCACCGTAAATGCATTCGGTGCTGCAACCACCATCGAGATTGGTGCTGCAAGTGGGACCACCAACGTTAATAATAACTTAGTTGTTGATTTAGATCTAGAAGTAAAGGGTGGAGATCTAACAACAAATCAAACAACATTTAACTTATTGAATGCTACTGCTACAACTGTAAATTTTGCAGGAGCAGCAACTACTATTGAAATCGGTGCTGCAACTGGCACAACCAACATTAACAACAACCTCGATGTTGATGGTGATTTAAACATTGATGGTGGAGATCTAACTGTTTCTACTGCAACTTTTAACTTAGCTAATGCCAATGCAACAACTGTAAATGCATTTGGTGCTGCAACTACCATTGAAATCGGTGCTGCAACTGGTACTACAAATATTAATAATAATGTCGTAATTGATGGAGATCTAGAAGTTAAAGGTGGAGATCTAACAACAAATCAAACGACATTTAATTTGTTGAATACAACTGCAACAACTATTTATTTTGGTACAAAGGCAACAACGATTGAAATAGGTGATATATCTGGTACTACAAATATTAACAACAACCTTGATGTTGATGGTGATTTAAACATTGATGGTGGAGATCTAACTGTCTCAACTACTACTTTTAATCTTGCAAATACAACTGCAACAACCGTAAACGCATTTGGTGCTGCAACAACCATTAATTTTGGTACTGCTTCTACTACAACTGATTTTGGAGATCTAAAAATAAATGGATCCACAATTTATGGAGATCAAAATGGCCAAACTATTACCCTTGATCCTTATCCTGCTGGCGGAGATGCTGGTGGTGATGTCGTTGTACGAGGCAACTTCAAGGTAACTGGTACAACTACTACTGTAAATTCTACAGTAATGACAGTTAATGATCCTATCTTCACTCTTGCAGATTCGATCAGTGAAAAAGTAGTGACTGCATCTGCTGCAAATGGAGCAACAACTCTAACTTTAGATAATACTACAGGATTAAATGTTGGTGATATTGTTAGTGGAAATGCTAATATTCCTGCAAATACTACAATTCAACAGATTGGAGTAACTGGAATAACACTAAGTGCAGCACTTACTGGTGGCATTGCATCTGGCACTGAGTTAACTTTCACTCAAGGTGCAGATGATAATATGGATCGTGGTATCGAGTATAGATACTATCGTGATAGTCTAAAAACTGGATTTTTTGGTTATGATGAGTCTGGCATTTCTGAAGGACCAACAACAACATTCTATTTTACATATATTCCAGATGCAACAAACAGTGGAAATGTTTTCAGTGGAACAAAAGGTAGTGCATACTTCAAAACTGTAAAGTTAGATGATGGAATTGAGAATGGCATTCCATTTTTTGATGCATACAAGAGAATTACTACTACAGTAGCAGCAGGAACTTCTGATGTTACTACTTCAAACCAGATTCTAACTGTAAATGGTTCTGGAGTTCCAGTTTGGACCACAACCCTCGACGGAGGAACCTACTAATCATTAATTGGAGAAAATTATGAATCAAGATGAAATCAACAATTTGCTATCTGTGATGCAAAAGAAAATCAATGAATTGACATCACAAAATATTATGCTTGAGGCTAAAGTAATTTACCTCAACAACGTTATTACTAAGATGAATGCAGAGTCTTCAGTATCCGATGGAGGAGCTTTTGGTGAAGATTCTGCATCTGTCCAAAAAGAAGCTTCCAAAACTAGAAGGTCAGCATAATGGCAAAACCAAGTAGTAGAGTACAATTAAAAGAATATTGTCTTCGTAAACTTGGAAAACCAGTGATTGAAGTCAACGTGGATGACGATCAGATTGAAGATCTCATCGACGACACAATTCAAATCTTTAATGAAAGAGCCTATAATGGCATGGAAAGAATGTACTTAAAGTACAAACTTACTCAAGAAGATATTGACAACGGCAAAATACGAAATTTTACTACTACTAAAACTGATACCAATGATTCTGATTTATCTAGAACTTTAAATTTTGAAGAAGGAAGAGGATATCTAACAGTTCCAGATCATGTTATTGCAGTGCAAGGTATTTTTAAAGTATCAAATGCTTTTGTCAATAACATGTTTGGTTTTAGATATCAGTTCTTTCTAAACGACTTTTATAATTTCTATTCATATGATATTATGAATTATTATATGGTTTTGACTTATCTAGAAACACTAGATTTCATGCTAGAAGGTAATAAAGATATTCGTTATAATAAAGTTCAAAATAGATTATATATTGACCTTGATTGGGGAATGCAAACCAAGGATGATTTTATTGTTATTGATTGTTATAGAGCATTAGATCCAAACGAGTTCAATAAACTTTATAATGAAATTTGGGTGAAAAAATATTTAACCTCACTCATCAAAAAGCAGTGGGGACAAAATCTATCTAAATTTGAAGGAATTCAAATGCCAGGTGGAGTGACTTTCAATGGTCGTCAACTATATGATGATGCATCTGGAGAGTTGGATAAGCTATACGAAGAACTTCTAAGTACATATGAACTGCCACCACTTGATATGGTAGGATAATGAAAAACGTTTATTTTTCCCACGGAACATCATCTGAACAGAGACTCTATGAGGATTTAATCATTGAGTCTCTGAAAATTTATGGTTTTGATGTTTATTACTTGCCAAGAGAATTTTCAGATGATGATAGATTGTTTAGGGAAGATCCACTTGCATTGTTTGATGAAAATTACATGATCGAAATGTATCTTTCCAACTACGAAGGATTTTCTGGAGAAGGATCTTTATTAACTAAATTTGGAGTACGTATTGCAGAAGAAGCAACATTTATTATATCTAAAAGAAGATGGGAAGATTTAATTTCATCATCAAATAATTTACTAACCAGCGAAAGACCTAATGAAGGTGATGTAATTTATTTCCCACTTACAAATCAATTATTTCAAATTAAATTTGTAGAGCATAATAAGCCATTTAGACAACTAGGACAGATTGCAACATACCAGTTAGTCTGCGAAGTAATGGAAGATTCCAGTGAAAGATTTGAAACTGGAGTAGAGGAAATAGATAAAATTAGACGAGATGAAGGATATTCTATTACGTTTAAACTTACAGATGGTTTAAAACAAATTAATGTTCTAAGTGGAGGAACTGGATATACTGCATCTGGAACTACTATATCTTTCCCATCATTACCTGGAACTTTCGGTGCTCAAGCTGCCGCTATAGTTTCTGCAGGAGCAATTACAGGAATTAAAGTTATTCAACCTGGAAGTGGATATACGTCTGCACCTGCAGTAATCATTTCCGGTGCTGGAAATGGAGCTACTGCACAAGCTGTATTGGCACCAAAAGGAACTTATAAATTTGAAGAAATTGTAACAGGTTCTATAAGCGGTGCCAAAGGAAAAGTTGCACGTTATGACGTAACAAATAAAGAGCTTGAGCTTATAGATATAGTAGGAAAGTTTCTAGATGGTGAAACTCTAGTCGGAGGAACTAGTAATGCAGAGTGGGTAATCAATACCTTTAGCTCTATTGAAAATGAGAATGATGACTTCAACGAAAACAAATGGTTTGAAGATGAAGGTGATCAAATTATCGACTGGTCTGAAAGAAATCCATTCGGTGAATATTCAAATATGGGAGAATTTTAATGTTAGGCACACATTTTTACAACGAATCAATTCGCAAAACAATTATTGGATTTGGTACTCTATTCAATAATATAGAACTTAGAAGAAAAGACAAAGATGGAGTTGTTAAACAATCCATTAAAGTTCCTTTTGCATATGGTCCCGCTGAGAAATTTTTAGCAAGAATTGAAGCAGAACCAAATTTAGATCAACGAAGACCTACTCAAATTCAGTTACCTAGAATTGCATTTGAGTTAAAGGGAATTACTTATGATCCCTCAAGAAAATTAGGACCAACTCAGGTATGCAGAACTCCAAAGAATGGAGAAACTGATATATCATATTCACATTATATGCCAGTTCCATATAATTTGGATTTTGAACTTGCTATCATCAGCAAAAATAACGACGATGCTGTTCAAATTTTAGAACAAATTTTACCTTTCTTTCAGCCATATTTTTCAATTACAATCAATATGGTCGCAGAGACAGATGAGAAGAAAGATATTCCAATTTTACTAAATGGTGTAACTATTCAAGATGATTATGAAGGAGATTTTGCCACCAGAAGAACTATTATTTACACTCTAACATTTACTGCAAAGTCATATATTTACGGACCAATTACAACTTCAGATATAATTAAAAAGGTCAATGTTGATATTGGTACTGCAATTAATGCCAACAGGTATGTAACATACAGTGTAACTCCAAAAGCATTAGAAGATAATAATAACGATGGAATTATTAATACTCTAGATGATGCTTTAGTAGAAGCAGACGATGACTTTGGATTCAATGAACTTTGGACTGAATAATTATGTCAACATTCGATAAACTAGATGACGCTTTTAATATTGTCCCTCAAGATACAGTTTCCGAAACAGAAATTGTAAAACTTGAAGATGATATAAAAGATATTGAAAAAGATTATGAATATAGTAGAGAACAATTATATAATTTAATTGGAAAGGGTCAGGAAGCAATTGATGGCATCATGGATGTAGCTAGAAATAGTGATCACCCAAGGGCGTATGAAGTTGCATTTCAAGGCATTAAAAATATTGCCGACATGACCGATAAATTAATTGATTTGCAGAAAAAGATGAAAACCATGGATGAAGATTCATCTATGAGAAAAGGTCCATCTACTGTAAATAATACTATGTTTATTGGAAGTACTGCAGAACTTCAAAAGTTTCTAAAGCAATCAAAAATAAATAATACAGAAGAATAGGAGTATTTTAATGTCTGTTTTAAAAGTTGTACAAAATATTGCAGCTGTATCTTGCACGGGGGGAAATGCAGCTCAATCTTCTGCAGTTATTGTAAGAAGTGGAATTTATCGCTTTACTGCTGATGCATCTGATGCTATTCATGTAGCTTGGGGTGGAAATCCAACTGCTGTAGACGGAAATGATTTTCACATTCCAAAAGAACAGTCAGAAATAGTTAAATGTGCTACTCCAAAAAGAGTACAAATTATCTCTATTGATAAAGGTGCTGCAAATACTGTATTGAATCTAAACTTGGGTGGCGGCAGACCAGGACATCCATTTGTTGTTGGAGATTATGTAACACTAACTGGATCTTCTGTTGCAGCTTATAATACTGGAATTGCACATCTTGCCGTAACTGCAGTAACCGATACCAGCATTACAGTAGCATTAGATTCATCTACATATGCAAATTTTACTGGAACTGCAACTCTAAATAATTCAATTAAATTCTCAGTAAAGCCAGATGGTAATGGTGCTGCTGTTGGTCATATCACTGAAGTTCAGATAGTAGGTGGATAATGGCTAAACTGAGAGTTCCTACAGAAAAAGAAATTGCCAAAAAACATGGCGTTTCTGTTGATTACGTTATTAGACAGGCAGAAGTCGGTTCTACTGTAGAAAGAGAGCACGTAACAACTCACCAAGAAGCTTATGGAATTGCTCTCCAGCATATTGCTGAGTTCCCAGATTACTACAAGCATTTACTAAAAATGGAAAAAAAATTAAAGGGAGAGTGGAAAAACGGCAAGAAAGCTGTTAAAGAAGAAAAAGAGGAAATTAGGTATTGCCATATATGTGAAAAACCAGAAAAGAAATCAGAATGTTCATATGGTCCTAGTGCATGGGAAATGAATACCAGTCTTTTGAACATGCAAGAAGATCATAAAGAAATTGCTTCTGGCAAAATCAAAGATCACGAAGGTTACATGGCAAACCTTGAAATGGATCAAATGGAAAGATCCATTGAAATGCTTCGTAAAATTATTCGTAAATCAAATCAACAGCTTCCTGCATGGGTCCAATCAAAAATTACACGAGCTGCAGATTTTATTGATACCGCAGCAGAATATCTGTCATCTGATGCAAACATTAGTGAGCAGAAATCTTTCTCTCAGTTTATGAATGAAGCAGATAATGTAAGTTTCCAAATTGGTTCTGGGCATAGTGCTGCTAGAAGACAAGCAAAGATTAGAAATCTTGCAGATAGAACAACAAGTGCAGGAGAGCAATCTGCAGCAAAAGCAAAATTAAAAGGTCCTGAATGGAAAAAACCAAAGTTAAATACTGAGGGGGCTGCTTGGACAAAAAAGTCTGGTAAGAGTCCTAGTGGTGGACTCAACGAAAAGGGAAGACGTTCATATGAACGTGAAAATCCTGGATCTGATTTAAAACCACCTCAACCAGAAGGAGGTTCAAGAAGAGATTCTTTTTGTGCCAGAATGAGTGGAATGAAAAAGAAGTTAACTTCAAAGAAAACTGCCAACGATCCTAATTCAAGAATCAATAAATCTTTAAGAGCCTGGAATTGTTAAACCTATAAAAACTTATTATGAGTGAAAGATCTAGTTATAAAGGTAATCCTAACCTCAAACCTTCTAACGTACAAATACAATTTACTTCTGAACAGTTAGAAGAGTATTTGACATGTCAAGAAGATCCAATTTATTTTGCAAAAAAATACATCAAAATTGTTTCTCTTGATGAAGGTCTAGTCCCATTTAAAATGTGGGACTTCCAAGAAAAATTGATTGACAATTTTCATAAGCATA
>JACCDG010068388.1_pt1 | contig 31159 bp, 29 predicted proteins | sample 7442471 | NCBI WGS metagenome assembly JACCDG01 (sample SAMN15323444, study PRJNA562643) | freshwater metagenome | isolation source: river surface water | place: USA:Blue River Watershed | collected 2017-08-17 | reverse complement strand
TCCAGGCGCCGCTGGCCTGCAGCTGTTCAATCGCGGCCAGGCGTTCTTGCGCCTGCGCGCGGTCGCGCTGCGGGCTGAGCAACCAGCTTTTGAGCATGCGGCTGCCCATGCCGGTCATGCAGGTGTCCAGCAGCGAGAACAAGGTGGGCGAATCCTCGCCACGCAGGGTCTGCACGAGTTCGAGGTTGCGGCGGGTGGCGGGCGGCAGGTCGATCAGCGTGTCCGAGCGCTGCACGCGGATGCTTTGCACATGCGGCAGGTTGCGGCCCTGGGTGTGCTCGGCATAGGTCAGCAGAGCGCTGGCGGCGGCATGCGCATCGTGCAGGGTGTCGGCGCTCCAGGCCGCGAGGCTTGCGGCCTGCATTTGTTCCAGCAGCTTGCGCTGGCCGAGGCCTGCATCGAACTGGAAGTCGGGGCGCAGTGCGAGCGAGAGGCCAGCACCCCGGTACTGGGCACGGATCTGGCGCAGACGGTCTTCAAAGGCCTGCGTCATGCCCGCGCTGGCCAGCAGCTCGGCGGGGGCGATGCGATCGATCCAGTCGGCCAGCTCCTCGTGTGCGCATTCGGCCAGGTGAATCACGCCTTGCGTGACGCTCAGCCAGGCCAGGCCGCAGCGGGCTTTCTTGCCTTGGTGCACGGCCAGCAGCAGGGCTTCGGATTTTTCGGAAAGCAGTTCGCTGTCGGTCAGCGTACCGGGCGTGACCACCCGCACCACCTTGCGTTCGACCGGGCCTTTGGAGGTGGCGACATCGCCGACTTGCTCGCAAATCGCCACTGACTCGCCGAGCTTGATCAGGCGTGCCAGGTAGCCTTCAACAGAATGGAAGGGCACGCCTGCCATGCGCACAGGAGCGCCTGCTGACTGACCACGCGTGGTGATCGTGATGTCCAGCAGGCGCGAAGCTTTTTCCGCATCGTCGTAGAAGAGCTCGTAGAAATCGCCCATCCGGTAGAACACGAGTGTGTCCGGAAACTCAGCCTTGATGGCCAGGTACTGGGCCATCATGGGCGTGTGGGCGCTGACGGGTGTGCTGCTCATGCCGGGCGCAAATGTTAAGGGTTGCCCTTAGAAAGGCGCCTGCTCGCTTGGCTCAGCCGTTTCTTCGCTGTTGTCATCGCCACGCTTGAGCGAACCGAGCTTGCGCGATGACTCGCGCACCGTGGCTTTATCGCCAGCTCCTGCAAACTTGCTGTACTTGTTCAGAATGGTGACCAGCTGGCCGTACACGCGGGGCGTACCTGCCAGCATTTCGCGCTGTTCCAGGAAATCGGACTCGCCAGTGAAGTTGCCCACCAGGCCACCCGCTTCGGTCACAAGCAGCGAACCGGCAGCCACGTCCCAGGGGGACAAGCCGGTTTCAAAAAAGCCTTCGGTGAAACCCGCTGCCACATAGGCCAGGTCCAGCGCAGCAGAACCGGGGCGGCGCAGGCCGGCGGTTTTTTGCATGACGTCGCCCATCATCACCAGGTACTGGTTGAAGTCATCTCCCTTGCGGAAGGGGAAACCAGTGGAAATCAGGGATTCCTGCAGACGCACGCGCTTGCTCACGCGGATGCGGCGTTCGTTGAGGAAGGCCCCGCGGCCACGGGTGGCGGTGAACAGGTCATTGCGGCTGGGGTCGTACACCACCGCCTGTTCCATGCGGCCGCGCACCTGCAGGGCGATGCTCACGCAGTAGACCGGAAAACCGTGAATGAAGTTGGTGGTGCCGTCCAGCGGATCGATGATCCAGATGTGGTCGGCGGTGGGGTTGCCGTGCTGACTGCCGGACTCTTCGGCCAGGATGCCGTGGTCGGGGTAGGCCGTCAGCAAGGTGTCGATGATGGCCGCCTCACTCGCGTGGTCAACTTCGGTCACGAAGTCATTGACCTGCTTTTGCGAAATACGCACGGCTTCGACGTCGAGCGCAGCGCGGTTGATGATGCTGCCAGCAGCACGGGCGGCCTTGATGGCCACGTTGAGCATGGGGTGGAGTGAGGTGGACATGGATTGTTAAGAACCGTTAAGGCCATGGCACGATCACCTTGGCGAAGGAGTTATTTTCTCATGAATCGCCAAGTTGCGCGCAATCAGCAGGTATGGGTGGGAAAATCGGATTCATGCATACCCGTTTCATTCTGATCGAGACCAGCCACGCCGGCAATGTGGGAGCGGCAGCACGCGCCATGAAAGTCATGGGTTTTGACGACCTCGTGTTGGTCAACCCGCGTTGGCCCAATGTACTGCGCAAGGAAGAAACGATCCAGCGCGCCAGCGGCGCCAACGATGTGCTGGCCAAGGCACGAGTAGTAGCCACCTTGGACGAGGCACTCGAGGGGGTGACCCATTTGTGCGCCACTGCCATGACCCCGCGTGACTTTGGCCCTCCCACGCGCAGTCCGCGTGCCCACTTTGAACAGGTGCACAAGGCTGAGGGCTGCATGGGTTTCCTGTTCGGCTCCGAGCGCTTTGGCATGAAAAACGAGGATGTGTACCGTTGTCACGTCGCGCTCTCGATTCCTACTACCCCCAACTTCGGTTCGCTGAACCTGGGGGCGGCCATCCAGGTGATTGCCTACGAATGGCGCCTGGCCCTGGGCGGGTTTGAGGTGCCGTCTCAGGTGACAGAACCTCAAACAGCAGACGCTCAGCAGATGGCGGGCATGTTGACCCATTGGGAGCAGGCGTTGACAGAGATTGGTTTCCTGGACCCGGCCGCGCCCAAAAAACTGATGCCGCGCCTGAACCAGTTGTTCAACCGTGCCGGGGTGCAGCAAGAAGAAATCCACATTCTTCGCGGGGTGGCCAAGGCCATGATCGAGGCTGCCCGCGACAAGCGCTAGACTTGAGCCATGTTTTCACGCCTTCGTTCCGATATCCAGTGCATTCTTGAGCGCGACCCGGCTGCCCGCAGCACCTGGGAGGTGCTCACGTGCTACCCGGGATTGCACGCCCTGGTGTTGCATCGGCTTGCCCATGCTTGCTGGACACGAGGCTTCAAATGGTTGGGCCGATTTGTATCTCACATTTCGCGTTGGCTGACCGGTATTGAAATTCACCCCGGAGCCAAGATTGGTGAGCGGGTGTTTTTTGACCACGCCATGGGTGTGGTGGTGGGTGAGACGGCTGAAATCGGCGACGGTTGCACCATCTACCAAGGCGTGACGCTGGGCGGTACTTCGCTTTACAAGGGCATCAAGCGCCACCCGACGCTGGGCAAAAACGTGGTGGTCAGCGCCGGGGCCAAGGTGCTGGGCGGCTTTGTGGTGGGCGACAACGCCAAGATCGGCAGCAATGCGGTGGTCATCAAGCCGGTGCCAGAGGGCGCCACGGCCGTAGGCATCCCGGCGCGCATCATCCCTTCCAAGACGGGCGAGAGCGCCGATGTGTCAGGCGCCCAGCCCAAGTTCAATGCGTATGGCATCACCCAGGAAGATGATCCGTTGAGCCAGGCCATGCGTGGACTGATCGACAACGCGGCGTCGCAAGAGCATCAAATCGCCCTGCTGTGGCAAGCCCTGGAGCAGCTGGGGTGTGCGCAAAAGGTCAAGGTGCCTGGTGAGGCCCACACCCACGAAACGTTTGAGGCCGACAAGCTCAATCAGCTGGTGGGCAAATAAGCCCTTGTGCAGACTCAGCCGGCGATGCTTTTGGTTTGAGCCATCAGCTCCCGGCGGCGCTCGTGAAGGCTACGCCAGCGTTCCAGCGCCTGCGGGTCCTGGGCAATTTGCGCTTGCTCCAGGGCTTCGGTTTCCAGCTGTTTGAGCCGGTCAATGTGCATTAGGTTGAGCAGGCGGCGCAACTCCTCGCGCGCTTCCTGAGGGGCAATTTCTGCAGACACATCAGCTTGCAGGGCAGGTGCCTGGGCCCAGGTTTCAGCTGCTGCGGCAAAGGGTTCTTCTTGCATCAATTCGAGCAGCGCCGAAGCACCCAAGGGGCCGTGCTCATGGAACTGCGACTCCATCCAGGCAAACAAGGGGCCGTGCGGGTCTGGCAAGGCGCAAAGCATGGCCTGATCCTCGCTGGCCAGGCTGTCCCACAAGGACATATTGGTCAGCAGCAGGCGGGCGGCATGATCAGCCCGGCTGGCGGGAACACTTCTGGGGCCTGTGGGGCGCCACGGCGTTGGCGCTTTGTTGCCCCACGGCTTGCGAGGCTTGAACTCTGCTGAGCCTTGAGGCCGTGTCGTGTAAGCTGGCGCTGCCATGCGGGTGTCCGACTGTGCAGGGGTTTCATGCGCAGCATGCTGCCCGGGTGAGGCGTAATGCGCATCGCGTTGGAGCTGTTGGCTCCAGAGCTGCCCGAGCTCTTCGGTAGGCAGCTGAATGTGTTGGGCCAGCTCGGCCAGCAGTTGCCGCTTAAGGGCGCCGTCAGGCAACAGGCTCCACAGAGGGCGGGCCTGGCTGGACAGGCGGGCCCGGCCCTCGGCACTGCGCAGATCGCAGTCCGCACTGGCGGCTTCAATCAGGAATCGGGACAGAGGCTCAGCCTGACGAATTTGCTCAGCAAAACCCTCACGCCCATGGGCGCGGATATAGCTATCGGGGTCATGTTCGGCAGGCAGGAATAAAAACTTGATACTTCGGGTATCGGTGGCGTAGGGCAGGGCACCTTCGAGGGCCTTGCGTGCAGCGCGTCGACCGGCAGCGTCGCCATCAAAGCTGAAGACCACTGCATCGGTGAACTTGAAGAGTTTTTGCACATGGTCTGGCGTACATGCGGTGCCCAGTGTGGCCACAGCATTGGGAAAGCCAAGTTGGGCCAGGGCCACCACGTCCATATAGCCTTCGGTGACCAACACGTAGCCCGCGCTGTGCAGGGCCTCGCGAGCTTCGTACAAGCCGTAGAGCTCTCGGCCTTTGTGGAACACAGGCGTTTCGGGTGAGTTCAGGTATTTTGGGGTGCCGTCGCCCAGCACGCGACCGCCAAAGCCGATGCATTCGCCCTTGACGTTGCGAATGGGGAACATGATGCGGTCGCGAAAGCGGTCGTAGCGCTTGTCGTCGTCACCTTCAATGACCAGTCCGCTTTCGGTCAGCAAAGGGTCGTCGTATTTCGGGAACACACTGGCCAGGTTGCGCCAGCCTTCGGGGGCATAGCCCAGACCAAAGCGCTTGGCAATTTGACCGGAAAGCCCGCGGCCTTTTAGGTAGTCCACTGCGCGCGGCGTGTCCTTGAGGTGTTTGCGCCAAGACTCTCCGGCTTTTTCCAGGATGTCGGTCAGGGTGTCCTGTCGGGCTTTTTGCGCAGCGGCACGGGCGCGGTCTTCTGGCGACTGCTGTTCTTCCGGAACCTGCATGCCGACTTGTTGGGCCAGGTCCTTGACTGCTTCCACAAAGGTCATGCCGGTGTGTTCCATCAGAAAACCGATGGCGTTGCCGTTCTTGCCGCAGCCGAAGCAGTGGAAAAACTGTTTGCTGGGGCTGACGGTGAAGCTGGGCGACTTTTCGCCGTGGAAGGGGCACAGGCCCATGAAGTTGGCGCCGCCCTTCTTCAGTTGAACATACTTGCCCACCACGTCGACCACATCGACGCGGGCTAACAATTCTTGAATGAAGGACTGGGGAATGGCCACAAGCTATTTTCCCCGATCTGTGGGCGGTTTCACGGCGTCGCGGTAGCCAGTTGACTCAGGACAGGGAAAACTGATGGGTAACGCGTTGCTGGCGATCGAGGTCGTCGAAGAAGCGCGTCAAAGTCTCGCGCACCGTCTGAAAGGCCAGTTCGTCCCAAGGGATTTCATGGCGAGCAAACATCCTTGCCTCCAGGGTTTCATGGCCTGGATCAAACACATCGGAGATCAGTCGTGCACGAAAGTACATGTGCACCTGGCTAACTTTGGGCACGCTGATAACAGTGATCAGGTCTTCCAGCTCGAATTGGGCACCAGCCTCTTCTTGCGTTTCCCGTGCTGCACCTTCCTGCAGTGTTTCTCCCAGCTCCATAAAGCCTGCAGGAAGTGTCCATTTGCCCCAACGTGGCTCGATGTTGCGCTTGCACAGCAACACCCGTCCATTCAGGTGGGGAACGGTGCCCACCACATTGAGAGGGTTTTCGTAATGGATGGTTTTGCACGCGGTACAGATGGCGCGTTCGCGCGTGTCGCCATCATCGGGCAGGGCCTGATGGGTCGGCGCGCCACACGACTTGCAATGGCGAATCGTGGGGCGCGCGTGCGAACTCATTTGAGCAGTTGAAGGGCGATCAGGGCAATGCTGGGGAAGAACACCAGCGCCACAATGCGCAGCAGGTCAGAGGCCAGGAAGGGCATGACGTACTTGAAAGTTTCCTTCATGGGTACGTTTTTGGCCATGCTGTTGATGATGAACACGTTCATGCCCACGGGCGGCGTGATCAAGCCAATTTCGACCACCATCAGCGCCAGAATCCCGAACCAGATGGCCTTGGCTTCCTGGTCCATGCCCCAAATGTCAATGCCCATGATGATGGGGAAGAACACGGGGATCGTAAGCACCAGCATGGACAGGCTGTCCATGATGCAGCCCAGGAATAGGTAAATGACGATGATGGTAAAGATTACCATCAGCGGGGGCAAGTGCATTGACATGACCCATTTGGCCAGTTCGGTGTTGATCTGGGTCAGGGCCAGGAAGACGTTGAGCACGTCTGCGCCCAGCAGAATCAAAAAGATCATGCCGGTTGCGGCGGCTGCGCCATACATGCACTCAAAAAATCCTTTGCTCCGCATGCCGCCAGTTGTGAAAGCAACAAAAGCGGTGGCCACGGTGCCGATGGAAGCGGCTTCTGTGGGGGTGAAGAATCCCCCGTAAATGCCGCCAATGACCACGCTGAAAATCAGCAATACTGGCCACGTTTCTACCAATGCAGTGACGCGCTGGGCCCAGGTGTATTTGTCGCCACGTGGTGCGTCCAGGGGTTTAACGCGTGCAATGATGCCAATCACTATCATGTAACCAATGGCAGCAATGATGCCGGGAACGAAAGCTGCGACAAACAGTTTGGCGATGTTCTGCTCGGTCATGATGGCGTAGATCACCAGTGGGACCGAAGGTGGGATCAGAATGCCCAAGGTGCCGCCGGCTGCAATCACGGCCGTGGACAGGCGCTCGGAATAAGCGTGAGCTTTCAGCTCAGGCAATGCCACCTGACCCATGGTTGCTGCAGTGGCAAGCGATGAGCCGCAGATGGCGCCAAAACCAGCGCAGGCCGTAACACCGGCCATGGCCATACCGCCTCGCCAGTGGCCAATGAATGCATTGCCAGCCTTGAAGAGTGCTTTGGATAAACCACCATGTGTGGCGAATTGCCCCATCAGTAGAAAGAGGGGAACCACCGACAGGTCATACACTGAGAAGCGTGCATAGGCAGCGGTTTTGAAATAGTTGAGCATGGGCCCCAGACCAGACACCGCGGTGTAACCGATTGAGCCTGCTAGGAGCATAGCGATACCAATGTGCACACGCAAGGCCAACAAGACCAGCATGAGCACGAACATCAATGCGCCCCATTCGATTCCAGTCATGCTTGTTCTCCTTGGACGGGGTGGGTGATGGTGTACAAAGCTGTGGCACACAGCATGGCAAAAGACATGGCAATGGGGCCATAGGTCCACCAGGTCGGGATCTCCAGCAGCATGGATGCGTCACCCGTGTCTTTGAGGTCAAACAAGCCACGCAGCGTATTCCAGCACAAGACAGCAGAGAAAAATGCAATCAAGACTTGCGCGCCCGTATCTAGCCAACGGTTCAGCGCGGGTGATGCCTTGGCCGTGAAGAAATCCACAATCACGTGCCCCTTGATCCAGTTGGCGTAGGGTAGCGACAGGCTGACGGCGACGGCGCTGAACATTTGTACCAGTTCGTAGTCGCCTAACAGGGGGGAGTCAAAAAAAGAGCGCCCCAAAATGCTGCGCAGTGACATCAACGCCATGGCAACCAAGGACAAGCCAGAGGCCACAGCGAAGGTTTTGCTGATTTTGTCGATCAGCCAACCGATGCCTGTGAATGTCCGCTTGTCTTCCGAGAGGATGATATCTGCCACGAGAAGCTTTCAGTGATTTGAAGATATTCGATCAATAAAAGTATGGGGGCTCAAGGCCCCCATACACACGGGACGACTGTTTTATTTGCTGTACTTGGCGATCAAGGCTTCAGCTTCAGCCAGCATGGCTTTGCCGTCCATGCCGTGCTTGTTCATGTCGGCCACCCAGGCGTCATCCAGGGAGGCAGATGCCTTTTTCCAGCGCTCCAGTTCAGAGGCCGGAATCTGGGTGATCTTGTAGCCAGGAGTAGCTTCAAAGACTTTCTTGCCGGGTGCATCAGCACCAGCTTGTTGCGAGCCCAGCATAGCGGAGGTTTCGCGGCCAGAGTTCTTGTCGATCACGGCCTTGAGGTCGGCGGGCAGGGACTCGTACTTGGCCTTGTTCATGGGCATCACGAACACGGTGGTGTACAAAGCCTTGTAGTTGCGATCGGGTTCAGCCACGAACTTGGTCAGTTCCTGAACTTTCAGGCCGGGAGCGACTTCGTAAGGAATCACGGCGCCGTCGATCACGCCTTTGGACAGGGCTTCAGGCACGGCAGGCACGGGCATGCCCACGGGAGTTGCACCCATCATGCCCAGCATCTTTGCAATGGTGGCGGTGGGGCCGCGCAGCTTCAGACCCTTGAGGTCTTCCAGCTTTGAAATCTGTTTGTCGCGGGTGTAAATGTTTCCCGGGCCGTGCACGTGGATGGCCAGCAGTTTGACGTCCTTGAACTCGTCTTGTGCATACTTCTGGGCGAAGTCCCATGCGGCGCGACTGGTGGCCCCAGCGTTGGTCATCATGAAGGGCAGCTCGAACACTTGCGACTTGGAGAAACGACCGGCAGAGTAACCGGCAACGGTCCACACCACGTCTGCCACACCGTCTTTGGCCTGGTCAAACAGCTGCGGTGGGGTACCGCCGAGCTGCATGGAGGGGTAAATCTGGCACTTCAGACGGTTGTTGGAGTCCTTGGCAATGTTGGCACACCAGCCTTCGAGCATGACGGATTGCTGTACCGACTGTGGGCCAAGGAAGTGGTGTACTTTCAGGATGACGGGGTCGGCAGCTTGGGCGCTGAGGCTGGCACCGGCAAGGGCTGCAGCAGCTACTGTCAATTTCAGGATGTGCTTCATTCATGTCTCCTCATGGTTGCACGTCATGGTTAACCAACCGGTCGGTTGGTTTTGAGGCTTTTGCCAAAACTTGGCCTCACGAAAATGCATTATGTTGCAGATAAATCGACTTCTCAATGCGTTGGAATCAGGGTTTGCACTGAGATGGACATCCATCTGCTATATCAATCCGAGATAACAAGGTTCAAAGTCGGCAAGCCAGTGATACGGGCGCTGATCTGGTCACCGTGGACCACTGCACCCACACCTTCCGGGGTGCCGGTAAAGATCAGGTCGCCGGGCATGAGGGTCCATGCGGCTGAAAGGTGTTCGATGGTCTCAGCCACATTCCAGATCAATTGCGAAATCTGGCTGCTCTGGCGCAGCTCACCGTTGACATGCAGGCTGATATCAGCCTGTTCAATGTGGGACAGTTGAGTGGCGGGTACCAGGGGACCGATGGGTGCAGACTGGTCAAAGGCCTTGCCAATGCACCAGGGTCTACCTTGCTTTTTCATGTCGTTTTGCAGGTCGCGGCGGGTCATGTCCAGGCCTAGTGCGTAGCCGTAAACATGCTCCAGGGCCTGGGCTGCGGGAATGTTGCGTCCACCTTTACCGATGGCTACCACCAGCTCTACCTCGTGATGCAGGTTTTGCGTCAAGCTGGGGTAGGGCATATGGCCGCTCTCTCCCTCTGGGACAAACAAAAGCGCGTCTGCCGGTTTGAGAAAAAAGAATGGGGGTTCGCGACCGGTGAAGCCCATCTCCTTGGCGTGTTCAGCGTAATTGCGGCCAACACAATAGACGCGGTGTACAGGGAAACGCCGTTCTTCGCCTTTGATGGGCAGGCTGACAAGAGGTGCAGGATCAAACAAAAAAGCCATGGTTTATCCAGACGATCAACAAAAAATCAGTATGCCACTGCGCTGCAATGAAAAATGGTGGGTCAGCATGCTGATTAACCCTTGCGATGGCCGAGCGCGTTAGTATCTCGCCACCATGACCAAAAGCTACGACTTTGCCCAAGCGCCCGGGCACCTGATCCGCCGAGCCCAACAAATCGCGGTGGCCCTGTTTGCTCAGGAGGCCGCAGGGGTTGAAGACATCACGCCTGTGCAGTTTTCGATCCTGAACGCGCTCATGGACCAACCGGGGGTAGACCAGGTCACGCTGGCCGCCAAGGTTGCCTTTGATCCGGCCACCTTCGGCTCCGTCATCACCCGGCTGGAAGCCAAAGCCTGGGTGCGACGAGAGGCTGATGCCCAAGACCGTCGTCGCAAGCTCTTGTTCATCACCCCCGACGGCGTACGTACGGCTCAGACGCTCAAGGCCGTCGTGGTCAAAGTGCAGAAAAAAATTCTGGAGCCTTTGTCCGCCTCGGAGCAAAAACAGTTGGTCGAACTGCTTGCCAAGCTGGTACGAGTCCATGAGCAAAGCTAAGACAAGTGTCATGAAAGTTTCATGGAAAGTGCACAAATGCGTCACAGGCGCTGTGCACTATGCATGCATCAAACAAAGGATGCACAACCATGAAAGAGCTGCCGAACCCCACCTTGTCCTTGTCCCCCGTGAGTCCACTTGCACGGAGGTCACTTCATCGCGGTGATCAGGCTCAATCCTCGCCGCTGGTTGCATCCTCTGCGACTGGGCACATCAAGGTTGTCTGGGCCCGCCACCTCGATGAAGTAAGGCTGGCGCAACGTTTGCGCTATCAGGTGTTTGCCCAGGAGATGGGCGCTCGCTTGTCCACCAAGATTGACGGTCACGATGTGGATCTGTTCGACGACTATTGCGAGCACCTGCTGGTGCGCGATGGTCAAACCGACCAGGTGATTGGCACCTACCGTGTTCTGACGCCTGAACAGGCCAAGCGTGCAGGTTGTTTTTACAGCGATACCGAGTTCGACTTGACGCGCCTGCGCTCGGTTCGCTCGCGCATGGTGGAGCTGGGTCGCAGCTGCGTGCACCCTGACCACCGACATGGGGGTGTGATCATGGCGCTGTGGGGTGCCTTGGCCGAGTTCATGTTCCGCAACCAGCTCGACGTGATGGTTGGTTGCGCCAGCATTCCCATGCTGCAAAACGGGGTGGTCACGGGTGATGCTGCTGCCAGCATCTGGCGCCAGGTACAGGAAAAGTACATGGCGCCCATCGAGTTCCATGTGCGTCCGCGCCTGCCTTTGCCTGTTGAAGAGTTTGACCAGACCTTGCAGGTCGAACCTCCTGCCTTGATCAAGGGTTACTTGCGTCTGGGGGCCAAGGTGCTGGGCGCGCCCGCTTGGGATCCGGACTTCAACACGGCCGATTTGCCCATGATGATGCGCATTGAGGATTTGCCCTCGCGTTATCGGAAACACTTTCTGGGGTAAGCGTGATGAGCGATCAGCTTGAAGATGTCTCAATCAAGCCAGCCATACGAACCATCTTTATTTCAGATTTGCACATCGGCACACCAGGTTTTCAGGCTGCGGCATTGCTGGATTTTTTACGCAAACATCCCAGTGAAAATCTGTATCTGGTCGGAGATATTGTGGATGGCTGGGCTTTGCGCAGGCGTTGGCATTGGCCGCAAGCCCACAACGATGTGATTCAGAAGCTTCTGCGCAGGGTTCGCAAGGGTTGCCGTGTCATCTATGTACCTGGCAATCATGATGAATTCGCCCGTCACTTCGTGGGGCATGCCTTTGGGGGTGTTGAGGTGGTACGTGAGGCCGAACACATCACCCAAGATGGCAAGCGATTGTGGGTGATTCATGGCGATGATTTCGACAGTGTGATTCAGACAGCGAAATGGCTGGCCTATGTTGGCGATTGGCTATACGAGTTTTCCTTGCGCATGAACACCTTGCTCAATCGTTTGCGCAGTCGATGGGGTTGGTCGTACTGGAGTTTGTCCGCATACCTGAAGCTGAAGGTCAAAAAAGCTGTTAATTTCATTTCAGACTTTGAAGAGGCGGTGGCCGAACAGGCAAAGATTCGCGGATTTGACGGGGTGGTGTGCGGCCACATTCACCATGCCGAGATCAGGGAGGTCAACGGCGTTCTCTACTGCAATGATGGCGATTGGGTCGAAAGTTTGACGGCCTTGGTAGAGTGGCAGGACGGTCGTCTGGAAGTGGTTCACTGGCGTGCGCGTGCGCACGAAGCAAAACCAGTGGGGCAGGTGGCCCTCGCATGAGTCGCTTGTTGTTGATTACTGACGCCTGGAAGCCGCAAGTCAATGGTGTGGTGACCACACTGGTGGAGTTGGTTGAACAGTTGCAAGGGATGGGCGTGGATGTAGAGGTCATCCACCCCGGTCTGTTCAAGACGCGACCTTGTCCCGGCTACGATGGCATCGACTTGGCGATTCGTCCCTACAAAGCATTGGCGAAAATGATGGAGGTTTCCCATCCGCAATGGATTCATGTGGCCACCGAGGGCCCGTTGGGCTGGGCAGCACGAAAGCATTGCCGCCGGCGGGGGTGGAAGTTCAGCACGGCTTTTCACACCAAATTTCCTGAAATCCTGAATTCGGCTTTGCATGTCCCGCTGTCTTGGGGGTATGCACTGTTCAGACATTTTCACTCTGCATCATCAGCAGTGATGGTGCCGACAAGCGGTGTGCTGGAGTCGCTGCATCAGCGAGGGTTCAAGCGTTTGAAATCGTGGACACATGGGGTGGACACCCAGTTATTCAACTACGCGCCAACACCCCTAGATTTGCCGCAGCTTGAGGGTCTGCCACGCCCCATCAGCCTGTTTGTAGGGCGGTTGTCCTACGAGAAAAATATAGAAGCTTTCCTGGATGCGGATTTACATGGCTCCAAAGTGGTGTGTGGTGTGGGGCCTTTGCAAGAAAGTCTTCAGCAGCGCTTTCCCAATGTCCTCTGGCTGGGGGTGCTGCCACGTGCTGAGTTGGCCAAGGTGTATGCAGCAGCCGATGTGTTTGTGTTTCCGTCCAGAAACGAAACCTTTGGGCTGGTCATGCTCGAAGCCATGGCGTGCGGTACACCGGTAGCGGCCTATCCTGTTGATGGACCTTTGCAGGTTTTGGGCCCGCAACCACAGGGCGGGGTGCTTGATGAAAATCTTGCCCGAGCGGCTCAGCAGGCCCTGGCCTGCAGCCGGCAAGCGGCTCACGCACGTGCCTGCACATTTGGCTGGGAGGCGGTGGCGCAGCAGTTCCTGGCGAATCTGGTTTCAGTCAGCTGATGGTTTTTATTGTGCAGATGTCATGAATCTGTCACATAAAAAGGTGCCAAGTGTGAATAATCAGACAGCTGTGAACAATGCCCTTGCCTCCGACCTTCCCGCTGATCCAGCTGCCGCGAACGAGTTGCTTTTGCTCGACCGAGATCAAAGTATTTTGGCCTTCAACGAGCGTGTGCTGAGTTGGGCGCAACGTGAAGATGTCCCTTTGCTCGAGCGTTTGCGCTATTTGTGCATCGTGTCTTCTAACCTCGACGAGTTTTTTGAGGTTCGTTATGAGCCCCAAGCTGAGGGCTTGCATGGGTCCAAATCAGGGAGTCATCACCCCGTCTCCCAGTGCGCACGAGCCTTGGTCGAAAAACAATATGCCTTGTACAACGAGGCCTTGCTGCCTGCGCTCAGACGCCGGGGTATCCGCTTGCTTTCACATGGCGAGCGCGATGCAGCACAGCGGCAGTGGGTACAGGCTTATTTTTTGAAAGAGGTCCGGCCTTTGCTGATCCCTGTGGGTCTGGATCCGGCTCACCCCTTTCCGCAAGTGGCCAACAAGTCCCTGAACTTCATCGTCCATCTGGGGGACGTGGTTCAGCGCAAAAACAAGGCCAAGGAAACTGAAATCGCGATTGTTCGCGTTCCACGCAGTCTGCCGCGGTTGATTCAGTTGCCTGCCTCGGTAGCCCCGAAAGGCAAAAGTTATGTGTCGATCTCCAGTGTGGTCAGGGCCCACCTGGCCGAATTGTTTCCCGATCGGCAGGTGGTTCAGTTCTCCCAGTTTCGTGTCACGCGCCATTCTGATGTGGCAGTAGACGAAGAAGATGCAGAAAACCTTCGCACCGCCATGCGTAAGGGGTTGCAGATTCGCAACTACGGGCAGGCTGCACGTCTGGAAGTTTCCGCTGGTTGTTCGACCAAACTGTCCGACTTTTTGTTGAAGCAGTTTGACTTGCCTGAACAGGCTCTTTTCAGGGTTCACGGTCCGGTGAATCTGGTGCGCCTGATGCAGTTGATTGATCTGGTAGATGACCCGAAATTGCTGTTTCCAGTCTACAAGCAAACCCTGCCCGCAGCCTTGGTTGGGTCGCAGTCCATTTTTGAAACCCTCAAACAGCAGGACGTCCTGATTCATCAACCCTTTGAGAGTTTTGATGCGGTGCTGGCGTTCCTGCGTGAAGCGGTTCGTGATCCGCAGGTGCGGGCGATCAAACAAACGATTTATCGCACGGGTAGTGATTCGACCATGCTCAAGCTTTTGCAGGAAGCGGTACGACGGGGCATCGAAGTGACGGCCGTGGTGGAGCTCAAGGCCCGTTTTGACGAAGAAACCAACATCAACTGGGCGGAAAGCCTAGAAGCTGTCGGGGTGCAAGTGGTTTATGGTGTTGTGGGCCTGAAGACCCATGCCAAGATGTTGCTCGTGACCCGCCAGGAAGGTCGGAACCTGCGCCGCTACGGACACCTCTCGACAGGGAACTACAACCCTCGCACGGCACGTTTGTACACGGATGTCAGTCATTTGACCGCTGATCCTGTCCTTACGGCGGACATGGATCGTGTATTCCTGTACCTGGCCAATCCCAGCAAGCCACCTCGTCTGAGCAAACTCCTGATGGCACCTCAACGCCTGCATGCCTCGATGGTGCAGGCCATTCGCAAATGCTCGGATGCAGCCAAGCTGGGGCAGGACGCGCGCATCGTGATCAAGATGAATTCCTTGACTGATCCGCAGCTGGTGCGAGAGCTGATGTCAGCCTCTGAGCAAGGTGTGGTGATTGACCTGATTGTGCGCGGCGCCTGCATGTTGCCTGCAGGCATTGCGCAGAAGACTGACCGTATTCGTGTGCGGTCGGTGATTGGTCGTTTTCTGGAGCATTCCCGGGTCTTTTATTTCCGGGACCACGATGTTGAGCAGCTGTATTTGAGCAGTGCCGACTGGATGAGCCGAAACATGTTCCGGCGCGTGGAGTTAGCCTGGCCAGTGACGAATCCACAAGCACGTCAGAAGATCATCGACGAATGCCTGTTGGCCTATCTTTATGACAAGCAGGATGCCTGGGAGATGAACAGCGAAGGTGTCTATGTCAATGAGCGCGATGTCCTGCGCGGCCACAGCGCCCAGCAGGCACTGATGCAACGCTACAGCGGGCACTGAGCAGCGCCTCATGGACCTTTTGCTTTGGAGACATGCTGAGGCACACGATCTCCAGGCAGGTCAGACGGACCTGGAGCGTTGCCTGACGTCCAAGGGTGAAAAACAGGCTCACCGCGTAGGGGCTTGGCTGGACAAGCAGTTGCCCGAAGGCACACGGGTGCTCTGCAGTCCGGCCATGCGGACCCGGCAAACTGTTGAGCATCTCAACCGAAAATTCAAGGTGCGTGAGGCACTGTCACCCGGTGCATCTGTGCAAGACGTGCTGGATACGGCGCAGTGGCCGATGGCTCGCTATCCTGTGTTGATCGTGGGGCACCAGCCGGTATTGGGGGAATTGATCACCCAATTGCTGGGCTTGAAAGGTGAGCCACTTTCTGTGCGCAAAGGCGCCGTGTGGTGGCTCAGGCGCCGCGAGCGCGAAGGTGTTTTGCAGACCACCATTTTGTCGGTAATCTGTCCAGAGCATCTCTGATCAGGATTTAGCCGGGCGCCCAGTTTTGATGGCGGGCACCTGTGCCAGACTGCTCTTGAGTTGCGTGTCGCCTTGTTTGGAGAGCAGCAGTAAACCCGCACGAAGCAGTTCACTTTTCTTGACGGCGACACCCATGGTCAGAGCACGTTTCTTGAGTTCGCCCAGTTGTGCGTATTCGAGCTTGGGAATCGTGTAGCTGTCGCGAACCACTTTGACCTTACGCTCTTTGCCAGCTGTCATTTTTTCGGGTTTGGCGGGGGCTTTTGCGGCCTCGGTCTTCACGACTTGTGGTGGAGTCTTGGGTGTGGGTGCTTTCTTGGGGGCTGCTGCTTTCTTGACCACGGCTTTTTTCACGCTGGGCGTGGACTTCTTGACTGTGGAGGGTGCACTCGTGGTGCGCGCGTTCTTGCGGGGGGCGGTTGTGGCGGTTGAAGTAGTGTTCATGGTGGCAAGTCCTTAAAAAACAATACTGTATATATAGTTAGAAGGCTTGTGTATTAAACTTTTATGACAGAAAGATGCCAACCCGTCTTTTGCCAGGCAATCACTTCTTCGTTGAGCAGGTGAGTCGATTGTGGCCATTGCTCGGTCCAATGCCTGGGTAACTCAATCTGGAATGTGCGGGAGACGGGGTCGCTTTCGATGTGCAAGTTGGAGATGTCCGGGTCGCGACGCGCATGGCACAGTGCCACGGCCAGGCGCAAAGCCATCAACTGCTGAACAAAAGCTGGATCCTCAAAGGCATCGCCAAGTTTGCGCAATTTGCCTCGGTGGCCTAGGATCAACAAACCCAAGCGGTGCAGTTCATCCATGTTGAAGCCGGGCATGTCGGTGTTGTCCAGAATGTAGGCGCCATGCTTGTGGTAGTCGCTGTGGGAGATACGCATGCCGACTTCGTGCAGGCGTGCAGCCCATTGAAGTTTGCGCAGGCTACGACTGTGGTCTGCGTCATTTTGCTGGCTGACCATGGGGGCATACATAGCCTGAGCCGTTCTGCTGACGCGCTCCGCCTGTTTGGGGTCAATGCCAAAGCGTTGCCCCAATCCCACCACCATGCGTGTACGAATATCGGCTTGCGGGCTTTCGCGGTCAAGCATGTCAAACAGCGCGCCATGTCGTAAAGCGCCTTGCGCGGCTTGCATGGTCTCGATGCGCAGCAGATCGAACACCGCCATCAGCACGGACAGACCGCCGCCGATCACAGGTTTGCGATCATCGCGCAGTCCGGCCAGTTTGAAGTTTTCAGGTCTTTGGGCCTTGATCAGCTTTTCCTTGAGCCATTGCAGTCGTTCAGCCGTGATCAGACCATCGGTCCACCCCGCAGCGATCAGCATGTCAGCCACAGCACCAATCGTGCCGGAGGTGCCGTAGGCCACATCCCATTTGTCGCGGGTGTACAAGGACTGCGCCTCATCCAGAATGGCTTTGGCTGCAATTTCTGCGGCCTTGAAGGCGCCTGCTGTCCATTGACTGTCCGGGAAATATTTCATGGACCAGGCCACGCTGCCCAGGCGGTAGGACTCCAGGGTGTTGGCTTGCAGCCCCTGGCCCAGAATCATTTCGGTGGATCGGCCGCCAATGTCGACCACCAGGCGGTGTTCCTGTGTGTCAGGCAAAAGATGGGCTGTGCCCAGGTAAATCAGCCGGGCCTCTTCGCGACCGGCAATGACTTCGACCGGAAAGCCCAGCAGTTCTCGACCTTTGGCCAGGAAAGCATCGCGATTTTTGGCTTCGCGCAAGGTTTGTGTAGCCACGGCACGGACGTGGTCGGGTTTGAAGCCGGCCAGTCGCTCGCCAAAGCGGGCCAAACAGTCCCAGCCGCGTGCCAGGGCTTCAGGCGTGAGGTTACGCTCACTGTCCAGGCCGTTGCCTTGGCGGACGGTTTCCTTGATGTATTCAACCCGGCGCAGATGGCCGGACTCGAGTTCACCGATTTCCAGACGAAAACTGTTGGAGCCGAGATCAATCGCGGCAAATAAATTTTTAGCTTGCATGATTCAACAAAAGAGTCGAACCATTATGTGTCTGAATTTTGACGTCCTTGTGACACGCCAATGAAGCTCAATGCACTTCGGGCACAAACATGTTTTCGGGGACGGGGTGGCGAATGTAGTCCGGGTGGCGAACACGTGCGGGCAGTTCGACGCTTGGGTGCTCGATCTCATGGTAGGGCACTTGGGAAAGCAGGTGTTCGATGCAGTTCAGGCGGGCGCGTTTTTTGTCCACAGCCTGAACAATCCACCAAGGCGCTTCCGGGATGTGTGTGCGCTCAAGCATCGTTTCTTTAGCGTGGGTGTAGTCTTCCCAGCGACGACGGCTCTCCAGATCCATGGGGCTGAGTTTCCATTGCTTGAGCGGATCCTGAATGCGGCCGACAAAACGAAGGTGCTGCTCATCGTCGGTGATGGAGAACCAGTATTTGATGATCTGGATCCCGCTGCGCACCAGCATTTTTTCGAATTCGGGGACAGTGCGGAAAAATTCTTCGTACTCTTCGTCCGAGCAAAAGCCCATGACGCGCTCGACGCCGGCGCGGTTGTACCAGCTGCGGTCAAAAAGCACCATTTCACCAGCAGCGGGCAGGTGCGCCACATAACGCTGGAAATACCATTGGGTTTTTTCGCGGTCGTTGGGGGCGGGCAGGGCCGACACTCGGCAGACGCGGGGGTTGAGCCGTTGGGTGATGCGCTTGATCACGCCGCCTTTGCCGGCCGCATCGCGGCCTTCGAAAAGGATCACGACGCGGTGCTTGTTGTGCACCACCCAGTCCTGCAACTTGACCAGCTCGGTCTGCAGGCGCAGGAGCTCGCGGAAGTAGCGAATGCGCTGTGAGGCCGACTCGGCGCCGCGTGCAGCGTCTTCGCCCAGGCGGTCTTCCATCTCCAGCTCGAATTCCTCGTCCAGGGAGTCGAGCAGGTCTTCGCGCAATTGCGCCATCTGTTGTTCGGTGATTTCGTGTTTGGCAGCCATGGGGTGAGCATGCCAAGTGACTGTGACAAATTGATGTCAGAAAAACGAACAAACCCCGCACCTGGCGGGGTTTGTCAGGGGCGCCCGGCATGGGCGCCTACCTTCGTCTGCCTCAGCTGCCGATCACGCCACCATCGTTTTTGGTGATGATGACGGTGGCCGAGCGGGGCATGGCTTTACCGCCCTCGGGCCAGCTGCTGGCGCCTGTGCCGTTTTCGCCAGGGTGCTGGACGTTGATGAACATTGTCTTGTGGTCAGGCGTAAAGGCGACGCCGGTGACTTCGCACTCCTTGGGGCCCACGAAGAAGCGGCGGATTTCCTTGGTCTTGGGGTCGGCGCACAGCATCTGGTTGTTGCCCTGGCCAGCAAAGTCACCGCTGTTGCTGTACTTGCCATCGGTCTGGATCCACAGGCGGCCAAACCGGTCGAAGGCCAGGCCGTCAGGGCTGTTGAAGGTGTTGTCCACAGTCACGTTGGCCGAGCCTGCATTGAGTGTGCCCTTGTGTGCAGCCACGGTGGGGTTGCCGGCCATGACGAAGGTGTCCCATTCAAACTTGGTGGCAGCGGCGTCGCCGCCAGCTTCGCGCCAACGCACGATCTGGCCATAGGCATTTTTGGCTCGGGGGTTAGCATCGTCGGTGACCGTGCGACCAGTGTTATTGGTCATGGTGCCATACACCTCGCCGGTTTCGGGATGGACGGTGACCCACTCCGGGCGGTCCATCTTGGTGGCGCCCAGCTTGTCGGCAGCCAGACGGGCGTGGACCAGCACAGCGGCTTGGTTGGGGAAGCTGGCGTCGGCCTTGAGGGTGGGGTTGGCTTCCTTGTCCAGCAGCAACCATTCGCCGGTGCCAATGAAGTCGCCTTTGGCCGGGCCGTCATCGAAGCGGGCCACATACAACTTGCCCGAGTCCAGTACGCTGGCGTTGGCAGCTTTGTTGCCTTCGACATAGGGCTTGTCGGACACAAACTTGTAGACGTAGTCGTTGGCCTGGTCATCACCCATGTAGACCACCACGCGCTTGTCGCGGGTCAGATTCCATGCAGCGCTTTCGTGCTTGAAGCGGCCCAGGGCGGTACGTTTCTTGGGAGCAGCATCAGGCGCGAAGGGGTCGATTTCCACAATCCAGCCAAAGCGGTTGGCTTCGTTAGGTTCTTTTTTGTAGTCAAAGCGGGCGTGCTGGGTTTCCCAGCCGTACTCGGACAGACCAGCTGTGATGCCGTAACGCTTTTGTGCAGCGTTGCGGCCATCAACCTTGGGCTCGATGGTCGTGCCGAAATTGTTGTTGAAGTTCTCTTCGCAGGTCAGGTAGGTGCCCCAGGGGGTGTAGCCGTTGCCGCAATTGTTGAGGGTGCCCAGCACCATCTTGCCGGCCGGGTCGGCGCTGGTGCGCAGCAGCACGTCTCCAGCAGCAGGGCCGGTCAGGTCCATGGGGGTGGCGCCAGTGATGCGGCGGTTGTATTTGGAGTCGAGCACCACGGCCCACTTGCCAGCGGCGTCCTTGCGGATGTGGATGACCGAGCAACCCCAGGCGTTGATGGCCTTGTTCACGCGGTCCAGGGTGTTGGCCGGGCTGTGGGGCAGGCCGAACAGGGTGATGTAGTTGCCACCCTTGATCACGGTGGTGTATTCGTGGTTCATGACCAGCAGGCCTTCGTTGTTGGCCTTGCCGTCCAGCGGGAAGAAGTGCATGCCGTCGTGGTTCTCGCCCACTTGGCGTGCCTGGTCGGCTGCGGTCTCGCTGCCATCGCCCTTCCACGTAGAACCGGCGCCAGAAGAGAAGAGGGGGGTGCCCCAGGGCACGAACGGGGTGGCGGTGTAACCTTCGGCCACCACTGCGGTGTCAGCGGTGGACATAGGCAGGGCTTTGAAGCCCAGCAGGGGTTTGCTGCTCTGGCCGAGGCTGGCGCAACCGGCCAGGGGGCCTGCCAGGAAGCCAGCGGCGGCGACGCCGCCACCGATCTTCATGAAACCGCGGCGGCTGACGGCGCGGTTCACGACGGCCTGAAAATGCTCGTTGTTGCTGGTGTTGGTGGGCAGGTCTTCGCTGTCGATGTGCTCAATGTGCATGAAAAACTCCAAAAGTGGTTAACGCGACGTGCATGTTCGCCAGAGCGCATGACGATCTGATGAAGTTTTTATGACGATTTGGCTTTGGCTTTCTGGATGCGATTTTGTCGAATTTGACATCAAAGTGTCACAATCAAGGCCTAGAGTCTGGCTTGTCTATGGACATGGTGCGCTTCCTTGGTGGTTGTGCTCTCCCTCTCAAGTGTGTTTCAGACTGGAGCTTTCATGAAACTCAAATCCCTTCTGGTGGCTGTCGGCCTTGGCGCCGCTGCCCTGACTTCTTTCGCCGCAGACATCACTGGTGCTGGCGCGACTTTCCCCTACCCGATTTACGCCAAGTGGGCCGAGGCCTACAAGCAGCAGACCGGTACCGGTCTGAATTACCAGTCCATCGGCTCTTCCGGCGGCCTCAAGCAGATTCGTGCCAAGACCGTGACCTTTGGTGCTTCTGACGCGCCCGTCAAAGGTGAAGACCTGAGCAAGGATGGCATGGTGCAGTTCCCCGCCATCATCGGCGGTACGGTTCCTGTGGTGAACCTGGAGGGCTTCAAGCCGGGCGAATTGCGCATCAGCGGCCCGGTGCTGGCTGAAGTGTTCATGGGCACCATCACCAAGTGGAACGATGCCAAGCTGGTGGCCCTGAACCCCGGTAAAAATCTGCCAGACCAAGCCATTACCGTGGTACACCGCGCCGACGGCTCTGGCACCACCTTCAACTTCACCGACTACCTGACGGCAGTCAGCAAAGACTGGGCTGAAAAAGTGGGCAAGGGCGCTGCTGTCAAGTGGCCTGCTGCTTCGTCCGTGGGTGGCAAGGGTAACGAAGGCGTGGCCGCCAACGTCAACCGCGTCAAAGGCGCTGTGGGTTACGTTGAGTACGCTTACGTCAAGAAAAACAACATGACTTTCCTGCAGCTGCAAAATGCGGATGGCAAGTTTGTCAGCCCTGACGATGTGACGTTTGCTGCTGCCGCTGCTGGCGCAGACTGGTTCAGCGTGCCAGGCATGGGCATCTCCATGGTCAACGCCAAGGGCGCGACCAGCTGGCCCATCAGCACCGCTTCCTTCATCCTGATGTACAAGGAACCCGGTGACAAGGCTGCTTCCCAGGAAGTCGTCAAGTTCTTTGACTGGGCTTTCAAGAACGGCAAGAAAATGGCTTCCGATCTGGACTATGTGCCTCTGCCTGACGCTCTGACCGCTCAGATCCGTCAGAAAGTCTGGACTGAGATCAAGCACTGATCTGCCTGTTGTTGAGTGAATGCGGCCCTGATGCCAATCGGTATCAGGGCCGCATGAATAGAAAGAGTGTCTGGGATGTCTTACACCCAAGGAATCGACATGAGCACAACCCCACTGCAAAATGATAGAGCCGCTGCGGATGCGCAGGTGATGGTGGTGGTGGCGCGTCAACGTCTGCAGGATTTTTTCTTCCACAAGATCACCTGGCTGTTTTCCATGCTGGTGCTTGTGGCATTGTTGGGCATCATCGCTTCGCTGTTCATTACAGCCTGGCCTGCCCTGTCCAAATTTGGTTTCCATTTCGTCTGGCGTGTCGAATGGGACATCGTCAACGAAGAATTCGGTGCGGCTATTGCCATTTTCGGCACGGTCATCAGTGCGGCCATTGCCTTGCTGATTGCGGTGCCCCTGTCTTTCGGCATCGCCCTGTTTTTGACCGAAAACTGCCCTGTGACGCTGCGCCGTCCATTGGGTACGGCCATTGAGTTGCTGGCCGCTGTGCCTTCCATCATTTACGGCATGTTCGGTTTGTTCATCTTTGCGCCGCTGTTTGCCGAGTACGGTCAGCCTGCACTGCAGTCCACCTTGGGCCAGATGCCCATCATCGGCACCTTGTTTGGTGGCGCCATGAACGGCATCGGCATTTTGGCCGCCGGCATCATTCTGGCTTTCATGATCCTGCCCTTCATTGCGGCTGTCATGCGCGATGTGTTCGAAATTGTTCCAGCGGTATTGCGCGAGTCTGCATACGGCCTGGGCTTCACCACCTGGGAGGTGGTGCGTTATATCGTGTTGCCTTACACGCAAAAAGGCGTCATCGGTGGCGTCATGCTGGGGCTGGGGCGCGCTCTGGGCGAGACCATGGCCGTGACCTTTGTGATTGGCAACTCGCAGCGCATCACGGGTTCCCTGTTTTCGCCGGGCTCCTCCATCGCATCGACCCTGGCCAACGAATTTGGTGAGGCTGCTGACATGCACATGTCAGCCTTGTTTGCGCTAGGCCTGCTCCTGTTTGCGATCACCTTTGTGGTGCTGGCGCTGGCCAAGTACATGATCCTGCGCGGCGAAAAAGCCCAAGGCAGCAAGACCTGAAGGAAAGTAAACCATGGATCTCTCGATTTACCGCCGTCGCAAGATGGTCAACAGCATCGGCCTGACCTTGTCGATGGCCGCTATGGCCCTGGGTCTGGTGGTGCTGCTCTGGATTTTGGTGGTGCTGTTCAAGAATGGCTTCTCAGCCATCGATCTGGCCATGTTCACCGAGTCCACCCCCGCTCCAGGATCTGAGGGTGGCGGTTTGGCCAATGCCATTGTGGGCAGTGTGATGATGGTGATCTTCACGGCCCTGATCAGCACGCCTGTGGGTATTTTTGCGGGTGTCTATCTGGCTGAGTACGGCGACCAAAGCAAAACGGCAAGCTTGACTCGTTTTGTGACCGACATCATGTTGTCTGCGCCTTCCATTGTTCTGGGGCTGTTTGTCTACGCCATCCTGGTGGCGCAGGTCAAACACTTCTCCGGTTGGGCGGGTACGCTGGCGCTGTCCCTGATTGCCATTCCTGTGGTGGTGCGTACCACCGAGAACATGTTGCGCCTGGTGCCTGGAAGTCTGCGTGAAGCCGCTTTTGCTTTGGGCGCGCCGCGCTGGAAAGTGGCCACGTTTGTGACCCTGCGCGCCGCCAAGGCTGGTGTGATGACGGGCTTGCTGCTGGCGCTGGCCCGCATCAGCGGTGAAACTGCACCTCTGCTGTTCACGGCGCTGAACAACCAGTTTTTCTCGACCAATATGAACGCGCCCATGGCCAATTTGCCGGTGGTGATTTTCCAATTCGCCATGAGCCCCTACGACAACTGGATTCGTCTGGCCTGGGGAGGGGCGCTGCTGATCACGCTGACGGTGTTGGTGCTCAACATCATTGCACGTGTGTTTTTCCGTGACCAAGGCAAGCACTGAACCTGATTTGACGAGATTGACATGAACACATCCAATGTATTGACCCCCAGCGGCGTGAAAAACGCCATCGAAATCCGCAATCTGGATTTCTTCTACGGTAATTTCAAGGGGCTCAAAGGCATCAACCTTGATATCGCCGAACACAAAGTCACGGCGTTCATCGGCCCCTCGGGTTGTGGCAAGTCCACCTTGCTGCGTACGCTCAACCGCATGTACAGCCTGTACCCAGGACAGCGTGCTGAAGGCCAGATCAGCCTGTATGGCGAGAACGTGCTTGACGCCAAGCAGGATTTGAACTTGCTGCGTGCACGTGTGGGCATGGTGTTTCAGAAGCCTACCCCTTTTCCGATGTCGATTTACGACAACATCGCTTTCGGTGTGAAGCTCTATGAAAACCTCAGCCGCTCCGAAATGGACGACCGCGTGGAGTGGGCGCTGTCAAAGGCTGCCATCTGGAATGAAGTCAAGGACAAGTTGGGTCAAAGCGGCCTGTCACTGTCGGGCGGTCAGCAACAGCGTTTGTGCATTGCTCGCACCGTGGCTGTCAAGCCCAAGGTAATTTTGCTCGACGAGCCCACATCGGCGCTGGATCCCATCTCCACCGCCAAGGTTGAAGAGCTGGTGCATGAACTCAAGAGCGAATACACCGTGGCCATCGTGACGCACAACATGCAACAGGCTGCTCGTGTCTCGGATTACACGGCCTACATGTATCTGGGCGACTTGATCGAATTTGGCCAGACCGAACAGATTTTCATGAAGCCTGCTCGTCAGGAGACAGAAGACTACATCACCGGCCGTTTCGGCTGAACAAGAAAGGCATTGAGATCATGGATAAACATATTTCGAGTCAGTTTGATGCTGAGTTGGCCGGTATCTCTTCCCGCGTGCTGGAATTGGGGGGTATGGTGGAGTCGCAAATTCGCCATGCGGTGTACTCCTTGTCGCAATTCAGTGTGGAGGTCGCCGATCAGGTGATCGCTACCGAGAGGCAGGTCAACGCCCTGGAAGTGGAAATTGACCACGAGCTCTCGTCCATCATTGCCCGTCGCCAACCGACGGCGCGCGATTTGCGCTTGCTCATGGCGGTCTCCAAGATCACGGCCAACCTGGAGCGCGCAGGCGATGAGTCCGAGCGCATTGCGCGCATGGTGAAACTGATTGTGGAGCAGGGCAGCCGAACCTTGCCTTCCTCCGAGCTGCGCGTGGCTTCGGATCTGGCCTCGGGTCTTTTGCGCAAAGCGCTGGATGCCTTTGCACGTCTGGACGTGACGGCAGCGCTGAGCATTCTGAAAGAAGATGACCTGATCGACGCTGAGTTCGATGGTTTTCTGCGCAAGCTGGTCACCTACATGATGGAAGACCCGCGCACCATTTCCGCCTCGCTGGATCTGTTGTTCGTGGCCAAAGCCATCGAGCGCATTGGTGACCATGCCAAAAATATTGCCGAGTTCATCATCTACGTGGTCAAAGGCGCAGATGTACGTCACACGGCGCTGTCGGACATTGAATCAGCGGTGAAATGAGAAATCTGCCACGCGTTTTGATCGTTGAAGATGAGCCGGCAATTGCCGAATTGATTGCTGTCAACCTTCGGCACAACGGCTTTCAGCCCATCTGGGCGATGGATGCCGTTACCGCACAAAAAGAACTCGATGAAATCTTGCCAGACGTGATCTTGCTGGACTGGATGCTTCCAGGGGAAAGCGGCTTGGTACTGGCCAAGAAGTGGCGTTCTTCCTCTCGAAGCCAGGCTATTCCTATCCTCATGCTCACAGCACGAGGTGATGAGGCGGATCGAGTTGCAGGACTCGAGTCGGGGGCGGATGACTACATCGTCAAGCCCTTTTCGCCGCGCGAGCTGCTGGCGCGGATTCGTGCCGTGTTGCGCCGTCGTGCGCCCGAGCAATCAGCCGGTGTGGTCACGATTGGTGATTTGACACTGGATGCTGACACGTATCGTGTGAGCTGGAAGCAACAGCCACTGAAGGTGGGCCCCACCGAGTTCAAGCTCCTGCAGTACCTGATGCGGCATCCGGAACGAGTCCATAGCCGTGGGCAGTTGCTGGACAAGGTTTGGGGCGATCACGTCTTCATTGAAGAGCGTACGGTCGATGTGCACGTCAAGCGTCTGCGCGAGTCTCTGGGTGAAGCCAGTGGCCTGATTGAGACGGTTCGTGGCGCAGGTTATCGACTTAAAGCGACAGGCCTGTAATATCAGGGCATGTGGTCCGCTCTTTTCCCGCTTAGCGTTGGCTCTTTTGCCGGCGCCATCGCCATCCATTTTCTCTATCCGGATATTAGCCGGTGGGTGGGGGCGTTTGCGGGTTTGTTTCTCGGACTCGTCTGGTGCATGTGGCAAGGTTCACGGTTTGAGCACTGGATCAAGCAGCCCTTGCCTGATGGGCTTAAATTGCTGCGAGGTCCCTGGAAGGAGTTGGGTGAACGGACTTACCGCCAACTGCGAATTCGGGACCAGCATACCCAAACCCAGGAAAAACGGCTTCATGACTTTCTGTCCGCCATTCAGGCATCGCCCAATGGCGTGGTCCTGCTTGACGATGAAGGCAAGATCGAATGGATGAACCAGACGGCATGTGAGCATTTGGGCTTGCAAATGCCTCGTGATCTGCAGCAACACATTGTTCATTTGTTGCGAGCCCCTGCATTCACCAAGTTTTACGCACAAAGTGACCACGATAAGGAAATTCAGGTGGATGCCCCTGGAGCTGCATGGGGCAAAAGCCGCAACCTGAGCATTCATCTGCATCATTACGGGCAAGGCAAGGAGCTGATGCTCACTCGCGACGTCACGGCGCTGGTGCTGGCAGATGCCATGCGTCGCGATTTCGTAGCCAACGTTTCGCATGAAATCCGCACGCCTTTGACGGTGCTGGCTGGTTTTGTGGAAACCCTGCGGTCCTTGCCGCTGGATGCTGCAGAGACCGCGCGCTACCTGGACTTGATGTCGGTGCAGGCCTCACGCATGCAAACGCTGGTGGCGGATTTGCTGACCTTGTCACAACTCGAAGGCAGTCCGCCGCCGGGGGCGCAGGACTTGGTGGAGATTCCAGCTCTGCTCCAACAGATCGAGAGCGACGCGCAGTCTTTGTCAGCGGTGCAGTCGCACAGTGAGGTGGCTGTGCATCGTCTGGTGTTTGATGTTCCCGAGGTCTCTCAGGTCCTGGGCTCGCGCAATGAGTTGTTCAGTGCCTTTTCCAATTTGGTGAGTAACGCTGTGCGCTATACGCCTGCGGGGGGAGAGGTGCATATCAGCGTTTTGCGGACACCTGAAGGCGGCATGACCTTCAGCGTGCAAGACACGGGACCAGGCATTGCGCCTGAGCATTTACCCAGATTGTCCGAGCGTTTTTATCGCGTTGACCGTAGTCGCTCACGTGAAACGGGTGGCACAGGTTTGGGGCTTGCGATCACCAAGCACGTCATTCAACGCCACGGTGGAAGCTTGAGCATTGAAAGCCAGTTAGGCAAGGGCTCGACGTTCAGCCTTCACCTGCCAGCAGCGCGTGTGCGCTGATCACTGACCCGCATCAACAGCAGCACCAGCAAAGCTGAGACCATGGCCAAGGCCAAGGTACTGCTGATCCAGAATGTGTCTACACGTGGTCGTGCTGCAAGTGGGCCTATGCCCTCGTAAGCCCAGCGGTACGCAAAGCCAACACCCACACCCCAGAGCAAAACCGTGTAAACGACCAAGGGCATGATGGTCTGTCGGTAACAACGCAGCACAAATGCGCTGATAGCCTGAAGGGTATCGCTGACATGGTAAAGCGCTACCCATGCCAGCCAGACAGCGGCCAAGGCTTGCACCTCGGTCTGGCTTGAGAACAGGCGACTGATGGGCGCGCGCGTCAGCCAAAGCGCCGCGGCGCAGACGAGGGAGAGCACTAAACCCATCTGCAAACCTGTCAAAACGCTTTTGTGCGCACGTGCGGCTTGGCCTGCGCCCAACCAGTAGCCGGTGCGTGCGCTTGTGGCGATGCCTAAAGACAGTGGAACCATATAGAGCACTGCAGCCAGCGTGGCCGCAATCTGGTGGCTTGCCGAGGCCAATGCCCCCATACGGGCGATGAACAGCGCCATCAGGGTGAAGGAGGTGACCTCGACCATGATGGATAAACCCGCCGGGATACCCAGGTGCAAAAAGCGCTTGAGCTGCGTCCAGTCGGGCGATGTCAGCCGGTCAAACAAACGATAGGGTTTGTAGACGTCCAGCCGCCACAGCCACCAGGCACCACAAGCAAGCATGAGCAGGTTGACACACAGTGTGGCCCAGGCGCAGCCCTGTGCGCCTAATTCAGGCAGACCTGCGGCACCAAAGGTCAAGGCCCAGGACAAAGGCACTTTGATGGCCAGACCCATCGCCTGCAGCCAAGTGACCAGTCTGGCATGTCCCAGGGCTTGGTTGAGTGTGCCGTAGAGCCTGAACAGCAAGGAGGGCGCCAGGGCAATGGACAAAATAGCCAGATAGCCCTCAACCTCAGGCCACAATTGCGGGGGTACTTGGGTCCACTGCAGCCACAGCCCGGGCCAGAACAGGCAGGGGAAACCCACGCCAAAGGCCAGAGCCGCAATGTACAGTGCCTGGCGTACCGAAGGACCGATCTGCCGATCCTGTCCGGCTCCTCGCAATTCGGCCCAGACCGGCAACAGCGATTGCAGCATGCCGTTGAGCCCGACGTAAATACTGATATAGATGGAGGTGGCCAGGGACATGACCGCCAGAGCTTGGGCCGAATATTGCCCGGCAATGATGGTGTCGGCCACGCTGAAACCCATGACCGCCCATTGCCCGACCAGCACGGTGGCGGCATGGCGGGCAATTGCCCGCAAGTCGTTCTGCTTCATGGGGTGCGGCGTCGGAACACGGCTACCCATTCATTGCCATCGGTCGGGCGTTGCACGCTGCTGATCAACTCCCACTGCTTCAACAGTTCATCTGTCTCTGCCAGTGATTGCACACGTGAGTTCATGAACAGCCAGGAACAATTGCCTTGGTCGTCTTGGTAGGCCGTGAGATCGTAGCCGGCATGCAGGCGCAGCCCAGTGACCTGAGCCCGGGTCAGACCGATATAGGCCACGCAGTGTGATGGTTCGACCAGAGCTACCAGCTTGCGGCTCAGTGGCGCATAGCTGCGTGCATAGTCCAGCAGGGGTAGCCAAAGCGTCATCAACAGCAGCCAGCACAAAGCGGCGCCGCCAGCGGGAAGAGCCATGCTCTTCCAAAGGGCGGCACGATGACGGCCGACGCGCCAGCGCACCAAAGCAACCCAGCACAGGGTGGCGATCACGGCCAAGGTAAAGGCGGTGAACGAAAAGCTCGGCTCAAACCCAGGGGCCAGGCGAGCAACGTTAGCGGCGGGCTGTTGGGGGAAACCGGTTTGCATGGCCACCCAGACCACCCAGATGGTCAGTACGCAGACTGTGAAAAAGAGCAGGGTGAACCAGTCGATGAACGCGCTCACGCCGCGGTTGAGTGTTGGCAAGGCAAAAGCCGCCAATGCAGCAAGCGCTGGCAGGCTCAGCAGTAAAGCGCGGTCTGACAGGCCAGTCAGCCAAGTGCTGCCTATCGTGACCAAAGCGAACCAGAGCGGCAAAGCCAAGTGGGGTGAGCGCCAGGGCTGGTGCAAGGCGTGACGCCAGCGCCACAAAGACCACAGTACCAAGGGCCAAGTAGGCCAGGTGAACCACAGCAACAGTTTTGCCCAGCTGACCAGTTCTGCGCCACGATCGGCTTGAAGACGCCAGCGCCACAAGTCCAGACTGCCTGCGAGGGTAACGCACATCAGGGTGATCAGCAGCATCAGCCCCAGATCAAGGGCCCGTGCGCGTGTACCTGCGGCCAGCACCGAGGTGCCCCCCAGGCCCAGTAGCAACGACATGGTCGGACCACCCGACAGGGTCAAGCCCAGCATGCCTGCGGCCATCGCAAGCAATGCAGGCAGCCGATGGCGTGTGTGATTGCTCAGTGCAAAGAACACCAGGCTGGCGCAAGCGAGCTGACTGAGTGCTGCTGTGCCCTCGTGGCCCAGTCGGGCAAGACCCAGACAGGCGATCAGCGCCAGCAAGCCACCATCGGCGAGCGCGCGTGCATAGTCTGCAGGCCGCGCCTCGCCGCCAAAGGCGAAGGCCACGGGCTGTGCCTGAGGATGGCGAGCCAGAGCGTAAATGGCGTACCAGGTGCAGATCAGGGTCAGTAGCAGCAACCCCGCAAAGGGTATGCGTGAAGCCAGTTCCGGCGACAGCCAAGGCAAGGCCTTGATGGCCAGGGCACCCAGCCAGTAAGGCAACAGGGCAAGGTTGGCGTCTGCCTGCCCCAGCAGGGTAGGGTGTAGCCAGGATGCATTTTCCCCAGCGAGGGGAGTGGCCAATTGCCAGATGAACCCAAAGGCCTCCAGATCATCGTTTTTCCATGCCGTGCGCCCCACAAAGCCTGAAAGCACGTAGGCCAGACTCAGCAGCCACAACGCTGCACGCGGCAGTCTGCGTACGGCATGCTGGGCAACGATGGCGGGGCTGGGAGCGTTCACAGTGGTCACGATAACAGTTTGGCAGCTTCAAAACAAAAGGGCAGGCCGGTTGCCCGGGCTGCCCTTTGCGAAAGGAAGAACGCCTTATTTGGCCAGGGCGGTCTTGCCGAAACGGTTGCGGAAGCGCTCCACGCGGCCGCCCATGTTGTCCACAGACTTCTGAGTGCCTGTGTAGAAGGGGTGGGACTCGCTGGTGGTATCGAGCTTGAACAGCGGCAGTTCGCGGCCTTCAAATTCGGTGGTTTCTTTGGTGTTGACGCAGGAACGGGTCACGAACTTGAAGCCGTTGGACATGTCCTGGAAGCACACTTCACGGTAGTTGGGGTGAATGCCCTCTTTCATGGGTTTTCCTTTTTAGCAAACCACGGTAGCCACGCCCCGGCCAATCCCGGACGCACTTTCCGCAAAACACGCGATTATAGGCGATCAGCCGCCCCGGCGCATCATGTCGAAGAACTC
>JACCDG011515734.1_pt1 | contig 31161 bp, 24 predicted proteins | sample 7442471 | NCBI WGS metagenome assembly JACCDG01 (sample SAMN15323444, study PRJNA562643) | freshwater metagenome | isolation source: river surface water | place: USA:Blue River Watershed | collected 2017-08-17 | reverse complement strand
AGAACCTGTAATCACACAAGTTGAACTGTTTTGTAACCGAAGCGATTCCCCGGAATGACAACTTAAATCAAGAATTGTTAACTGAACTCCATATTTTTCAGCAACTTTGGCTAAATCAAAAAATGCATCCATAGACTCATCACTGTCGGTTGGATGGGAATTGGATGAACTCAATTGAGAATTCGTTAACGCGATTGTATGAGTTTGAACCCCTTTCATTTTTTCTCCACCATGAGTGAGCATAGTCACAATCAACTTATTGCCATTCTTTTTTATTTCACCCGACTCAATCCTTTTGATTAAAATTTGAATTTGCTGACGATAATTTTCTGATGAAAATTCTAAAGGCTTTTTCCCAAAACCATGACTTATTTTTTCTACCGTTTTGATTTGTCCACTGCCAAATATAATTTGAGATGATGTCCAACCTAGTTTTTTTTTGGCTTGAAGAATAGAATCCATGTTGTTATCAAAAATTGTTGCTTTTGCTCTTTTATCTTCACCACCAGCCCCAAACAAGACAAGATCAGTCGCAAAACACTGAAGTGTAAAAATAAACGCTAAAAAAGAAAAAAAACTAATCCTCAGCTTCACAACTCTGCTTCCTTAACAAAACAAATCCCTGATTGAATCTGGGATCAAGTGGATTTTCAACACGAAAGGATATTTCTTTCACGTCTTTAAAATAAACTGTTCGAGCATCAATTTTGATTATTTTTGCCTGAAAAACAACTGGTACATTTAAATATCCTGCGATTTTGTACCATTCTTTTTTCCATGGAATCAGTTTTACTTTAGAAAAAGAATCCTCATTTGTAGATCCAGCAACCAAAGAGTCTGGATCTTCTCGAAAAAAACCAGAAATCTTATATTCCCCACAAACTTTTGGTAATGGAAGCAAGCTTCTTGGTCGCCCCTCTGCGGAATACGCCGAAACACTCAAAATCATGCCCATGAAAATCCTCATCAGCCATGATTTTAAAAGAAGTCGACTCATCCATTATCTCCTGATCCTCCTACTCTACATTGATTTAGCATTCCTAAAAACAAATTTTCCCTCCTCATCGACCTTTCTACGGATCCAGTTCCATTTCGGCACGTGAAGTTCTTACAGACTCTGGTCCAGACATTTGCACAGAACTCAAGGAGTGATATAAGAACGCAAAATATCTTCAGGAGCCTTGAATGAAATCTACTCTTTTTGCATTGATTCTTTTTATCGGAGCTTCCTGCTTTGCAAGCTCCGATAAAAACTCCGAACCATCTTTGGAAAAATTATCCCTTGCCTGCGAAAATATGTTCACCTCAACGTCACCATCGTCATCGCCGGCTTCAACTTCGCAGCTCCATCAAACCCCGCTTTCATTTGCGTTTCCTAGCTACCCCAAGTTTCACCCGCAAGTTGTTTATCAGCCGATCCTTCCTGTTCTGAACCAAGATCTGTCTTGGGTATTGATTCACAATTTCAGATTAACTCTGGATTTTTTAAGACAGAATAAAACAACTCTTTGGTACAAACGATTTTCGCAGACTCTTGAAAACCTTTCCTTGCAAGAAGTTCCCCACGACCAAATCGTGGCATTCAGTGCCGCATTGACGGATCTAACTTTTCAGGCTTTTAAATCCAGAACACCTGATCATCTAAAGTTTGGTACTGAAAAATCCATCGTCTTGTGGAAAAGCCTTTTAAATTTTTGGAAGAAGCATTCCTTGAATAACTCAGAAATTGCCCTTGCAAAATACATGATCCTGCAAGTAACAAAGAAAAACTTTGGTGAAACCAATGTTCCCTTGGATCAATATCAAAGAGCCTTCCTTTTTGCCAACAGCTCTGAAAACATGGATAATATTTTTGATAAAAATTCGACCTACTCGGCGGATCCCCAAACCTACGCCATGCAGTTTTCTGTGATGCTAGAAATTCCATCCAAAGGCACTTACTTTCTGAACAGTCCGGATGCAAACTTCGTCGAAGACTATCTGTATCAACTTTCCAATTCATGGAAGGATCTTCACCCTGCCATTGCAGAAGTTTTGATCGAGGACGCTGTGGCCTTCTTAGAATCCTTCTATCAAAGCAATGTCTTTCCATTTCTGAACAACACTCATACTCCCCAACCCATGTGGAATGTTTCTGGAGGAGTGAAATATTTAAGATTTGCCTTAAAAGATAGTCCCAATGAAAAGTTTCAAGCCCTGAGCCAGCGCCTGAAAGTACTTCGAGATCTGGTCAAAGAATCCAACCTGCGACATAAAGCAAACTGGAACGACTTACCTTAGTTAGTTGAATAACACTTGCGGGCCGCTGATCAGCTGCCCGCGAAAGATATCTCTACATAATATAGGAATGATCGCGCTGCAAAAGATCTGCGGCGTTTTGGAACAAGCCCTGATCCGCTGGATGAATATCCATACTCATCACCCGGCTTTTGTTCATCAGGGATTTCGTTGCAAAGATGGGAGTGTTTAAATGCAAACACAAAGACATGGCCTCATCCGCACGAAGCTTCAGACTTTTCAAACTGGGATGTCCTGAAACAAACAAACGCACGAATTGATGCTGCCCCTTGATTTCTACAAATAAACATCGCTCCAAGCGAACACCCAAGGACGACAGCAACAACTCTGTCACCTTATGAGGAGTCACTGGCACCGCGGTCTTATTCGATTGACTGATCGTCACCCCTGCTTCCAAATGATTCACAGGTACGGGCAAGGTTTCCCCTGTCAGCGTTTTGAACAAAAGAATCGGGCGTGAAGCATCGGCGGCCAAACTGACTCCATAGGGAAAGAGTCGTACCAATTGGTCTTCAGGTATTTCACGCTCTTCCGAGCCATCCATTGTTTCGATTTCTTCCAAAAGACTGGAATCAAAGACGAACTGAGTTTTCATGTTGTTTCCATTTCTGTTTTGGTTTCCATTCAGTGAATTCCCACAAGCTCCCCACGCAGAATCGCAGGAAAAGCTTTCGTGATTCGAACAGGAAGAGTTTTTCCAATCAAGCTTTGACTGACGTTGGCAAAATCCACATCCGCAGGCAAAGTAAAAAACACATTTTTATTTTGTGTCGTTCGACCCGATAAATTCTTACGTTCCAAATCAACTTTTTCGATCAAGACGGGCAATTCTTGTCCCTCGTATTTTTTCACCCATTCTAAAGCCAATTTTTCATGATGATCAAACAAGCGATTTAAGCGATCAGAAGCCACTTCATCGCTGACCTGATCTTCAAATCGAGCCGCTTTGGTAAAAGGTCTTGGAGAATATTTGAAAGCATAGATTGTTTCATAACCAGCAAGTTCCACCATCGACATCGTATCTTGAAATTGCTCTTCGGTTTCCCCCGGAAATCCAACGATAATGTCTGTCGAAAAAACAACGTTCGGAATTTCTTCACGCAACATTTTTACTTTTTCCAAATATTCTTCTCGAGTGTAACCACGGTTCATCCTTGCAAGGACTTCTGTATTTCCACTTTGAATCGGCAAGTGAATGTATTCACAGATCACATTTTGATGGCGGTACATCACCTTTGCCAAATCCCGATTGAAATCCTTCGGATGGGATGTTGTAAAACGCAGACGCTGCAAACCCGATTCCGTCGCCAAGACTTCCAAAAGCTTCGCAAAGTCAGATCCACATTCACTCTTGTAAGAATTTACATTCTGACCCAACAAAGTCACTTCTTTCACTCCACGCGCAACCAAAGCCTGAAGATCCTTTAAAACATCTTGCAGAGGACGACTTTTTTCACGCCCACGCGTATAAGGAACCACACAAAAGGTACAAAAATTATCGCAGCCCTTCATGATGTTCACAAAGGTACTGACCCCAGGGCTTCTGACTAAATTTTCAATATTGTAAGGCGCACGGTGTTCGAATTTAGCCTGAATGACTTTTTCTTTCGTACCTAAAGTTCTTTCGACAATTTCAGGAAGCTGATCAATGGAATCGGTCCCAAAAACAAAATCAATCAAAGGCTGAGTCTTCGTCAAATTGCCCTTTTCTTGCTGACCAACACAGCCACCCACCCCAATTTTCAACTGAGGATTGCGATCCTTTAATTTTCGATAACGACCCACTTCCGAATAAACTTTATGCACAGGTTTTTCACGCACACTGCAAGCATTGATAATGATCAAAGAGGCCTGATCGGGTGAGCTCACAGGAACATAATTGGCCATTTCCAAAAGGCTGTACATGCGTTCCGAATCATTTTCATTCATCTGGCAGCCATAGGTAGAAATGTAAACTCCCAGATTTTCTTTTTTTGAAGGTTCTGTGACTGAACTTTCCAAGGTGATCTCCTGCATTTGTTTCAAACGGTCAAATTTGATTGTATGACGACAAGCACTGAGTTATAGACAAGCCTTTACAGACTGTCAATTGAAGGCCGAGGAGGAAAATATGAATCCACGCTTAACCACATCCCGCAAATGGACCGCATTCCCTACTGAATATATCGAACAAATCCGCCAAGTCTTCCAGGATCATTTTCAGGGTCAGTGGGTGGTCGATGGTCGTATTTATTCGGAAGAAATCCTTTTGCGCGTGGGTCGACAAAAACCCGGGCAACTGGCGCAAGACAATATTGAAGTCAGTGTGGATTTTTATTCCTCGGAAGAAAATGGCCAAGAATGCATTGATGCTTTGATCGATGCTGCAGCCACTTTGATGACGGACTTTTTGGCGCAAAAAGAACAGGATGCTGAAGAAACTCCGGAATTCCCTTTGTACTGGACAGAAATGGAACAAGGTAAATTCAAAATTTACTTCCAATACTCTGGAGAAAACTCAGATCTTGCGGCCCAAGCCGATGCTATTTTGGGACTTTCTGAAGGCCAACTTTTCAATGAACAACCCGAAGGTGAAGATGCCTTGGATCATGCTCAAACGGAAGAGTTTGAAAAACTGCAAGCTCGCATCAAAGAAATGCAAGAGCATTCTCACTAATCCCAGGTACGTTCCCACGAATCCTGGTCTATTTAGAAGGCGTCTTTCGATCCCAGAAAGAAGTCCTTCCAAATTTCTGCTGATTTTTTTATTGGCGCAAATCCGTAATGGAAGACATTTCCATGGGGTATTTTTGAAAAAACTTTTCCAATTCATCTTTCAATTCATCCAGGCTTTTTGCCTTGGTGGAAAGTCCCACTAAGGAATGTCCAAAGGGTAACCAGACGTGATTGGTGCGCAGAAAAAATCGAAACTTTCGTAAAATAAGATCCTGATTGCCCAGATGGCTGAGATACTTTTCAGCAAAATCCAACCACAGCAAAAGCATCTGACCGTAGGCATGCCCCTCTTCTTCGGGAGTCCATGGCAAAGTTTCACTTTGTCGACCTGCCGGAGATGGCCAACCCAACTTATGACCCACTTGCCATAATAACCAGGGTCGAGCCATCAAGGCGCGCCCCACCATAATTCCATCGCAGGAGGTTTGCTCTAAACGATCCAAAACATCTTGATAGGTTTGAATATCCCCGTTGCCAATCAAAGGAACAGATAAAATCTTTTTCAAATCTCGCACCTGGTTCCAGTCGGCACTTCCTCTTCTTTTTTGTTCTGCAGTTCGAGGATGAAGACAAAGCCAAGAGGCTCCGGCCTGAACTAAGCCCTGAGAAAATTTTTGCAGAAAATCAGGATCGGATTGATCGCCGGCCCTCAATTTGACAGAGACGGGAAGCTTGGTATGGCGAACGGCCATCCCAACGACTTCGGCTGCATAAACGGGGTCCCCCATCAAGGCCACTCCGTAATTGTGACGAAGGGCCTTTTGGACCGGGCAGCCCATATTGATATCAATGCCGATGGCTCCCCACTCTTCCAGAGCGACCACGGAATCTGCAATGGCTTCTTCTTCATTTCCTAAAATTTGAGGAACCAGATCTGTTTCCGTTGGGTCTTTGATCGTCTCGGGAGTCTGACCTAATTTTTCATGGGGAAGACGACGGGAATTCAACATTTCTGTTGGCCACAGCGTGCGAGCTCCCTGGGGCAAATAGGATCGAACCACCATGCGAGTGATCACATGAGTGAGTCCCACCATCGGAGCAAGACTGACTGGAAAATTCCAAACATTTTGATTTGAATTCATACAGAAGGACTTAGACGATTCAACTGGACTTGGAAAGAAGAATCGTCAAAAGGCGAAGGGGATCCCAAGAAGGCTTAGGAGTTTTTTTCAGTGACTTCCGTGAAAATGGAAACCGATTTCCAAACTGGCGCAAAAGACCAAAGAGCACACAAGGCCGAAAATCCCAACATATCTGACATCCATTGACGGCCTAAGAAAGGAAGAGCCATCACATAGCACTCCCAAAAACCACGAAGAGTCAGAGGGTACATACTGCCATCCATAAAAACGACCAAGTTACTCAAAAAGAAAAAAATCAAACTTCCAGAAATGGCCGCAGAGAAACGACGAAACCAGACAGAGACACCCGAGCTAGGATTTGAAGAATGTGCCACCCAAAATCCTACAGACGCAGCAACAATCATGGCGCCATAATTCCAAATCATTCCCGAATAAAAACCCAAAAATAGGTCACTGACAAACAAAGACAAGACAGGAACCAGCAAGGCCCAACGACGTTCAGAAAAAAACACGGCGGCAAAAAGAGACACAGCTCCTAGCATCGTGAATTGAAAAGGATGGGGGAAAATACGCGAAGAAACTGCCAGAAGCACCAAGCCCGCAACCACCATCATGGACCGAGCCGTCCCTTGATGAAAAAAATCTTGCTGCTTCGATTTCTGGATTTGCTGTTGTTCCAACGGTTTCACGCTCAACTCCTTGAATGATTCTTTTTTAACATGTAAAGTCAAAATGTGATTGAAATTCTTGTTCTTTTCTGCAATTTAGTCAACCCTGAAACTGAATTTCCCAGGAGGCTTTATGGTTCTTCGAGTCCTTATGTCCCTGACCTGCGTTTACGCCCTTGCATCATGCACAAATTCTAAGCTGCAGGGCCAGAACACAACACCAGCGACTGCACCTGAAGTCTCTTCCGCGCCCACTCCTCCGGCCCAGTCGATGAAACCCACGCAACCTGTTCCGTCGGTCTTGCCTGAAGACTTTTCCATTCTCTGTCAGAATCGTGGGCAGGTGTCGATTCTTTCCTCTCGCCAATCCGTCAATGAGGTCGGAAACCCCATTCAACTTCCAAAATCCTTCGGAACTTTGCAATGGATTCGATGGGTGGATCCTCAAAATCCCCAGGCCGGTGTTGTGATCATTGAAGGTGATAAGAATCCTGCTCACCCACAAAATCTTCATCTGGCAACCTTGACCGACACTTTGTCTTTGAAGATTTTAAAAACTCGGCCCCTATTTATCTCGGACATTTCTGATCTGTCTTTCCAATCGGGAAATTTAATTTCCAAAGCACGCTATTCTTTTTTTCATTGGAACTTCAAAGAGGATCAAGTTTCAGTATTGCCCTTTGAAAAAAATGATTTTGAAAAAGTTCTTCTTCTTTCTGACAAAAAAGCCCTGGCTCTTTCAAGTCGGGAAAATCTGTGGGTCTTCTATGATCTTCAAGAGAAGACTCAGCATTCTTTAACTTGGACAACATCTGGTTTAGTTTCATTTTATTTGTCAGACTCTGGGACTCTTTATTGGATTCAAAAAACAGAAATTGTCGAAGAAAATCCCCAGCAGATGGCTGCCAAAAAAGATCCTCAGTTTAAATTCGATCTGATGAGTCTATCCTTGATTGATGAAGACAATTTGGGCCGTCCTTCTTTATTGCATTCCATGCCATTGAAAAAAGCAAAACTTGCTTCGGAACCCATTTGGTGGACACAGAAAGAAAAAATTTCTGTTCTCTTCCCTTTGGAAAATATTCAAAGCAATTCTTCCAACGAAATTCGTTTAGAGCTGGGTATGATTCAAACTTTGTCTTGGTCCATGGACATGAAAGTTTCTACAAAATCCATCCCCTACCCCCCATTCATTCAACAGGAACTTTCCCGACGCAATCTGCTGGGGCCGCAGGCTTTAGGTCAATTTCATGTTTTAAATTCCATCGAAGAAACTCCACAGATTTTTGCAACTTTAGATTTACTCGGAGGCATCCTTCACTGGAATCCCGAAACGAACAGCGCTCGTAGGATTGCCTCTTACGAAATTTGCGGGGATATCGATGTGGCATCCTTGGCACTGATTCAGGGATTAAGAAAAAAAATTAATACTGACACGACAACAGCAGGTGTTCATCCATGAAAAAAAATTTAAGATTTCCTTTCACTTTTGCTCTTGTTCTTTCCACTTTCTCTTTTTCCATGGAAAGTTTGGCTTCGTTAAGACAGAAAGCTCTTCAAGAACTGAATTCCACATCTAAAAAAAATGCCGTGCAAAAAAAATCGGTGGATCTTGGAACTCAAAGTTCGGAAATCGTGAACGTGAATCAAACCCAGGTTTCCGACTTGGCTCAGGACAAAACAGCTGAAAAAGGTGTTTGGTATTTAAAAATTTCCTCCCTTCAAAATCGTGGCTCCTTGCGCACGGATAGTTTTGGATCCGTGAATTTATCTTTTCTTCCAACGACGGTATCCCTTGAAATGGATTATCAATGGTCTCCCCTGCGACAGTTTCAATTTCAGGATCGCAGTTGGAGGATGGGATTTGCGACAGGATGGCTGTACAATCAACAAAGTTCCGATGTGCGATCTCCACAGGGTTCGATGCAAGATTCTTTCACTGTGCACCACAGTATTTTATCAACAACGGCCTTTTTGTCGACACGATGGGGACGTAAAGATCTTTGGACTCTTCAGTCAGGTGTTTTAGCAGGTTTTGATTTTTACTATCAAACCAGCACACATCCCGAGTTGCAGAAAGCGGCCGTTCTTGGATTTTTGGGAATTCAAGCCAGCGCCCTTTATCAAAGTGCTTCAGGAATTAAAATTGGTCCATCATTACAACTTAGAACACTTGCGGGAATAGCTCCCCTGGAAATCGGTATACAAGGAAGTTTACCATGGTAAAAAAAATTGCGGCTTTCTTTTTTTCAACATCTTTGTGTGTCCCCACGATGGCGACAAAAATCACCACGGTTGAAAAAAAAGAATCTCTACCGACACTGTCTCTTTCTCCACAGTGGGTTGCGGAACGTATTGTGCGTTTATCGGCTACCATGAAAGAGTCACGGCTTCGTCCTTACCTGCAAAAGTCGGCCGTCGCTCTGGCGGAGAGTTCCTATGATACAAGTTTTAGTTTTGAAAGTGGTTATGAAAAAGATAAAACTCCCAGCGTGTCTAGCACGGCGGATTTAAGCACTGAAAAACTGAAAACGGTGATGACTCTGAAAAAACCTTGGACAACAGGAACTCTGTTGCAGCTGGATCTTTCTCATACATCCTCTGTCGCCGATCAAAGTCCTTACTTAAGCAATCCCCCCGATGCACGGCAAACGGCTGAAAACTTCACTCTGCGTCTGGAACAATCTCTTTGGAAAAATTCTTTTGGTAAAGTGGATCGTGCTCAATTGAAGGCGACGAAAGCTCTTTACGCTTCCACTCTGCTTGCAGGGCAAGATGATTTAGAAAATGTGATTCTTCAAGGTTTACGCTTTTACTGGCAAGCCTATGTGGCCCAAGAAAACTTTCAAGAGGCCCTACGATCACGCCAACGTTATGCTCAACTGGTTGAAACTGTGAAAAAGAAGAATGCCAATGGCTATGCAAACCCCGGAGAGCTGAATCAAGTTCAGGCCGAATACCATGTTCGCGAAGCCAATGTTCGCGCCACCAGCTTAAGTTACCTTCAGGCTTTGGATCAGCTGGGGACTTTCATTGAGCAAGACTTTTCTCAAACGGATCCTGTCTTTGAAAAAGTGGATCGTATTGCGGAACTTCCTGAATTAAAAAGCTCCACCACAGACTTGCGTACACTTCGGTTTCAGCAATTACGGGTTCAGTGGTCGGATTCTTTAGTGGATGCAGCTCGAAGTCGATTGGCTCCAGATTTAGCTCTTGTTGCCTCCTTTGGAAGTTCGGGCTTGGACACTCTGCCATCTCAGGCTGTCAGCGAAACGCTTTCACTGACGCAGCCTAAATATTACTTGGGCTTAAAATTTGCTTACAACTTTGGCTCTGGCATTCAAAAGGAAGATTTAGAAAATAAACTTTTGCAACGGGAATTGGAAAAAACGATTTTGCATCGACGAGAAAAAGAAGTGGAAGACCAACGTCTTTTTGCGGAAGAAAAAATCAAAAGCACCCGTGGCATTGCGGAACATCAAGCAGAACAAGTGAAGTTTCGCGAACAAGCCGTGCAGGAAATCCAACGAAGTTACCAACAAGGGCGTGTTGATATCAGCCAGCTGATCGATGCCCTGAATCGTTTTTTTGCAGCAGAAATTCAATACACTCAGGCGGTTGGGGATTACCAAATGTCCTTGAATGAGTGGGCTGCCTTTCAAGATCAATTGATTACTCCCAGCGACTCTTTACCCGGAGGTTCCTATGAAAACTGATATGAAAAAATTCTGCCTTCTTTTGGTTGGCGCCTGTGTCGCCGTCACGGTGGGGGCGACCCTTTCTTCTTGCAGTCTTCCTCAAAGCTCATCCACAGCCAGCCTGAAGGAAACTCAAGATCGACAAAAACTGATCAGCACCTATTCTCAATTTCGTGGAACCTACCGAGGCACCATGCAAACAGCGGATCAGGGCTCTGTCGAAGTGGAGGTCCGCTTGGATACGCGGGAAGCTGCCAATGGTTACAATTCCGATGGACAACCTCGCTATGTGCCCACATTGACAGCGCTTTACCGTCGCTTGGATATCATCGAGCCGGATCAAATTCTTGAAGGCCGCTTGATGGATGATAGCCAGATGATCTTCACCAACGGTAAAAAAGATCGAGATTATTTCGAACTGAATTTGCGCGCCCAGGGAGCTGTTTTGGTGGGAAGTGCGAAACCTGCCGTGGGACTGATGGGAGGCCTTCGCTTGCAACAAATCAGCACCGAAGTCCAAAGTCTTTCCATGGGAGTGGATACGGAATACCAACAGCGCCTGCAAAACTTCTACCTGCAATTGGCTGGCATTTATGAGGGGACCTTGAAAACAAACAGTGGGATCGTGAAAGCCTTTCAAATTCAGTTGAAGTACAATTCCTTCGGCAGCACTCAAAACCCTGAACTGGAAGGTCGCTTGCGCTTTTTGCTGGATCAGGATGGCATCGCTGAAAAATCCTTCAAGGTCCTTGTGAAACCTCAATTCAAACCCACCCAGATTGAATTTCAGTCCAATGGGGATATTGGAAATGTCACGGATGCCAAGTACTTGAACTTTCGTGGAGTGATTGAAAAAGGAGCTCTGAGCGGTTACTTTGAAACCAAGCTGGAAGCCGGCACCCTTTCCGCCAGTCAAAAGCGTTGATAGTTTTTTCAAGCCCTGAAAAAGCCCTTGAAACAACCCTGAAAATGAGATTATATGCGCTGCATTAATTTCTTTTTTAGGAGCTTTTTCATGAAAAACTTGAGGTCTATTTGGATCCTTCTTGGACTTCTTCCCTGTTTATCCAGCTTTGCTTACAAGCCCATGGATGAAAAATGGTTTATGGCACGTGGCGAAGTTCGAATGGGAAATATTCTGCAAGAACAAGGCATCATGATGCAAACCCTGCTGCCCGCTCTTCAGCGCTGCCGATCTATGGGAGAGGGTGCAAGAGAAAATCCTATTCCTGTTCCTGTACCTGCTGATTTGATCGCGATTCTTGATCCCCAACAAATCATTCCACCAAAACTTCTTTATTCAGCTTGTCTTTTTCATGAGCCCATTTGGGAAAGAATCTCTCCCTATGAAGGACCTATGAATGTCGAAAAACAAAGAGGAATAAATCCTCTTGAAAACCCCCTTCTTGCGATCACAGAAAAAGACAACCATGTGATTTCGGCAAAATTTTTAGTTCAACGATTAAGTCTGCAGAATATTTATGCTGATCGATTAGCCTGGGCCAAAGAGGTTTACATTACGACAACACCCTTAGGACCGGTTGAAAAATTTGGCTTACAGTATGCGGCCCTGGTCAAAGCAAAATACAAATGTCTAAGCCCCTTGACGACGGACTTCCTGACTTCCAGCAAATATAGTACCGAAGCTGCATTTTTATTTGTTCAGCTGACAAAAAATGGAGAACGCGTGGTCGAAAATCCAAACAAAAATGTTGATAGCTTGTATAAATATGAAGCGGTGGCTCAGGTTGCGTGCATTTTAGAAAAGACTTTGCGTTGAAGGAAGAAGTCATACTATCGTTTTGCTTGGAACCACTTTGTCAAATGGAGGGATCATGACAAAACTTTTCCTTGCAGCGATCAGTGCATTCAGCTTATCCACCATGGCGATAGAATTGAAATGCAATAGTGATGACTTTATCAAAGAACATTATGAAGCCAGTCTCAAGGTCTATGAACCAGAACTGAGTGCCAGCAATGTCTCTACTTACGGCAAAGAACTCTGCGAATTGGATGCCGAAGCCGAAGAATTTTCATCCGCCTACCTCCAAGCGATTGGAGCCATGGTGATGTACAATCCTAAGTTTTGTGCTGATATGGAAATGAAACCTCAATCCAAGGATTGTTTCATCAAAGCCAAAGAACGATTTGATGATATGCGGATGCAATGTGAAGAACTGCATCGGTTAGGTCAAAATCCTCAGGGAGCACGTATTCCTATTTTCAACACTCGCATTGCTACGAAATGTATGATTCCTGTCATTCTTGTGATCAAAGATTTTATTGATCATCCAGAACCACCTCTGAAAGAATCTCAACCAGAAATTGGTGGATCTTCAAAAGGTCAAAGGGTTCAACCCAACCTTCACCAGGTTCAACGTCAACTGAATCAGCTGCTGAATCGATAAAGATCCTTCGATCTTTATCCACAGGATCCAGAGTTCACACCCTGGATCCTCAGTTTCAATTCATTGAGAAAATTTCGCTTTGTCATTTGTTGTCTATTTATTTTTGATAGACAATTCTAAACAAGAAATTTGAAGATCTAACCGACCATTTTGGTTACCAGTAAGGGTCAACTCTTTCAATTGCCCCATCTTTTGAATCAAATGAATTTTTCCTGATGTGATCAAATTTCCATTCACATGCTCAGGACAAGAAATGGTGATATCCTCGACCTGATTGGCAGCTGCCACACTTTTTACGGATGGCGATGCACAATAATTGAAGTTGGCAAGAAGTCGATCATGAGTCACTGCAAAGTTTGCGGATCTGTTGTTTTTTGTCACAAAATATAAAGTGCCCTTCAAAACATTTTGAACCTCGACCGTGCAACCATCTTTACTTCCATAAAACGCAGACTGATTATTCAGAAGAGGAACTGTTGATGTTTGATTCTCAGAAGCTTCGTCAGAAGCCATTGCCACCATGGACAAAAAAACTGTGGCCAAAACTGCGAGTGATCTTTTCATAAATTCTCCTATTCTTGGACAGGCCTGAATTGGCGTGTGATGCAAAGCTATCCAAGGAGTTGGGTTCTTCCAAGAAAAATCAACTCCTCACTCAAAGCTTGATGAAATCTTCATGAAAAACAAAGGCCCACGTTTTTTCGTGGGCCTTAAAAAGGCGTATTTTGAAAAGTATGAAAACTTATACAACAAAAAAACTTATTTTTTGTACCAAGTTCCTTGGCGTTCTGCCAATTGAACCAAGGGAGCTGTTGGACGCAAGCGAGGAGCTTTTGCACTGTAGATTTTCAACTGTTCAACAATGTATTTTGCTCCCAAACTATCTGCATACTTCAACAAGCCACCACGGAAAGGAGGAAATCCTGTTCCCATAATCATGGCAAGATCGACCTCATCCGGAAGTTCAACGATCTTATCGACGAAGAAAGCAAGCGCCACTTCATTGATCATCGCAAAAACTCCACGCTCTAAACATTCCTTCGTTGTCAAAGGATTGGTCGGAGTCGAAAGACCAAGATCCGTGTAAACACTGGCATCCACTTCGCCACGTTTTCCTTTTTCGTCGTAGTGATAAAAACCTTTTCCATTTTTACGACCTAAGCGACCTGACTTTTCAAGTTTTTCCATCACCGGAGAAATTTCAATGCGATCACCAAAAGCTTTTTTGAAAATCTTTAAGACCTTGATGCACACATCAAGACCCACTTCATCCATCAAAGCAAAAGGTCCCATCGGCATTCCAAATTCTTTCACAAAAGCTTTGTCGACGATGGAAATATCCATTCCCTCTTGAGCCAGAAACGCGGCTTCCGCCATGTAAGGAAGAAGCAAACGATTCACAAGAAAACCAGGACCATCTTTCACAACCACAGGCATCTTGCCCATTTTTTTCGAAAGTTCGAAAACAGTTGCGATTGTTTCATCACTGGTTTTTTCTCCACGAATCACTTCCACCAAAGGCATTTTATTCACAGGATTGAAAAAGTGCATTCCTGCAAAATATTCAGGGCGAGGATGTCCTGCAGCCATTTCATTCACACTCAAAGACGAAGTGTTCGTCACAATGATCGTGTCAGGTCGGCAATGTTTCGCCGTTTCCGCAATCACCTTCTTTTTAATTTCCATATCTTCAACAATGGCTTCCACCACCAAATCCATGCGACCAAAACCTGAAAAATCCAAGGTTCCAGAAACTAAATCCATTTTTTGTTGAAATTGGTATTTATTGATCGAACGACGCTTGAAAAGTTTTTCCCACAACTCACGCGCATGTTTCAATCCGCGCGCAAGGGCATCATTATTGATATCCTTCATGCGAACATCCACCCCCTTGTCGGCAGCAACATAGGCAATTCCACCACCCATGGTTCCTGCACCCAAAACACCCATGTAGTTCACATCGCGTGGTTTCACAGCGACACCAGGAACTCCTGTTTGTTTTTTCACAAGCTCTGTCAAATAAAACACATGAATCAGATTTTTACTGACGGCACTTTGACAGCAACCAATAAAAGCCTGGCGTTCAATTTTCAAAGCTTGTTCGCGATCCGACATACCATAATTGGCCTGAACAACATCCAAAGCTTTCAACAAAGCAGGATAATGACCATGAGTCATTTTCATGACACCTTTTTTTGCTTGAGAAAACACAAGTGGCTTTCCTACGAAAGATTCCAAAATATGATTCATCAAGCCCTTCGGTGCAAAACGTTTGCGACGTTTTTTTGTTCCAGCTGCAATTTTTTCCTGAGCAAACTTCACAGCTTGTTCCATCAAAATCGCAGAATGCATGGCTGCATCCACAAGCCCCATTTTCAAAGCCTTGTTCGCATTGACAGCTTTTCCTGCCAAGATAATATCCAAGGAAGCTTGCAATCCCACAACTCGTGGCAAACGCACACAACCACCAAAACCAGGAATAATTCCTAATTTTGTTTCAGGAAGGCCAATCTTTGTTGAGGCATCATCCGAAGCCAATCGGTAATCGCAAGCCAAAACAAATTCACAACCACCACCTAAGCATGCACCGTGAATGGCTGCAATGGTCACTTGCGGAAGGTCTTCAATCATATTCATGATGGATTGACCTGCGTTCACAGCCGCTTCAATTTGTTCTGCCGTCGTCATGGCTTGAATTTCTTCAATATCTGCACCGGCAATATAAATTTTATTTTTATTCGATTTAAAAATCACAGCTTTGTAACTGGATTTTGCTAAAGTCTCTGTGACTTCCTTCAATCTTAACATCACAGGTGTGCTGAATTTATTGACCTTCTCTCCGGGAAGATCAAATTCCACAATGGCGATATCAGGCTGACCAGGACAAGGAAGAATTTTGATACTGTCTACGTTGCTCATAATATTTCCTTCTTAATTTTCGTTTTCGATGATGACGGCTCCACCTTGACCACCGCCGATACACAATGTTGCCAAACCAAATTGAACATTTCGGCGTTTCATTTCCTTCGCCAAAGTCAGAACCAAGCGAGTTCCTGTGGCTCCCACGGGATGACCTAAGGCAATGGCTCCGCCGTTCACATTCAGAATTTCGTTACGAACTTCTCCGATTTTTTCAGACAGTCCCAATTTTTCTTGAGCAAACTTCTGACTATCGAAGGCTTTTTGACATGCAAGAACTTGCGCCGCAAAAGCTTCATTCAATTCAATCAAGCCAATATCCTTCATCGACAATCCCGCACGTTTCAATGCCAAAGGTGTCGAGTAAGCAGGGCCCAACCCCATACGTTCAGGTTCCAAACCTGCATATCCATATCCACGAATTCGTGCCAAGGCTTTGTATCCAAGGGCATCTGCCTTTTCACGACTCATCAGCAACATCATCGCTGCACCGTCTGTGATGGGGCATGAGTTTCCAGCCGTGATGGTTCCTGTTTTGCGATCAAAGAAAGGTTTCAATTTTGTTAAAGCTTCAATGCTTTGACCATCACGTGGACCAATGTCTTCACTGATGACTTCCGTGTACTTAGGAGCCAAAAACACCGGAGTGATCTCTTCACGCATGCGACCTTCTTTGGTCGCTTTCACCGCCAACTGATGAGATCTTAATGCAAACTCATCTTGAACCAATCGAGATAATCCCCACTCTTTCGCTAAAATTTCTGCGGTTTGCCCCATATTGATGCCGACAAAAGGATCCGTTAATCCCTCCATCACAGAAATTCTTGGTTTGTGGGCCGTCGATTGCAAAGGACCTGTTGTGACAAGCTCCACAATTTGTTTCAAATCCGCCATCAACAAGGATCCCAATGCCGACAAACGACCACCAAGACTGCGTGCTGTGGCCAAGCGTTCGAAAATATCTAAAAATCTTTGTGTCATCAGCAAAGGCATTTGCGACATGCTTTCGCTTCCACCCGCGATGATGGCATCCATCGTTCCACTTTTAATTTTCTCGTAACCACTGGTGATACTTTCCATGGCTGAAGCACAATTGCGATGCACAGTGTAGGCCGATGTTTTCAAAGGGATTCCAGCATTCAAGGCAATGACGCGAGAAACATTCACCGCATCCACAGGATTTCCTGCATTGCCGATGATGACTTCATCCACCACATTCACGTCCAAATTCGTTTGAGCCAATAACTGCTTCAATGCGACTTTTCCCAGCTCTGCAGGGTGCACCTTTTTCAGTTTGGAACCGGACTTGACGAAGGGAGTTCGAACTCCATCGACAAGCACCACATCTCGAGATGATTTGTTCATAGTTGCTTCCTTTTGTTAGTATGACTTTCAAAGTCTACTGAATTTTTTGAAGAACGAAAAACATTTCATCGGAATCAGACCTCTTGTGTCATATTTCTTCGTCGACATTTTTTTCTCAATCTTTCCAAGTTTTTTTGAGATGATCCCCTGTGCATGCAACAAAAAGGAGCAACTATGTCGATGGATCAAGAGGCCCTGGATTATCATTCAAAAGGAAAACCCGGCAAAATCGAAGTGATCTCTTCGAAAGAATGCAACACAGAAAAAGCACTCAGCCTTGCCTACTCCCCCGGGGTGGCAGCTCCTTGCAAAGCGATCGCCAAAGATCCACAAAAAGTTTACGATTACACTGCGAAGGGAAACTTGGTCGCGGTGATTTCCAACGGAACCGCGGTCCTTGGTCTTGGAAACATTGGCCCCTTGGCTTCAAAACCTGTGATGGAGGGAAAGGGAGTTCTGTTCAAACAATTTGCGGGCATCGATGTTTTTGATATTGAATTGAACACCTTGAAAGTGGAAGAAACCATTCAAGCCATCAAAGCCCTTGAGCCCACATTTGGTGGAATTAATTTGGAAGACATCAAAGCTCCAGAATGTTTTGAAATTGAAGAACGTTTGAAAAAAGAAATGAAGATCCCCGTCTTTCATGATGATCAACATGGAACGGCCATCATTTCTGGCGCCGCTTTGATCAATGCCTGCCACATCACAGGCCGTCAACTTTCGGATGTTCGACTGGTTGTCAACGGAGCCGGCGCCAGCGCCATTGCCTGCACCAATATTTTTATTTCTTTAGGTGTTCGCCGAGAAAATGTTTTGATGTGTGATAGTTCGGGCGTCATTTACAAAGGTCGCACCGAAGGCATGAATAAATACAAAGAAGCCTTTGCCAATGAAACGAAAAAAAGAACTTTGACCGAAGCTCTTCAAGGCGCCGATATCTTTGTGGGATTGAGTGTTGCGGGAGCCGTCACTCAAGATATGATTTTAAACATGAATGATCGCCCCATCATCTTCGCCATGGCCAATCCAGATCCAGAAATTCTTCCTGACAAAGTCAAAGAAGTTCGACCTGATGCCATCATCGCCACAGGTCGTACAGATTTTCCGAACCAAGTGAACAATGTTTTAGGCTTTCCATCGATCTTTCGAGGGTCCCTGGATGTTCGAGCCACTCAAATCAATGAAGCCATGAAACTTGCTGCGGTTCATGCCATTGCAGGTCTTGCCAGAGAAGATGTTCCTGACACGGTCAGTGCCGCTTACGGAGGGAAGGCCTTCAAGTTTGGTCCCGATTATTTGATCCCCAAACCTTTTGATACACGCGTTCTTTTGCGAGTCGCTCCCGAAGTTGCCAAAGCCGCCATGGAATCCGGTGTGGCACAAATGCCCATCCAAGACTTCGAAGCTTACAAAGATAAATTGGAAAGTATCCAGGGTCCTTCTAAAGTTTTCATTCGTTCTGCCATTCATAAAGTGAAAGCCAATGCGGCCGCTGCGGGACGACTTCCTCGCATCGTTTTTCCTGAAGGAACAAGTACAAAAATTTTAAAAGCTTTGCGCACTTTAGTGGAAGAGCAAGTCATTGAACCTATTCTTTTAGGCTATCCAGATCGTGTGCGAGAAAAAATTCAAACTCTGGAACTTCATCCTTTGAAAGATGTGCAAATCATTCACCCCTCGCAGTCTCCACATTTTGGAAAATACGCAGAGGCTCTTTATCAACGTCGACAAAGAAAAGGTCTGTTGTTTCGTGAAGCCGAAAGACATCTTGCTGATCCCAATTACTTCGCCGCCATGATGGTGGAAATGGGAGACGCTGACGGACTTGTCACCGGAGCCACACAGGATTTTGGAAGTGCTGTGCGCCCTGTTCTTCAAACCATTGGAACATCTTTTCATGGAGTTCCAAGTGGTCTTAACTTTGTGCTTTTGGAAGACCGATTGATGTTGCTTGCAGATACAACCGTCAACATCAACCCCACCGCAGAACAATTAGCAACCATTGCTCTGCAAGCAGCACGTGTGGCGGAATATTTTCAATTGCAACCGCGAGTTGCCATGTTGAGCTATTCCAATTTCACAGGCAAAGATGGAACTCCAGCAAAAATGAAAAAAGCTGTTCAACTGGTGAAAGAGCGACGGCCCGATCTGATTGTCGATGGAGATATGCAAGCCGATACGGCGATCAATACAGATATTTTATCTCGGATTTTTCCATTCAGTGATCTGAGTGAAGGAGCAAACATTCTTATTTTTCCAAACTTGGAATCCAGCAATATTGGCTACAAACTTTTGCAACAACTGGGACGTGGAGAAGTGCTTGGTCCTTTCTTGATGGGAATTCGTCGCAGCGCCAATGTTTTGCAACGAACCACAACAGTCGAGGCCATTATCAACTCCGTGGTGTTGACGGCCTTGGAATCACAATACATCCAAGATCACCTGCATGGAAAAAAATCCAAAAAGGCTAAGAAGTCGTGACTTCTGCCCAAAGAACTCAACAAGTGACTCAAGCCGATCGCGCCGTGGTTGTGGGCGTCGGCCTTAAGACAGAACCCATGATGGAGATCAAAGAAAATCTGATTGAGTTGGAAGAACTTGTCGGAGCTGCTCAGGGGGAAGTTGTTGGATCTTTGATTCAAAGTTTGGCTCAGTGGAATCCCTCGACCCTGATTGGTAGCGGAAAAGTCGAAGAAGTGAAAGAAATGGTTGAATCCACAAAAGCCAATCTTGTGATTGTGGATCACCATCTGACGGGAGTTCAAACGCGCAACTTAGAACAAAGCATTGGTTGTCGCGTCTTAGATCGCAATCAACTGATTCTGGATATCTTTGCCCAACGGGCACAAACTTTTGAAGGAAAACTTCAAGTGGAACTGGCACAAATGCTGGATCAACTTCCACGCATGGTGGATGCTTGGATGGGATCGTTATCTCGTCAAGGTGGTGGGATTGGAACAAGGGGGCCCGGAGAAACGGCCCTTGAAAGTGACCGACGCCGCATCCGAGAACGCATGACCGTGATTCGAAAAAAGTTGGAGGGCGTTCGAAAAAATCGCGCTCAACATCGAAGTTCCAGACGTCGCCACGAAATTCCAAGCTTTGCATTGATTGGTTATACCAACTCTGGAAAAAGCTCTTTGCTGAATCGACTGACAGGATCTCAAGTCTTGGCGAAAAACCAAGTCTTCGCCACCTTAGATCCAACCACACGAAAGATTTTTTTACAAAATGGACCGCCCTCGGTTGTCACCGACACCGTGGGATTTATTCGCAAACTTCCCACTCAATTGATCGAAGCCTTCAAAGCAACTTTGGAAGAAAGTGCGGAAGCCGATATTCTCTTGCACGTGATTGATTTGGCCTCGCCGAACATGCAAAGACAGATCGAAGTTGTGGAACAACTGATTCAAGAATTTGGCTGGAGCGAAAAAAAGATCATTTATGTTTTTAACAAAGTGGATATTGCTCCTTTAGAAAAACAATTCCAAGTCCGCCATCATCCCCGCGTTTTCGTCAGTGCCGCCAATGGACAGGGAATGGATGCTCTAAAAAAAATGATGGTGGATGCTATCAATGAAATGCAAACCGAAGTCGAACTTTATTTCCCAAGATCTGAAGAGTATCGAATTTACGAATTGACTCGAGAAGCCCCCATTCACAGAAAAGAAAATGGCAGTGAAGGCACGATCGTTCACACAAGCCTGACTCCAGAAGTAATGGCAAAATGGAAAGGATTTCTTGTGAAAGTGGAAGAAGCTGAGCCTTTCATAGAAAATTCATCCCTTGAAGATGGTCCAGTTTCCAGCAAGAAAGCATGACCTTCGACGGAATTTTTGAAAAGATAGAAGAACCAAACTTTCTATCAGGAGTCGCTGCATGCTACGACATCGTTTTCAATTATTCAGTGCTATGACTTTAAGCTTCATGATCTGTGGTACCGCTAAGGCCGCAGAAGTTCTTCGTCTTCAAGGGACAAATCAAGTTGTGCTTCAACTTTCTGGAAATGAACTTCAAGAGGGTCAGCAAGCCTACTTGATCGATGCTTCTGGAAGAAAGACGGCCTTGATTCATGTTCAAAAAATCAAAAGTGGAAAAGCTCTGGCGGATGTTGTGAAAGGAAAAGCGGCTGTGGGTCTTCTGACCAGTGAACCTTTATCAGGTTCAGCAGCAGGATCTTCCGCAACGGCGTCTTCGGGAAAGAAAAAATTTGGAGCCTTTGGAAGCTTTCACATTCAAAGCATGAAAGTCCCCGTCACCACAACAACTTCCGTCAGCATGTCTGGCAACAACTTTGGTATTCAGGGATACTACGATTGGGCCTTTATGCCCAAAGTGAATGTTCGTATTCTTGCAGGATATGAACCCTTCGTTGTCAGCGGAGACATCACCACAGCCAGCTGCACAGGAAGTAAAAAGTGCAGTGTGGATCTTCAATACTTTGGCGTCGGTGGCATTGCTCAGTACAATTTGATGGAAGGCAATACTCGACTTTGGTTGGGTGGCGGCTACGAACTTTTGATGGCCATGAGCAAATCCACCAACATCACATCTTTAACTTTGAATTCCATCAACCAAGGAATTCTGGCCTCGGTGGGAGCAGATTTTAAAGTTGGAAAATGGACGATACCTACACAATTTGACTACATCTATTATCCCGGCGCTTCGGATGTCACTTACTCAAGCATGGTACTTCGCGCGGGATTCGGATTCTAAAAAGAGCGGCAAGACCATCACAAACTGAGTTCGACGGGATTCTGCATTGTAAAGCAAATCCCCTCGGTGCTCACTCATGATCCCACGACTGATACTCAAGCCCAAGCCTGTCCCCTTCCCCAATTCTTTCGTGGTAAAAAAAGGCTGCATCATTTTTTCCACAACATCTTTGGGAATTCCCCACCCACTGTCTGTCACCGCCAAGTGAAGAGTTGTTTCGTGAACATCGAAAGTCACCTTGATCCATTTTTCTTCCTTCGTTTCCACCGCATCAAAGGCATTGTTCAACAAGTTCAATAAAACTTGAGACAACTGGGTTTCTCTTCCATAAATCAAAGATGGCGGAACGGGATCAACAATCAAATCCACACCATGATTGGCAAAGCGTTCTCGACAGAATTCCAAAGTATGATCCACCAATTCTGAAAGTGGAAATGAAACAAATGGATCTTTTTCGCCACTCCGACTGAAGGAGCGCAATCCAGCAATAATTTTTGAAATGCGATCCACGGTCTTATAAATATTCCCCACAAGATCAGATAGTTTATCTTCATCCACACTTTTTGATTTTACCATCCGCTCTAACTGTTGAGCTCGGGAACGAATGATGCTGAGTGGGTTATTAATTTCATGAGCAATGCCACCGGCCATTTCACCCAGAGATGAAAGCTTCGATGCATTGATCAGACTTGCTTGACTGCGTTTCAATTCCTCTGCCATTTCTTCCGCCATTTCATAGGCCCGACGTCGCATGTATTGCAGATTGGTGACAATCACAGCTAACAATAGACTGAACAGGATTGATATGGCAGAGACCCAGGCTCCAGTGGAATCATGAGAACTTTGAAAACCCTGACGTCGTCCCCACTCCACAAGAAAAAACTTTTGACCAAAGGGAATCTGAGTCGACTCTTCAAAAGCGATGGACTCTTTTTCGTTCACGGCACTTTGATATTGATAGCCACTTTCTGGCTTCGATGTGGAAAGACGAATGCGAACAGCCAACTGTTCTTGCAATCGACCAAGAACTCCATTGAATAATTTTTCACAAATGAATGGAGCATAGGCCAGACCATGAAGTTCTCCATGATGATCAAAAATGGGGTCATAGTATAAAAATTCAGGTCCTTTTTTATTATCTTGAACCAGTTGAATTTCATCTGTGATGGTTGGCTGACGACTTTGAATAGCAAGATCTGCAGCCACTCTGCGTTTTTCTTCACTGGATAGAATCAACCCCAAAGCAGCACGATTGCGGTCAAGTGGTTCGATGTATCGAATAATCAACTCTTTGGCCTGAGTCCAAGTGGACCCTGGAACGGGATGATACTGAATGGGGAGCTGATTTTTTTGTAAATATTCTTTTTCTGATTTTTCAAAATCTTTTCTGAAAACAAACTCAACGAAGCCAATGCCATTGATGCCTGGAAATTTTTCCACGATTTTAAGGGTTTCAATAAAATCTGACCACTCTGACACTTTCATTTGAGGATAGACGTGAGCAAAGCCGCCTCCCGCACGAACTGCTGATTCATAAATTTCTAGACGCTTTCGAATTTCATCAACTCCGTCTTTCACAATTTCTTGAAAGTGAAGCTTATCCAAATCCTGTTCACGATGAATGAACTGTAAAAAAGTGATGGCTGAAACTGTCCAGGCAACCAGTAAAGTCAAAGATGGCCACCTCAAACTTCCTAGTTTTTTAAAGACATCAATCATCATCAGTGTCATCGACACAGCTAAAAAGAAAAGTTGCAAATAGATGAAATTCACTTGAACGGTACCAATACTAAAAGGACCAGATCCTTGAATGGTGGCTGTTAAACTGACAACATAAAAAATCATTCCCACCACATATCCCATGGCCGAAGAAAACCAAAATCCCGCAAGGATCAGCAACAACTGCAAATATAAAAAGTAAACTCCCATGGATGTGTAAAAAACAAGATAACTGACTCCCAGGACGGCCAACAAAAGAAGCAATCTCAGATAGGACCATCTTTTTGTATACTGACCATCTTTTGAATTTTGAAGATATGCCTTCCAATTAAAATCCTGCATCGTCGTTAGGAAGGGTGTTAAGGTCAGAACTCCTAACAAATCCCCTACCCACCATGTTGTCATCGTATCGAAATAAACCTTCTGCGGAATATATTCTGCAACCAAAAGAATGCTGGACCCACTGATGGCTGAAATCAGACTGCCAATGATCGCGGCCAGAATCAATCCACCGGGAAAACGGTAGGTCTCAGACTCTTCAAATCGCTGATAAAACCATTGGAATAAATCCGCACCCACTCGCACTTCAAAATATGTCCCGATGGCTAAGGTCGATGCGACGACAAAATCCTTCCATACCCAATGATGAGAAAACAATTCTTGCAGACTCGAATGTGGTCCCATGTAATTGGCTAAAAAGGATGCAAAGTAAATAGCCACAGCAATCCATCTGGAACGAAAGCGAAGGGCCATATAAAAGGCCCAACCCGTGGCTGGCCAAATCGGCGAAGCAATACCAGAATAGGTCGCAAATCGAAGCCCAATGATGGCCAAAACAAAATAAACTAAAAATGCCACTAAAAGAACAAACCAAGATGTCGATGCCTGTTGTCGTTTCATACTTGGATCATCGGCAAGTCCTAGTTGAATATAAAGTCCTGTTTTGATACTCAAGAGACAAGCATTGTGTCTCAAATGAAGAATCATGAAGAAATATTGACTAAGGTTTTAAGCTCATCCAACCGAAAGAGTACTTAAGGAAAAAAGGAGCATCTTTGGCTTTTCAACCTATTCAGAAATACAAAGTCCTGATTGTCGAAGACGATTCTGTCATGCGAGAAATGCTGGCCATCGACTTTACCAATAAGGGATATGATGTGGAAACAGCGGAAGGAGCCATCGAGGCCATTCGCCTTTTTCAAGATCAAGAGTTTCACGTGATTCTTTCTGATTATCGCATGCCCGCAGGAGATGGCCTTCAACTCTTACTGGAGCTGAACAAATACAAAGAACAAAGTCTTTTCTACAGAACCTCATCTTTTATTTTTATGCTGACAGGCTATTCCGACACTCCCCCACAAGAATTGATGGATCAGGGAGTTTGCCAAGTTTTCTCCAAGCCTTTTGACCGAAAAAAAATGCATACCATCATCAAAGAACAACTTCTATCGATCCATACTCAAGATGCTAATGATAAAGTTTCTGTGACTTCCAAAAAACCTGCTGCTTAATTTTTTTTACGCAGAAACCATTGAAAACCTAAAACTCCAAAGAGAAGTGCAGCACCAAATCCGATCAAGTTGCGCAAAGCTGGGACGAAGATCCCCGTGATCATAATCAAAGAAGGAATAGCATAGGGAGCCGCTCGTCGAAGAGCTTGCCAAGGTATTTTTTGCAAAAGAGTTTGCTCGGAAAACCATTCTCCCATGGACTGAGTTGTTCTTTGCAGACTGCGGGACCACACCGTTTGATACATTTCTTGAGCCAAAGGATCTTGAGGTTGAGCCTCTTTCAAATCTCTGTACTTGCGCAGAGCAAATGGAATGGCTTGCAAATCTTCACAGCGCTCCACAAAGTCCATATGTTTTTTGATATTCTCATAATCCGACAAAAGTTCCTGCCACATTCTGACCAAGCTTGGAAAAGCATGAATCTTAGGATCCAAGGGTAAGTTTTTGATGCGAGCAAAAATCACATGACAACGGGAACACTCTTGGGCGGATTGAATATTCAAGGAACCACACTTGGGACAGTTTCTAAGCTCATCCTTCAAGATCTTTTTTTCACGCACAGCCGACTCAAGAGGAAGAATCACTCCCCCTTCCAACATCGACATGGGAACTGGATAGGGAAAAGAAAATTGGCACTGACATTTGGCGCATTGAAACTGAGGCTCCTTCACTGTAATCTCTGAAGAACTGGTTTGATAAAGAGCGCGACATCGTGGACAACGAAAGTAGACTTTCTGTACGCTTCCCGCTAGATTGTCGGAAGTTGTTTGTTTCAAAGTTTCCATTGACGGAGGCCCCCTGCATGCTTCAATCACCTATCATGAAACCATTTTCATCATGGATCAAGAAGAATCCCAAGATGTCCACCTACTTACTTCCCGCATTGGCCGGGCTTTTCGTGGGGACAAGTTATATTCCCTTTCCTCCATGGGCTTTGTTGTTTTGCTGGACACCTTTCTTTTTTTGGTTTTGGAAAAATCAACACTCTTGGAAAAAAGTTGCAAGGGCAGCATGGCTTTCCAGTTTTATTTTGACCATGATCGGGTTTTACTGGATCAGTTATGTCAGCTATGAGTTTGGGCATTTACCCATTGCTGTGGCAGGACTTCTCACTCTTCTGTTTGCAGCCTTTGCTCACTTGCACATTCCATTAGCAGCTTTGATTCTTTGGTTTCTAAATCAACGCTTGAAACTCAAGGGATGGTTTCCACAGAGTTTACTGACGGCTCTAATTTTTTCTCTGTCAGAATATTTATGGCCAAGTATGTATCCATGGAATTTAGGATATCCCCTGCTTGCCCATGCTTGGAATTCTGCTTGGGTCGCGCAAGTGATTGGCTTTCAGGGTTTAAGTTTCTTCCTGTTTTGGATCCATGCCCTGTTGGCCTGTGCAGCACTTGCCAAGTGGAATAACTCCGAAAAATGTATGCCCAACAAGGGGTCTGCTTCTTCGCCATGGATTGCACCGGTCGCGACGGCGATGATTCTTCTATTGTCGCTAGAATTTGCAGGATCTTTTTTACGCCATCAAAAAACACCCACTGTAGGAACTTTAAATATTCTTCAGGTCCAACCGAACATTGGAAATTTAGAAAGAGCCATGGCGGAAAAAGGCCGTGGGGCGCAAGACTATATCGTCAATACCTACATCGAAAAAACAAGGGAAGCATTGGCCCTGCACCCAGATCCCCAATTGATCCTTTGGCCCGAAGTGGCCATTGCTGATTACATGAATTCCCCCTCTTGGAATGGAGCTCGCCAACGCAAATTGATCGATTTTTTTCATGAAGTGAACCGTCCCTTTTTATTCGGAGCCTTCGCCAATGAAGGCAACGAAATTTACAATGCCCTTTTTTATTGGACTCCAGAAAAAGGCTTAGAAACCTACTATAAAAAAATGTACCTGCTTGCCTTTGGTGAATATTTGCCCTTCGCGGAATATCTGCCCCAGTTTTTACGTTCTGAATTAGAAAAAATTGTCAGCAGCTTCGGCCGAGGGAAAGAACCCATGGTTCACTCCACAGGTTTGGGAAAATTAGGATTTCAAATTTGCTATGAGGGACTGTTTCCAGAAATCTCCAGAGATTTGTCCCAGAATGGAGCCCAGGTCATTGTCAATTTAACCAATGATTCATGGTATGGACCCACTTTTGAAACGGATCAACACGCTTGGATGACCTTGGCTCGTGCTGTCGAAGTGCAGCGTCCTTTGATTCGTTCAACCAATACAGGATATACATCTGTGATTTCTGCCGATGGAAAGATCCTGCAATGGTCCCCTCGATTTCAACCATGGTTTGGAGTGACTCAGGTGCCTTTGACGGATCCTTCTGCGCAAAATATATTTACACGCTACGGTCATCTGATCCCATGGATACAACTGATCGCATTGATGGCTTTACTTTTGGGTTACTACCGACGAGGTCGCACGTGAGTTTAAAAAATTTAGATTGGGAATCCCTGCTGGAACAAACAAGATCTTTTGCGACTTGTGATTTGACTCGAGAAAAAATTCTGCAGATGCGGGCCTTCGAACATCAAGAACAGGCCTTGGAGCAAATTGAGAATGTCTTTCAAGCTCAGCAGATTGTTTTATCAGGAGTTCGCCCCTTCTTTGAAAGTCTGGATCTGTGTGAAGTTTGGATCCATCGTCTCAAAAAGCAGGCTGTTCTTCAGCCTTTGGAACTGAAGGATGTTCGTCACTTTTGCTTTGAGGCCCTGGCATTACGAGACTGCCTGCAAAATCTTCCCACCGATTGGTCTAAGGAACAGCTTCAACTTTTCATGAACACCGAAGAAGCCCTTTCCGCCATTGATCAAATTTTAACTCCCGGTGGTGAAATCCGCATCGATGCCAGCCAGCGTTTGTATCAACTGCACAAAGAAAAAGAAAATCTAGCCAGACAGGTTCAAAATCAACTGGATCGATTGGTCAGCGCCCACTCCATGGCGAATATTTTGCAAGATAAATTTGTCACAACCCGAGAAGGTCGTTGGGTTCTTCCCATTAAAAGTGGAATGCAGCATTCTTTGCAGGGTGTAATTCATGGATCTTCTCAAACAAAACAAACTGTGTACATGGAACCCGAGGCTGTCATTCCCATGAACAATCGACTTCGAGAAATTGAAGTTGAAATCGAAGAAGAAATCGAACGCCTTCTGACAGAGCTTTCGATTTATCTTTCTCGGCATGCCTCTGAATTTTCTGAGACAAAAACCTATCTTTTAAGTATGGACTATCTGTTATCCCTGTCTCAGTTGTCTTTAAGATTGGATGCCAAACGATTTCAATTTTCCTTGGATCGTATTCGTCTGCAAGATATCAAACATCCTTTAATGGTTATGGCGGGAAAAGATGTTGTTGCCAATACGGGGGAATTGAATCACGAAAAATCTGTTCTTCTTTTGTCTGGTCCAAATGCTGGAGGAAAAACGGTTCTGCTGAAGTCTGTGGGATTGGCGGCTCAAATGGCTCGCTGTGGACTTCCTTTGTGCGCGGATGAGTCTTCGGAAATTCCCTTTTTTCGACATATTCACCTTGGCATTGGAGACTCTCAAAGTGTGGGCGAAGAACTCAGCACCTTTGCTGCTCATGTCAAAATGTTGCAGCAAGGTTTAAATTTGAAGGGTCCGCAGGAATTGATTTTGGTGGATGAAATTTGTGGATCCACGGATCCTGAAGAAGGAAGTGCCTTGGCACGAAGTTTTATTGAAAGCTATGCCTCCAATGGTGTCTTTTGTGTCATCACATCCCACCTTGGTCCTTTGAAAACGGGATGGAAAAACGAAGATCCGGTTCTGAATGGATCTTTAGAGTATGATATGCAATCGGGTCGGCCGACGTACATTTTTCTACCAGGAATGCCGGGTGATTCTTTGGCCTTGCAAACGGCTCGTCGTGTGGGAGTGGCCTCTTCGATTCTGGATCGAGCCACAGAATTACTGACTCCTGCTAGCCGTCAAAGAATGGCAGCGATGCAAGACTTAGAAGGTTTAAAAAAAGATCTTCAAATGACCAAAGAGCATATGCAGAGTGAGCTTCGAAAAGCCCAAGAACAAAAGAAGAAATATCAGGCTCTGTATCAACAGCTGGAACAAGAGAAGGAAAAAATACTTTCGAAGACCATGCGTGAAGCTCAAAAGAAAGTGGATGAAGCGATCACTCATGCCAAAGTGGATCAAAGCTTTAAACGTTTTTCAGCCTTACAAGAAATCAAATACAATTTACCTGAAATTGTGAAGGCAAAAGCCGCCGCCCAAGATGCAGCATCTGGGGCAGGTGGATCTTCCGCAGGACCTCGCAATGCGGAAGAATTTGGGCGAATGTACCCTGCTGGCACCAAAGTCTTTGTTCCTTCTTTGCAACAGGATGGATTGATTCAAAGCACTCCGAACAATAAGGGTTTAGTGACGGTCTTAGCCAACTCCATTCGATTAACGTTATCCTGGCAAGAACTGCGTCCTGCAGAAAAACCAACGAATCCTACGAAGGACTTTGCTCGACGACAGAATCAAGTCAATGTCGCTATTTTAGATGCTGATCGCGTGGTGGATTTGCGCGGAAAAACGGTGGAAGATTCTTTGAGTATTTTAGAAATGGAATTGGATCGTGCCGCAGCCAATAAAGAGGATCGCCTTAAAATCATTCATGGTCACGGCACTGAAGTCTTAAAAAAATCCGTCCGCACTTATTTAAGTCGGTCCGTCTACGTGAAAAAATGGAAAGCAGGAGCTCCTGAACAAGGTGGCGATGGCATGACCTGGGTCGAACTGATGGAGACTTAAATCTCCATCATGACTCCAGTTCTAGGATTTCATCCATTGAAAGAAGTTTATCAAAATAATCTCGGAGTAAATCTTCATCCTGCAAACGTCCTTGATAGATCAACACAGGGCGTACAGAGATTCCTTTTTTCTTTTCTAATTTTTCAATCTTGGTTTGAACCTCTTTGATCACTGACTTATCAATGCATTCTTTATGTTTTATTTCGCAAACATACAGGGTATCTTTTTTTTGCTGAATCAATAAATCTATCTGACAAGCCCCTTTATTTCTAGTTTTTTTAACTTGAAAATAGGGCGATGCCGACACGACGAGTTCTTTGGGTATTTGCAATTTTTCAATAACTTCTAATCGATGATTTAAAATTAAATTTTCAAATAAAAAACCACTCCAAGTATTCCATTGATGCAATTGTTGAACCGATTGGATTGAAAAAGTACCCAATTCTATTTGATCTCTATTGGGCTGAATGTATTTAAGATAAAATCTGAGGTAATTGTCTGATAATCGATAACGACTGAGTTTTGTTTTTTTAAAGTCCTTTGAATAAGTGTACTCACGAGTCAAAAATCCAGAAGTTTCCAAAATATAAAGATATCGAGAGAGATCTCTATTCAAAGTTATTTTTAACTTTTTTGCAATTTGAATTGCAGTCAAAGGTCCATCAATAATTTTTTCTACTATTTTGCGGTAGGTATCAGATTTTTTTTGAAAAATTTCACTGAATATTTTTTCATACTCATTGAACAAAAAACCAGTTCGACGGAAGCATAATCTAGCAATTTCTTGTTCGGAAGATGTGTTGATTCTAAACTCTTCTAAATATCTAGGAACTCCTCCCGCAACCATCAACACATGAGTCAACTCTTTGCTCGATAAATGTGCGATTTTATTTCTCCAAAAACCTTTTAATTCATTGAGAGGTAACTCCTTCAGGCGAAATTCTGCAGAAATACGTCCAACGAAATCTGCTTTAAATAAAATATTTTCTTCTATCCAGCTTGTGACAGAACCGCACAACACCATAAATAAATTCTTATTTGATGAAAAATGAGTATCCCATGCCACTTTAAGTTTTCCTGAAAAGTCTGGATCAAGACCCCCCATCCAAGAAACTTCATCCAACAAAACAAATACTTTTTCTTTGGATGTCATCTTATGCAAAGCTAAAAAGGCTTCTTCCCAATTTTTAAACTGGAGTCCCTTCCATCCTGTTTGATCCATCATTTGCTGAGAAAAATGATCCAATTGATCTTGATTCGTTTGCTTGCCCCTT
>JACCDG011788986.1_pt1 | contig 31166 bp, 38 predicted proteins | sample 7442471 | NCBI WGS metagenome assembly JACCDG01 (sample SAMN15323444, study PRJNA562643) | freshwater metagenome | isolation source: river surface water | place: USA:Blue River Watershed | collected 2017-08-17 | reverse complement strand
TCAGGTGTTAGCAGGCAAAAGCATGTCGCCCTGCACCGCCGTATCGCCAGCGCCGATTTTTGCCCTTGATATGCGTTCGCACGCAAGATCGAAGTACCTGCGCTCAATCTCAATCCCGACGAACCGCTTGCCTTTCTGGACGCACGCAACCCCTGTGCTGGCCGAACCCATGAACGGATCGCAAACAGTTTCACCGCACACCCGCAGTAGCGCCTCTATCAAATCCACTGGTTTCTGTGCTGGGTGTTCGCGCTCGTTTGCGCCGAGCGGCTTGAACTGCAACACATCGGCGAACCCTGTGCCCTCGGAAGGAACAACCGGCGTCTTTCCGCCCCAAGCGTGCATAATCAATTCGTGCCGCTTGCGAAACTCTCGCCCCATCCCAATACGCCCCTTATCCCACACCAGCAGCGCCGTGCTTGCTTTGCCATACATGGCGCGGAAAACAACCGGGTACGAAACTCCGTCACCGAACACAAAATGCCGCCCTGTGTCGCCAGTCAGTCGGAGGGTCTGGTCAAACAGCAACCGAAACGACGCTTCAATCATGCTCAGGTCACCAATGGTTCGCGTTACTTCTCGGCAAGCCGCCGCCTGCGTCGGTATGTTGTATGGTGGGTCGGTCACCACGGCATCAACCCTGCCAAGCATCGGCAGTATCTCTAAGCAGTCTCCGTGCCACAGTTCGCAATTCCCGATAACTACTTTCTCAGTCATCTTCTGTCCTTAAAAGCCGCTAACAATTCGTTCAACCCGAAACCGCAACGTAGCGGCTCGGTACTTGTGGTTCTATCGCGTGCGGTTCGGGTTAACTCAAGCGTTAGGCGCACTGCCCGACAAGCAACTCGATTGCTTTCTGATCGGCGGCGGTCATGGGTCGTTCAGCAACCGTCATCGCAACGCAAGGCCGCTCGTTCGCCGGAGGATGATTGCGAGTAACAAAGACTCTCCCGCCCTCAAAAATAGTCTTCTCAACAATACCGCCATCAAGGTTCTTCTGATATATCACCGCGCTGCCCACCGTATCGTGCTGTTCGAGCGGCACCTTCTTCCTGCGCTTGCCTGCTATTTCTAGCAAACAATCAGTTACTCGTGGAGTAAACCACGCTCCCAGCGTATCAGTAATCTCTCCATGGTTTTCAAGCTGCAGCATTGCCCCGTCCGTCCGCAATGACATGCTCAACAGACCATCTGCGGTCTTCGTCAGCGTGAACTGCATATCCAACACTGTGGCAGGTGTCTCATTTTTGGCGGTCGTTTCTTCTGTCATATACCTGTCTCCGGTGGTTTATCAAAATGTCGCGCCTAACAAGGCGCTCAAGTCGCAGCCTGCGGCTGCTTGGACGCGGCTGTCGCCGCGCCACTTAGCTTTTCGTTATGCGTCATGCGTAAATAATCAACGCTCTAGCCATTTTCAGTTTTTCTCTTTCGCTTGCCGAACTTTCGATAATGCACTTAATCGCCTGCAACTTGGCATCGGCATAAAGAAAATCAAGTTCAATGCCTTTGTTGGCATCAATAATTTCATCGCGCCTTCTTACCTCGTCCTGCCATTCTTCTTCTGTCATAAGTCCTCCGTAGGAAAAATGCCGCATAACAATTCAATCAAGCGGACGCTTACCACAGCGTTAGGCACCACGAATGGAAGCTATGTGCTCTTCCAAAGTTGGGTGTCGTTCGTGCATTTGCCCCTCCCGTGTGTGGCGCTTATGCAGGCTCAGTTTCAATAAACCTGGGCCGCTCGGCTCAATCTCAAACCGTATGCAGCGGTCGTGCGCCATAACAACAGCCCGCGTGAGATTGTTGTAGTCAAAAGTTGCAAAGTTTCCGTACCGTTGATTTGTTTCAATGCCTTGGCCGCAAGGTTTAACAGCCCCGCGCAAGTGGTGAGCACCACGGAATAGGTCGCACAGCATCAGAAAACACTCGAACTGATCTTCACTCATCCAGGGGTACTGTTTTTCTCGTATTTCTTTGTTCCATTCTTCTTGCGTCATAAAAACCTCTAGTTCGTGTTGCCTAACTCGTCGTTGCACGCGACCGCCTTCGGCGGCGCTTGAACTCAACTGTTAGGTGTCACCGTGAACAAACTTCACAGCAACAGGAATAACATCGCATGCACTTTCAGGAACAAGCCCTTTCTGCATTGCAATCAGCCGCCCAATTTTCATAAGCATGTCTTGTGGTATTTCCACTGTGAATCGCGGCAGCGTAATGCCTTCACCAGTAATGCCTTGCAAATCAATTTCCACAAACATACATGCCTCGAAACCTAACAAGTCACTCAAAGACGTTCGCGTTGCTCACTGGACTCGCGCAAGCGCTCGCCCTTTAGTTCCACGTTATACGGCTCCCAAGGCTGAGAAATCCACCAGCCCATACTTCCGCGCTGTAATTCTGTCTCGATCTAAATCACGCTCATGTGTCATGCCGCTCTCCTTCTGCCTTTTGCGTGTTCTTTGTGCGCCAAAGCCCACGCCATGACTTCTTTCGCTTCCCACAGTGGTCGCGAGTTTGGTTCAAGTCTGATTGCTTTTGGGAAGTCTGGCTTGCAGACAACGCGATCAACAACTACCTGTTGGCTGCGTCTTAAATAGTTAGCAATATCCGCGCTATCCCAAAGCTGATTGGCAACGGGTATCTGTGGTTGTAGTTTGTCCGCAATCAATTCTGCGATTTGTTCAATTCGGTTCATTGCTCACCTCAAACCGCGCTATCTCGTTTAATTTCGCAAGTTCGGCGCGTTTATTTGATATATGCGTTCGGATAATCGGCTCCGCCAAATCATAAGACACATCAAAAATACGGTGAGAGTTCTGACCACTAGGCACTCCTAACTGCATGTCTCGGCATTTGCCAAACGCATCTTTTAGTGCCTGAGCGTCTGGCGCGTATTTGTTCTTTTCAAATACTTCTTTAATATCAGCAAGCAGCTTTTCTCCAGTTTCAATTTCGCGGTGGCAGTGCCATATTTTTTCGCATGTCTCTTTGCTCAACATAAAAAACCTCTGTCTCAAATTGTTTCAGTTTGTATCGCCATCAAACCGCGCAATGCGTCTACTTCTGCCGATTCGAGTTCACCGGCTTTCAGAAAGGTGTCGGCCACTGCAAAGCTGACTTTGAATCCCGATGCGTTACGGTGGCCACCGCCGCCGTACTGCTGTGCAATTTCTGAAACATCTACGCCTTCATCCGATGAACGCAAGCTGAAAACGCGGCCTGCTGGTGTGTCCCAGTAGCAGGCTGCGAATGGTTTGCCCTTTGCCAACTCGTGACCAGCATCACTGCTCATGGTGTATGGCAAGTTTGCAACAGGGACTTCGTACCCACCTATCACCATGTTTCGCGTTGTTACTTGGATCAGTTCTTTTAGGTCTTTGAAGTGCTTGCGCTCGATGGCCTCACCTTCGGCAACCAATGCGGCTACATCTGTTGCCATTAGCTTGTCCCATACTTGGAAGTCGTATGGATACGAAAACAGGTTTGCCTGAATTTGGCGCGTGTTAGGTAGAGCAAAACGCCATAGATCACGGTCTTCAATGTGGCGCAGAAGCGGTGGCGATGTTTCTTGCGGAAAGAAATAATTCCAAGTCATCATTGCGCCACTGCTTTCCATGTCAAATAGCAGTGTTACATTTGGCGGCAGATCAACCAGGTCTTCTAGTGCGGTTTTGTGGTGATCCAAAATCAGGATGCTGTTGGCTTTCGCCGCCATTTCTAGTAGCACTGGGCGCTTGTAGCTGAAATCTACTATCACTACATCTTTGTCTGTTACATCAGGTGGCGGCGCTTGATATTTGCCCGCATGAAAATCAATGTCTCCGAGTGCTTTGCGCACTACCCACGCGGCACCAAACCCATCTGCACAGTTGCCGTGATAAATACACAGGGATATATCTCGTTTCATTTTTTATTCCTTGTTGTTAATTTGTGCATGGATATTTCTTTTCTTTTTCGAGCATTTCTAAAATATCGTTGTATTGCGTGATAAATAAATGGCAGGCGCGCGCGGGCGACAACGGGATAATTTGATCGGGTAGCGGAGTGATATTTTTGAGGATTTCCCACTCGGCGGTGCAGCTCGGCATTAAGTCTCGGCGCTCGGTAGCCAACATGCGCTTGTCGGCCATTTCTACAGCGTGTGGTTTTGGGTGTGCCGCACCAAACTTTTTAGCTATTGCCAATTGAATGGTGTTTTCCAACACGCGGTATTCCGGTAGCAGGGCTTTTACTGGTGTTGGCATGTCAACCAGTATGGCTTCTGAGGCATCGTGAAATAGCGCATCCAACTTCATGGATAACGGTACTTGCCATGAAGTCATAACACTGTGTTGTGCAACAGAATAAAATTCGCGCACATGGCCACCAAAACGGCAGGTGTTGGCGAGTGCGTGTGCAATATCTTCTACCGTTAGCACTTCTACATTCGGTTGCAGCAAGTTGAAATACTGACCGGAACGCAGTTGGATGCAGCGATCAACTGTCATGCGTTTTCCTTTGAAATAACATGTTCAATGTTTGCGCTCATACTGCCTCCAAAAATTAAAAATAATTAAACTACTGAATGGGTAATCTGCGGACAGGGCGCACCCAGCACTCGCTGTCCTTGCGGCTGCGGTACTGGTAGCCAAAGTTGAAACCCTGAGTGAAGGCGCAGTTAGCACTGGACTGTGTGGATGACCAATGCCAACCGGTTTTGGCATGCGCTCTGCCAAATACTTGGCATGCCGCTAACTCAAACCGCGCTGGCAAATAGAAATCTGTGTGGCCGTCTTTGGTGAATTGGCTGGCTGCAAAGGCGGCGGGATGTTTGGTGGCAGCATCGTCTTGAGCGAGCAGGGTGTATGTGTTGGCTAGGCCGTCCCATTCGCTGTTTGCTCCGGCAACCTCTACGCCGTAGCTGCCCCACGCCAGTTCTCCCAAGTTAGCATCATCACCAACCGCCATAATTAGGTGATAGCTCGGCTCGCCGCTCTGCCCTGGGCATTCGGCAATACGGATGCCGCCTTGGCCTTCCCAATACTCTCCGACTTTTGGCATTGCTATTGGCGTACTCATGCGGCTTGCTCTTGTGGGTTTGTGTGCTTTGCCATCGCGCGCGCCAACAGGGCGGTGGCATCAATAAACTTCCGGCCAGAGAACTCTTCAACCTGACCACGGACGATGGCGGTGACAACCCAAAGGCCGTCTTTGCGGATGGCTTTGAAAACCAAGCCTTTGAATGTGGGGTGGGGCGTTGGCATGGGGTGGCTCCTGTGTGGATGGGAGCAACAATAGCAAACGCTATCCATTACAGTCAATAGCTTTTGCTAAATATGTTTGATAGTGCCTAGCCAATAAACTGGGCGCTGTTATTGGCGCTGATAATTGGGAGAAGGTACTTTGCCGCGTTGTGGTGTTTGGCAAAAACATAAAACGGTATGCACTTAGGTTTGCCAAAGATATGATCAAAGAAAAGCAGTGGTTTTTAATAGATAGCCACTTTATTTCAAAAAGTTACGCGCTGCGCCATTTGCTTGGCGAAACCACTGCGGCTACTGGGTGCATTTGCAGAATGTCTGCCCTTTCGATGGTTTGGCGTAGGTTTCCATTGACGGACTCCACCACTACATCCAGCTCTCTTTGTACCACCAGTTCCTTGACCATCTTCTGCCCGCTTTTTAGGGCAATAGCAATATATTCCGTGGGGATGCACGCGCCACTTGGCTCCACCACCACAATGGCTCCGTTGCGGATGGCAGGGTGCATGCTGTCGCCTTTCACGCGGATGCCGTATGCCTGTGGGTCTGGGCTGTAGCTTTCCACCCAGCCATCTTGCTCTATGTCTTCGTAATAGCCGTCATCGCCTAATCGGGCCATGCCTTTAATGGGAACTTGGCGTATGTAGCGCGGTGTACCAGCAGGCTCAATGTTTGCGCTTACGCCTACATCGTCCAGCCATCCGAGGGGCTTCCCTGTTGCTTGTTCTATTTTCCGCGCGGTTTTTTCGCCTATATTCCGATGACCGTGCAGCATTTGCGAAATATATGTTGGGTCAAAGCCATGCTTACGCGCAAACGCAGAAATGCTTTCCGCATCGCTGACTAGCTGCTTGAGGCGTGATTTTCTTGGGTTGGCATCCATGGCGCTAATCATTGCAGATCAATAGCAAACTGAAATTGACGGATGCTATTGCTATGACTATTAGCATTTGCTATTGTTTTGTCTGTGAGAGGTTTACAATGTCTAAAGCAATGCGAAAAGCGGTGGAGTTGATAGGCGGCAATGTAAAAGTTGCGCGCTGTCTTGGTGTGCATCCAAGTTTTATTAGTCAATTGGCAACAGGGCATAGGCTGTTTCCCTGTAAGTATGTGCAGATCATCGAAAACGCCACCCAGGGCGCAGTGACGCGCTATGACCTGCGCCCCGATGTTTTCGGAGATGCGCCGGTTGCTGATACCAAAAAGAAAAGGAGTGCTTGAGTTCATGGAGCCAGTATCCCTGCCGTTTGCTGACCGCGCACGCAAGAACGAGAAAGTGATTCTCTCGGCACTTGCAGAGACAGGCCAAGCAGTTGCGGCGAGTTGCATGGGCGTGAACGAATCAACCGTGAGTCGGCTAAAGCAGGGTGATATTGAGCAGGCCAGCAAGCTGTTGGCGGCCTGCGGCTTGAAGGTTGTGCCAGTAAGTTTTCATTGTTACCCAGAAGAAGAGATTGCTGCGCTGCGCGTATTGGCGCGGCGCTCTGATGTGTTGCGCGCCGACAATTTGAGTTGGTCGGATTAGCGGTTTTTGTAGTGGGGGTTTTGTGAGTGCAAGAATGACGGGGCTGGTGTTCAGCCGATACCAGAACTCTGGCGGTGAGTTTGTGTTGGCTTTGGCTTTGGCAGACCACGCTTGGGATGATGGTACACATATCTGGCCGAGCGTCAAAACCTTGGCGGAAAAAACTCGACAGAGTAGGCGGGCGGTACAGTACCAATTGCGCAGCATGCTGGATAGCGGCTGGTTGCAGTTGGTAAAAAAGTCATCCGGCAGACCTGGATTCTGCAACGAATATCGCATTAACCCAGACTGGATTACGGGTGCAGAAATTGCACCCGTTAAGCAGCAATCTCAAAAATGTTCCACGGAAAACACAGAGACATTGGTGGAAGAAATGCCACCTGATGGGGATGGTAGTTATCCACAGACGGGTGCAAATACTACGCCCCTTACGGGTGCAAGTTTTGCGCCCTTTGATGTGGAGACGGGTGCAAATGGCGACGAGACGGGTGCAATAGCTTTGCACCCTAACCATCATATAAACCATCATAAAAAGATCGTCGTCGTCGATGATAACGCGCGCGCAAACAGCGGCGAAAGTTATCCACAGGATGATGTATTCAGGATGTTTATCGGCTGGCAAATCACCAAGAATTATTTCACGCAACTACTCGGCCAAATTGTTTCACACGAAATACTGACCGCAGAGAGGTTGGCTGAGTTTGTGAGTTACTGGTGCGCTCGACCAGATGTGGCATTGACGCAAGCACAGTGGGAACACAAGTTGCTACAGCGGTTGCACTTGATTCAAACACGACAGGATTTGCAGCACGGCAAGGACGATGTGTTGGCGGATATGTCGCCACGAGTGGCAGCAACAGCATTCGATATTTTGCGAGGTGGGGTGTGATGAATTTTGAAAAAGAGCGAATTGTGCGGTTGCGATTAACGCTAGAGCAATCTCTCTCACGAGAGAATTATTTGATGCTTCTGTTGTGGTGCGACAGCGGCGCTTTGCTTGCACAGCGAGCTGGTGCGCGATTGAGTATTGCTGAGATGCTCCATAAAAAAATAATGCCGCATGTCCCTATCGAATTTTTGTTTTCTTACGCCATTCCTGTGTGGCTTGGAGTCCCTGTAAAAAACACTGATCTCGATGTTTGGGTTAAAACATTCGATTTTGATCACAAGCAAATGACGGTGCGGCTGCAAGGGATACACCAGTTGTTAGATGCGTGGTTGTCCACAGCGCGATCTGCCGCCAATGATGTGATCGCCAGTCATCAATACGAGCAAGCGTCTACGGAAGTGGCTGATTATGTTGCCTGATGATGATGATAAAACGACGGATCACTACGAAGCATCTGCTTTTGCTTTTGTCGTTGCATTGATTGGATTGGCCATTTCACTGATTCTTGCGTGGATAACAGCATGAAAGTTGCAGAGCGTAAACACTTGTCTCGAATTGCCGATATGGGGTGCATTGCTTGTTTTATGGATGGTTATTCAGACACGCCCGCTGAAATCCATCATGTTCGACAGGGTATGGGTATGTCGCAACGCAACAACCATTACAAAACAATTCCATTGTGTCCGGCGCACCATCGAGGAACGCTTGGTAATCGCGTGCCATCTATCCATGGCTCCCCTGCCGCTTTTTTGCGGTGTTATGGGACAGAGCTTGAGCTGTTGTCGCGCGTTGAAATGTTGCTTGAAATTAAAAAAGTCTCGTGATTTTACATTCATGGCACGGATGCCGTGGGTGTTTTTAGGTCAATATCCTGTGGGGGGATGTATGAGTAAGGGCAGCTTGTCAAACAAAAAAAGTAGTTCTGAGATTGTGTTGGAAGCAATCAAGGATTTGCATGCTCAAGAGCAAATCGTGACGCGCGAAACGCTGTCTGACCTAACGGGACTAAAGCTGACTGTTATTGATGATCGGTTGTCGTATTTAATTGATAGTGGGGATATTCATCGAGTTCAGCGCGGTGTGTTTGTCCCGGCTCCAGAACACAAGCCTGCCCGCATTGTGAGCAAAACAGTATTACCAGGTGGTACGGTAAAAATTGAAGTTGGCGATGATGTGCTGACGCTAACGCCGCGCGAGAACAGAATGTTGGCGGAACTGATGGCTGGGGCTGGATTGCAATACGCAAGCATTGAGATTGGACATCAAGCAGCTAATTTGACAGCGCAGTTGTCATTGGAGTTAAAGCAAGTGCGCCGCGAAGTGGCTGCTTTGCAGGGAGTGGGTTTTCGTGAATGAGTTATACCTTACTTAAAGTTGGGCGGGTTTGGCATTATCGTTATCAGATTAAACGCCGACGAATCCAGCGGTCCACACGCGAAAGCAACAAGCGCCTAGCGGATGCAATCGCCCACAAAGCCTATTCAGTAGCACAACAAGAACAGCGAGGGGAATCTACAATACCCACGCTGCTTGAGCTGATTGATGCGTGGTTGTCTGTGCATGCCGATATTGCAAGCGCGCCCCACACAAAATCTGTGCGCGTGTTCAAACGGCATCATTTGCATGGTCTTGGTGGGTTGTTGATTACCGAGATTGATACTGAGCGCGTGGAAGCGGCTCGTTCTCAGCATTTGGCAACTCACAATCGAGCAACAACAAATCAGTGGTTGGCAACATTAAAGCTACTAACCAATTGGGCGGTAAAGCGCAAGCTGATTACACACAAGCCGTTTCTTGTCCCGTTATTGAAAGTAAAAAAACAACCAAAGCCAACACTAAGTACGAATGTGGTATCGCGGTGGCTTGCGGCGGTTGATTATCACGCGCGGCACAACACAGGGGTGTCTGTGGCTGTGCGCCTGATGTTGGGGTTGGGCTTGAGAGAATCCGAGGCGCTGAATGCGCGCTGGGAGTGGGTGGACTGGGATCGAGGCACATACACGCCGGGCCAAACAAAAGGTGGCGAGGCTGAACCCATACCGATTCCACCTTGGCTAGTTGAATATATCTACCCACACCGTTGTGCGAGTGGCCATGTGGTACGCAACCGGCATAACAGACAGGCTCGACCAGGGTTTACGCGCTTGGTGATACAGCGCGCGAACCGAGATTGCGACCTGCGCGGCATTACTCCACACCGGCTGCGGGGCACATTCGCTACTTTATTGTCTGAGCATGGTGTACCTGTGCAGACAATTCAGGCTGTGCTGCGACATAAAGACCCATCCACGACAATCCGCTATCTGGAAAAAAACATGGATGTGGCGATTCGCGCCCAAAAATCCATTGCCGCGCAGTCTGGGCTATCTACGGTGTTTATTCCTCCAGCCAAACATCGACGCTAATTATCTAAGCTGTATTGGTGGGGTTATCTGCCTTGCCGTCTTTATTTTGGCCAAAAAACCATAGTGCAGAGTAGTGGCGAAAAAATGGCGAACAACAGCCGGAAACCCTTGCGGCGTAAGGATGTACTGATTATTCATAATAATCTGCATGTTTTCAAAAAACACCTATTTTTCGCCTTAAAAACCGCACCGTAAAACGATCGTTTTTAGGTGTGCGTACAGGGCAAGCTCACCAGAAAAAACCATCCGTGGAACATTCATAAAAGCCATGGTTTTTGTTGTTGTTTGGTTGGTTGTTATGGTGGTCGTGTTTTGTTGTCGCGCCCCTGTAGGGTTGGACATTGAGATGTCGGTGCGAACATCCTGCGCGCCATGAATGAGACAAAAAAACCAGAAAAATCAACGGTCGATAAGGTTGTTGTCGATTGGGAGCGCACAGAACTCGATTACCGTGCTGGGGTAAAAACCCTGCGTCAAATTGCGGACGAGTACGGTATTTCTGAGGGTTCGATTCGCAAACGCGCCAAGCGGGAAGGTTGGACGCGCGACCTGTCAATCCGCATCCAGGCGAAGGCCGAAGAATTGGTACGCAAAGAGGCGGTACGCAAGGTGGTACGCAAAGAGCAATCTGCGTACCACGAGCGCGAAGTGGTTGAAGCCAACGGCCAAGCGGTTGCCGATGTAATACTTGGCCATCGAAAAGACATTCGACGCACGATGCTTCTTGTGTTGGATATGACCAGTAACATGGAAAAGATGATCAAGCCAGAGTGCCAAGAAATGCTTGATCAGTTGGGTGTGCTGATGTGCAAGCCAGATGATCGCGGCGTGGACAAACTCAATGAGCTGTACAACTACATTATTTCTCTGCCAAACCTAGTGAAGATGACTAAATCGCTGGCAGAAACCCTGCGGATACTGATAGATGCCCAGCGCAAGGCGTTCGGCATTGATGATAAATACAACCCCAATGACGATGCGGGCGGCGGGCTTGGCTTCCATGCTGGGCGCAACCTGAGTCATGCAGAGCGTGCTGTGCGCTTAACCCAATTGCTTGGCCAGCAGCAAAAGGCTAGTCAGAATGGTTGATAGCCTAACTGCTGCTGATGCTATTGCCCTGCTGAAAGGATTATCGGCGGCTGAAATTGCAGAGCTGGATAAGCTGCTGCTTTCGGGAGATGCGCCAATTTGGTTGCCACAACAAGGCCCGCAAGAAGCGGCATTTCACTCAGAAGCAGACATATTGTTCTATGGAGGCGCGGCCGGAGGCGGGAAAACCGATTTGCTACTAGGACTCGCACTAACCAGCCAGCAGCACTCGATCATTTTTCGCCGCGAAGCGGTGCAGTTGATCGGCATTGAAGAGCGGATGACTGCCATCCTGGGTACGCGCAAGGGGTACAACAGCCAGGATGGGCTGTGGCGCTTGCCGAATGGCAAGGTGCTTGAGTTGGGTTCCGTCAAAGAACCTGGCGATTGGATTAAGTACCAGGGGCGACCGCACGATGCCAAGATGTTTGATGAGATTTGCCACTTCACTGAGATGCAGTTTCGCACACTGATCGGTTGGCTGCGAACAGACAGGCCGGATGTGCGGCAGCGCGTGGTGTGCGCTGGAAACCCGCCGACCACAGCAGAGGGCGAATGGGTTAAACGCTTCTGGGCACCGTGGCTCGACCCAAACCACCCAAACCCAGCGGAAGCGGGAGAACTGCGCTGGTATGTCACGAACGAAGCCGGTGAAGACCAAGAAGTACCGAACGGAGACATGGTGCAGGTTGGTAATGATTGGGTGAAGCCGAAGTCGCGGACATTCATCCCATCATCCGTTGAGGACAATATCTTCCTGCTGTCCACTGGTTACAAAGCCACTTTGCAAGCGCTACCAGAGCCGTTGCGCTCTCAGATGTTGCGTGGAGACTTCAATGCCGGTGCATCTGACCCTGCTTGGCAGGTTATCCCTACCGAATGGATTAAAGCGGCGCAAGCGCGCTGGAAGCCGCGAGAAAATAAAGGAATGATGACTGCGCTGGGGTTTGATCCGGCGCGTGGCGGTGCGGATAAATCGTGTGCTGCGCCAAGATACGGAAGTTGGTTTGATAATTTGGTATCCGTGCCTGGAGCTGTAACTGCGGATGGGCCGAGCGCGGCGGGGTTTGTTGTGCCGCTGGTGCGTGATGGCGCGTGCATCTGCGTGGACAGTATTGGTATTGGATCAAGCGCGCTGGATTTTCTGGTCGGCCTGAATCTGAATGTGTTGCCGGTTGTTGGTAGTGAGGCATCAACATCATCAGACAAAGCCGGACAACTGCGTTTTCGCAACAAGCGCGCCGAAATGTATTGGCGTTTCCGCGAAGCATTGGACCCAATAGCCAAGGAGCCTATCGCACTGCCGCCAGACTCCGAATTGCTAGGCGACCTAACGGCCGTTCGCTATAAAGTAGTGACGATGGGGCGTGTTGCTGCGATCCAGATGCGCTCGAAGGATGAAATACGCGACACAATAGGCCGAAGCCCAGACAAGGGTGATGCAGTGGCCATGACATTTGTTGATGGCATACCGCTACCCCATGCCAACAATAACGGGTACGAGGAGGCGGAAAGCCCAGATTGGCGTCTGTAGGGTTTGCGGTGTGAGTTTTTGTTGGTGTGCAATGCCGCGAACTATTAAGCATTGATGCTGTGAGCATCCGGCGAGAATGATATGCAGATGTTTGTGAACGAGCCAATAGTCATCAAACAGCATGATGCTGATGATGTTTCCGATACGGATGCAATGACGCAATTGGAATATAGCGACATTATTGAAGAAATAGAGCGACAACCGACATGGCGCGGCGTTGCTGACAAAGAGATGGATTATGCGGACGGCAATCAGTTGGATTCTGATTTGTTGCGCAAACAAAAGGAGTTGGGCATTCCGCCAGCCGTGGAGGATTTGATCGGCCCAGCACTGCTATCTATTCAAGGCTTTGAAGCGAAAACCCGCACAGATTGGCGCGTAACACCCAATGGCGAGCCGGACGGCCAAGATGTCGCGGACGCATTGAACTTCAAGCTGAATCAAGCAGAGAGAGCAAGCAAAGCAGATCGCGCATGCTCAAAAGCGTTTCGTTCGCAGATTGGATGTGGCGTGGGTTGGGTGGAAGTGTCACGCGAATCCGACCCGTTCAAATACCCGTACCGCTGCACAACTATTCATAGAAATGAAATGCACTGGGATATGCACGCACAAGAGGCGGATTTATCAGATGCGCGTTGGCTCAGGCGGCAGCGTTGGTTATCACCTGAACGATTAAAGCTGGTATTCCCGCAGCACGCAGAGCTAATCAATCAATGCCGTACGGGCGGTGGTGGTTGGTGGAGTTACATGGATGCAGCCACGCTGGATGGCGGCATGAGTACCGGATTGCAAAACGCATGGAATGAAGCGCGTGCATGGACAATGCAAGAAGACCGCTGGTACAACCCAACGACAAAAGAACTGTGTGTGGCAGAGTTGTGGTATCGCCGCTGGGTGCGCGTGCCGGTTATTAAATCGCCGGATGGACGGGTAGTAGAGTTTGATGACAATAATTTGGCGCACTCGGTTGCGGTAGCAAGCGGCACGGTGTCGGTTATGCAAGCCAATGTCCAGCGTATTCGTCGCGGCTATTGGCTGGGATCGCATTGCTTGTTCGACGGACCAAGCCCGTACACGCACCGCCATTTCCCGTATGTGCCGTTCTTTGGCTTCCGAGAAGACCAAACGGGTGTGCCGTATGGCTATGTGCGCGGCATGAAGTATCCGCAGGATGCGTTAAATAGCGGTAACGCCAAATTGCGCTGGGGCATGAGCGTGACAAGGGTTGAGCGTACCAAGGGTGCTGTGGCCATGACTGATGCGCAGCTTCGCAGGCAGGTCGCAAGGCCTGATGCGGATGTTGTTCTGGATGCTGAACACATGGCAAAACAGGGTGCGCGGTTTGAGGTTAAGAGAGATTACACGCTCACAGAACAGCATTACAAAATGCTGCAAGACAATCGGGCGACCATCGAGCGGGTTTCCAATATAACCAGTGGATTTATGGGAAAAACAGGTTCAGCAACGAGCGGCCTGCAAGAACAAACGCAAGTTGAGCAGAGCAATCAATCCCTGGCGCATGTAATGGATAATTTCCGCGCGGCACGCACACAAATTGGCGAATTGCTGATGGCAATGATTATTGAGGATATTGGCCACACCAAACATGCGGTGGTGATAGAAGGGGATGCTATTACGCCAGACAGAACGGTTGTCTTGAATACGCCGGAAGTGGACGCTGATACAGGCATGGCGTATTTATCAAACGATTTGCTGCGCACGCGACTAAAAGTGGCGCTGGAAGATGTGCCGAGTACAAACAGCTACAGAGGCATGCAGTTGAACGCAATGTCCGAAGCGGTTAAATCCATGCCAGCCCAGTACCAGTCTGCGGTCTTGCCGTTCTTGGTGTCGCTCATGGATGTGCCATTCAAGCGCGATGTGGTTGAGGCTATTCGCGGCGTGGATCAACAGCAAAGCCCTGAGCAGATTCAACAGCAAATACAACAAGCCGTACAGGATGCGCTGACCAAAGCCAACATTGACCTCAAACAGCGCGAGTTGGAGATTAAGGAGCGCAAAGCAGAAAGCGACATTAAGCATATCGACGCGCAATCTGTGTTGGTGGGCGTTCAGGCAGCATTCTCTGCCATGCAGGGTGGCGCACAAGTGGCGCAAATGCCGATGATTGCACCGATTGCAGACAAGATCATGCAGAGTGCAGGGTATCAGCGCCCCACACCGGGCGGCGTTGACCCCAATTACCCAACCGCAGAGCAAACTGCTGCCATGCAAATGCGCTCGCCGTATATCCAGGGCGAAGGTGCGCAAGTGGGTAGCGAGCAACTGCCAATCACCGAAGAGCAAAGAAAAAACACACACCCTAATTTTCCGGCAAAGCCTAGCGATGGAGAAAGCGGCATGACCGGCATAGAAACAGCGACACCAACAGATAATTTGCAAGGTATGGATCAATGAACACGCAAGATGTAGATGTAAGCAAGGCGGCTATACAAACAACCTTTGGCGAGACAGAAATAAGAATAGAGCAACACAAAGCCAACTCTCGATTGGTTTTGGTGTGCTTCAAGCCGCCGTGTGGTGGTGCGGGTGTTTTTATGATGTTCAATAACAACAAGCTAATCGCTGATGCGCTGAATGACATGCGATTGGTGATAAATGAGGGCGCACACGAGGCAAATAAAAACCTAACCCAGCACTTTAATTTTCATGGATTGATGGCGATTGGCACTGGAGAGTTTGAGCCTTCGCTGGAGCTGGAAATGATTAGGGCCGCGCACAAAACAAAATAAAGCCTAGCAATTAGGCTTGCAATTCACCCCTGTGGGGTTCGCGCCAGTTTTCCCTTTATTCCACACTCTGTATCAAGTTATGGCTCAGTGAGCAATAACGATTCGCAGGCGCGAAAGCGTTTGTATTGCTGAACCCATGCGGCTACGGCGATATGTAGCGGGACAGACATGATTACAGAGCAACAACACAGTTTTATTGATGCGCTGGGCGGCGAAATGCCGACACCAGAACAAGCCGCTCAACTATTGGAGTTGGGTGAGGGCGATACCGCGAAGGCGGAAACAGGTAGCGCGCCCAACGCTACTGCTGCTTTGGAAAGCGCACCGACTAACACTGACAACAGAGTGACGGATGACAGCGAAATTAACGCCGACAATGCCGTTATTTTGGCAAAAGATGGAAAACACACTATCAGCTTTGACAAGTTGGTAGAGGCTAGACAGAGCGCACAGCAGTACAGGCTGCAAGCAGAAGCCGCGCAAGCGGAGTTAGCAAAACTGCAAGCAGAGGCTCAGGCTCGATTGGTGAATGGGCAAGCGGCGACTTTGGTGGATAACCAGGTGGCAGTTGCACAGGCGGCGATTGATGCGGGAGAGGACCCGTCATTGTTTGGGGACTTTTCAGAAGAGCAACTGGCGGCTGGCATTCAGAAGCTAATAGATAGTCAAGTAGAGCAAAAGGTTAATGCTGCTTTGTCGAAAACGCTGGAGCCAATTCAGCGCCAACAACAAACAGAGGCGACGAATGCGCACTACAGCGCTATTTATGACAAGCATCCTGATGCAGATTCTATTGCTGAAAGCAAAGAGTTGGCTGATTGGATTGAGTCACAACCATCTTTTGTGCAATCCGGTTATCGGGGAGTGCTGGAGAGCGGCACAACTTCCGAAGTGATCGAATTGTTTGATCGGTTTAAGGCGGCAATCAATAGAGCTGATAGCAATGGCGCAGGTGAGCCGTCAAACGCTGATCTCAAAGCCAGAGCTAAAGCCACTGTTTCTGCGGCAGCGGTCGCACCACCAACAAGCCTATCGGATATTCCAGGAGGCAGACCATCTGGTGCTACGCGCGAAGAAGCAATGGCCTCTATGACTGGTCCCGAAATGCTGGAACAAATGGCATCTATGTCGCCCCAGCAGATCGAATCGTTTATGAATCGGAGCCTGTAAAGGCATTTGAAATTGGAGAATTAACATGACTACAAAAACCGGAGCCGCCGCTGGTGGCAAGACAAACATGGTGCAACAGGCCGTTGGCTTGTTTGCTACCCACATGCAACGCAATTCCACAATGGCGCGACTGACGGGTGCTATGCCCAAAGGCACCGCTGGTGCGGAAGCTACGCTGCGCAAACAAACATCACAGCACATGCCGATTGTGACTTGCCAAGATTTGTCGAAAGGCAAAGGCGACGAAGTAACTTTCCATTTGCTGAACCCTGTGAACGCCAAGCCCATTATGGGCAGCCGCAACGCGGAAGGGCGCGGTACAGGCCTTTCTATCAGCGAAGATAAGCTGCGCGTCAACCAAGCGCGGTTCCCGCTGGATTTGGGCGACACCATGACCTCCATTCGCTCGCCAGCGGATTTCCGTGCGCTTGGTCGTCCGGTAGCCCAAAGCCTGATGGATCGCTATGTTGACCAAACGCTACTGGTTCACATGGCTGGCGCGCGTGGTTTCCACAGCAACGCGGAATGGGTTGTGCCTACTACTGCGGATGCGGATTTTGCTGACATCATGGTAAATCCCGTCAAAGCGCCCACCAAAAACCGTCACTTTGTTGCTGACGGCACGGGCATCAAGCCGTTTGCCGTAAACACTGGCGAGATCGACTTAGCGACCAACGAAACCATGAAGATGAGCGTGGTGGACGCGATTCGTACCACGATGGAGCAGATTGCACTTCCCCCGCCGCAAGTCATGTTTGAGGGCGATAAAGCCGCGTCTGATTCGCCGTTGCGCGTATTGCTGGTGTCCCCGGCGCAATACAGCTCATTCTCAACTGACAGCTCCTTCCGTCAATTGCAGGCTTCTGCGATGGCTCGTGCGGCGCAAGCCGGACAGCATCCGTTGTTCTTGGGCGAAGCTGGGCTGTGGAATGGCGTGTTGATCGTCAAGATGCCGAAGCCTATCCGCTTCTATGCAGGCGACACCATCAAATACTGCGCAGACGCGACAAGCGAAACCGAGTCTTCCTGCCTGGTTCCTGCTGGCTTCGGCACAACATTCGCGGTTGATCGTGCCATTTTGTTGGGCGGCCAAGCGGTTGCGCAAGCACTCGCTGCATCCGACAAGTCTGGTGTTCCGTTCTTCTGGAGCGAGAAGGAACTGGATCACGGTGACAAGATCGAGTTGTTGATTGGTGCAATTCGAGGTGTATCTAAAGTGCGTTTTGATGTGGATACAGGCAATGGCAAGGAGTTCACGGACTACGGTGCCATCGCTATTGATACCGCAGTTCCCATCATTGGCGCGCGTCAGTAATAGATTGGGGTGAGCCTTGCTCACCCTTTTCCTTTTTTTCAGGAGAATCATCATGGCTACAGTAAAAAAGAATCAACTGTTTACACGACAGTTTGGCAACAACCCATACGGCAATGTCACCTCTTTGGAGTTTGGTTTTACAACCAACGCCAGTGGCGTTATCAATGATTCGGACGCAACAGCGGCGATTGCTATCAACGATGTGCTTGATCTTGGTCCATTGCAGGCGGGTATGCGATTGGATGATGCCAGTATTTTGGTATCTGACGCGCTGAAAGCGAGTACCACTTGTTCACTCGGCTTCAAATACGAAGACGGCGTAGATGATACGGGCGTTCCTCAAGATGCTGCGTACTTCGGTACAGGCTTGGCGTTATCGAGTACAGGCCGCGTGCGCGCCAACACCGGAAAACTCGTCACGCTGCCAAAAGCAGCACGACTCATTATGACTTTTGCGGGTGCCAACAACGACGAAGCTGGCGCAGTAAAAGTATTGGTGAGCGGCGAATTAGCTGGCGCGAAATAACAAGAAAGAATACGGGGCAGGTAACACTGCCCCAGTATCCATGAGCAGGAGTTTTGTATGTTAGAAGAAGAAGTTTTAGTCCGATTCATTGGCCGCAAGCCGCCGTTTATCGACGATATGTATGGCACAGGACTGACATTTGAGCGCGGCCAAGAGCGAAGCGTGCCTAAATATATTGCAGACCAATTGCTCAAGCATGGTGATTTGTTTGAGCGCGTGGAAGAAGTGGAAAACGCCGAAGAAGACGCAAACACTGATAAAGGCGAGAAGCCCAAGAAAGGCGAGAAGCCCAAGAAAGGCGAGAAGCCAAAAGACGACACCAAGGCTTTGCTAGAACAAGCGAAGCAACAACAAGCCAAGCAGCAAGAAGAAAGTCATTTGATTGAAGATATTCGTCTGCGCGTGATGACAACCGAAAACAAAGAAGAGTTGTCAGAAATGGCAATGGTGAACTGGCGACAAGAGCTGGATAAATCTATGCCGCTGGAAGATATGCGCGCCAGCGTTATTCAATTTATTGACCAGTTCGGCATTGTATGACGCTGGAAGAGCTGATAGCGCAGTATCGGCAGGAAGCCAACGATAAGGCGTTGCCGTATTTTTTTGACGACCAAAGCATTATTGGGCTATTGAATAATGCGGTGAACGAAGCGTGCGTGCGCGCGCGGTTAATTCACGAATCTGTTGATCCTGATATTGTGGATATGGCGGTGGCAGCGAACCAAACCGTGTGCCAGCTACACGGTTCCGTGTACGAAATAGACTACATCGCGTTTACAGAGACAGGCAGTGACAAAGTTGTACCGCTGTATTTGATCTCGCGTGAAGATTTGGATGCGCTGGATGCGGATTGGCGCAGCAAAGAAGGACAGCCCGTGTATGCCATTCAGTCTGATAGGTCGATACGGCTGTCTCCCAAGCCGCTCGTTGCAGGCACTTTGTCTATCGAATGCTTTCGTTTGCCGAAAACACCGATGGTTGACGATGATGATGCACCTGAAATCCATGCAGAGCATCATCGTCATTTAGTGCAATGGGTATTGCACAAAGTATTCAGCGTGCCTGATGCAGAGTTTTTTGATAAGGATCGTGCCGCTATTGCGCTGAAAGCGTTCTCTGATTACTTCGGCTTGCGGCCTGATGCCGATTTGCGCAGAAAAACCAGGGAAGATGTGCCGCACCATGTCGAGGCTTTTTTTGTATGAGCAAGATGATGGTGGATATTAAGATTGGCGAGACGCTGCGCGTTGGTGATACAATAATCAAGCTGATACACAAGTCCGGCCAATTGGCGCGGCTAGAAGTGACAGCTAACCCGGATACTGTTATCCAAACCCCTAACCACCCCGCGCGCATGAGTGTGCTTCCAAGCAACGGAGTACAACATCATGGCTAATACACTTTTTGATTTTGCCCGCAAACGCTTTCTTGATGCGCAAATCAACTGGAATGACCACACGATAAAAGTCATTTTGGTGGATACCGGCGCTTACACGCCAAATACAGCCACACACCAATATCTATCAGATATTTCTGGTTCTGCAATTATCGCAGGACCAGTCACACTCGCAAATAAATCAACAACCGGCGGCGCGGCAGACGCCGACGATGTCACATTTTCAGCCGTATCTGGTGCGTCAATTGAAGCTATCATTATCTACAAAGAAGGGGCGGATGCAGCATCAAGTCCGTTGATTGCGTACATTGACACAGCAACCGGCTTGCCCATCACGCCAAATGGCGGTGACATTATTGTGACTTGGGATAGCGGTGCAAACAAAATCTTCCGTGTGTAATTTTTTAGCTGCTGCGCAGGAGTGTAGATGTGGCTACCAAACAACCCAAAAAAACCACACGCCAACTGGAGTTAGAAATCCGCCAATTGGACGCAAAAAACAGAGCGTTGTTAATTGAACGCAAGTTTTGGGTGGATCAGGGCGCAATGCTGCAAAACCAGTTGCAAACTTGGCAAAAGATGTATGCCGATATGTTTGATCAGCTTGGGCGCGGCGTTGTTACTGATGAATCGGTAGCGGAAAACCTTGCTCTGGCAGCCGAGGAATTACGACAACCCATTGCGGCTGTCGCGGCGGTGGAAGCGGCGTTCTCCATGCTTAAAGCCGACACACAGGGGCAATACACGGCAGTTGGCCGCCACAAAAGAGGCGCAGAAAGTCTGCTGGATTTTGAGGATGGCTATGACGACACCCCATGACAACACACAAAAACCACCACCTATTGCGGTTGGTGTTTCCGGCATCCAATCGCAGGCGGTCGTGAATAAGTCTGACGGCGTTGATTGGCGGCACTGGGAAAAGGTTATCGGCTTGCCGCCGTTTGAAATGTTTTTGCGGGAGCATTTTGGAATTACAGAGAACTATATGGATGCCGCTCGCGTGGTGCTGGTGCAACATCACAACAATGGCACGCTGCATCAACTGTTTGATGATTACTGCGTTTGGCACAAAGCGACAGGTAACTGGAAAAAAGAAGACCCGCTTGGCAATATCATCGAGGAATAAGCTATGCCAGTCAGAAGTTACAGCGCAGAAAGGGCTGGATGGCCTGACTTAAATGGCAACAGCGCATCATTGATTGCTTTATTGGACGCGGTGCTGGTTAATGGCAGCTCTACGCTAAGTGTTTCCAGTATCACACGCTCCGGCACAACAGCTACAGTAACTACGGCCACCGCGCACGATTACCAAACAGGCGACTGGATATTGGTGGCGGATGCAAATGAGGCGGCGTACAACGGCGCGGTAAAGATCACGCGCGGCAGTAGCACAACCTTCACATACGAAGTCACTGGCTCACCAAGCACGCCAGCCACAGGAACGATAACTTGCCGCTATGCGCCCGCTGGCTTTGAGAAAAAATACAGCGGCACAGACAAGGCGGTATATCGCTCTTTGCGCAGTGATAGCAACAAACATTATTTGCGCGTGGTTGACGATGCCAGTGGCGGCGCTACTTACAAAAGTGCCGTTTGTTATTCGTGGGAATCTATGGATGATGTGGATACTGGCACGGCAGGATGCCCAACGCCCAACGCCCAACACTGGGCAAAATCCAATACCACAGATGGTACCGCTAGATGGTGGCGCATTATTACAGATGGGCGGCTGGTGTATTTTTTTGCAGGTACAAACATTGCCAAAACTGCTGGCGATACTTTAGTTGATGGCGCGATGGCGGTTTGGGGAGACTTCAAATCTGTCATGGCGGGCGATATTTATAATGTAATTCATGCGGCATGCACTGCTGCGTATACAAACCTAAACGCTGTCAATTCGCTTTTAGGGAGTTGCATTTCTGCTTCATCATACAGCGCCAATAAATCAATCAACATTGCGCGTTCTTATAATCAAGCATTATCTGTGGTAAATAACGCTGGCATACAAGGGGTTTCCGCTGGCAACGAAAACTGCTTGGGTAATTCTGTTGCCATTCCGTTTCCAAACAAAGCAGATTCAGGGTTTTATATTGCTCCCTGCATTTTGTACGAACCAACCAATCAAACACTAAGAGGTGTAATGCCGGGTTGTTATCAGTCATACCACGGGAACTGCTTTTCAAATAACACTTTGATTAGCGGTGTGTCGGGGATGCCTAACAAAAAATTCGCAATGATGTATGCTAGGAGCGGCGGTTATAATGGTGGGGTTGTGATAGATATTGCTGGTGATGATGACGGCGAATGGTGGTGATGTATGGCATCCCATCGTTATTGGCGATTACTGATACCAGCCGCCGCGCGTTCTTCTAACTATGCGCAAATATCAGAGTTGGAGTTAAGGGAGTCCATTGGCGGCTCCAGTGTTGCATCAGGCGGCACAGCAAGCGCATCTTCAACAATGAATGCAACCTACGCCGCGTCAAAAGCGTTTGATGGCAGTCACACATCTGGCAATGCATGGTCTTCAATAACCTACGACACCGATTGGCTTAAATACGATTTTGGTGCGGGCAACGAAAAGGATATTGTCGAAATAAAGTTGTATACGCCGGATTCAAGTGGTGGCTCTATTAACCCAGCCGCCTTTCCAAAATATGCCGTTTTTCAATACAGCGATGATGATGTCACTTGGGTTGATCATCTTTATATTGGCGGCATGGAGCAGAGCTACAATAAATCGTATGTGTTCAATACATCCACCAACACGCCAAGCAATATAGTAACTTCTCGCCTGCTTGATGCAGAGCAAAAAAACTTCATCAGAAAAACGCCGTTTACCGGCGATTATTGCTTGTCTGGTGTTACCACGAACATGGCAACCCCAGCGCCTCGAAGGATTTGTTTGTACGATCAAGTGTCTCGCCAACTTATTGCCACCACGCATTCAAAAGCTGATGGAGTATTTGAGTTTGATTATTTGGCGAACCGTGAGTTTGTTGTGGTTGGTGTGGATGATTCTGGCACACAAAATGACATCGTGTACTCACACATCACGCCTGTGCCGAGATAGGTGGTGAGTCGTGGTGTATACACCGCCCAGTGGAGATAGCGTTGTTCTTAACTGGACGGGCGCATCTTACACGCCGCCCGATGGCGACAGTGTTGTTATTGAGTTCAGTCCAGCAAGTCCAGACGACAGCTATGTTGTTGGCGCAACGGTAGGTGACACACTATCTGTTAGTGATGCCAGCATAGAAAACCTAACCAAGAGTGTTTTCCCAGGGGCTATTCCGCCACTATCAGCGGGTGTGCCGTATTTGCGGTGGACGCAATTCGTCCGCCCGCATGGGGTTGGCGCTTTAGGTGTTGGTGGCCCGGTGGCCAGTTTGCGACTTCGTATTCTGAGTCCATCACCCATCCCGCCTATCGTCGCGCCACAGCCCTATGTGTCTGGCGGCGTGAAGATCGTCAGTATCGAAGGGGTTCAGTCGGATAGCTTTGGCGCTCCAAAGTTTTATGACGAGCTATTGCCGCCACCCATAGAGAGTTTGATTCAATTTGGCGTTGCGGCGGTGGCTACTACACCAGGGATTTGGCCGCTTGGGATTCGCAGTGACAGATATGGCGAGCCAAGTGTTTGGCGGTTCCCGTATCCAGAAGGTTTTTTGTCGTATCGCTCAGGTACGCACACAATTGATTATGGCCTACACACCCTGTATCCATCAGGGTTTGATTCCTACGAGCCAAGCCCTAGTGTTATTAGAGACAGGGCGCAGACTATCAGGCCAAGCGAAACTGGCTATTCTAATTTCGGGGATGTTTTTGTTAGAAACACGCGGCGCGTTATTCAATCCGAAGGGTTTGATACGGCAACATTCCGTGACTATTTAACGGTGCGCAATACCCGTAGATTGTTGACAGCAAAAATCGGAGACATGCTGGAGGCGGGCAATCACGAGATTGTGAATGATACGCCCTCGCTTTTTCCCGAAGAAATAGATTTACTGGTGTTTGGCGAGGCTTTTGTAAGTCATTTTATTCGTAGGGTATTTGCTTACGGCAAAGATTCCATGCTGCTTGGAGCGCCCGCTGTAAAAGGTACGCCCGCTCTGTTTTTTAATGGCATTACGCGCACCGCCGTTGGTGAGCCGAGCGTATCAAAAAAACACAGGCAAATAGAAACGCATGGCAGTGTTAGCGATAAACACGGCACGGCACTGGTAACATTTACTTACAGAGTGCTGCGCGTAGGGTCTGGTATTTACCAAGCGGTCTTTGAGGAAAATATCAGAGTAGAGCATGGTGTTCGCACCGTTGAAACCATTGCGTCTTATCCTGGATTGTTTTTTGGTAATTCGAGAATTGATAGGGCTATTCGCTATGTTTCACCGGCCAGCATCAAACCACCCAATTTGGTGCCGCAAACCGTGTACGGCCCACGAAAATTAGGCGCGTTTGGGTTTGATTCACAGCGATTTGGTAATAGGATTTTGCCGGTGTATTTATATATCGGGGCGCGTGGATTTAAAGGCGATATTGGCAGTCCAGAAGTTAGGAACATCAACAGAAGATTATTCCCTTTATCATTCAAAACCGGAGGAAGCGAAGAGTGGAAGCGTCACGGCGCTAATCGAGTACACAATTTGCGCCAAATTGTTGCGCAGTATTTTGATGACGCTTCGTACTTATATCCACTGCCATTTCCGCCACCGACCATTGCCAACCGTAACCGCGCCATAAGCACTATCGGCGCTGCCACCAACAAACACGGCCTTGCATTGATAGAGAACGCGGGCAGGGCTTTGTTAGTGACGGGCATTGATGCGCCAAAAACAGGCGAGTTCTACAAGGCCGGTTCAGTAACGCACAAAATACGATATGTGAAGCCGGATATTATCGAGCTACGATGGTTCTCGCCATACACTGCTGTATACAACGCGGCGCGCGTGCTGGCTCCAAGCGGTTATTCTGCACAAGGGTTTGGCGATAATATCTCTGCAAAAAACACGCGAAGGTATTACATCGACATCGGCAAGATTGATTCGGCGAAAGTTGCCGAGCCAATGATAAGTTTTAGAATCCGCACGCTTGTACAAAATAATCAATACGCATATCCGCCTGACATTAAGATGCCAGACATACAGTTGCTCAAAAGGTATGTGGATGTAGCTGGCAATGATTATCAGAAAATTGGACATGCCGACTTGGTGATCCACTGGACGATTGTTCGCCCAACCACCAGCCCAATGACGCAATACGGTTATCCGGCGCTGAAAAACCTAACGCCGGAATTGCCTGCTTATGGATACGACCATACTGAGTTTGGTGATACAAGAATTAGAACACAGTGGCGCGCGATGTTTGCTCACGGCTCACTCATGCAGCAATTTGGAAATACTCGGATTGCTGATAGAACATTTCGAGTGCCGCCGAGTGGATTTGCTGCGACCAGAATGGGAAATGTAATTGTTGAAAAAACCGCTTCACCACCATATTCGCGTCAATACATTATGTTGGATGATATTGGCAGCGATGGAAACGGCTATGGCATTGACATACCAACATACCCTTTGCAGGTTTCTATTCCTGCAATTAAACATAATGGAGTCTATCCAGAAGGTTTTGATGCGGCAAAATTCGACGAGGCAAGAGTAACGGCCAACACCATTCGAGTGGAGCCTGGCTATTATGAGTTCCCTATTGGAGAGCATGAAGTTTCATTAAAAACACGCACCATAGCGGTAAAACCATACCCTGATCCACCCCTCCCATCCCCTGCTGCGCTATCACCAAGAACGATATGGGCGGTTAATGAGCCGCCACAACAAGCGAAAGATAACCACATAAGTCAGCCCATACATTATGTGGATGGGTATGGCGGTAGGTCGCCTGGGATAACGCTTGGATACCCTGCGGTTGTGCTTCAGCACAGGCGACTTACAGTAAGAAATCTACCAGCCACGCCGCCAACGCGCTACGGCAATCCAGAGATATTCAATAGGCTGTCGTTCGTTGCTGTTAATGGCATCCAGTCAATGCGCATTGGGTGGGTGTCAACGCCCGTCGATAAAAAGCTAACCCAATTTGATCCGTTTGATGGAGCAATGGTGGGGCTGCAATCTGTGCGCCGCTCAAAGCTGGATGGCCCTCAAAATATATCAATGAACGGATACGCGGCCACGCAGTTTGGGTTAGGCACACACATTGATTTGTTTAATCGACAAATACACCCCCCTGGGCTTCATTCTCTGCGAATGGGGGAGTCAAGTCAGTTTGATGTTCCATACACATGGATGTCTCTGCATGTTGGTCCGCCGATGCCAACGATTCCAGTCGGCACAGATATGGCGATAATCGGCACGCAATTTATTTCATTGCGCGTTAGGGATATTGCCATGACTGGCTATGATGCGTTTTTGTGTGAATATGAACTGGAGGCATTTGATAAGCGAATAAGAATAACACGCGGCGCAAAAACCCTTCCTGTGCTATCTATCACCCCTATAGGGATTTCAGCGGAGCAATATGCCGTGCCAAATATAAAGCCAGTCGTGTGGTATATCCGGCCAGACGGCAATGCTGACCAATACCGTAAAGGAGCTTCACATGTCTGATGTCAAACTGATTCCGCTTGTCGGCATCAATACCGTAGCAGAGGATGCCGCTCTGGTGCGTGGCGGCGATGATCCGCGCGCGTATGTGCGGGATGCGGTGAACATGGATATTACCCCTGCTGGCAAAGCGAATCTCCGCTCTTCCAAGAAGCGCGTGACAACAACCGCTTTCAAAAATCTGTGGCAAAGCCCGTTACATGGCGATGTGTTTGGCACGCTCAACGCTGATTGGGTGAGAGTGTTTCCTGATACATGGGATAGCGAAGTATTGGCCGCCATTGGCGATGGCCATGCGGCGCATGCGGTAATCAACAGCCAAGTATGTGTTGCTGCACAGGCAGGATTATTCCTATTCAATGGCGCGCAGGCGCAACCACTAACCCTTCCTACGCCACCAGCCCCGTTGGTGGTGACTGGTGAAGGCGGGTCATTGCACGAGGGGCGATATGGTGTAGCGATAGCTTGGCTGCGCGGCGAGATGGAGTCTGGCACTTCGGCTATTGCTTTTGCAGACACGAATGAACACGGCGCAATGACAGTAACCATGCCGCCATGTTTTGATAATACCGTCACGGGTGTTCGTATGTATTTCACAGCTTTTAATGGTGGCGAATTAGGCAGGGGCGACGATTACCCAATAGCCACCACCAGTGTGGAGATTGCGCTATTACCGGAACGCGGGGCTGTGCCGCAATTTCAGAACTTGTCACCAATGCCAACAGGCAAATACCTAGGGTACTGGCGTGGCCGATTGATTACCGCAAAAGCCAATGTGCTGCGGTTTTCAGAGCCGTTAGCGTATCACTTGCACGACGAGCGTTATGGGTTTGTGCAACTGCCACAACGCATTACATTCGTGGTTCCTGTGGATGGCGGAATATGGGTTGGACAGGTCAACCATGTGGTGTTTTTGGCTGGCTCACGCCCAGCGGAGCTTGTTGTGCAGCGCAAAGCATCGCGCGCACCGGTGCCGGATTCTGCGATACAAGTGGATGCCGACACCCTTGGTGCAGATATGGCGCAGGGCGGCGCTGGCGGTGCGTTGTGGTTGGCTGAGAATGGTTATGTGGTTGGGACGGCGACAGGACAGCTGATAGAGCTGCATGCTGGCAAACTATCTGGCATTACCGGCGCTGCTAGTACCTCTGTAGTGTTGGATAAGCGCGTGCTTACAGCGGTAGCATGATATCGTCCCTATTTGGGTAAAAATCAACCGCTGCGCATGAGTGCGGCATAGGACTCTTGGAGAACCCTATGTCACAACAACTGCGCAAAGAACTGTCACAAGCCCTGCATAACGATCATTACGATGTTACCGAGCAGGGTGTTTATTTTCCACGCCAAGGCGTGCTGGCCAGCGGCACATACATTGACCGCGTAAATGGCGGCGAATGGATGGAAACACCCAATTTGTTGGTGGATGAAGGCTTGGCTCACATGTTGAGTGTTGCCTTCGCGCAAACCGCAAAACCAGCGGGCTATTATTTAGCCCTATTCAGCGGCGCAGCAGCGCCAGCGGCAAACTGGACAGCATCAAACTTCGCTTCGGTTGCCAGCGAAATCGTCAGCCAAAGTGAAGGCTATACCAATGCCACGCGCCCCATCTGGACACCGCCAGCCAGCACGGCGACTAACTCCATCGACAACATGAGTGCCGTTGCTTCGCTGACTATTGCTACCGCTACATCGTTAAATGTTACCGGCGCTGCCTTGCTGACCAATAGTACGCGCGGCGGTACAACTGGCGTGTTGGTATCGGCCACCAAATACAGTGCTACGCGCGTGTTCCAAAATGGCGATGTGTTTGAAGTGGGCTATCGCGTTAGCTTGACGGTGTAATTTATGCACCAGCCACTACCTCACGGCCGTTTGGCCGTGGGTGGTGCGCCAACAGAGCAGGACAACGCAGCAATAGAGCTACTGGCGCGCCGATTAACAAATCTACGGCAGCTTTCTGGCGTGCCGAGCTTGCGCATGCTGAGAACATTGCCAGATGGCGGCTATGTGATAGCGCAAAACATGGGCGGGACATTTCGAGTTATTACCCATAAGCCGCTTGCCGACCAACCGCAAGAATCAGATGGTCTGGCCGGTGTCTATATCCCAATGTTGTTTTCAGGGGTGGTGACAAAGCCGGTTGTTGGGGGTGACGAAGGAGTGCAATTGCACTTGACTGAAGGCGCTCGCCGCCGTATTGCCAACTACAGCGGAGAAATATCGGTTGACAAAAAAGTTAGCCTGCATCGCTTTCGGGTTGAATACAACCCGATGGTGAAGGAGCTTGCGCAAAGATTTGAATCGCCCATGTTCTTTTCCCAGTACGCCACACAGCGCCCTACATGGTATTCCGGCGCAATGGCCGAAGTGATGCAGATTGTAGGGGGTTATGGCCGCCAAGATTTGATGGCGCTACCCAACAACCCTGTTGAGCGCGCAGAAATGATTCTGCCAAAAGATGTAGCCAAAAAGATATACAAAGAAATAAACGATCTTCGGCTACCGGGATACACAGGACTGCCGCCTACAAGCGGGCAGTTTCAGTACGACTACAAGTTCAACAATACGCATGGCGTGAGTTTTGGTTCTGATGGGAAGCCGTGGCTGGTCCGCGTCAACAAGTCTGGCGTTTGGGTGATGCCATTGCCGCTAATACCCGCTACCACCACCGAGGCATTTAGGGAATATGTTGAAGAAAAAGGCGATGATGAAATTATTTCTATTTTGGATCGGTTTGGCGGGATGCCATCGGGCGAGCGGTTCCCTGTTGGTGAAAGTGATATTTATGCGTGGAAGCGTGCTGGCGTAATAATCAAGATTTGCGAAATAAAAGATTTTTACGAGCATGTTTTCTACTCGTCAGCCTGCGGATGGTCATTTAACTCTAAGGGGACGGAGGGTTTTAATACTTGCTACGACTATGAGCCTGGAAGCGGATTGGGTTACGGGCTGGCCTTCAAAATGAAGCTGTCTATTGGGAGCAGGCAATACGATATGCTGCCCAAGAGTGATTTTTCTGGAAGCGATAGCGACATGAAGAGCGTTGCTGAGTATCTGGCTAAACTGGATAATTTGTTGCGCGGCAATTCTGCAAAAAATCTGGCGATAAAGTACAAGCTGCGGCGCGTTAGCGCCAATGAATTGTTGTCGCGCGCCCGCTCTAATAGTGTTGTAACGAATGAAGATGTTGATTATTGGGATAATTTGGAATTGAGTGAGATTGCCAGTTGCTCAGGTAGTGTCGGCGCTGTGTCGAGAGGGTGGTTGTTTGATCGTTGGCAGCCTGAAATAAAATTTCCAGAGCCGCTTTTGCAGGGGTGCATCTCGCATATATTTCTTCCAATCCTTCCAACATCAGGGCCGTCTGCATACTCAATAAATCCGCCATGCGACACAATCATGTTTGGATATTATGTTGGCGACACTTTGAAGGTGGTTAAGTATTTTCGTGAAATCCGAGAAATAAAGCCTGGCACGGAGGATGGGTTTGAAGAGTGCATGCTGACTGGATCATGGACTAGAAAAAGCACGGGTTTTGGGTGGATTGCTGGCAGGTTTTACACAACAGATTTTGATGATCGTAAAGATTTGTACTCGGTTGTAACGACTCACAAAATAACGAGTGAGCCTGCTGGGGTTGATTACCCGCCACGGTTTTCATTTGATGAGCTTTTTAGCCGGACAGGGACTATTTGGCGCAATCATTATTTTTTGCGCACGAATGAGACGGCAATGACAGAAGGCCATTCAATGGATGTGGCGATTTGTATACCGTATCTTTGCCGTAATGCTGTTTTGCATGTTAAACGCTCCAGTGTTGGCGGTAGTTCGGAATCGTCGGGCGGCGGCGTTTTTTCTGTTAGGGACCCAGTAAGTTATAGATATTGGACGAATGACCATCTTTTCGCCTGGTGGGGTGGCTTGGAAGATATGAGTCAAAAGCCGTACCCTAAAAATGGAAATCCTGTTTGGGTTACGGTAGAGGAAAACGCATCAGGCGGTTGTGGTAGTGATGTTGGCTCTGGATCGTGGATAAAAACCCCGGCTGATTACACTTGGCTGGTGCGCCCTAAAACGGAAGAGTATTTGTTCGATGGCGGCGGAAGCCCTGCAAAAGTTGACTCTACTAGCTCGCATAGCTCAAGCGGCATGGAAGAGGATGGCGACATTAAAACCGACATTCCAGGCGAGCCTGGATTCATCTCTAAAGGCTATCCGCCATCACCTATGTTTTTCTTGCCGTCACCGCATGATGCTCTAGGTGTTTTTTATAGTGATGCCTGTAGGGTTGTATTCGGCGACACGATTTATGCAAGCTCGACTGAGCCACCTGGGTACGGAGTAGAGGAAAGAAAGCGTTGGGGCGATTGTAATTTGGTCGATAACAAAACGGCACATCACTTTATAGGCGTAATACATGAGTAGTTACAGAGAAGACACACAAGAAACCGCTATCGCGTCCAATACAACATGGGGCGGCTTAACTGTTTTGGCTACAGAGATGGTCCATGCTGTCAGCGTTTTGAGTTTTGGCGTGCTGGTGCTGCTGAATAGCGCGGCCATTGCGTCAGACGAAATACCTGCCGCCAGCCAGACATGGACATCTGATAGCGCGCTAGTGACGGACGCGGTGTTTGGCACAAAATATGCTGCCGCATTGACGCAAAACTCAGCTATTGCTCGTGATGCGTTTATCAATCGGCTGTTTGT
>JACCDG010670985.1_pt1 | contig 31181 bp, 30 predicted proteins | sample 7442471 | NCBI WGS metagenome assembly JACCDG01 (sample SAMN15323444, study PRJNA562643) | freshwater metagenome | isolation source: river surface water | place: USA:Blue River Watershed | collected 2017-08-17 | reverse complement strand
CTTGGCCACGCCAAAGGATAAGGCGGCGCGCTGCTGGACAAGGCGTCTTTCTTTGTTTTCTTATCCATGGATAATGTAATTTATGTGCCTTTTGGAACCCACAAACCATTTAGCCATAAAATGATAAATAATTGATAAAATTGAAAGGAATTAGCCGCCTTCGGCAGAGCCGATAATGCGCCAAATATTCTTTATTTCAGAACGCTTTAGGACGATATCTATATCGGGATTAAATTGATGCAAAACAATAGTTTGATCGTTGCTTTTTATATATTGCTTTACCAGCCCTTGCCCGTCCAGCAGTTCGACGGCGACAAAGCAGCCTTTGGACAGGGGGCGATTGGGATTGATATAGAGCAATTCGCCAGCGAAAAACCTTGGCTCCATGCTGTCGCCTGCGGTGTAAAGCGCAAAGGCATTTTGTACGCCTAAAAGATTGACCGGCCTTCCCGTCATTTCGTTGACTTTGCCGTTGTCGAAAAAAAAGCCGTCGGCTCCGCCTTTTGCTGCGCCAAGCACGGGAAGATCACGGGGCATGGGGGCTATGTAGGATGCAGGAATACTTAAGGACATCGCCCCTTTGCCCGATTCCGCTTGGCTTGGTTCTTCGTTCAAAATATCCCGCAAATCACAATCCAGCCCGCCCGCCAGGCGGCGCATCCAATCGATCGTGAGTCGCCGCTGTCCCTTTTCCAGCTTGTCAATTTGCGCCTTGCTCGTACCGATACGTTCGGCAAGGTTTTGCATGGAATAGCCTTTGGAAAGGCGCAAGGAACGGAGCTTGGTTTGCATGGAAACCTTGGAAAATGAATTCTACGAAATGAGCATACATACAAAATGGTTACTTATCAACAGAAAAATCACATTTTGTATACTTTTCAAGAAAAAATGCTTGATAAAAGTAACCAAAATGGTTACTTCGGGGTATGACCCTAAAAGACTTTATGAAGCAGCATAATTTTACGGTGTCTTCCTTCGCCCAAAGACTGGGCGTTCCACGTACGACCGTTTACCGATATCTCACAGGCATAAGAAGGCCCACCAGAGAAATATTGGAGCGTATCCAATTCATAACAAGAGGTGAAGTCAAGGTAGGGGATTTTTATACAGACGGCATAGTGCCGCTCAACAGGCCTTCGGACAAGAAGCTGGCGGCGCAAAGAATAGCCAGAATCCGAAGCGATGCGGAATCCGATATCAAAGAGAATAAAGGGAAGGCCGTAAAAATTGCCGAAGATAAAAAGTTTACCGCCGCTGTCAAAAAATACATGATGGATACGATAGACTCGGAATGGATCAGCTTTCCCGTTTGGCAAGCCTGCGCCGCGATGGGCGGCAAAATTGAAATCGACAGAAAAAACAAGCGTTTGTTGCTTAACGACCAAATCATAGACCCAAAACAGGCTGTCAAGGCGGCGAATGAAATATTGCGGCGGCAAAGCGAATCCTTGATTCATTATCCCGGACTTAACGCGATGCATCCCGGAGAAACGCCAAAGCTGCAGGATTGGACGCCGTTGTAATCCGTCAAGGAGATGCTTAAAAAATTGATCTTGCTGATTATTTTCAAAGTATATTTTGGCTTTTTGCTATATGATTGAGCTATGCGCCGAAAATACATTTCGAGTGATAGCAGTGGCTTTGCCTTGGGAATGATCCTTTTATTCATTGGGATTATTGCCGCGCTCAGCGTTATGGCAACGCTCAGCAGCACCAGCAATGATTATTCGCGCGGATTAACCTTGTCGCAGATCACATCTTTTCGAAGCCATACAAGTTCTTTGGTTAGGGCGATACAGCGCATCGCGCAATCTTGCCCGCGCAACGAATTGGATGATTGCATCCGCGAAATCCGCGCGGCGTTGACATTAGAAAACCCCGGCTGCGAGCATGATCCGGCTTTAAAAAAATATTGTCCCTTTGACAGCCTTTATGGCGGCGCTAGCAGAATCACGCTGCCTCCTGCCATGCGGGACGAGGGGGCCGATTCCAGCTTTGACATAGCCTATGACGTTATCGTCAACGAAGACGATGATGAAACCAAGATGGTTCTATTTATCAATCAACTTACCTTGCCTGCTTGCCAAATGATTGAGGCGCAAGTAATCCATCAAACCAACCCGCCTTTAATAAATGGGCAACGTTTGCGCCACACCGGGCCAGGTGGCGCTGCGCAAAGGCTTGCGGTGTACCGCCAAGAAGGCTGCATCAGTTATAGCAATATACAACTCGGCTCGCTTCGCTTGCCGCCCGGCGTGGTGCTGGCCTCTTTTGGCGCGCCTGTGCAGAGCAATCAGGTACAAAGCTCTACAGCCAATTCTATTCGCAGTGGCCAATATTTTATCGTCGTACCCGTGGCTTGGGATTGATCCATGAATTATTGCAGGTTTTCCAATAATAGCGGCTTTGCCTTGGGAATGATTCTGCTAGTCATCGCCTTGATCGCTGCGATCAGCACTTCGATCAGCTTAAGCGGCAATACGTCTTTTGCCAGGGTCAATCAAGTTGAAAAATCGAAATCCTATGGCGGCGTCGTAAAAAGCTATGGCGAACTTTTGCGCCAGTCTTATCGGCAAATGCTGCGCAACGGATTTACGGCAAGCGGAATTGACTATGCGGCCGCATGCACCGGATCGTCCGATTGCCTTGCACCCAACGTAAAATACAGCCGTTTTGAAAGGGAAATTTTCGACGGCACGCCCGCCATAATGGAGCCTTATGCCTATTGGGCGTTTCATAACGCCGCTACATTTCCAAATTCACCGGAAAATGTGGAAACGTTAGTCGCCCTATTAAACCACCCCATCAAGACGGAATATTGCCTTTCGCTGATGAGCAATGCGGCAGGAAGAAAGCTAGAAGCCGTCGATATTCCTTTTGCGTCCAACTTCGTACTGAACGCCGCCCAAGGCACTTTTACAGCCACTTTTGCTTTTCAGCCGCCTGCGGTGGATGGATGCTTTGGCGTTTCTGGCGGCGGCTCCGATGTCTATTATTATTACTATATAATCCTGGGTGAATATGAATAAATATTTTCCTGGATTCGTGGTATTGCTCGCCCTTACACTTGCGGCATGTGGCGGATCGGAATCTTCTGCGGAGATCAAATTATGCCGCGCCGTGATCGAAGATATTTTTCTACCGCAACATAATTTGATCGTTCATGAAGCGGCACAAAGCACCGAAGGGGACAAGCTCAAAGTTGTCGTCCGTTATGAAATAACCGGCGCGGACGGCAAGCAAGCCCAAGATAGCGCCGTCTGTTACTACGATTCTGCCGCAGGCGCGAACGCGGGAATAGAATCCATCATTCAGTTCGGCGCGCCTATGCCAGCGCAACATGTGCAATTCTTGAACAAAAGATTGATGAGCAAGCTGGGCATCGCGTTACCCGTCGAGATGCCAGCCCAGCCAGCGCCTTAATGCGCGGCTTTCTTAAGGGTAGGAAAAAGCTCTTTGTTTTTATGAATCAAACGTTCGCTTGGGAAAACGGCAGTGATTACCGTGCCTTGGCCTTGCTGGCTTTCCAATAGCAATTCGCCCTGATGCAATTCCACCAAGGATTTGGTGACGGGAATTCCAAGGCCGGTGCCTTGGGTGTGCTTGTTCTGCTCTGACGCGGCCTGGACGTATTTTTCCATGACTTTTGGGATATCGTCCTGCGCGATTCCCACCCCGTTATCTTCTACTTGCAAGGCAAGTCCGCCAGAATGCATCATGCCGCGTACGACGATTTTGCCTCCGGGCAAGGTGTATTTTATCGCGTTGGACAGCATGTTCAGCAATATCTGCTTGACCTTGGTTTCGTCGCCGCGCAGCAGCGGCAAATTTTCCTCGATTTTGGTTTCAAGTGTGATCTGGCCTTTTTGCGCGTTGTCTCGAAGCAAGGCAACCGACGAGCGGATTACCGCATCGATCGGGATATCTGATTCATGCAGGTCTAAAACCCCGGCTTCGATCTTGGACAAATCCAAAGTGTTATTAATAAGTTGCAGCATGTGCCTGCCGCTATCATGGATGTCCTGCGCATAAGTCATATAGCGTTCATGGCCGAGCGGTCCAAACAGCTCGCGCCGGATAACATCGGCGAATCCGATGATCGCGTTCAATGGCGTTCTGATTTCGTGGCTTACGCCAGCAAGAAAGTCCGATTTCGCGCGGCTCGCGACGTCGGCTTGTTCCTTGGCTTGGTGGAGACCGGCTTCGTGTTGTTTGCGGTCGCTGATGTCGCGCAAAGTCAGAAGCCAGCTGGTGCGGCTACCATCGGTATCTTGTACCGGAACGACGCCCATTTGCGCCCAAAAAGTGCTGCCGTCTTTACGATGCAGCATGGTTTCAAGATCGGCATTGCGGTTTTCCAAAAGAATAGCTTGGATCTGCTGCAGGTCTTTTTGCGGAGTCTGATTGCCGAACAAAATCGAAGCCGGGCGGCCAAGCAATTCCTGAACCGAATATCCCGTTATTTTTTGCGCGGCGGCGTTGCCGAAGATGATCTTGGGCATTGCGCCGGCTTCCTCGCCAAAAGGCTGAACGATCATCAAGGCGTCATGCGAGCTAAGCGCTGCCAATTGGAATTGGCGCAAGCTGGATTCGATTTCCTTGCGCTTTGATATATCCTCGACCGTGGTGACGCGCAGCATGCTGCCGTCCGCCCTGCGGACGCGCCCTGCCGTGATTTGCACCGCGACGCCGGTTCCGTCTTTGCGTAGGCAGACGCCTTCGCCGGGCTGCTCGATTCCAGTTTTCATGAATTCGGCATAGACCTTTTTCGCTTCTTCGGCGTCCTCGGAGGGCAGAAGCAAAGTAAACTCCCGGCCCAAAAGTTCTTTTGCGGCATAGCCGAAAATATTCGCAAAAGCCTGGTTTACACGGACAAAGCGCCCGTCTTCGCCGCTGACGCCGATGCCGATTTGCGCGGCGTCCAAGATAGAGGACACAAGCCTTTCGCTTTCGCGCAAGGCTTGTTCGGACAAATTATTCTTGATTGCGCTTGCGATGGTGTCGGCCGCGGCTTGCAGGAAATAAATCTGGTCTTCGTCATAGTTGCGCGCAGTGGTTTCATGCGCGCTGAGTATGCCGAATGGGCCGCTTAGGCCGGAAATGACGGCGAACAAGCCGGATTTTACGCCCTGTTCCCGCAAATCCACCGAGAGGCTATAGCCTGAATCCTTGTTGAAATCCTCGACAGCGACAGGGGAAAGCGTCTTTAAAGCCGCTGCGGCGGGGGTGTTGTCCCAAATCGACGATTCTTGCTGCGGCGTATCTTGCGGCCAGCCATATTGCGCACGCGGCAAAAGAGCTTGTTTTTCGCTGGAGTATTCCTCGATCCTGACCAAAGGCGCGTTCAACGCCTGGCCAACGATTTCAACGGCTTTGCTAAGCAGCAAGTTGCGGTCCATTTGGGTCAGGGCTAATTGCCCCAATTCGGCGATCGCTGCCTGCTGGTCAATTTTAGTGGCAAGCTCTACGGCGGCATTTTTGCGGTCGGTGATGTCATGAGAGACGCCCGCAATCTCGACGATGGCGCCAGTCTCGTCGGCGATGGGGACCAGCATGGTCTGCCACCAGCGCTGGCCGATCGGTAGGGACAAGTATTCTTCAAAAACCACGCTTTTGCGGGATTGCACGCATTGTGCGTAACGGTCTGTCATAGCTTGCGCCTGCGATTCCGGCAATATGTCCTGCGGCGTTTTGCCCGCCATATTTTCCGTTTTTTGCCCGGACATCTCTTCGTATTTCAAATTGACCGACAGGTATTGAAAGCCACCATCCGGCTTTACTTCTATACGGAAAATCGCGGCGGGGATGAAACGAAGCACGGCTTCGAGTTTGGCGGACTCTGTTTGTAGTTCTTCCACGATTTGCTTTTCCAAGGCCGGTTGCGATTTAAGCAGTTGCGCGTGCGGAGCAAAGCGCAGCGCAAAGAAATTTTCGCTGCCGTTAAATGCGATATGGGTGGAAAATGCATTTAGCGTCAAAACTCTATTGTCCTTGGTGCGCAAATGCATCTTGCCGTTCCAAGGTTCCGGCAAATCGAAATTGTAATTTTGCCAGGCCGTATTAAGAATATCTTCGGAATCGGCGATCAACTGGTGAAAAGACTGGTTGTACAGCCGGGACGCCGTGAATTGCAGCATTTCTTCGCCCGCCGCGTTCACCGACAATATCCGGGCGCGTGTGTTCGGGGCACGCGTTTCAACTGCAAGCAGCAGCATGGGCTCGCTTGCGATTGCGGATATCGCCTCGAAAACTTTGAGCGGCTCCGTGCCCTGCACAGCAAGCTCCTGATTTTTATTCTTGCCCCAAATATCCAACATGTAATGGCCCGCCAGTATTTTCCTTTTCTATTTTTTTACTTTGGCCCAAAGCCATTACCCAAACAAAAGCAATGTATTCTAAATGGATATACATTGTCGGTCAATAGCGTAAAGTAGCCAACCAGGTCTTTTAAGACAACAAAAAATTATGAAGATGTTGATAGGTTTCTTCGGGAGCCTCTAAAGGCGTTAAATGACCGGAGTTTTCTATAAGTTCCAGATGAGAATTGCCAATTAAATTACTGATTTCTATTAATAATTCTTTTGGCGTTATGGCATCTTGTTCGCTTGCGACGATTAATGTTCTGGCTTTTATTTGGCTAAGGCTCTCCCGGCTGTCCACACGGTTCATAATCGCGGTTTGCTGCTTTATGAAAGCTTCCTTGCCAATGCTTTCCGCCATGGCGGTGATAACGCCGGTAATTTCGCTGTTTTCAAGATTCTTGGGGTGAAGCAGCCGGGGCATCAATCTTGGCGCAACGCCAAGGAAACGGCCCTGATCGGCCAAGGCGATCAGGCCGCGCCTTGTGGCTTTTTGTTCGTCCGTGTCGGCGCGGGCAGAGCTGTTCATCAGCACCAACCGGGCTATTCTTTCGGGAAAACGGCGCATCAGCTCCATCGCGACATAACCACCCATGGATAATGCAACAACAGACCATTTTGGATTTTGCGATAATACTTGTTGCATCGTGGCTTCCGCTAGTTTAGGAATGGAGTCGCAGATAGTTAAGTCTGCGACAAAGCAAGGCGTTGCCGCTTGCAGAAGCTTGATTTGCGCCTCGAACAACCGATAGTCACACAGCAATCCAGGCAGAAACAGAATAGGCGCGGTCATCGTTGGAATTTCTTGTGCAGCGGGTGGGTTTGAAGGCGTCATTTAGGGTAATACGGAATCAATAGTAAAGATTAAAATATGAGTTTTGATAATTTTGGTTTGAGCGAAGGCGTCCTGCGCGCCATTACCGAAGAGGGTTACGCAACGCCCACCGCCGTTCAGGCACAATCCATACCGATTATTCTTATGGGGCGTGACCTGCTTGGCTTCGCGCCGACGGGCACGGGCAAAACCGCAAGTTTTATCCTGCCCATGATCGACATACTGGATGGCGGACGCTTGCGCTCGCGCATGCCGCGTTCCTTGATTCTTTCGCCGACACGCGAATTGGCGACGCAGATCGCGGCCAACTTCGACACCTATGGCAAGTACAGCAATTTGACCAAGGCTTTGCTTATCGGCGGCGTCGGCTTTGAAGAGCAAGAACGCCTTTTGGATCGCGGCGTCGATGTTTTGATCGCGACCCCAGGAAGGCTTTTGGACCATTTCGGCAATGGCCGGATTATGCTGAACGACGTAAAAATCCTGGTCATCGACGAAGCCGACCGGATGATGGATATGGGCTTTATCCCGGATATCGAAAAGATCGTCGGGCTTTTGCCGGTCATGCGCCAGACTTTGATGTTCTCGGCGACTATGCCGAAAGAAATTTTACAGCTTGCAAAAAAATTCTTAATGAACCCCAAAGAGGTCAAGGTAGAGCGCCCCGTCGACGCCGAAGCAAAGATCGACCAGCGCTATATCAAAGTGCCCAGCGACTTTAAGGCCAAGCGGGCCATTTTGCGCGAAGTTCTGCGCGAAATCGAAATCAAAAACGCCTATGTTTTCTGTAACCGCAAAAAAGACGTCGACGTTCTGGCAAAATCGCTTACCAGCCATGGATTTTCCGCGGCAGGCATGCATGGCGACATGGATCAGCATGAGCGCAACAAGACGTTCGAGGCTTTCAAAGCCGGAACTATATCTTTTTTAATTTGCAGCGACGTCGCGGCGCGCGGGCTTGATGTCACCGATGTCAGCCATGTGATCAATTTCGACGTGCCGATGAGCCCGGAAGACTATATTCACCGCATCGGCAGAACCGGACGCGCCGGAAAAACAGGAATGTCGATCACCCTGGTCAGCGGCTATGACGAAAAATTCTTCGAGCCGATCAAAAAACAGGCGAACACGCCGATAGAATTGCTGCCGCTAAAGGAACAGCCCCTGGTCGAAGGCGACGAGGGATATAATCCCGTCGAATTCAATCCGCGCGAGCGGCATCATAAATTCCCGCGCAACCGTGGCGGAAAGCGCCGGGGCGGCAGGGACGGAAACAGGCATGGCCAGAGTCAAGGCCGGCCCGTCCAAGATAAAAAAGAACAAAACGGGCAGCGTCAGCATGCCCCAAGGCAGCAAATGCAACCGGTACGTCAACATGACGACGCGCCTAGGCCGCCGCAGCCGCCTAAACCCGAACGGACGCCGGAAAGGGGTAGGGGCGGGGAGCCTGTGCGCCACGATCCGCAGCGCGATCAAAGCCGCTCGGAAAAAACCCCGCCGGGATTGGGCGGGCATGTGCCTGCGTTTTTATTGAAGAAGTAATCGCGCATTTCGCGCAAATCATTCTGACCGAAATAAAATTTATAATTTTTTGTTTTTCTGCATTCGTCATTCCGGGCTTGATACGGAATCCATAGGCTGCTTCTGTTTGCAAATGCCAGGGTTATGGATCCCGGATCGCGGCGGCAAGGCCGCCTTGTCCGGGATGACACAAATGCTAACAGTGAACTGTCAACCGCTATCCCGCTTGCCGCGCAGGAAAAATTTCTTTTGCAAATTCAGCTTGAATATTTCCTATAACCGCCTCAAACATTTCCGTGGTCAGCCGCTTGGTCTGGGTATTATAGCGCGAGCAGTGATAAGAATTAAAAAGCCTTGTCCCGCCTGGTAACTCATGCACCGCGCCATGGCCGAATTTATATTGCGATTTTTTGGCCCTAAAAGCCGTTAGCGCGGCGTTGTGCGCGATTAGTCCCAGCGTTAAGACTCCGCGTAGATTCGGCATCGCCGTGATCTCGTCTTGCAAAAAGGGAAGGCAGTTTTTCTGTTCAATCGGCAAAGGCTTGTTTTCCTGCGGCACGCAGCGCACCGCGTTGGTGATTCTGCAATCCAGCAATTGCATGCCGTCTTTTGCGTGTTTTTTATATTCCCCGCGCGCAAAGCCGAATTTCAGCAAGCTTGTATACAGCAAATCGCCCGCGTAATCGTTGGTGAACGGCCTGCCCGTGGCGTTGGCGCCGCGCAATCCGGGGGCAAGGCCGATAATCAAAAGCCTTGCGTTCAAATCGCCGAAAGACGGCACGGGGGCGTTATGCCAGTCCGGAAATTTTTCGCGGTTTTGGCAGCGGAATTCGACAAGGCGGGGACAGCGCGAGCAATCTTTTGGCGGGGGCGTGAACATGACAAATATTTCCTACACTAGCTGGACACTAAACACTATACCCTATACACTAATTTTTATGATACTTATCGCGCTTGGATCGAACCTTCCGACAAAAGAACATGGCGGGCCGCCGCATAATCTAGAGGCGGCTTTGTGCATGATGCCCGCGCGCGGCATAAACCCCAAACGCGTGTCCTGCTGGTATAAAACCGACCCCGTGCCGATATCCGATCAGCCGCAATTCGCCAATGGCGTGGCCCAGATCGAAACCAAGCACAACCCGCACGCGTTATTGCTGGAATTGCAGGCTATCGAGGCCGCCTTTGGCCGCGCCCGGCACGAACGTAACGAGGCGCGCGCGCTGGATTTGGATCTAATCGCCTATAACGATCTTGTTTTAAGCGAAAACGGGCTGGAATTGCCGCATCCGCGTATGAATGATCGCGGTTTTGTGCTAGTTCCGCTGGCGGAAATAGCCCCGAACTGGAAGCATCCTGTAACCGGGCTTTCGGCGCAAAAAATGCTGGAATCCATGCGCGGCTTGGCAGGCATAGAGCTGTGGGATTGATTTGAAAAAAGAATAATACGGCAGATAAGCGGACTACAAAGCTATATAATTTAAAGAATATTTTATAATATTTAGCTTCTAGAAATAAAGAAGTTGCATTTTAATAATAGAATTGATTTACTTCTGGTAATTGTTTATTATTTATGGATCCTTAAACACTTTTTAAAAGGAGTTCACGCATGACATTCTCTATGATTGCTCGGCCTATGTTAGAAGCACAGGAAAAAGCACGTGCAGAAGGCGGGGCTGAGGCAGAAAAAGAGTGTATTAATTCCCAAGTAGGCGCTCTTATAGGCGCAGGAGGCGGTATGGCCACCGGTGCAGCGATAGGTTCGCTTATCCTACCGGGAGTTGGAACTATTGCTGGAGGTTTTATTGGGGGCCTTATCGGCAGCATTAGAGGGGGTCGAAATAAGACTGTATCTGATAATGTGGCGTCTGCCGCAGGTTTAGCAGCAAGCCAGATAGCTCGTGGTGGAAGGTAACACACATAAAATTATGGGACTAATCTTGCAGAATTTTATTTTGTTCGCTTATCCCGATTTCAGATAATTGACGGCAGCGTCTTTGCCGAACAGATAAAGCAGCTTTTGCAGATTTTTGCCGCGCGGCCCTGTCAAATAAGGGGCTTGTTCCAAAATAATTTTTACGTCTTTTTGTGCGATCGGCCATAAATCGCGGTGCGCCCAAAAATCGGCGATTTTCAAATCCGGCAGGCCGCTTTGGCGGATGCCCAGCACCTCGCCCGCGCCGCGTAAGGTCAAATCTTCTTCGGCGATGCGGAATCCGTCTTCGGTTTCTCGCATGATCCTAAGCCGCTTTTGCGCGGTTTCCGACAGATCGGGCTTGTACAGCAAAAGGCAGGTCGACGCCCTATCGCCGCGCCCGATCCGCCCGCGCAATTGATGGAGCTGCGCAAGCCCGAAACGCTGGGCGTTGTCGATCACCATAATGGTGGCGTCGACCACATTGACCCCAACCTCGATTACCGTGGTCGCAACCAAAATCTTTGTTTTCCCCGCAATAAAATCCTGCATCGCCGCGTCTTTGTCCTTGGCCTTCATCCGGCCATGCACCAGGCCGACTTGGCCTTTGAATTTCAGCTTTAAATGCTGGAATCTATCTTCGGCGGCGGCGAGGTCCAAAATTTGCGATTCCTCGACCAAAGGACAAACCCAGTAAATCTTTTGGCCCGCCGCGAGCGCGCGGGCTAGGGCGCTTTCCACCTCGTCGAAACGATCGAGCGAAATCAATCTTGTGTCGATCGGCTTGCGTCCGGGCGGTTTTTCGGTAAGGCGCGAGCAGTCCAAATCGCCGAAAATCGCAAGAAACAGCGAACGCGGAATCGGCGTCGCCGACATGACAAGCGTGTCTGTCATAGCGCCTTTTTGCATAAAGCCCAGGCGCTGCTCCACGCCGAAACGGTGCTGTTCGTCGATGACGACAAGGCCAAGATTCTTGAACTGCACCGGGTTTTCCAAAAGCGCATGCGTGCCGATCACGATATCGGCCTCTCCCTTGGCGATTTTTTCTTGTGTCGTCGCCTTACCCTTGCCTTTGTCGCGGCCGGTCATAATGGCAATATTCAATCCTAATTTTTCAGCCAAAGGCGATAAGGTTTCCAAATGCTGCCTTGCCAGAATTTCCGTCGGCGCCATCAACGCCGCCTGCTGGCCGCATTCAATCGCGTTCAGCATCGTCAACATGGCGACGATGGTCTTGCCGCTGCCGACATCGCCTTGCAGCAGCCGCAGCATGGGTTTGTCGGATCGCATGTCTTGGTCGATATCGGATACCGCGTCCAGCTGGGCCTTGGTCAATTGATAGGGCAGTAAGTCCAAAAGCGCTTTGCGCAAGGAAAAATTCGGCAAGCGCGCGCGATTTTTGACGCGCTTTTTATGGCGCATGCGGATCAAATGCAACGCTAGCTGGTTCGCAAGAATCTCGTCATAGGCCAGCCTTTGCCTGGCCATTGTGCTAGGGTCTAAATCTTTTTCCGATTGCGGGTGGTGCGCGGCTTCTAACGCTGTTTTAAAGCTATCCCATCCGCGTGACTTAACCAGTGCAGAATCCAGCCATTCATCGAAATCGGGCAGGCGTTTAAACGCCTCGGCCAGCGCTTTGCGCAGGATTTTATTGCTGACGCTTTCGGTTAAGGGATAAACCGGCTCTATCGTTTTGATGAATTCCAGCTGTTCCGGCTTGCCGATATAATCCGGATGCGCCATTTGTGGCGTGCGTCCGAAAAATTCGATTTTGCCGCTGATAATTCGTACGCTGTCCTGGGGCAGGGATTTTTTCCAAAATTCGGGGCGCCCATGAAAAAATACGATTTCCATGCTGCCGCTGTCGTCATGGGCCAAGACCTTGTAGGGTTGGCCGCGTTTTTGCGGCGGCGCATGGCTGGATATAGCAACCGACAAGGTCGCGGTTTTGCCGGAAAATGGCCGCAATTCCGCGACTTTCGGCTGCAGGCTGCGGTCGATCAGCCCGCCGGGCAAATGGAATAGCAGATCGGCAATGCGCGGCCCGGAAAGCGCGCCTATTTTTTTGGCCAGGGCAGGGCCGATACCGGGCAAATCGGAAAGCCCGGACAATACGCTGCTGCCGGGCTTAACGGGCGTCACATTGGGTTTTACAATCGCCATGAAACTTGGTAACAATGCGCTGTTGAATAAGGCTACTATGGCAGAGTTCGCGCATTTGCGCAAAAAGTTATATTTCCAAAGCGCGCATCGCGGAACCAAGGAGAACGACCTTCTTTTGACCCGCTTCGCCGCCGACAATCTGCCCCTGATGACGGGCGCGGAGCTGGAAGTGTTTGGCCTGTTTCTACAAGAGCCGGATCAGTACATCTATTCCTGGATCGTCACGAACGAAAACGTGCCAGAAAAATACCGGGATTTTATCGATAAAATCAGAAAAGACAGGGCATGAAAAACTTTGCGTTTGCGCCCATGCCCGTGTCTGCTTCGGCCTATGCGGCCGGGCGCATCGCCGCGCGGGAAAAAAAACCCTGTATTCTTGTTCTGGCCGACGAATTTCAATTGCAGCAAGCCTGGGCGAGCTTAAAATTCTTTTATCCCGGCCTTAACCCAGTGATTCTGCCGCCTTGGGATTGCTTGCCTTATGACCGGGCCTCGCCGTCCAAAGACGTTCAGGCAAAAAGGCTTTTGGCGTTGCAGGCGATGGCGGGGCGAACTGCCCCATTGGTGCTGACCACGGCGGCGGCGGTTTTATCGCGTCTGCCGCCTAAAAGCGTATTGCGGCAAGGCATTAAAACCATCCAATCCGGGCAAAGCGAAAACTTCGACGCGTTGCAGGCGTTTTTGGAATCCGACGGCTATATGCGCACCGGAACGGTACGCGAAGTCGGCGAATATGCCAGCCGGGGCGGGATATTCGATATATTCCCGCCCAACGCCGAAAGGCCCGTGCGGATAGATTTTTTCGGCGGCGTGGTGGAGCGCATGCATTATTTCGATCCGATTCAGCAAACGCGGCTTGAAGAAGTGAATCAAATCACCTTGGGCTTGTCTCAAGAAGTCATGCTGAACGAAGAAAGCATCCAAAGGTTCCGCGGCAATTACCGTGAATTATTCGGCGCGGAATCGATGAACGATCCGATCTATGAGGCGATTAGCGCAGGGCACCGTTTTGCGGGAATAGAACATTTCCTGCCGCTATTTTACGAAAAATCCGAAGATATTTTTTCCTATGCCGCAGGCCATGGCTGGATTCTGGCGGATGGGGTCGATACGGCGCAGCGGGAATTTACAAGCCAAGCCCAGGAATATTATGAAACAAGGCGCGAGCTTGGCGCGCATAAAAAGCTGAAAGACCAGGCGCCATACCGTCCTTTGCCATTCGCCGATATGTATATGACCCAAGAAATTTTCTGGGAAAAAATGGGTGGCGCGGAAGATTTGCCTGCGTTGGGAAAGCTGTCGCCCAAATTCGTCGAAGGGCGGGCATTCGCCAAAGCCGGCTTGACCGCCAAAGTATTCGAGCATTTCAAGGAATTCACGCAAAGCAGCGCAGAGCAAAATCAAAAAATCGTCGTAGCCTGCTATTCGCTGGGTTCCGCCGAACGCATCGAGAAAATTTTAGAGGAATACCATATAAGCGCAAAGCAAATCGATTCAGCGGATGATCTTGCCGCGTTGCCGCACAACAAGATCGCGCTTGCCATATTGCCGATAGAGCGCGGCTTTGTCGAAGGCGATCTTGCGGTCATATCGGAACAAGATTTGCTGGGCGACCGTTTGATGCGCAGCCAGCGCCGGACCAAATCGGCGGAAAACATCATTCAAGAAGCGTCGTCGCTGAACCAGGGCGATTTCGCGGTGCATGCGGATCATGGCGTCGGCAGATTCCTGCGCCTTGAAACCGTAACGGTACAAGGGGCGGCGCATGATTGCTTGTGCCTGGAATATGCGGGCGGGGATAAATTGTTCCTGCCGGTCGAAAATATCGAATTGCTGTCGCGTTATGGCGATCACGACGCGGCCGTTGTGTTGGACAAGCTTGGCGGCGCGGGATGGCAGTCGCGCAAAGCCAGGGTCAAAGAACGTTTGCGCGAAATCGCCGATCATTTGATGCGCATCGCCGCCGCCCGCCAAATAAAGCAAGGCGAAGTATTGAATGTCAATCCGGCCGATTACGAGCGTTTTTGCGCCAAATTCCCCTATGCCGAAACCGACGATCAACTTCGCGCCATCGATGATGTCAAGCGCGACCTGGCCAGCGGCAAGCCGATGGACCGCCTGGTTTGCGGCGATGTCGGATTCGGCAAAACCGAAGTGGCCTTGCGCGCCGCTTATATTGCGGCGTCAAACGGGGCGCAGGTCGCGGTGGTTGTTCCGACGACGCTTTTGGCGCGGCAGCATTTTCATAATTTTACCCGCAGATTCGATGGCTTTCCGATCCGCATCGCGCAGCTTTCGCGTCTTGTCGGCCATAAAGATTCCGAGCAAATCAAAGCGGACGTAAAAGACGGCAATGTCGATATCATTATCGGAACCCACGCGCTGCTGTCCAAGCAAATTAAATTCGCCAATTTGGGTTTGTTGATCGTGGACGAGGAGCAGCATTTCGGCGTGGCGCAGAAAGAGCGGTTAAAGGAACTGCAAGCCAATGTGCATATCTTGACCCTAACCGCGACGCCGATTCCGCGCACCTTGCAGATGGCGCTGACCGGCGTGCGCGACCTAAGCATTATTGCGACCGCCCCAATCGACCGCCACGCGGTGCAAACCCATGTCATGCCTTATGACCCGATGCTGGTGCGCGAGGCGATTTTGCGCGAACGCCACCGGGGCGGGCAGGCGTTTTACGTTTGCCCCAGGATCGAAGATTTAACGGATGTCGAAAAAAACGTGCGGCAATTGATCCCCGACATCCGCCTTGCCGTGGCGCATGGGCAAATGCCGTCCAGCGCGCTGGAAAATACCATCGGCGATTTTTTGGCGCAGAAATACGATTTGCTGCTTTCGACCAATATCATCGAATCCGGCCTTGATATTCCGGCCGCCAACACCATTATCCTGCACCGCGCCGACATGTTTGGTCTTGCCCAGCTGTATCAGCTGCGCGGGCGGGTGGGGCGCAGCAAAGTCAAGGCCTATGCCTATCTGACAGTGCCGGAACGACGTATCATTACCGAGAACGCGCAAAAGCGGCTTGAAGTGATGCAGACGCTGGATCATTTGGGCGCGGGATTCACTGTCGCCAGCCACGACATGGACATACGCGGTGCCGGAAATTTGCTGGGTGAGGAGCAATCCGGCCATGTGCGCGAAGTCGGGATCGAGCTGTATCAGCAAATGCTGCAAGAGGCGGTGGCGGCGGCCAAGGAAGGCGGCGCAGAGCAAATAGCAACGCAAGAATTCTCGCCGCAGATTAATTTGGGAATTCCGGTTTTGATCCCGGAAAAATATGTCGAGGATCTGCCGACGAGGCTAAGCCTATACCGCCGTGTCGGCAATCTGCGCGAGGCGCAGGAGATCGAACAATTCGCGGTCGAATTGACCGACCGTTTCGGCAAAATGCCGGTCGAGGTCGAAAATCTTTTGACCGTGATGCAGATCAAAAATCTTTGCCTGCAAGCGGGGATAGAAAAAATCGACGCCGGCCCCAAGGGCGCGGTATTGTCCTTTTATCAGAATAAATTCACAAAGCCCGAGGCCTTGATAAAATTCATTCAGGAACAACGCGGCAGTATCAAAATCCGCCCCGACCAGAAATTGGTTATCATGCGCAATTGGGTGGACGCAAGGGAGCGCACCAGCGGCGCCAAAAACCTGGCGCAGCAGATTGTGCAGATAGCGGCATAACTTCTTGGCATCATTCCGATTGAGGCGAGGAACATCAGATTATGGAATTTTCTGATTTTCTTTGAATAGTCCTTGATTCGTTCCCAGGGGATTGTTCTTTAGGGAGTTAAAGCTTTGGCTTTTGCTTTCCGTTAAAAGAATGATACTCAGCCGTCTGTTTTTGGCGTTCATCGGATCTTCGGGCAGGATATGTTCCCTGTCCGCCCGGCCAAGCACGCGCGCGATGCGCTGCTCCGGCATGCCGGTTCCTATGATCACGCGCCTTGCGGCGTTGGCGCGGTCGGCGGATAATTCCCAATTGGTATAAGTCGCGCCCGGCTGATATTGCCTGGAATCGGTGTGGCCGCTGATCGAAAGCTTGTTCGGCATCTGCGCTACGGCCGCTGCGACTTTTTCCAGCAATTTTTTGGTGTAATCGAACATTTGCGCGCTGCCGATGGCGAACATTTCAACTTGTTCTTGGTCGATAATTTGGATGCGTAAACCTTCAGCCGTGCGGTCGATCAATAAGCTGTCCTTTAACTGCGCCAATTCAGCCTCGGCTTCGATGGCTTCGCGCAGGCTTTGTTCGACTTGCTTGAATTGCTGTTCTTCGCGCTTGGCCACCAATTCGTCGAGCTTGGCTTCTTCGGTTGTGGTCGCCGAAGATGCAGGGAATTCCAAATCCTCGCCTTCGTCAGATTCACGCGGCGTCGTCATCGAAGGCGAAACCGAAGGCGCCATCGTATCCTGGGTCATAGCGCCTTCTGGACCCATGGCGGTTCCGCCCAGAACGCCACCGCTGCCGCTGATGCTGACTTTGGTAACGGTGACGGGGTTGAAATAGTTGGCAATGCCAAGCCGTTGCTCCTGCGTCGTCGCGTTCAAAAGCCACATCAAAAGAAAGAACGCCATCATCGCGGTGACGAAATCGGCATAGGCGACTTTCCACGCGCCGCCATGGTGGCCATGGCCATGGCCTTTTTTGATCTTTTTGATAATCGGCTGCTTGCCGTCTTCTTTTTTCTTATCCGCCATTGAAAACGCCTATGGGCTTAGATGGAAACTTTAGAGCAAGCTTCTTCCACTTCGTAAAAAGAAGGCCGCACGTTGGACGACAGCGCCTTACGCGCGAATTCAACCGAAACCGAAGGCGCATAGCCGCTCATATGCGCCAGCAAGGCCGCCTTGATGCATTGGTAATATTTGCCTTCGGCGGCGTAAACCGATTTTAAAATCGAAGCCAATGGCCCGACAAGGCCATAGGCCAAGAACACCCCAAGAAAAGTTCCAACCAGCGCCTTACCGATCATACCGCCCAGGACGGTTGGCGGCTGGTCGATCGCGCCCATGGTCTTGATAACGCCCAAAACGGCGGCGACGATGCCCAGCGCGGGCAATCCGTCGGCCATGCTTTGCAGCGCGCCGGCGACTTGCTCTGTTTCATGGTGGTGTGTTTCGATTTCCGCGTCGATCAGGCTTTCCATTTCATGCGGGTTGTCCGTTCCCAAAGTCCAAAGGCGCAGATAATCGCAAAGAAAAACCGACGCATGATGGTCTTCGATGAAATGCGGGAATTTCTTGAAAAGTTCGCTTTCTTCCGGCTTTTCGATATGCTGCTCGATCGCCAGAATGCCTTTGGTCTTGACCATCTTAAAAATGGTGTAAAGCAGCGATAAAAGTTCCAAATAGCTGTCTTTGTTGTGATGTTCGCCCTTCATGGCGACGCCGAAACACTTTACAACTTTTTTGATAACATGCAGCGGGGTTGCTATAATCATCGCGCCGATCGCCATGCCGCCGATGATGAACATTTCCCCCGGCAGTGCCGCTAAAATAACGCCGATATGGCCGCCCATGATCACATACCCCCCGAAGGAGCAGATCATAACGATGGCGATGCCGACTAATACAAACATAGAAAAATCCGTGATAAATTGGGCTGTCGGGATTTATGCGGAACTGGCGGTATGGAATACTTATTATTTGCCAAAAATGGTTAACAGATGGTGGATGCGCCCACATCGAATAACATAATTTGCTCCCCGGTGCGCGAATGTCACCATATCAAGCCGATTTGTGATATTTTGGCAGGTAATTTTACACAATATTAACCGTTGTACTGCTTCCTAAAATGCAACAAAAAACCTTTCAATTTCATACCGGCGAAGAAACGATCAGCTTGAATTATGCCGATTGGGGGGATTCACAGAATCCCAAAGTTTTGTTATGCGTTCACGGCCTGGTATTGGCGGGGCCAAGCTTCGATCGTTTTGCCAGGGAGCTTTCTACGGATTACAGGGTGATTTGCCCGGATATCGTTGGCCGCGGCCAAAGCGGCTGGCTTACCAACAAAATGAATTACCGCGTTGATGTGTATGCCGGACATATCATGGCTTTGTTGCAGCATCTTGGAATACGCCAAGTCGATTGGGTGGGAACGTCCATGGGCGGGCTTATAGCTTGGACGGCGGATTTCCTGTTTCCCGGCGTTATCCGAAAGCTTGTGGTCAATGATATCGGCCCATTCTTGCCGCAATCGGCCCTGAAAAGAATATCCGAATATATTTCTATGCCGCAAGTTTTTGCTAACGCCGCGCTGGCGACGCAATATTTAAAACAGGTCTATGCGCCATTCAATCTTCCGGATGAAGCGGCCTGGGAAGAAATGTTCCGCTATTATTTCAAGCCGAACGGGTTTGGCGGATTCGTGCAGCATTACGACCCCGGCATCGCCTTGCCATTTTCCGCCCTTGCGATGGCGGGCGATTTGGAAATTTGGGCCTTGTGGGAAAAGCTTTCTTGTCCCGCAATGGTTCTGCGGGGAAAAAATTCGGATCTTTTGCTGGCCGAAACCGCGCACAGGATGCGGCAAAAGCCGGGAACGGAATATCTTGAAATTGACGGCGCGGGCCATGCCCCGTCGCTGATGACGGCGGATCAGATTAGCGCCATACATAACTGGTTGAGGGCATAAAATGGACTTCAATTTAACGCAAGAACAACAAGCCTTGCTGGATGCCGCGCAAAAATTCTCGGCGGAAAAACTTGCGCCGTATGCGGGCCAATGGGACGAGCAAGAGCATTTCCCCCTGGACGTTTTCAAGCAAGCGGCTTCATTGGGATTTTCGGCGATATATCTGCCCGAAAAAAGCGGCGGGGCGGGGCTTGGGCGGCTTGACGGCGCTTTGCTTTTTTCCGCGCTGGCGCGGGGGTGCATTTCCAGCGCCGCCTATTTGTCGGTGCACAACATGGTGCTTTGGGCCTTAGAGCATTACGCGCAGGACGCGATCAAGAAAAAATGGTTTCCCAAATTGATCGCGATGGAATCGCTGGGCAGCTATTGCCTGACCGAACCGAATGCCGGCTCGGACGCGGCGTCTTTGCAGACCAAGGCCGAGAAAACGGCGGATGGGTATGTTCTGACGGGATCGAAAAATTTTATCACCGCAGGCGGCGTCAGCGATATTTACGTTGTGATGGCTAGAACCGGCGGGCCGGGCGCGGGAGGGATTTCCGCTTTTCTGGTCGAGCGCGGCGCAAAGGGGCTAAGTTTCGGCAAGCCGGAACAGAAAATGGGCTGGCGCAGCCAGCCGACGACATCGTTGCATATGGACCGCGTCGCCGTGCCGCAATCGCATTTGCTGGGCCAAGAAGGCGATGGGTTCAAAATCGCCATGCGCGCACTGGATGGCGGCCGGATCAACATCGCCGCCTGTTCCCTCGGCGGGGCGGAAGCGGCGATGAATATGGCGGCAAGCTATATGCATCAGCGCAAGCAATTCGGCAAGAATTTGACCGAATTCCAGGCGCTGCAATTTAAGATCGCGGATATGGCAAGCAAATTGGACGCCGCAAAACTTTTGACCTATCGCGCCGCTGTTGCCATGGATCAAGGCGATCCGGCGGCACCGCAATATTGCGCTATGGCCAAGAAATTCGCGTCCGAGGCCGCCTACGCCATCGCCGATGAGGCGCTGCAAATTCACGGCGGCTATGGCTATATCCGCGAATACGGCGTCGAGCGCATTTTGCGCGATCTCCGCGTCAACCGGATTTTAGAGGGCAGCAACGAAATCATGCGCATGATTATCGCAAGAAAGGTTTTGGAATCCTTCGCCGCATGACCGATAGCATTTTATTTTCCGAAAAAAACGGCGTCGGCCTTGCGCTTTTGAACCGTCCGGACGCGCTAAATGCTTTATCGCACGAACTTATAGCGGCGGCGCATGGCCAGCTTGAAAAATGGTCCGCCGATCCCGCGATACGCGCCGTGATCGTCGCGCCGAACGGCGGGCGCGCTTTTTGCGCCGGCGGAGATCTTCGTGCGCTTTATAACGCCAAGGGCGATTTGGATTTCGGCGCGAAGTTTTACGATATCGGCTACCGTTTGCCATACATCGTCGCCAATTTCCCAAAGCCCGTGATTTCCCTAATTGACGGCATCGTTATGGGCGGCGGGGCGGGGCTTTCGATTCACGCTTCGCGCCGCGTGCTGACGGAAAACACATTATTCGCCATGCCGGAATGCGGCATCGGATTATTTCCCGACGTAGGCGCGAATTGGTTTTTGCAGCCCGCGCGCGGCATCCCCGATCCCGTTGGCTTGTTCATCGCCTTGACCGGATACAGGTTGAACGCCGCCGAAATGCTGCCTTTGGGGCTTGGCGATTATTATGTGGAATCAAGAAATATTCCAAAGCTTATCGAAGCGCTGCAAAAAGACAATTCGGATATTGATGCTGTGCTGCAAAGTTTTTCTTCCCTGCCGATTCAGCAAAATATAATTTTATCCAATCAATGCTGGATAGAAACACAATTCGGCCAGAATGATCTTGGCGCAATTACAGCCTTTGCACCGGCGAATGATTTTCAGAATATCGCCATGCGCCATATCCGCGCCAATTCGCCGACCAGCATGGCGATCGCCTGGCAGGCGATGCAAAAATCTTTCGATAAAAATTTGAAGCAAGTGATCGAGATGGAATATCACATGGCGCAGCATTGTTTGCGCGGCGAAGAATTTTTCGAAGGCATTGATGCCGCCGTCATCCGCAAAGACCGAAATCCCGCCTGGAAGCCACACACAATCGACCGCCTGGACTGGCAGAAAGTTGAGCGGCATTTCCAGCCGCTATCACATTTGCGTTTTTTTCTTTAAAGTCTAAAAATAGCTTGATTTTTGCGAAAATTAGTATTATGATGCACTTAACGTAATAAAAATACTTTTAATAGTGTCAAAATGGCTACGGTTTAATAGTTTGTTAACTGTTTTGAAGTATAAAAATATACAATGCAATTAAAATGTTTCTTATAAAGAAACCACTAAATGTCCCCGCTTTTTGCTATACTAGGGACATTCGGGCACAAGAGGGAAGAGTAAAGTAAGGGGGTTTAAAATGTCGATTGCCATGAGCGCCGATCACAAACATTCCGAAACGCGAATGGCGCCAGCCGGCGTCAAGCTTAGCTTGAACGCGCCATTCCGCTTACCCGCGCTGAAAACTTTGTCGCGCCCGCAATTGGACGAAAGATTGGACCCGCTGTTTGAATTGACCACCGAAGAAATATTGATGATCCGTGAAAAAACTTATGCGGTACTGGATCGGATGGATGAATTGGAAGCCGCCGGGCAAAAAGTCCCGGTGATAGAGTTCGAAGAAATTTTACGCGGCGCAGCCGTTCTGGAACAGCTTTTGGCGGAACGCATGCAAGGCGTGGTGCGCGGCAAAGGCGGCGAAATAATCCGCAAAGCGGAAGCGATGTAATTCAAAGGCAAAAGAGAGTAGGAGGACAAAATGAGCTTGGATTTAATCAGAGACAGAGCGCCCAACCGTTCTGATGTTTTGGACGTAGCTGCAGGCAGCGGCCTCGATGGCCTTTATTTGGCACACAACAAAGAGCGTCAGGCTGAAATGGCAAGAATGGCTATGTTGCAGCGTGGCATGGGACGCGGCATGTAGTTTGCAAAGGATATTAGAAGAAAAGCCGCCTTTGGTGCGGCTTTTTTTTATGGGTTTTTTATGCTCTCGCACAGTGGAAAAAAACAAAGGCGAAAATCCTTAATTTTACTATCTCTTATTCCAATTACTGTTATAATTAAATTATGTCGTCGTCCATTTCCAAGCTTTGCGGGTTTGCGCTTGCCGTGTTTCTGACACTCGGCTTTGCCGACGGTTCTGTGGCGCAGGATAAATTTGATCCTTTCCGCCCAGGATCGGCTGTCCCCAACCCGCCTCAGGACAGCATTCCATCGTCCGGCGACAATATCCCTTATTCCGATTCCTTCACCGCATTGGGCAAGGCGCCAAGCTCTTTGGAAAAGCTCCGCTTTGCAAGCCGCGAGGAAGAAGCGTTTTTTGAATATTGCCGCCAGGATGCCATGCAATCCGGCACGGATATCAGCCACACCAGCCATGCGGCGGGATTCTTGGATGTTCGTTACAGCGATCCCACCTGTTCAGGGTTTGTGGTCGATAAATTGCTGACAGGCATGGAAATCGCCTTACGCGACGATCCGAATGCCTTGACCGAACTGCAGAAAAACCCCGATGCGCGCCGCAAATTCGAAGAATTGAAAAAGGCCTATGCGCTGCTAAGCCGGGCAGAGGCGCCGCAACCGTTCAAAAAAATTCCGCAATACACCGCCCCGCAAACGCGGAACAGCCTAAGCGCGTCGCAATTCGCCGCAGCGCCTTATGATGACATCTATGGGCATAGCGGCGGATTGTTTCAAGACGATTCCAGCCGCTATGTTTCTTCCGACTGGTGGGCGCAGGATTACAGCGCGCTCGACCGCGAGGCGCGGCAGCGCAAGGCGGAAAGGCGCAACAGCTTTCTGCGCCGTGGCGAAGTTTCCGTTGCCCCAGGCGGCAATAACGGCAGTCCCTTGCAAAATTCCATGGACGACGCGGTGCAAAAGTTCCAGGAAAACGAAGATCGCGGCCGTCCGCGCAGATAACATATAAGCCAGCCGCCACATGAAACTCAAATTCAGACATATTGCCGTTATTTGCGTCGCTGCTTTTTTCGCCTTGGTTTTCGTCCAGGCGATATCGACAATGCAGATTCAATCAGACCCCCAGCATCTTGTGGCCATGGATTTTACGGCCGAATATGATTTGATTGAAACAGGCGGCCAAAATTTGTCCTCGCAGGACTTAGCGGGTCTTTATCAAATCGTCTTTTTCGGCTTTACCCATTGCCCCGATATATGTCCCACGGAATTGCAAAAGATGTCTGCGGTTTATGGTTTGCTTTCTGAGCAACAGCAAGACAAGTTGCAAATGATTTTTATCAGCGTCGATCCGGAAAGGGACGATCCGGCAACCATGCTGGATTACATGTCGAATTTTGATCCCGCGATTAGGGGGCTTACCGGATCGCCAGAGGCAATCGAAAAAGCCGCCAAGAATTTCAAGGCCTTTTTTAAGAAAAGCGTGCAACCCGACAATCCATATTATACGGTCGATCACACCGCGCTTTGGTATCTTGTTGGGCCGGACGGTAAGGCAATCGGAGTTTTCAAGCCGGAGGCAACCGCCGAGCAGATAGCCCAGGATTTGGGGAGGATAATCCGCCAATAATAGCTGTGATTCCGAGCGAAGCGTAAGCGAACATGAAACCCGCTTGATTCTTGTACAATGTTATAATATAACATTGTACAGGCGGCAGCATATGATTACAAAAATTATACCCTTTAACAATCCGGCCTTAACGGACCGAACCGACGCGCATGGCTTTATTCCTCATGTCACGCTGGACAGGCTTTGCGTGCATTATGGCAATTATTGCGCCCTGCATGACGTTTCGGGAATTATTTCCAAAGGCAGCTTGACGGCTGTTTCTGGCCCGAACGGGGCCGGGAAGACCACTTTGCTGAAAGCTATATTGGGCATAGTTCCGCCAACTTCAGGTAGCGTCGAAATCGCAGCAATAAGCATGGGGTATTTGCCGCAAATTTCCGAATTCGACCGAGACTTTCCGATCCGGGTCATCGACCTGGTCGCTATGGGCCGCCTGAAACCGTTTCATTTCTTGCAAAACCCGCTAAAGACGCATAGGCAAGATATCCTTCATGCCATGGAGCAAGCCGGGATAGCGCATCGCCAAAATCATTTGATCGGGGAAATTTCTGCCGGCCAGGTAAAGCGTGCCTTGTTCGCCCGAATGATTTTACAAGACGCCGATTTGCTGTGCCTGGATGAACCTTTCGCCGAGGTGGATGAAGAAAGCAGGCGCGGGCTTATGTCGATAATCCTCAACCTGCATCGCCAAGGCAAAACCATCATTATGGTCAGCCATGACAACGCCTTGGTGCAGAACGCTTTCCCGCAAAGCATTGTTTTGGACCGTAAACTGATCTATTGGGGCGGCACGGCGCAAGCGCCGCTTGTTGCGGCCACTCTGGCCCAATCACATTTGCCGCACATGGCCTAAAATCCATGCTGCATGATTTTCTTATCGCTCCTTTTGCCGATTTTCAATTCATGCGCAAGGCGCTTATTGCCGCTTTGATCTTAAGCGTATCTGCCCCGGCGCTTGGCGCTATGGTGGTGGTGCGCAAGCTTAGCCTTGTGGGCGACACCATCGCGCATGCGATTCTGCCTGGAGTTGCCGCCGGGCTGCTAGCGGTATTTTTTTCTGGCATGATCGTAAAGGGAACCAAGCTGAAAGAAGATGCTAGCTTCGCTTCGATTTATTTATTGTCCTTGGCGGGCGGAACCGCGTTGATTGCGCTGAAGGGCAGTAACCAGGATCTTTTGGATTTATTGTTCGGGAATATTTTGGCGATTCCGGAATCTTATTTTTATTTTCAAATACTCACCGCCATAACGACTTGGCTGGTTTTCTTCGGCTTTTATCGCCTGTTTGTTGCCGAGGCGTTTGACGCCAATATGCTCCGCATCGGCGGGGGGCGGGGCAACTGGTATTATTTCGCATTTCTTGCGCTGGTGGTTTTGAATATCGTTTGTGCGCTGCAGGTGTTTGGCGCGCTATTGGCCATAGGGCTATTCGTTTTGCCTGCGATTGTTTGCCGGCTGTGGTGCAGAACCTTGCCGCAATTGATGCTGGCATCGGCCATTATTGGCGCGGTGTGTAGTTATATCGGACTGCTTGCTTCCTATCATTATAATGTCCCTTCCGGGGCCAGCATCATTCTAAGCCTTGGCTTTTTCTATATTCTATCGCTGGCGCTGGATTTCCTGCACCGTCAATGGCAGAATAACGGCAGAATGATTAAAACCCCCTCCAAATCATAGGAAATTACTATGCGCCTTATCGCCATTTTATTGTCTTTGCTGTTGATGCCTTCCTTGTCTTTTGCTCAGGAGCAGGGCGGGAAAATAAAAGTGCTAACGACTTTCAGCATTCTGCAGGATATGGCCAAAAATGTCGGTGGCGATAAAATTGAAGTGGAAAGTATAATTCCGCCGGGCCAGGACGTTCATTCTTATCAATTGTCGCCCGACGACATCAAGCGCGCGGCATCCGCCCATGTGCTGATCGCCAACGGCCTTGGCTTTGAATCTTGGCTGGATAAATTGGTGCAGTCTTCAGGTTTTAAGGGAAAACTCGTGATCGCGTCCACCAACGCCATGTGGATACCGTTAGGCAAAGAAGATCCGAAATCATCCCTGTTCAAGCAAAAGGGCAATAGCTATGATCCGCATGCTTGGCAGAATTTGAACAATGGCCGCGTTTACGTGGCCAATATCGTCAAGGGCTTTTCCGAGGCCGATCCCGCGAATGAAAAGCTTTACAACCAAAACGGCATTATCTATCGCAAAAAGATGATGGAATTGGATCAATCGGCGGCGGCGCAATTCCGTAAGATTCCCGATGATCGGCGCAAGATGGCGACGTTTCACGATTCGATGGGATATTTTGCCCGCGCCTATAGGATAAAGCATATTACCCTAAAAGGCCCGGATTCCTCTGACGACATTTCGGCGCAAGATACGGCGCAATTTATCGCGGCGATCCGCCAGGAAAATGTCGGCGCTATTTTCGCCGAAAGCCAGGAAGACTTATCGATTATGCAGCAAGCGGCTAGCGAAAGCGGAAGAAAATTATCCGGCAGAATTTACAGCGACACGCTTGGCCGGAAAAAGGACGTAGACGACAGCTATTTGAATATTTACCGCCACAACGTCAACGCCGTCCTCGGAGCTATGGGCGCCAGCGTCAATTAGCTCTGCAATTTTGCTTTTTCCCCTGTTTAATGCTAGAAAAAGCAGGCAACCAAATCACAATGGATGGGTGGCTGAGCGGTTGAAAGCACCGGTCTTGAAAACCGGCGGGGGCGCAAGCTCCTCGTGAGTTCGAATCTCACCCCATCCGCCAACTTAGGTGCTTCCCTTTAAGGGAAACTGCTTTATACTAATCTCTCTTTCCTGCGGCTTTCTGCCTGTCGAAGAACCAGAAAATAAAAACCAAGGAGAACCCTATGCCCTATTTCTTTAACTTAATCTTGTTTTCCCTATTTTTATCCTTGGCGCCGCAGGCGCAGGCCGGCAATGCCGATTTTCAGGCATGGCTTTCCAATTTCCGCACCACCGCGTTCCGCGCCGGGCTTTCTGCGGAGACCATCAACCGGCAATTCGCCTCGCTGGAATTTTTGCCGCAAGTGGTTGCGTTCGACCGCAATCAAAGCGAATTCAAATTAAGCTATGCGGATTATTACAAACGCATGGTCACATCGGGCCGGGTTGAAACCGCGCAGGGGCATCTGCAAAAAATGCGCGGCTTTTTGGCCGAGACCGAAAAAAATTACGGCGTTCCGGGACATGTGCTTTTGGCGTTCTGGGGCATGGAAAGCAATTTTGGCAAAAACACCGGCAAAATGGATGTATTAAGCTCGCTTGCCACGCTGGCCTATGACGGGCGTCGCGGCGCGTTTTTTGAAAAGGAATTGCTCGCTGCCCTGCGCATGACGGAACAATATCCTTATTTGAACATGCCGCTGCAAGGATCATGGGCGGGCGCGATGGGCAATATGCAATTTTTGCCGTCGAGCTATTTGCAATTCGCGATCGACGGCAATTCGAATGGCCGTAAAGATTTATGGAATGAAAAGGAAGATATTTTTGCCTCTGCCGCCAATTATCTTTCCAAATCCGGCTGGAAGCCGCATCAAATTTGGGGAAGGGAAGTCAAGCTGGAACGCCCCATAGACGACAGCATTTTTGGCCTGGAACATCAGGAAACCATCGCGCAATGGGCGGCCATGGGCGTTAAAACCGCGACTAACCAGCCTTTGCCGCAAGCCATACATAAGGCGTCCCTGCTTATGCCGGATGGCGAAGATGGCCGCGCTTTTTTGGTTTATGACAATTTCCGCGTCATTATGAAATGGAACCGTTCTATCAACTATGCCTTGGCGATCGGGGAATTATCGGATAAAATTATGCTCCAAAAATCAACCCTTGCCTCTTCGGCCGAAACCAATTGATGCGATACTTTATTCTTGCGGCTTTGCTGCTATGGACAACCGGATGCGCCGAAACCCAATTCATCGCTCAGGCAGGAAAAATGCTTGGCCGCGACGGCACGTCGTCGTCCGGCGTGCCCTATAAAGTCGGCAAGCCCTATCAAATCGACGGACGCTGGTACCGCCCGCAAGAAGATTGGACTTATGCGGAAACCGGCATGGCGTCCTGGTATGGCGACCAATTCCATGGCCGCCAAACCGCGAATGGCGAAATATTCGATAAAAATAGCATGACGGCGGCGCACCGCACTTTGCCGCTGCCCAGTTTGATTCGCGTCACCAATCTGGAAAATGGCCGCACCGCGAATTTGCGTGTCAACGACAGGGGGCCTTTCGCCCACGGCCGCATTTTGGACGTATCGCACGAGGCGGCGCGGGTTCTGGGCTTTGAATCCCAAGGCGTCGCCAAGGTCAAGGTAGAGCTTTTATCCCAGGAAAGCATGGATTTGGCCACATCGCTGGGCAGGCCGCAAGACGGCTTTTCCGGCGTCCCGCCGCAACAACACCAAATGGCCGCAAATCAACCCTTTCCAAACCAAAACGGCGTCATCGGCGAAGGACGGGGCTTTGCTGCCGTGGAAACCCAAATTTTGGATCAGCCGCAAGCGGCTGTGACATCTCCGGATCCGATTTTACCGCCGCAATCATCCCCTGAAACACCATCCTTCATGGCGGCGCAGGCTGCTCCTATGCCAAATCTAGCGCCGCAAAACGCCTTTGTAACGCCGCCGGATTATTCAGACTCTGCCAGCGCACCTGCCACCTCGGTTCCGCTGTCTGCTCCGGCTTCGGGGCGGGGTTTGTTCATCCAGGCCGGGGCTTTTTCGCAAGCCGACAACGCCGAACGGCTTAGCGCGAAATTGCAAGCTTTAGCCAACACGCAAATCGCCCCTGTGCAATCGGGCGGGCGCACGCTATACCGGGTACGGCTTGGACCTATATCCAATCATAACGAAGCCTTTGTGCTGCAGGAAAAAATGGCGGCGCTTGGCATTTTTGACAGCAAAATAATACAGGATTGACCGATGAGAATTTTTGCCCTTTTCGCTTTATTTGTTTCGCTGCTATTGCCGCAATCCGGCCATGCCATAGAAACCACGGCCAAGGCCGCCATCGTCGTCGATGCGACGACCGGCACGGTGCTGTTCGATAAAAACGCGGACGAACCTATGCCACCTTCTTCGATGAGCAAGCTGATGACGGCCTATGTCGTGTTTCAGCATCTAAAAGACGGCAGGCTGAAATTGACCGATGAACTGCCCGTCAGCGAGAAAGCCTGGGCGATGCAAGGGTCTAAGATGTTCGTCGCCATAGACAGCAAAGTCAAGGTCGAAGATCTGCTGCGCGGGATGATTATCCAATCTGGCAATGACGCCTGCATCGTTTTGGCCGAGGCCATCGGCGGAAGCGAAGACGAATTCGCGATGATGATGAATCACTCGGCAAAATCCATCGGGCTTTTGGACAGCAATTTTGTCAACAGTTCCGGCTGGCCGGCAAACGGCCAGTATGTGACCGCCAAGGATCTTGCCACCCTTGCCAAAAGGCTGGTCGATGATTTTCCGGAGTACATGCATTATTACAAGGAAACGGATTTTACCTATAACAAGATCAAGCAAGGCAATCGTAACCCGCTGCTGTACGGCTATTCCGGCGCGGACGGATTCAAAACCGGACACACCGACGAGGCCGGTTACGGCCTGGTCGGAACGGCGGTGCGCGACGGACGGCGTTTGATCACCGTGTTCAACGGCGTAAATTCCATGCAAGAGCGCGCGGACGAGGCGCGCAAGCTTTTGGATTTCGGATTCAGGGAATTCCGCAACATCCGCATCATGGAAAAATCCAAAGTTTATGCCAGCCCAAAAGTCTGGCAAGGCGTTCGCGCCACGGTTGACGCGATTGGCGGGCAGGATTTGGTGTTGACTGTTCCCGCCGCACAGCAATCCGCGGTCGCCGTAACTCTGAGCTATGCGGAACCGGCTTACGCGCCGGTTTCGGCAGGCCAGCAAATCGGCGAAATGAAAGTGCAGGTCGGCGGGCCGTCCGGCAACATCAATGCCTATCCTCTGCTTGCCAAGGAATCCGTGGACAGGGTCGGGTTTTTCGCCAGAGTGCAAAACGGATTGTCTTATCTTTTGACCGGAAACATGGATTAGCATGAATAAATCCACGCCAGCGCGGGGCCGTTTTATAACTTTTGAAGGCGGGGAAGGCGTCGGCAAATCCAGCCAGATCGAAAGGCTTGCTTCGGCGTTGCGTCATGCGGGCATGAATGTGGTGCAAACCCGCGAGCCCGGCGGCACGCCGCAAGGCGAAGAACTGCGCAAAATATTGTTGCAGGGCGACGCCGACAAGTGGGATGCGCTTTCCGAAACCTTGATTTTGAACGCGGCAAGGCGTGCGCATGTCGAAAACATAATCAAGCCTGCTCTTGCTGCAGGAAAATGGGTTTTATGCGACCGTTTCATGGATTCGACCATGGCTTATCAAGGTTTCGTAAAATCGGTTGGGCGCGATGTGGTGGAGAAAATACAACAGCTGGTGCTGGGTGATTTCAAGCCGGATTTGACTTTTATTCTGGATCTTCCGACCAGCATTACGCTGGACCGGGTTGATAAGCGCAAAGGCAAAAAAGACCGCATCGAAATGGACTACCACAAAATGCACACCGTCCTGCGCGGCGCGTTCCTAGACATAGCAGGGCGGGAGCCTGACCGCTGCCTAGTCATCGACGGAACCGGAGGATTCGACGCCGTAACCGACAGGCTATTGGGCGCGATCAATGCGCGTTTTCACACAAACCTGAATCTTTCCCACAAAAAAAGGGCGTGATGCAGCCGTCTTTTCAGAGCAGCCTTTTGATCGGCCACGACGTTTTGCTGGATCAATTCTGGCAAGCGCGGCGAAACGGCAAGCTGGCGCAAAGCTGGATATTCCTTGGGCCAAAAGGCGTGGGAAAATTCACCGCAGCAGCACATATCCTGCGGGAGCTTTTAAGCGAAAGCTTTATCGCCCAAGAGCAACCGGAAGAAACGGTGGCCGGGCTTTTTGGCGCACCGGAACCGTCACAGCCAAAGCCGGCATCGTCCGTGCATGAACCGGATCATCCGTTATATCGTCAAATCGAAGGCGGCAGCCATCCCGATGTGCTGATTATCCAAAGCGGCAAAGACGAGCAAAAGAAATCTGAAACTTTGGGCGTAGAAGCTATCCGTGAAATCGCCG
>JACCDG010034605.1_pt1 | contig 31185 bp, 31 predicted proteins | sample 7442471 | NCBI WGS metagenome assembly JACCDG01 (sample SAMN15323444, study PRJNA562643) | freshwater metagenome | isolation source: river surface water | place: USA:Blue River Watershed | collected 2017-08-17 | reverse complement strand
TCACCGATTATCACGTTTGTATTAGAATCTCAAGCTCAAAGCTTATTCGGTGGATTCGGATTCGCTAAATTGATTTTGAACGGGGTAATTTGTTTTGTGATGTTGTGGTTAATTCGCGACAAAACATCAGAAGCGGTAAGCGTTGCGTAAAGCAAAATAGACTACATTTTTTCCAGAACCGGATTCTTTCAAGTAATCCCCTGCTCTACAAAATCCTATTTCAAATTGATTGAACAGGTGTGGGGATACATTGTAGTTAAAATCTAACGCATAAATAGAACACAAATCCTTTAAGTTAGATGCCTTTCCATTAGCTACAGGGCGTAGAGTCGACATATTAGGCGTATAAATACCATCCGCTTCACTTATTCGATTAACAAGCGATGCACGCGCAGTAACAAACCATTTTGTGCCTTTTTGGAACCTCAAATAAGGACTGACATTAAATGTATTCGTAATATTTAATGCAACAGTTTGACCAAAAGGCGGCCTAGCAAATAACGTATTAAACGTATTCAACTCTGAATCTGTGGCAGATTTATCACCCGGAACATAGTTTCCACCTACACCTAGAAATACAAACGGAATTACTTGTTGATTCACATCCCAAACAAGCATCCACGATTTGATCGCTAAATCCTTAAAGCTACCCCATTGATAGGCCAACTCTAGTTCATAATTAAAGGGTTTAGGAGAAGAATAAAGTCGAAATCCAGCTGTATTCCTGTTCTCTAAGCCATTTTTAAAGACATAAGACCGCTGTGAGCTAGTAAAATTGAAATAAAAAGCATCCAGATTCACGTACTTAGGATTTACTTGTTTAGTCACATAAAGCCCCCCTATTCGTTCATCCATCAAGCCATCATCAAAAGCACCCAAATTCATTTTGATCGGATTTAGATAAAACAATACCGCTCTAACCGACTTGGAACGGTAGGTTGCCTCAGCACCCAAGAATGTTTGCCTATTATTAGGTCCTTCACGGGAGGCAATAAATCGCTCTTGTCCGAACTGTATTTCTTGCTTTCCTACCCTAAGGCTTATATTTTTAGTTAATTTATATTCGCCAAAAATTTGGTGCACGGACAATAAATTTTGTTCCACTTGAGACAAAATAGGATTTGGATTCCAAAAGCGCACCGTGTTATTCAACTGCGTGAAAATCCGAAATCGAGAATTAACCTGTAAATCCGCGTGAACTAACCACCGATGAAGCCACTGGTGAGGACTCTCCTCCGTGTAACTGGCGGGCATTTGGCCAAAATTAGCGTGTGTGTAATTTTGGTATTGTTCTCTCCATTCTCCCCCGATACTCACTTTAACGTCTGAAAAAAGGGGCATAAACTTCAATTTTTCATCCCAAGATTTCTGCAGAGTATCAGTTAATAAATAATCGAAATTATCCTCCGCACGTAGTCTAGCTATGTGCTGAGCTGAAGAAGAAAAAACAACGAGGCTGAAAAAAAAGATTAAAAACTTATTCAAGGAGCAAACAATGGATTCGAATAACAAAAGAAGTCATAATAAAACAAAAAAACCACACGTCCTGTGTGGTTTTTTTGCCTACCGATCACCCTATTTGACTTGCAAAAGGTTGCTGGTAAAACCGCTTCCCTGTCGCCTTGTATAATGCATTCGCCATCGCACCAAAAATAGGAGGGAATGGAGGTTCGCCAAGGCCCGTAGGATCTACTTCATTTTGAACAAAATGTACCTCAATTTTCTTAGGAGCCTCGTTATGTCGAATCATCCGATACGTATCAAAGTTCTTTTGATCTGTACGGCCATCGGTTAACGTCAATTGGCCGAACAAAGCATTACCAATGCCATCAATCGCCGCACCTTCCGCCATATTTTTTGCGCCTTCTGGATTCACAACCACGCCGCAATCTAAAGCAGAGGTCACCTGATCCACGATAACTTGGCCGTCCTTCACCTGTAAATCGATTACTTGAGCTGCATAGGAATTGTGGCAGAAGTACGCTGAAACTCCACGCTTCTTTCCTACATTTTCGGGTTTCCCCCAGCCCGATTTGTCGCGCACTAATTCCAAAACACCCATATAACGAGCCGCATCGTAATCGTTGCTTTTGCCTACTGGGTTGTCTTTAGCACGCTGTAATAATTCTAAACGGAAGGCAATCGGATCTTTTCCCATGTACTCAGAAATCTCATCTAAGAAAGACTGTTCTGCCGCCGCATTGAAATTTGAGCGAGGTGCTCGGAAAGCCCCAATCGTGATGTTAGAAGGAATTGCCCAGCTTTCTGCAAGGTAATTGTCTATAGCTCCTGCTGGAAAACGATTCGCGTGAAGAGGGGATTCGGGAACGCCTCCCCCTTTAATGTGCATTGCTGTTAGACGCTTGTTCTCATCGAAAGCGGCACGATAGGTCATTTGGTACATCGGTCGATAAATCCCCGCACTTACATCATCTTCTCTTTTATAAATTAATTTAACTGGTGTATTCGCCTGCTTCGAAATCAATACAGCTTCCAGCATATAATGCCCATAAGCACGGCGGCCAAAACCACCTCCCATACGGGCTAACTCTATCTCGATATTTTCTTTTGGAATACCTAAACGTGTTGCCACTGTAGTAGCCACCATATCTGGCCCTTGAATAGGACCCACAATTTTCACTTTATCCCCTTGAACGTGCGCAAAAGTATTCGTAGGCTCCATAATATTATGGGCTAAAAACGGCGCCGTATAAGTCCGTTCTATCACCTTTTTCGCTTCCGCAAATGCCTTTTCGGGATCTCCATCTTTTCGTTCTATTCGTCCTGGTTTTTTATCCATTTCTAGCATCTGAGCATAATGCTTTTTCGTGCTCTCTAGTCCAGCTGGCACGATAGTATCACGCCCACCCATACCTAGTTCTTTCGTCTCTGGTGCATTTTCCCAAACTACTTTTAAGGCCTTTCGAGCATTCATCACATCCCATGTTGTCTTTCCAACCACCGCGATTACCTCGTTAAAAGTCCGCGTATCGAACATAGCTAGTTTTTGAGTAGGCTCATATACTTGTATTGGAAAAATATCCACAATACCTGGCATCTTTTTAGCGGCCGTCGCATCAAAGGACTTTAAGCGCATCCCAAATGCAGGTGGACGTTCAGTCATCGCTATCAGCATGCCTGGAACTTGGTAATCCATTCCGAACAAAGGCTGTCCTTTCACGATTTTGGGTCCCTCCACATTCTTCTGTGGGGTACCTAATAACTTGAAGTTTTTATTTCCTTTTAAAACGATGTCTTTCGGAACAGGTAATTTCGAAGCTGCTGTCGCAAAAGATCCGTAGGTCGCTGACTTCCCACTGAAAGAATTCATCACCATTCCATTTGCGGTCGTTAATTCTGCGATAGGAACATTCCATTCTTGGCTGGCAGCCGTTAGAATCATTTGGCGAGCCGAAGCTCCTGCCGTGCGTAAAAGTTTCCAGGCTTGACGGATGGATTGACTCCCACCAGTAAACTGACGATTGTATAAGGCAAGACTATAATTTGCTTGTTCTACCTGAACGGCTTTGAAATCGATATCTAATTCCTCTGCGATGAGCATGGGAAGTGAGGTCATAACGTTTTGGCCAAATTCTGGATTAGGCGAGAAAATCTTCACCACATTATCCGGCGTAATCTTGATGTAACTCGTTAATTGTTCCCAATTAGGCTCCGCACCCAACGCCTTCAAGGTTTCCTCCGACTTGGCAGAAGCGAACCAAGATATACCTAACATCAATCCGCCTCCTGTTAGGGAAGAGACTTTTAGAAACGAGCGTCTGCTGTAATTTTCGTTGGTCTTTTTCATCTTATTTCGAGGCTGCTGCTTGAAGGATGGCTTTTTTAATTCGTGTATACGTTCCACAACGGCAAATGTTGCCCGTCATGAAATTCTCGATGTCTTCTTCCGTAGGCTTTGGGGTACTTTTTAAAAGGGCGGCGGCACTCATGATTTGGCCAGACTGACAATAACCGCATTGTGCTACATCGACGTCTAACCAGGCTTTTTGGACAGGATGATCTCCCTTTTCTGCTAAACCTTCGATAGTTGTGATGTCTTGATTTGCCAAAGCCGAAATAGGCAACTGACACGACCGAACAGCCGACCCATTCAAATGAATGGTACAAGCACCGCAGGAACCCACTCCGCAACCGTATTTAGTGCCTTTCATGTCTAGAATATCCCGAAGCACCCACAAAAGTGGCATGTTCTCGTCCACCGTAATAGTGTGGGATTTCTTATTTATGCGAACTGTGAATTTCTTAATCATAGTCAAAGTGATTTTAAAGAATCATAGCAAATATATTCAAATGAGTCGGTTATTACTTATTCTATTCAAATAAGGTTAATGTTTGATTTCGTGGTTATCACGCACACTACTAAATGTAAGAGCAAGCATCTTCCATTTTCTCCCTTGTTTTTGGTATACCTCAGTTACGGTAAACTCCGTTACCACAACTTGCTCACGTACAATGGCATCTAATGTGATACGATTCCAAACAATGGCCGTTTTACCTAAAATCTCCAACGCACTATCTTTGACAGTGGCTTTTTTATACCAAATACGTCCTGTTTTGATAATATCCAATTCTTCGTCTTTTTTCCAAGTTCCACTCATATGAACGAATTTGGCCTTATCATCGAATAATTTCTCTAATTTTCCTACATCCTTGTCTGACATCCATTGCCATTTGTCTTTAGAGAGTTGCCTGATAAAATCCTCCGTATTCGATTGAGCGAAAGAGCTAGTAACCGTTAGAAGGGAAAAGGCCAAGTATAATCCAATTGTTCTCATTGTTTAATTTATTTATACCGCAAATTTGAAACAATAATCGTTTGCTATCAGTATATAAATTCAAGTATTATCTACCATTTTTACAGATATAGTTTTTTATTAATTTGCTTGTATTCAATAATTGGTAAATTCGTTTGAAATATTCGTGACCCATGGAATTGAATTACCCAATCAATAGCATCTCGCAATACAATACAGATAATAATCACAAGACCTTACACCCTTTGGTGTCGGTCATTGATTTCTCCAAAGCGAATATCCGGGAATGGGGCGATGCTGATAAGATTCGGTTCCAATATGGATTGTTCTCAATCATATTGAAGGACGTCAAATGTGGAGACTTGAAATATGGTAGACATACCTATGATTATCAAGCGGGAACACTGGTCTTTTTCGCTCCGGGCCAAATTATCGAAATCGAGAATCCCAAAGTGCCCTATCAGCCAATGGGTCATGGCTTAGTCTTTCATCCTGATTTATTACTGGGCACGAATTTAGGCCGAACGATTGCCCAACATAAGTTTTTCAATTATGAATCTCACGAGGCACTTCATTTATCAGACGATGAGCGGCAATTGATCTTAGATTGCTTTGCAAAAATTGATTTGGAATTGAATCAACCCATTGATCAGCATTCTAAAAAATTGATTGTATCAAATATTGAATTGTTTTTAGGTTATTGCCAGCGGTTTTATGATCGCCAATTCATAACACGAGATCATGTAAACAAGGGTATTTTAGAACAATTTGAAAACCTATTGAACGGCTATTTTGAATCTGGTCAAGCGCAGGTATATGGTATTCCATCCGTCAGTCATTTCGCAAATGAGCTACATTTATCAGCCAATTATTTTGGTGATTTAATCAAAAAAGAGACAGGAGTAACTGCAAAAGATTATATTCAAAATAAGACAATTAGCGTTGCGAAAAACAGAGTATTCAAATCTGATAAAACTATAAATGAAATTGCATTTGAAATGGGATTTAAATACCCTCAACATTTTACGCGCTTATTCAAGCAACAAGTTGGGCAAACTCCCAATAAGTACCGCTCCTCGAATTAATTGAACTCCTGTGTTACAGACAAGTTCGTTCCTACCATTTATAAGTTGATAGATACCTAAAGAAAATTGATTTGTGAAATCTCATTTTTCGAACTAGTTTAAATAACTTAAATTTCGATATGCGTGCTCCAATAATAATTTTAGGATTATTTTTTTTAGTTGTTTCTTGTTCAAAAACAGACGTCCCTGTTCCAATCGCAGAGGCTCCTTCCACATTTAGTTTAAAATCTTTTGATTACGATATTGATTTTACGGGAATAGATTTTGGAAACAATGGTCTTGCTGGACAAATTGATCAAAGTGTGAGTCAAACCATACTTTATACAACAAAAGATGGATTAGAACATATTATAATAAATCCTGCCTACATAAAAACAACACCTCCGCTCCACTTTATTCGAAAAAATGGAAGTTGGCTATTTGAAAACAAATATCCTGAAGCAGCCATGGATGGATTTAGAAATTATGACCCAATAGATGATAATGGCACCTTTGTAATTGCTAATCATGGAAATGAAGTTTCAAATCCTAGACCATTTGGTGATGTTTTTGTTGTAAAAACTACAGGGGAAAAATTAAGTTGGACAAAAGTTTCAGATGGTAAAAGTTTTTACCACAGTGCTGCCGGTGGAGATTTAGATGGTGATGGTCTTTTTGATATTTCAGCAGTTCATATGGGAACCTTTATAAATTGGGGAGAAGCACCTCATTTATATAAACAAAATACTTCAGGTACGTTTAATCAAACTAGAGGATTTTTAGACACAACCGGTTTTATAGGCAAAAATTTAGGTTTAGGTGCGACTCTTATATCTGATGTTTTAGGTGATTCAAGGAACGAATTAATAATTGCTGAATATGGATTTAACATAAAATTCAATAAAAATTTTAGCGAACGTTATGGAATCTCCTTTTTCAATCATGATAAAGTATCCGGAAAACTTAAAAAGGTAGGAGGTTTACAATCGCTCGGTATCTATTCTAATCCAGATAGAGGTACCACATCCATAAAAACGGCCGACATTGATAAAGATGGAGATAAAGATATTTTAGTGGCCGTAGAGGGAAGTGATTTAGTTAATGCAGTTCAAATTTTCTTAAATGATGGAAAAGGGATTTTTTTACCCGGTCAAATAATTAGTTTTAAGTTTGACGATTTTCAATTTAGGGAGTTTGAATTGACCGACATAAATCAAGATGGCTATGTAGATATCTTATTTCATTCATTTCATTATGGTAAACTTTTTAGAATAAATCCTAGTAATATTTCTTCAGGAGTTAGACTTCAAAATAACATTTGGGTAAACAATAAGGGAACCTTTGAAAAATATTCTAAAGAAATAAATATCCCAAACATAAGACCTGGCTTCCTTAAAGGATTTTTTATTAACGGAAAGTTAAAATTTATTGGATTTGGGGAACCATCGAATAGAGATAATGCATTATCAAATAAATTCAAACTCTACGAAATCGTTTTGAATTTATTCTAATTCATTTGATATATAGAAAATCTTTTTTTTTGCAAATCCACAAGAAAATTTGTCCCCTTTTAGCCTGTTTCTAAAAGTTTGTTTCAAACTAAATAAAAACGCGTTTCGATTGTAGAACCCACCTTTGCATCCTGATTTTCTACTAATCCTGTAAAACAAAAAAACCACACGTCCTGTGTGGTTTTTTGCCTACCGAAGTAGTCCGTACGGGAATCGAACCCGTGTTTCATCCGTGAAAGGGACGTGTCCTAACCCCTAGACGAACGGACCATTATTTATTTTGGTGGCACAAAGGTAGGGTTTTCCCTTTTATATTCAAAACTACGAGTCGAAAAAGACTAATTATTTTCTGATTTATTTTCGCTATTTTAGCCTAAACATTGAAGCAGAACCCCTTATGGCGAATGTACACCCCTATTCTAGACTGACAGATTTTGACATTGCGCTATTCTTAAATGGCAAACATACAAGACTTTATGAGAAATTAGGGGCTTTCGAAATCGAGCATGAAGGCACGGTGGGCACCTTTTTTGCAGTTTGGGCACCTAATGCTAAAAAGGTATATGTAACAGGTAATTTTAATTTCTGGGATCACCATTCTCATCCTTTATTTCCTCGTTGGGACTCATCAGGCATATGGGAAGGTTTCATTCCGGGAGTAAGAACGGGGGAAACTTATAAATATGGCATTGAGACCACAGGTGGGGAATATCTGGAGAAACTAGACCCGATGGGCTTATATTGTGAGGCACCACCTAAGACTGCTAGTATTGTTTGGAATACGTACAAAGAGTGGAAAGACACAAAATGGCAGGAGATTAGAGGCACTAAAAATGCCTTAAATGCACCTATGTCTATCTATGAGGTACATTTAGCCTCTTGGATGAAGACGCTGGAAAATGACTACCTGAGTTATGCTGATTTAGCGGTAAAATTAGTGGATTATGTGAAGGAAATGGGCTTTACGCACGTAGAATTCATGCCCATCATGGAATACCCTTATGATCCATCTTGGGGATATCAGATTACAGGATATTTCGCTCCTACGGCACGTTTTGGTGATCCGCAAGGCTTTATGCGTTTAGTGGAAGCCTTTCACCAGGCTGAAATTGGGGTAATTTTAGACTGGGTCCCCTCCCACTTCCCGGGTGACGCACACGGTCTCTATAACTTTGATGGCGGTAGTGCCTATGAGCATCCTGACCCTAAAAGAGGCTACCACCCAGATTGGAAATCCTATATCTTCGACTACGGCAAGAATGAGGTTCGCTCTTTCTTACTCTCTAACGCTTTTTTCTGGTGTGATCGCTACCATGTAGATGGTTTGCGCGTGGATGCGGTGGCTTCCATGTTGTATTTAGATTATTCGAGAAATGACGGAGAATGGGAGCCTAATCAATTCGGAGGCAACCATAATCTAGAGGTTATTTCCTTCTTACAAGATTTGAATAGCCACATTTATGCCGAGTTTCCCCATATCCAGATGATTGCAGAAGAGTCTACAAGCTTCTCAGGGGTGACTAAACCTGTATTTATGGGAGGTTTAGGTTTTGGCCAAAAGTGGATGATGGGCTGGATGAATGACACCCTTCGTTTCTTCCAAAAAGACCCCATATATCGTCAGCATCACTTAAATGAACTGACATTCTCTTTGATTTATGCTTTCACAGAAAATTTCTGCCTTCCACTATCACACGACGAAGTCGTATATGGAAAAGGTTCTTTATTGAATAAAATGCCAGGCGATGATTGGCAAAAATTCGCAAATCTACGCTTATTATTAGCAGAGCAATTCACTCATCCGGGCTCGCATTTATTGTTTATGGGTGGAGAATTCGGCCAAAGAGAAGAATGGAACCATACTCAGAGCCTAGATTGGCACCTGACAGAGCATCATTCTCACAAAGGAATTCAAGAAACAGTGAAAGCCCTTAACCAGCTTTACCGATCAGAACCTGCCTTTTATAGCAAGCAATTTGAAAACGAAGGCTTTGAATGGATCGAATCAAACGACCAAAGTAATTCGGTGATCTCGTATATCCGAAAAGGAGAAACCGCAAAACAACAAGTGATTGTGATTTTGAACCTAACCCCTGCACCACGTGACGGATACCGGATAGGAGTTCCGCTTCCAGGGGTTTGGAAGACCCTATTCAACTCTGATAAAGACGAATTCGGAGGAAGCAATTACCCTGTTTCAGGCGCTACCATGACGGAAGAAATTAATTGGCAAGGGAAAGCATTCTCGATTGCAATTAACCTCCCTCCTCTTTCAGCCCTCATTTTAAAGGCATAAGGACTCGAAATGTCCAGAAACAATAAAGACTCAGAAAAATTCCGAGCCTTTATTCAATCCGCCTAAGTAGTATTTTTAATGACCGAAGTCATTTAAAATCTTTGTTTGTATGAAATGTAATTATTGTATACAAAAATAGTAAATATTTTATAGGCGGAAAATATTTTAGTATATTTTTTTTACTATTCAGTTATAAAATAGTACTATTTCCTTTTATTGATGCTCTCCTCCATATCTGAGAGCTCTACTTCTAAGGCTTTAGTTGAAATAGTTATTTCCCAAGCACTTAAGGCTAAAGAAACACACATACCCACTAAACCAATCCCAAAAAACCAGCGCGCAATAAGCTGTTGATTCATAAATAAGAGAAACATACAAACTACGCTTAACATCAAACTTATGATCGCAATTATTTGCATACGTTGAATCAACTTCATTCGTAAACGTAAGTTTTCAATTTGTGCTCGAATCGCATCATCTGGATTCTGCTGGAATTTTTCATGCAAACCCCGAATTAACGAAGCCATTGACATAAATCGATTCGTAAAGGCGATCATCAACAAGGAAACTGTTGAGAACAATAAGGCGGGAGTACCGATGCTTAATTCCATATTACTTATAATATTGATCGAGTAATTGATTCATTTCTTCTTGTACTTTTTTCGCCTCTCTGGCTGCAGAAACCGACGTATCATCCCCTGCGTAAATGATGCCACGAGAAGAATTCACTAGAAGTCCTACTTTATCATTCATGCCGTACTTAGCAACGTCTGCTAAACTCCCACCCTGCGCACCTACACCAGGAACTAGGAAGAAATTGTTAGGGGCGATTTCACGTACTTTGGCAATATAATCAGTCCTGGTCGCTCCTATCACAAACATTAATTGATCTGCGTTTCCCCATTCCATGGATTTACGCATTACATTTTCGTAAAAAGGTATCCCGTTTTCGTCCTTCATTTGTTGAAAATCGTTACTACCTGGATTAGAAGTTAAGGCCAAAAGAATCACCCACTTATCTTTAAATTGCAAGAAGGGACTCACCGAATCCTCCCCCATGTAGGGAGCCACAGTCACCGAATCGAAATCGAATCCGGCACGAGCGGGCTCAAAGAAGGTCTGGGCATACTTAGTGGCCGTATTTCCTATGTCACCTCTTTTTGCATCCGCAATGGAGAAAACGTCTTTAGGCATAAATTCCATCGTTTTCTGTAGACTTTCCCAGCCTGCAGAACCTAATGCTTCATAAAATGCGATATTAGGCTTATAAGCCACAGCATAGGGCAATGTAGCATCAATTACAGCTTTATTAAAGGCAAAAATAGGATCTTTATCTGTCTTGAATTTACTTGGAATTAACGAAATGTCGGTATCAAGACCCACACATAAAAAGGATCTTTTTTGCTCAATTTGCTTAATTAATTCCGCTGAATTCATGTGAAAGAAGGAAAATAGGATTAATTTTGCCACAAATCTATCCCTTTCCCTGCCAAAAACCAATTTATGGAATTCATTAAACATCGTTTATCCGGAGTTATCGAGTGTGTCCCTACTAAATTTCACGATGAACGTGGTTATTTTTATGAGTCTTATAACCAAAAGCGCTTTGCCGCGAATGGAATCCCAGAAGATTTTGTACAAGACAACTTTTCCTTTTCCACTAAAGGTGTGTTGCGCGGTTTGCACTTCCAGCATAACCCAAACGGACAAGGGAAATTAGTACGGGTGATGACGGGCAAAGCATTAGATGTGGTGGTAGACTTGCGCAAGGACTCCCCTACCTTTGGACAGCATGAAAAATTTGTTTTAGACGCAGAAAAAGGGAATATGCTTTATGTTCCGATTGGTTTTGCTCATGGATTTGTCGCCCTAGAAGAGACGATTTTTGTCTATAAATGTACGAATTTTTGGAATAAAGACGCTGAATCAGGCATTCGTTGGAATGATCCTAAACTAGGGATTGATTGGGGTGTTGAAAACCCGATTGTATCTGATAAGGACCAAATACTGCCTGACTTCGACCCTGATCAAATAATCTTTTAAAAAATTATAGTATCTTTGCAACAATGACTCGTAAGCTGATTTTATCAAGCCCATTACTCGAAATAACCATCTCTAGGTTGTGTCAAGAGCTCATTGAAAATCAAATCAAGGATGTTGAAACCGTTATTCTAGGCTTACAGCCGCGCGGAATTTTCTTTGCAGAACGTATAGCGAAAGAATTAAGTAAACACCTCGAAAAAGCCCCAAGTGTAGGAAAAATAGATGCTACGTTCTTTCGTGATGATTACCGCCGAAGAGAAACTGTATCACCTAATTCAACCGATGTACCCTTTTTAATCGAAAACAAGCGTGTTATTCTAGTGGATGACGTTTTAGCCACAGGCCGAATGGTACGTGCTGCGCTGGATGCGATGAATAGTTTTGGGAGACCGGCTAAAGTGGAATTATGTGTCTTAATTGACCGTATATATAACCGTGATTTGCCAATAAACGCAGATTACGTGGGTAAAAGTGTGAATACCTTGCCCACCGAAAAAGTACTCGTAGAGTGGACTGAACAAGGCCATGAAGCGGACAGAATTTGGTTAATTCCTCAACCTGAATAACTATGTTAAAGTCGCCTCACTTATTAGGAATCAAAGATCTGGATGAAGAATCCATTCAATTGATTGTTAAAACGGCTAGAGAATTTAAAGAGGTCTTAAACAGACCCATTAAAAAAGTTCCTTCTCTACGCGATGTGACGATTGCCAATATCTTCTTTGAAAATTCCACCCGTACCCGTTTATCCTTTGAATTAGCCGAAAAAAGACTCTCAGCTGACACGATTAACTTCTCAGCCTCTGGCAGTTCAGTAAAAAAAGGAGAAACCTTGCTAGATACCGTAAATAATATCCTAGCAATGAAGGTGGATATGATTGTGATGCGCCACGCGAGTCCAGGGGCACCTCATTATTTAGCTAAGCATATTAAAGCTAATATCATTAATGCAGGCGACGGAACGCATGAGCATCCAACGCAAGCCTTATTAGATACGTTCTCTTTACAAGAAAAGTTAGGCGACCTTGCTGGTAAAAAGATTGCTATCATCGGGGACATTTTACACTCACGCGTAGCTCTATCGAATATTTATGCCTTGAAAAAGCAAGGAGCTGAAGTTCGCCTTTGTGGACCTAGTACCTTGATTCCGAAGCACATACAAAGTTTAGGAGTCGAAGTTTCTCACGACGTAAAGAGCACCTTAGCCTGGTGTGATGCTGCGAACGTTTTACGCATCCAATTAGAAAGACAACAAATCAAGTACTTCCCAAGTCTTCGCGAATACTCACAATTTTTCGGGATAAACCGTGCAATGCTGGAGGAATTACCAAAAGAAATCGTTTTAATGCACCCTGGACCGATAAACCGCGGGGTGGAATTAAGCTCAGATGCGGCTGATTCGCCACATTCGATCATCTTAGATCAGGTAGAAAACGGAGTCGCTGTGAGAATGGCAGTACTTTACTTACTCGCTTCGAGAGCTTCGTAAGCCAAAAACATTTTTTGAGTAGAAATGTGATTTCCGCAATTAAAATGGCCTAGCGGGCAATTTTTCTTGCCGTGATCTCCACAAGGACGACAGTCTAGTTTTTCACTTACCTCAATAATTTCCGAGTGATCTGCTAAAGGCCCAAAGCCAAAATCCGGTATAGTAGAGCAAAACACTGCCACAGTCGCTACATTTACCGCAGAGGAAAGGTGCATCGGACCCGAATCATTCACGAAATTACCCTTGCTTTGGGCAAAAATTGACGTAGACGCTAAAAGCGCGTGTTTACCCGTTTCATTATAAATAGGCTTACCCTGGCAGGCTTGCTCAATCTGATCTGACAAATACTTTTCAGAGGGTGAACCCATTAACACAACTGCCTGATCGCGAGGCAATAAATGGATAAAATCGATCCATTTTTGAATGGGCAAACGTTTTGTTTCCCACACACTTCCCGGGGAAATACAGATGTAATTAAAAGCCGGAGGTGTAATTTTAGCCGGATTTAAAAAGGGTTTGAACACCTTATTCCCTAGCCAATCACTCAATAAACACGTATTTCGTTCCACTTCGTGAATCCCATTTCCAAATGGATGCGGATAGGCTTTTGTAAAAAACCAAGAAAGTGGATTTTTTGCAAATCCCATCACCTCTTTTGCCCCGATCATCAGACTCAACAAGCCCATTCCAAAGAAACGCTGGACGACGAAAACTTTATCGAAGGATTCTTGTTTCAAACTAGTGCGTAAATCAAGCCAAGAAGCCCGTTTATTCGACTTATCATAGGTCCAAACGCGCTCCAAGCACGAATGAGTATAGGCTTGAAAAATTGACTCATTGCCTTTCCTCACTAACAAATGAATCGCCGTTTCAGGGGATTCCACTCTAATTTTCTCTAACAAAGATGTAACTAAAACAGCATCCCCGAGGAAAGCGGTTTGAATAATTAACACCTTGGAAACTTGATTCATAGAAGAAAAGGACGCGATTAGCCATAAAATTACTTATTTTTGAGACATTTTTCAGTAAAACCCCATTTATGAATTCCATTCACCTGCATACCCTCTCTAACGGAATCACCGTGGTGCACAGACAAGTGCTTCACACAGAGATCTCGCATTTAGGGCTTATGTTAGACATCGGAAGCCGAGATGAATTAGCAGGAGAAGAGGGTTTAGCGCACTTTTGGGAGCATATGGCCTTCAAAGGGACGAAGAAAAAGAACAACATGCAAATCATTAACCGCCTAGAAATTTATGGCGGAGAATTGAATGCCTACACAACGAAAGAAAAAATCTGTTTTCACGCCTCCATACTAAGCCCCTATTTCGAGCGGGCTTTAGAACTATTAACGGACATCACGTTTGAATCAGTTTTCCCTGAAAAAGAATTAGAGAAAGAACGATCGGTCATATTAGAGGAGATGTCCATGTATTATGATGCTCCGGAGGAAGCTATTCAAGATGATTTTGATGAATTACTATTCCCTAATCATCCACTAGGGGTTAATATTTTAGGAACTACGGAGACGGTTCAAGCCTTCCAAAAAAAGGACCTCGAAACCTTCATCGAACGTAACCTTGATACCTCGCGCATCGTTTTTTCATCGATCGGAAAATTAGATCCAGCTAAAGTTTTTGCTTGGGCAGAAAAGCATTTGGGATCTATTCAAGCCAAAAAGCAAATTGTAAAAAGGATTGTTCCATCGCCGATGATTCCACAGACCAAAGTAATCAAAAGAGGCATTACACAGTCTCACGTTGCTTTAGGACGTCAATCTTTTGCCATTGAAAACCCTAATCGATTAGCCTTTTTCCTATTAGTTAATCTATTAGGCGGGCCTGGCATGAATTCCTTACTAAACGTTTCAGTACGCGAACGTCATGGCCTGGTTTATTCGATAGAAGCCAATTTGACTTCGTTTTTAGACTCAGGTTATTGGGCCATTTATTTTGGAACAGAGCCTAACCAGGTAAATAAGTCATTGAAATTGATCCATAAGGAATTTGCTAAACTGCAAGAAAAAGAATTAACGGCTCTTCAATTAAAGAAGATAAAAAGCCAATTAAAAGGGCAATTAGCCATGGCTGAGGAAGGTAACCTCAATTTCATGTTGATGATGGCCAAAAACCTGTTAGATCGAGAGAAAATCGAGAGTTTAGATGAAATTTTCGAACAAATTGACCTCATAGATAGCGCAAACATCCAATCATTGGCTGTAGAAATGCTGAATCCAGATACGTTGAGTTATTTGATTTTCGAACCTTAAATTCGTGCATCTCTACCTCCATATCCCTTTTTGCAGACAAGCTTGTCATTATTGCGACTTCCACTTTTCGACCAACACAAGCCGAAAAAAGGAAATGGTTCAGGCTCTTTGCCACGAAATAGCGGCACAGAAGGACTATTTAGGTGGTTCAGAACTTAAAACCATTTATTTAGGTGGGGGAACGCCATCACTCCTATCTGCTACTGAATTAGATTTGATTTTTGACGCGATTCGTAGCTATCATTCTATCGCTAACCATGCTGAGATTACCTTAGAAGCAAACCCAGAAGATTTAACTGCAGACTATTGTGAGCTGATTGCATCTAAAGGCATCAATCGCCTGAGCATCGGAATCCAATCTTTTCAAGACAAAAATCTGGTCTTGATGAACCGTAACCATCAGGCATCTGATTCGATTCAAGCGATTCAAAATGCCCAAAAAGCAGGTATAACTAACATCAGCATCGATTTAATTTATGGTATTCCTTTTAATACTGAAGAAGATTTAGCTAAAGATCTAGAAAAGGCCACCTCACTGGGAGTCCAACACATTTCAGCCTATAGCTTAACAGTAGAACCTAAAACGGTTTTTGGCATTCAAAAAAAGAAAGGATCCTTTGTGGAAATTCCAGATTCGGCAATGGCAAAGGCCTTTATGCAGGTACGCAATTATTTAGAATCCAAGGGGTACGAGGGTTACGAAACCTCCAATTTTGCAAAAAAAGGGCATTATTCTGTCCACAACACTAGTTATTGGCAGCAAGAATCGTACCTAGGGATTGGTCCTTCTGCACACAGTTTTAACGGCCATTCTAGGCAGTGGAATGTAGCCAATAATGCAAAATACCTTGTCTCTGGACTCGAATTAGCAGAGAAGGAAGAACTAAGTCTAGCTGATCAATACAATGAATACCTGATGGTACGCCTACGTACTAAATGGGGTATAAATCTCGTTTATGTCCAAAAAACTTTAACACAATTAGGCCTAGCATATCCTGAAAAAGAATTCAATGACTGGATAAATAAAGGATATGCGCAGATTGTCGACCAGCATCTAATCTTGAAAGGAGAAGGAAAACTACTTGCAGATCGTTTAAGTAGTGATATTTTTGTGGTCTAAGGCCTTTTTGTAAATTTACGTCCGAATGGCAAAGAGAATCGAATACAATCAGAAAACACCCAACCCAATCAAAAGTGGGAATAAGTTTGAACGCCTTTCTAAAAAGAGTCCCAAAAAACGCTCTTGGTTCAAAAAGATCCTCCTATTTTTTCTTTATCTCTGGGGATTCAGTCTATTCTCAGTCGTATTTCTGAAATTCTTTCCCGTCTATTTCACCCCGACCATGGCCTCCAGAAAAATCGATGCCTTGTTAGAGGGGAAACCATCCAAGATTTACAGTCAATGGACACCTTACAAAGAACTTGATAAAAATGTAGCCATCGCAGTGGTGGCATCTGAAGATCAAGTTTTTCCAGATCACAATGGATTTGATTTCGATGCGATGTTAGGTGCTGTAAAACACAATATGAAGGGAAAGAAAATCAGAGGAGCTAGTACTATTTCCCAGCAAGTAGCTAAAAATGTATTTCTCTGGCAAGACCGAAGTTATATTAGAAAAGGTTTAGAAGTATACTTTACGTTCCTAATAGAGTTGATTTGGGGGAAAGAACGAATTCTTGAAGTGTATCTAAATGTGGCAGAAACTGGGCCTATGACTTTTGGGGTAGAAGCAGCTTGCAGAAGATATTATGGGCACAGTGGCACCGAAATTAGCCCATCGGAGGCTGCCAGAATTGCAGCCGTATTACCTAGTCCGAATCGATTCTCCATTGAAAATCCATCTGCTTACGTACGTAAACGTACCTCTGCCATTCAACGTCAAATGAAAGGTCTAGGAGGTAAAAACTATTTGAAAGATCTACAATAACTCGATGGAAGGATCCCAGAAATGGGATGAGAAATTAAGAATTTGATCGTCTTTAATGACAAGGCCTTCCGCTTCAAGTAATTCTTGCATTCGATTACCACCGAAAAAATTCTTACCCGTTAAAACGCCGTTACGATTCACCACTCGATGAGCAGGTATCGAAGCTTGACCGTGAGAGGCATTCATTGCCCAACCTACTAATCTAGCACCGCCTTTGGAACCTAAATACCCCGCAATAGCACCATAAGATGTAACTCTCCCCTCAGGGATCAACGCTACTACCTGGTAAATTGCCTCAAAACCTGCCATTATTCTTCTTTTCGTTCCTCAATTTCTTGACACAACTCTGCATACCATTTCTCGCCAAATTTGCGAATTAACGGCTCTTTCAAAAATACATAAATGGGAACTCCTAGGGACGCACCATTCGAACAAGCATCTGAACAAATAGACCATCGGTCGTAATTCAACGCCGTGTAGTCAGCTAATTTAGCTAATCGAATCGGATACAAATGGCAAGAAATAGGCTTTCTGAAATCTGTTTTACCTGCAAAATAAGCTTGCTCAATGCCACACTTCAAATGGCCCTTATCATCATATAGCGCATAGGCACATTCTCTCCCTTTGATCACTGGCGTAGAAAAATCACCATCGTCATCCTTTACCCAAGCACCTGATTTTTCAATTTCTTTTAACCCTATTTCAGATAAAAAGGGTTTGATATCATCCTGTATACGCTCTAAAATCTCTAATTCGTCTTCTTCTAAAGGTGCGCCTAAATCGCCTTCTACACAGCAAGCACCTTTACATTTCGCTAAATCACAAACGAAAAATTCGTCTGCCACGTCGGAAGAAATTACCGTATCATCAATTAAAATCATCTGCTTATTTTTGAACCACAAAGGTACAGATTATAGTTTATATAGGTAATTTTACAAGATGAAATCCCTTTGGATACTTTTGTTTTGCTTACCGGTTTTTGCCAAAACCTCTTTTCCCGACTCACTCTTGATAGGGAACGTAAAAGTATACATCCATCCCTCCGCGAAAGCCATCCTAGAAACGGAGCAAAAACGATTAGGCAGCAGCAAAAAATTCGTCGAAGGCATGAAGGAGAAAATGCGCTATTATTTCCCAGTAATGGAGCCACTATTGCAATCCGCTGGGATTCCTAATGAATTCAAATACCTATCCGTACAAGAAAGTGGGTTAAATCCGGTGGCTGTCTCCACCTCTCAAGCCGTAGGATACTGGCAATTTAAGGTGGGAACTGCAACAGATATGGGACTGAAAGTGAATGAAAATGTGGACGAACGGAAGCACATTATCGAGGCTACAAAAGGGGCTGCAAACTACTTCACCCGCAATAACCGCATTTTAAATAACTGGGTGGGCACGCTTCTCTCCTACCGAATTGGTTTAGGGACAGCAAAGAAAACGCCTTATGTGATGGATTGGGTGGGAAAATCAGATATTCAAGTGGATTCAACTACGGATTGGTATGTACTACGTTTTTTAGCCTATCAAAAATTTTGGGCTGATGAATTTAGGAAAGACGACTCACTGGGCATCAAACCTAGTAAACAATCGAAATTAGTGATCTATGACAATACCTGCGGTAAAAATCTATATGAAATCGCAGATGAATTGAATTTTAGCTACGATGACTTAAAGAAGCACAATCCTTGGATTTTGAATGATTTCATTCCTGACGACAAGAACTACATTCTTTACCTTCCATCCCATGTTCCCTTTTTCGATAATTCGAAGCTCATTCCACAAATTAAAGAGCCTGAGGATTTTCTGTTACCTCCTAAAAAGAAATTAAATAACCCGCAGCAGGAACAAGCCATCACGGATAGGTAACAATACAGGTTCTACTCGAGAATCATTCGCCACTTTTGTATTGAAATCACGTAAGGCTTCTGTCGATTTATCTTTTGCGGACTCGTCGATGATTTTACCACTCCATAGTACATTGTCCACTAGAATTAATCCACCCGAGCGCATCTTACTAATCACCAGATCAAAATACAACGCATAATTACGCTTATCCGCATCGATAAATACCATATCAATGGGTCCGTCGATGCTAGGAATATCTAGAGCTGCATCTGCAATTCGGTAATCTATTTGATTCCTGAATGAAGAGCGATCAAAGAATGAACGCGTAAAGGTTTCTAACTCCTCATTGACATCGATCGTAATCAATCGGCCATCCTCCTTTAAACCTTCTGCTAAACAAAGGGCTGAATAACCGGTATAGGTGCCTATCTCAAGAATGAGAGTGGGTTGATAGACTTTGGCAATAAAAGATAAGAAACGACCCTGCAAGTGACCTGAAAGCATTCGAGGCTGCAACACCATCGCGTGCGTCTCACGAACTAATTCCTTCAATAAGTCATTTTCAGGCTCCGTATGCAGTCGAGCATATTCCTCTATACCTTCGTCAATGAATTCCATTATTTAATCCCGGTGTAGAAGAAGTCCAATGAATTTTCTGGATCCTGACTTAGGAAGTAATCGTCCACCTGTATCGATGAAACAAGTGAATCATTCGACTTAGACAAGGATAAGCGACTCATTCGATTCGCAATATCGTAAGGTACCTGCAACCAGGTTCTCGGTAATTTATATTGGAGATTGAAAATATCAAAGCGGGTGATTTTCTTCACTGCCACCTTATTTTCTTCGTAATAATCCATCACTTTTTGATTTCCATGCACCCCTTCCGTTACTACTTCGGAGAAGTGTTTCTTCATCAAATCGCGTAATTCAGGCGCCAAATACTCTCGTACGTGCCATGGATTACGAGTTAAGGAGTATTTCTTATTCACGGTTGTTAAATACAATTTCCCGCCCGGCTTTAACACGCGAGCCGCTTCCGCTAAGAAAAAATCATCATTTTCGATGTGCTCAATCACTTGAAATGTAACTACATAATCAAAGTGATTCGATGGTAAATCCTGTAAAGGAGGCAAAAACATATCGATAAACTTGAACTTAGGATAGGTCTTCGAAAGACTCTCCATTAATTCCGTGTTCTTATCCACTCCCGTGTAGTCGCTCACCGCATCCGCTAACACACCTACACCACGTCCTGTGCCACATCCAATCTCTAACACATTACCGGAAAGCAATTTGCTGACATGGATATACGGATACAAAAGGCGCTGGTGAACGGGATTATCTGAAGGAATATCAGAGGACGCAATTTCGGTTGTTTTATACATTCTAAAGGGATTATGACTCTTTCGGACACAAAGGTAAGGAATTATCTAGCTGAAATGTTAAAAAAAATGTCGACCTTCGTGCAAAATTTCAAGCAACAACGTGTCAGAGGAAAACGAATCAAGACCCCCATTTAAGAGACCATTTAGGCATTTTACAGCGCCAAAGACAGACAATAAAGAGTTTGTATTTGGGGTGCAATCTGTGCTAGAAACCCTTCGTTCTGGGAAAGAAATTGATCGTTTATTAGTCCAAAGAGAACTAGGGAACACAGAAATTCTTGATTTAGCTAAAGAAAAAGGTATCCAAGTACAGAAGGTTCCTTTGGAAAAATTGAACCGCATCACGCGCAAGAATCACCAAGGAGCCATCGCTTTCGTGTCGGCTATTCACTATGCTAAATTAGAGAATGTCATCGCAGACACATTTGAAAAAGGAGAAATTCCATTCATTTTGATCTTAGACCGCATTACGGATGTCAGAAACTTTGGAGCTATCGCTCGTACGGCTGAATGTGCTGGTGTACACGCGATCGTTTTACCGTCCCGTGGAGCCGCCCAAATCAATGCAGATGCGATGAAAACTTCGTCTGGCGCCTTGAACTTTATTCCCGTTTGTAAAGAAGATAGCCTAATTCAAACGATTGATTTCTTGCAAAACTCAGGCTTGCGCGTAGTAGCTTGTACTGAAAAGGCCAAAAGCACGATTTACGAAATAGACTACAAAGACCCGATCGCCATCATTATGGGATCAGAAGAAGACGGAATCACAGACGAAATCATCCGCAAATCAGATGAGATCGCTAAAATCCCTCAGACTGGTCAAGTAGGATCCTTAAACGTATCGGTTGCGGCGGGTGTCATCATTTTCGAAACCGTTCGCCAACGTTCTATTTAATTTTTTCGAAGAATCTGAAATGCTGACGCTTGTGCTGTTGGTAAAATAGTCACGTCTGCAATATTCACATGGGCAGGTGCTGTCACAATATACCGAATTAATTCGGCCACATCCTCTGCCACTAAAGGCTCGTATCCGGCATAAACCGCATCAGCTTTTGCTTGATCGCCTTTAAAACGCACCTCTGAGAATTCCGTTGCTACAGCTCCTGGAGCCACATTCGAAACTTTAATTCCAAAAGGATTTAAATCTTGGCGCATCCCGGCAGATAAAGCCTCAACAGCGGCCTTGGACGCACAATATACGTTCCCATTCGGATAGGTTTGCTTTCCAGCAATGGACGATAAATTAATGATATGACCTGACTGGCGCTCCACCATTCCTTTGATTACCACTTTAGATACATATAATAGACCGGTCACATTCGAAGACATCATTGCATCCCAATCAGCTACATCGCCGTCCTGAATCGCCGACAATCCATGCGCATTTCCCGCATTATTAATTAAAACATCGATGTTTTTCCATTCGGCTGGAAGGGAATCAAAAGCCTTGATAACGGAAGGCTGATCACCCACATCAAATGTCAGTATGGTTGAATGAACAGATAAACTTGCCTGTAACTCCTCTAAACGTTCTTTTCTTCGACCACACAAGATCAATTGAAAACCCTCTTTTGCTAAAGATTGAGCTGTGGCACGACCGATTCCGGAACTCGCACCTGTAATGCAGGCTATTTTTTTCATACAAATTAATTTTATGCGAAGGTAAGTGCAAAGAGGTGTTCTAAAAAATTTGAGCGTAATTTGTATGAAAATTCAATACCCTATGAACTTTTTAATCGTTGGATTGGGCAACATAGGCCCACAATATTTATTTACCAGACATAATATTGGTTTTATGGCGGTAGATTTTTTGGCTAAACAAAAAGATATCTCCTTTAAAACAGATCGATTAGCCTCCATTGCTTCCTATAAAGAAAAGGGTAACACAATATATTTGATAAAACCCACAACATTCATGAACCTGAGTGGGAAAGCGGTGAAACATTGGCTTTCCTATTATAAGATCGAGAAAGAAAATATGCTCGTTTTAGTAGATGACTTGGCTATCCCTTTCGACACACTACGGTTAAAACCCAAAGGATCTTCCGGAGGACATAATGGTCTGAAAAGTATTGAAGGCGTTTTAGGGAGTACAGAATATCCGCGCTTACGAATGGGAATCGGAAGTGATTTTGCCAAAGGAAGGCAAGCCGATTATGTCCTAAGTAACTTTTCGGACTCAGAATTAGAGACGATTCCTTTCATTTTGGACAAAACCGCGGAGATAATTGAATCATTCTGCGCTGAGGGATTAACGAAAACAATGAACAAATACAACCAATGATTGTACTATTTAAAGAATATTTGAATTTTTCCGCAATTTGCAATCAAGAATTATTCGAATGATTTAAATTAATTAACCAAATATTATTTCGTAAAACACATATAATTATTTATTTAATTCTGATTTACATATCAAAATCGGAATTTAACAAAAATTAATTCAAAAAATAGACTAAAATAAAGTTTTGTCATATTGAAAAAATGCAATAATTTTGCATTGTTGATTTAGATAATAAATATAACAAAAATATGAAGAAGACATTATTATTAGCTAGCTGTTTAATTGGATTAAACCTAGTTGCGGTTGCAGGAGAAGACGCACGTTCATTTAATCGTTCAAACGATTTATCAGTAAACAAATCAGAAACATTATCAGAAGTGATCACATCGTTGATTCGCAAAGATGCTCAAGTAAAGAGCGCAAGCGCAGCGAGTTTGACTATATCGATTTTAGAAGATTTCCAAAATAACAAAGCTGAGTTCTTAAAAGTATCTGAATCAGAAAAAGCGGTTTTCAACCAAACCATCAAAACTATTACTGAGCAAGGACAAAAGTTTTCAGACACTAAGACGTTAAACTGGATCAAAGAAATTAATCAATCAGCAAAAAAGATCAATTTAGTTTGGTCCATTGTTAGCACTGAGCCGGTTATCGACATTAATTTCGATAACAATTCAGAACAGCAAGAACACTTTATTGTTGTGTTGTAATTAGATTGTTAGTAGTTTTCATAGTTAAATAGGTTTAGAGGTAATCAAAAAAGGTGGAGTTTATAACTCCACCTTTTTTTTATTTTTTTTTGCATTAAACTTATAAAATATCTACTAAAGCATTATATTTGTATAAATTTTCATAGTTAAATAGGTTTAGAGGTTAAACAAATAAGGCCAGAAGTTTCTTCTGACCTTATTTTTATTTTATACCTATCCTGTTTTAGGGGCCTAATTTACGGTCCCTCCATTCCAAATTAGCTTATTAGGTTGCACTAAAGCTAGACTTCCATCAGCATCCTCTGCCATTAAAATCATCCCTTCACTATCAACACCCATCATTTTACGTGGAGCAAGATTCGCTAGAAAGGTTACCTGCTTTCCTACTAAATCTTCTGGCGCGAAATGCTCCGCAATGCCAGACAAGATCGTTCGTGTCATAAAACCATCATTCACTTGAAGCTTCAATAGCTTCTTGCTCTTTTCCATTTTTTCGGCAGCTACGATTTCACCAATGCGAATATCCATTTTGGCAAAATCATCAAAGGTCACTGTTTCCTTCAAAGCTGGGACTGATTTAGTCGCTAATTCCATCTGTGCTTTTGTTTGAGTTAATTTATCAACCTGCTTCTGAACAGCCTCATCCTCAATTTTCTCGAATAATAAACCCGGATTTTGCAAAGACGTTCCTGCTGAAATCACTTCGAAATCACCAATGCTGGACCATTCAAAAGTTTCCATTCCCAGTGCCGAACGCAATTTCTGCGCACTAAACGGAAGAAACGGCTCTAAAGCGATACTAGCCTGAGCAACTAACTGCACCGCATAATTCAATACGGTTCCTGCCTTCGCAGTATCCTCCTTCATGATCTTCCAAGGCTCCGCTTCTGCTAAATACTTATTCCCTAATCGAGCAATTTCCATCGCTAATACAAGCGCATCGCGGAATTTATAATTTTCCAAAGCAGCTTCCAATTTAGCTGGAATATCAGCCACTGCGGCAATTAAATCGGCTTCTAATCCTGTACCCTCACCTTTAGGAGGCACTACAGAACCGAAGTTTTTATCAATTAATACAAAGGCGCGGTTCACAAAATTGCCTAAAATGGCCACTAATTCGGAATTATTTTTGGTCTGAAAATCAGCCCACGTAAAATCTGCGTCCTTCGTTTCTGGACTTGATGCAGTCAAAGCATAACGCAATACATCCTGCTTACCTGGGAAATCCACTAAATATTCATGCAACCAAACCGCCCAATTACGCGAGGTTGAAATCTTATCCCCTTCTAGGTTCATAAACTCGTTAGCTGGCACCTGATCAGCTAATTGATAACCTCCGTGTGCCATACACATCGCCGGGAAGATCAAACAATGGAATACAATATTGTCTTTCCCTATGAAATGCACAATTCGGCTATCCTTCGCCTTCCAATAGGTCTCCCACTCCGGCGTTAATTGCTTCGTCATGGAGATATAACCGATAGGTGCGTCAAACCATACATAGAGCACTTTACCTTCCGTATCCGGCAAAGGAATAGGCACACCCCAATTCAAATCACGCGTCATCGCACGTGGTTTCAAGCCTTCCTGCAACCAGGATTTAACCTGTCCTGTCACATTCGACTTCCATTCTGGGTGAGAATTAATATATTTTTCTAATTCAGGTTGCCATTGATCCAAGGGCAAGAACCAGTTTTTAGTCGGCTTTAACACCGGTTTAGAACCACTTAGAGCCGACTTAGGATTTAGTAATTCGGTAGGAGAAAGCGTCGTTCCACACTTCTCACACTGATCGCCATAGGCGCCAGGCTGCTTACAAGAGGGGCAATCGCCCGTAATGTAGCGATCAGCTAAGAATTGCTTTGCCTCTTCATCATAGAATTGCTCGGTCACTTCTTCAATAAACTTCCCCTCCTTATATAATTTTAAAAAGAATTCTTGGGAAACCTCGTGGTGAACCGGATCTGAGGTACGGCCATATATGTCAAAAGAAATGCCAAACTGCTCGAATGAATCTTTGATTTCCTTGTAATAATAATCAACTACTTGCTGAGGTGTCTTCCCTTCTTTCTGGGCTTTAATCGTAATAGGAACCCCATGTTCATCTGTCCCAGAGACGAAAATCACGTCCTTGTTCTGCAAACGCAAATACCGCACATAGATATCTGCTGGCAAATAACAACCGGCTAAGTGACCAATATGAATAGGTCCATTGGCATAAATTAGCGCGGCAGTAACGGTAGTCCGTGAAAAGTCTGACATAAAAACGGGTAAAATGAATTACAAAAATAGGCAAAAACATTCATTGAAATAATCGATTCACCTATTGCGCATCAAAAAAATATGATTATCTTTGCACACAATTTAAAAAAACAGACAAAAGAAAATGTTAATTATTTCGATAAAAGAGAACGAATCAATTGATAAAGCTTTAAAGCGCTTTAAGAAGAAATTTGAAAAAACAGGAGTAGTGAAAGAACTACGTAGAAGATCTGCTTTCGAAAAACCTTCTGTAGGTCGTCGTAAAGAAATGATTCGTGCTGCTTACAAGCAAATCACTTACGGAAATATTAATAACTAATTTCCTATACAATTTTAAAGAATTGACTAATTTCGATGATGAATCGTGAATTAGTCAATTTTTTTTGTGACCACCTCGCCATCGAAAGACGATTAAGTCCACACACGATTACCTCCTACTCTACTGACTTAGAACAGTTTATCGCGTTCATCGCTCCTGCTGAGCTTCTACAAGTTAAACCGTTAACCATTCGAAAATGGCTCATCAGCTTATCCGATGATTCCATCCAAAACCGCAGCATTAACCGAAAATTAGCGACCCTTCGTACTTTCTATAAGTACCTTTTGAGAACAGGTAAAATCGAGGAAAATCCAATGACCTCCATTAGGATGGTCAAAACAACCAAGAAAATCCCTCAATTTGTACGCGAATCAGAGATGGAAAACTTAGTAGAGAATCGTAAAATCGCATCTAATTTCAGTGAAGCGAGAGATGAACTAATACTTTTTCTTCTATACGGGACAGGAATTCGACTTGCGGAATTGATTTCATTGCAAAACAATCAAGTCAATCTAGCCGCTAAAACGATCCGAGTGATTGGAAAACGCAATAAAGAACGAGTGATTCCCATACCAGGACTACTTATCGACTTAATTGTCACCTATCGCAACTTTTGTACAGTGGAACATGCCCATTTATTGCTCACTGATAAATGGGAACCCTTGTACCCGATGTTTGTACAGCGTTTAGTGAAGAAAAATTTAGGAGAATATAGTCAGCTAGAGAAGTTATCGCCTCACGTTTTGCGGCATACCTATGCGACGCATTTATTAAATAAAGGAGCTGATTTGAATGCCATTAAAGAACTGTTAGGTCACGCGAATTTAGCCGCCACACAGGTCTATACCCATAATTCAATGGAAAAGATGAAGGCAATTTACCTTCAGGCGCATCCTAAAGCTTAATCAGGTAAAACAACTGGGCCTTTTTGATTGATTTGAGAAACATATTGCTCAGATCCAATACCAATGGCAGCAAATTCTGCAGCCATCGCTTTCGCTACTTTTTGGGCTGTTTCTTCCCCTTTAGATAAGGCAAAAAGGGAGGGACCAGAACCCGAAATGGAACAACCTAAGGCTCCATTTGCAATCGCAGCAGCTTTCACTTCCGCAAATCCAGGAATAAGAATCGCCCGAGAAGGTTCAATGATTACATCCACTAGAGAACGACCGATCAAATCATAATCAGGCAATAAAAGTCCCGCTACAAGCCCAGCTACATTACCCATTTGAGTGATGGTGGTAGATAACGAAATTTCTTTGTTTAAGATTCCGCGCGCATCTTTTGTATTCACCTCGATTTGCGGATGAACGATACTAGCGTATAAATCAGCGGGTACGGGTATTTGAATGATATCTAAAGGATCGTATGAGCGGATAATGATAAATCCTCCTAATAACGAGGGACCTACGTTGTCCGCGTGCGCGGAGCCGCAGGCGACGCGCTCGCCTTCCATAGCGAAGGGCAAGAGGTCTTTTTGGGATAAAGGGCGCCCCAGAAGTTCATTTGCTGCAAAAACACCTGCCACAGCCGAAGCCGCTGAGGAACCTAATCCAGAACCTAAGGGCATATCTTTGTGTAAAGACAATTCAAAGCCTTGTTCTTCCCGACCGATATGTGCTAGGTATTTTTGGATGGCTATACCTGCCGTATTTTTCTCTACTGCTTTAGGTAAACGACCTCCATCCCCTGTAATTTCTTTAATGACAATACCAGGGGTAGATTTCTTTTGTAACACGACTTCATCACCAGGACGATTCACCGCAAATCCGAAGATATCAAATCCGCAAGCCACATTAGCCACCGTTGCTGGGGCATATACACGAATCTTTTCCATATTAAGAGAGATGGCTACCGATGGAAACAATATCTGCAAAAACACCTGATGCAGTCACCTCAGCTCCTGCTCCAGGACCTTTAATAACTAAAGGACGATCATGGTATCGCTTAGTCGTAAAGGCTATCACGTTATCAGCTCCATCCATTTGGTAGAATGGATGCGCTGGGCCTACAGAACGCAAACCGATGGTGATTTTTTGATCTTCTAAACAAGCGATGTAACGCAATACCTCACCCTTAGCAGCTGCCTGTTTGACTAATCTCTCAAAGAAATCATTAGATCTATCTATCTCCTCGAAAAAAGCTTCCACTGTAGGGGCGGCCTCACAAGCTGGTGGTATAATCTTTTCTATGGTAATATCTGAGAATTCTAATTTCAAACCGATCTCTCGGCTCAAGATCAAAATTTTACGCGCCACATCCATTCCACTCAAATCCTCTCTCGGATCTGGTTCGGTATATCCTTTTTGTTTCGCCGTACGCAAAACTTCACCAAAAGACTTTTCAGGGGTAAATTGATTAAATAGAAAGGACAAAGTCCCCGAAAGTATGCCTTCAATTTTTTCGAAGCGATCCCCAGAAGCGATCAATCCTTGTAAAGTATTAATCACAGGCAAACCAGCGCCTACATTCGTCTCATACAAGAACTTAACTCCCTTAGCAAGAGCAGTTTGGTGCAATTGCGCGTACAAATCGTAAGGACCTGAATTAGCAACCTTATTAGGTGTCACCACCGAAATATTCGAATGAAATAAACCTAAGTAATTCGTATAAATTTCTTTACTCGCCGTACAATCAGCGAAGATTGAATTCGGTAAGTTCAAGGCTTTAAGTTGTGCAATAAATACAGGCAAATCCGTCGGTTCACCCTCATGATCTAATATGTTGAGTGCCTGATCTAAAGCAATTCCCTCTTCTTTAATTAATTGCTTGCGGCTATTTGCAATCCCGGTTAATCGGATTTTTATGCCTTTGTATTTGGCCAAATAATGCTCCTGACCAATAATTTGCGCTAATAAAGTCTTTCCTATTAGACCGGCACCAACTAAAAAGAGATGCAACGTTTTAATTTGAGAGAAGAAGAACGTCTCGTGAATAACATTCAATGCCTTGGACAGATCCTTATTTTCGATCACCACCGAAATATTCAACTCTGAAGAACCTTGCGCCGTAGCAACAATATTAATCCCATTTTTCCCTAAAGAAGAGAAAAGCTTACCACTCACACCCGTATGTTTACGCATACCCTCTCCCACGACAGCAATCACGGAAAGATCCTTTTGAATATCAATTCCCTCAATATCACCTGCGGCTATCTCAACAGCAAATTCTTTTTCTACAACTTTACGTACCTTATCTGCAACAGCTGGATCAATGGCGAAGCAGATACTGTGTTCTGAAGACGCCTGAGAAATCAAGACAACTGATATTTTTTCGCGCGCAAGAACGGTAAATAACTTAGCTGAAACTCCAGCCACACCGATCATACCAGAACCCTGCAAATTCACTAACGCTAGGGAATCTATGGAAGAAATACCTGTAATAATATAGGGACTTCCGGTAGGCTCTTTGCTGATAACAGTACCCTTAAATTTGGGATTAAAGGTATTTAATACACGAATCGGAATATTTTTAGCGAAAGCAGGTTGCAAGGATGGAGGATAAATTACCTTAGCTCCAAAATGGGTTAATTCCATTGCTTCCGCATAAGATATCGAAGGAATAGTGAAAGCAGATTTCACTTTGCGCGGATCAGCCGTCATCATTCCATCCACATCCGTCCAAATTTCAATCTCTTTTACATCTAAAGCTGCACCTATAACAGAGGCGGTATAATCAGAACCACCACGACCTAATGTCGTTGTCTCACCTTTAGCATTAGATGCGATAAAACCAGTCACTAAACCAATTTTACCCTTAATTTCCTCAAAATAACTAGCAATTAATGGATTAGTTAAACCAAAATCAACCTCAGAGTGACTAAAAGCGCTATTCGTTTTAATGATCTCCCGAGCATCTACATAAACAACCGGTAGTCCTTTTTGATGTAAAATCGCATAAATTAAATAAGTCGATAGACGCTCCCCAAAACTAACTAATGCATCAGATGTCTTGGGCGAAATCTCTTTAATCAAATTAATCCCTTTCAACACATCACGTAATTCGTTGACCAAGGTGCGTACATGTGCGATAACTTGGCTTTGTTCAGTAACAGGAATAAAGTGCTTAATGATGTCAAAATGACGTGTTTCAATCGTCTCAATCAAGGTATTTACCGTGCTTTTCGGCTGAGCCGCTAGGGTGCCCGCTTCTAACAAATGATTCGTCACACCGCTCATCGCAGAGAACACAACAGCAAAATCTGAGGAGGATTTTCCGTTTGACTCGATAATCGTCAAAACAGATTGAATACTTTCGATACTACCACAACTGGTACCACCGAATTTTAGGATTTTTTCCATTAATTAAGAAAACAAAATGATTCTCAACTCTACAAACAGCTGAGATATAGGACAAATATACGATTTTAGGCCGTATTTTGCCCAAGAATGCGGTGCCCTTTTCGTTTTCTTTTGGTCAAATTCCGATAATTATCACTTAAAACGGAAATATTTCCGTCTACCTCGAAGATCGCTAGATTAACATCACTAACTTCTTCCACTCCATGTTCCCTCACTACTGCCTTTAATTGTTCTAAGGAAATGGATGCTTCTTTCAAGGCATTAGGGCGAACCTGCCCATTATAAATCAAAAGAATGGGCTCTCCATCGATCACCTTACTTATGGATTCGCTCCCTAAAGTAAGACGTTTAAATATATAATTCATTGCAAATAAAGCCAAAGCCGCCACTAAACCTCCAGTTAAACTCGTATCCTCTCCTACCATCGCTGTCTGCACTGAATTAGATATCAACAAGATGAATACCACATCCACCACGGATAATTGCGCAAACTCTTTCTTCCCAAAAACACGAATAGCCGCTACGATAAACACGTAAACGGCTATTGATTTGAGGGCGATGATTACATAGCCTTCCATAAAATTTTATTTTTTCTTTTCCGCAGCCATTACCATCGCAAGCTTTAATTTAGCCGCTAGGTCATAGATATTGGTTAATTCTTGTACCGTCTGGTTGCGATCCATTCGAACCACTAAAGTAAC
>JACCDG010763434.1_pt1 | contig 31196 bp, 29 predicted proteins | sample 7442471 | NCBI WGS metagenome assembly JACCDG01 (sample SAMN15323444, study PRJNA562643) | freshwater metagenome | isolation source: river surface water | place: USA:Blue River Watershed | collected 2017-08-17 | reverse complement strand
GCAATGGATGAAAAGAAGATGTTAAAATTGTCGTCTTTTCGGAAGTCTGCCCCCAGACCCATATTTAAAAATCCGGGTGCCATAAAGGTGGAAACTGGTACAGAATCGTTCGGATAATTATAACCGTTGATAGATTGCGTGCGAAAACTGCTGGCAAAGGTCAGGAAGAATCCTTTGGAGAGTTGCATACCAAAAGTGCTAGAAACATCTAGGCGGTCATCGGTTTTTTGGGCGCCGACCCCGTTGTTGTCAAAGTACTTGATGCCCCCGAGAGCAAAACTGAGGTCGTTGGTCCATTTAATGTTATCTTGAGTAAAATAGGCTGAAGCTGCAGCAGAACCGATTAAGGAAATATTGTTGCGCCCTCCTGCATTCCAATTGACAAATGAGGTTTGCGTTCCATTCAGAGAATACAAGGATTTGAATTTCCAGTAGGAGGTGCTGTCCTGGGCTGTTGCGCTAAACGCGACACTCAGAGCAAACAATAAGTAAAAAATGATGTTTCTTTGATGACCAAACATTTCGACAACAAAAATAATGCGTTTTCTAACTATCCTATTTGTGTATCTGCCAATTCTTTCAACAACTCACTTTGCACAAAGTACAATAGATTATGCCCTTGGTTCTTCTTGGGCGGCCTTACCGGGTCAAATCCCTAGTGGTTTGCAAGCCAAAATAAAAGATACCAGCTTCTACCAGTTTGCCGATGTCTTTTATGTCTATCCTACACTCAATACCGCAAAAACGGATCGCCGTTGGAATGTACCTCTAGAAGATACCGACCAACAAAAAAAAGTACTAGAAACTGCGCTTCCTTTTCAGGCAAGTGCATTTGCTGAAGCTGGTCGTTTCTTTGCGCCTTATTACCGTTCAGCACATCTTCGGTCTTATTATGTAAGTGATCCAAAAGGAAAGGAAGCTTTGGAATTTGCTTATGCAGACGTGCGTGCTGCTTTTCTCTATTACCTCGAGCATTACAATCAGGGCAGACCCATTATTTTGGCTGGCCACAGTCAAGGCAGCACCCATTGTGGTTTGCTTTTACAAGAATTTTTTGATGGTAAGCCCTTGCAAAAACAACTCGTTGCCGCCTACTTGCCGGGCATCGGTATTTTACCTTCCGAGCTGAAAAATATCCAGCTCATGACCAGTCCTTCTCAGACAGGTGGTTACTTAGCATGGAATACATTTAAAAAGCGCCTCGATAAAAAATCCTATGAAAAATGGTACAAGGGTAGGGCAGTAGTGAATCCGGTCACCTGGACGCTTGAATCTAGCGCAGCAAAAGAACAGCACAAAGGTTTTTTATATTTTGACGGGCAGGTCTACTCACAACTTTTTAGCACGCATTTAATTGATGGTGCCATTTGGATTGATCGACCAAAAGGAAAGTTCTTTTGGTTGAGTTTGACGATGCGCAATTACCACATTGGCGATATCAATTTATTTTGGCAAGATATTCACGATAACGCCCAATTTAGGGTTCGAACTTATTTAGAGAATCAGTAACTTTGTACACCAAAATCGACACACTTTATGATACCTTTTGAAAGACGCCATATCGGCCCAGGAGCTCAAGAACAACAAGACATGTTAAAAGCTGTTGGTGTAGACAACATTTCAACACTCATTGACCGCACCATTCCGGCACAAATTCGCCTGAATCGCGAGCTCAATATTGCCCCTGCGCTTTCAGAGCAAGAGTACCTCAATCACATCAATGAATTGGGTGCCAAAAATCAAGTTTTTAAATCGTTCATTGGTTTGGGTTACCACGAAACCATTGTTCCGTCGCCAATTTTAAGAAACGTTCTTGAAAATCCAGGATGGTATACGGCCTATACGCCTTACCAAGCTGAAATTGCACAAGGAAGACTCGAGGCCCTGCTCAATTTCCAAACAATGGTGATTGAACTCACTGGCATGGACATCGCTAATGCCTCACTTCTTGACGAAGCTACTGCAGCGGCAGAAGCCATGATCATGTTTTATAACTCGCGCAGCCGTGCAGATATCCAGGCTGGGCGCAACAAATTTTTTATTGACGCTGCGGCCCTTCCACAGAGCATCGATGTCATGACAGGCCGCGCCTTGAATTTAGGCATTGAGCTTGTTATCGGTGACCCAAGCACATTCGCTGCAGACGCTGCTTTCTTTGGTGTTTTTGTACAGTACCCTAATGCAAAAGGTGCTATCCAAGATTGGACTTCGGCTATTGCTGCTTGGAAAGCTGCAGGCATTCAAGTTGCTGTAGGTGCTGACATCATGTCTTTGGTTTTATTGAAATCACCAGGTAGCATGGGCGCCGATGTCGTATTGGGTTGTGCACAGCGCTTTGGTGTGCCAATGGGCTACGGTGGCCCTCACGCCGCTTTCTTTGCCACTAAAGAAGACTACAAACGCAATTTGCCAGGCCGCATCATCGGGGTTTCCAAAGACGCCGACGACAACCAAGCTTTGCGCATGGCACTCCAAACCCGCGAACAACACATCAAGCGCGATAAAGCCACTTCAAATATTTGTACGGCACAAGCTTTACTTGCTGTCATGGCTTCTATGTATGCTGTTTATCATGGCCCAGCTGGTGTAACAGCTATTGCCAACCATATCCATAACTTGGCTTGCCAAGCAGCTGCTGGTTTAAAAGCAGCAGGGGTAAACGTGGTTTCAGCATCCTTTTTTGATACCATTCACGTTTCCGGAATCAATGCAGCTGATATTCGCAAAAAAGCAGAAGCTGCTCAACTCAATTTCAACTACATCTCTGACTCCGAGCTCAGCATTTCTTTTGGCGAGCCGCACACCGACACTGACCTCAAAGCAGTTCTAGCCGTCTTCGGAGCAAGCCCTGTAGCGGCCTCAACTACTATTCCAGCAGCCCTTCAGCGTTCAGAGTCTGTTTTGTCTCATCCTATCTTCAATTCGCACCATTCTGAATCGCGCATGATGCGCTACATGAAGAAGCTTGAAAACAAAGACCTTTCTTTGGTACACTCCATGATTCCACTTGGGTCATGCACCATGAAACTCAATGCTGCCTCAGAAATGATGGCGGTTACCAACCCGCAATTTGCCAACATGCACCCATTTGCACCAGTTGAACAAGCAGCAGGTTACCACGAAATGTTTGCCCAATTGGCACAAGACCTCTGTGAATCTACGGGTTTTGCAGCGGTTTCTTTGCAGCCTAACTCAGGTGCACAAGGCGAATACGCTGGCCTTATGGTCATTAAAGCCTTCCACGAAGCAAACGGAGACTTCCAACGCAAGAAAATGATCATCCCGTCTTCGGCCCACGGAACCAACCCTGCATCCGCAGTAATGGCTGGTTTTGAGGTGATCGTAACGGGTTGTGATGAAAACGGTAACATCGACATCGAAGAACTTCGCGAGGTAGCTATTGCCAACAAAGACATCCTTGCTGGCATCATGGTTACTTATCCATCGACGCACGGTGTTTATGAAGAAGGTATCCGCGAAATCACAAGCATCATCCATGAAAATGGTGGCCAGGTATACATGGACGGTGCCAACATGAACGCACAAGTTGGTTTGACCAACCCAGGTAATATTGGTGCCGATGTTTGTCACCTTAACTTACACAAAACTTTCGCCATTCCACACGGTGGTGGTGGCCCAGGTATGGGTCCAATTGGTGTGGCAGCTCACTTAGCACCTTTCTTGCCAAGTAACCCACTCATCACAACCGGAGGAGCAAAGCCAATTCATGCCATTTCAGCTGCGCCTTACGGTTCTGCGCTCATCTTGACCATTTCTTATGCCTACATCAAAATGCTAGGTGCTGAAGGCTTACGCCGTTCTACTGAGGTGGCCATTTTAAATGCCAACTACATTGCAGCGCGCTTGAAGGGTCATTACGATATCCTTTATACCGGTGCCAACGGAACAGTTGCTCACGAAATGATCCTCGACTGCCGCGACTTCAAGAAAACGGCAGACGTCGAAGTAGCCGATATGGCAAAGCGCCTCATCGACTTCTGTTTCCATGCGCCAACGGTTTCTTTCCCAGTGGCTGGTACACTCATGATTGAGCCTACAGAGTCTGAAGACAAAGAAGAATTAGACCGTTTTTGTGATGCCATGATCAAAATTCGTGAAGAAATTCGCGAAATCGAAAACGGCCATGCTGACAAGCAAAACAACTTGCTTAAAAATGCACCGCATACCGCCGATTGCATCATCAACCGCAACTGGACTTACCCATATGCACCGCAAGAAGCAGCTTATCCATTGCCTTACTTACTTGACGCTAAATATTGGGCGCCAGTGCGTCGCGTAGACAACGCCTTCGGAGACCGCAATTTGGTTTGTAGCTGCCCAAGCGTTGAAAGTTATGCCCATATTCAAGACTAAATGAAACTTGATATCCTTGCTTTTGGTGCCCACCCCGATGACGTCGAACTCTCTGCGGCGGGCACCTTATTGCACTATATAGCGCAAGGAAAAAGTGTCGGCATCGTTGACCTCACTGAAGGTGAACTCGGCACCCGAGGCTCAGTAGAGTCTCGCTACGACGAAGCGGCAGAGGCTGCAAAAATCATTGGCATTAGCACGCGTACCAACCTGCGCATGCCTGACGGCTTTTTTGAGCACAATCAAGCCAACCTGCTCAAAATCATAGAGCAAATACGTTTGCACCAACCAGAAATAGTTTTGGCCAATGCACTCTCAGACCGTCATCCGGATCACGGCCGCGGCGGAAAGTTGGTGGCTGAAGCTTGTTTTTTAGCAGGCCTCAGAAAAATACATACTGCTCATAATGGCTTAGCGCAAGAGCCACACAGACCACGTCTGGTACTTCATTACATTCAAGATTTTCAGCTCGAGCCTTCTGTCGTGTTTGATGTCACGCCTTACCTCGAGCAAAAGATAAACTGTATCAAAGCCTATAAAACGCAGTTTTTTGACCCTACATCTCAAGAACCCAACACACCCATCTCTGGTGAATTATTCTTTGATTTTCTGAAAGGTCGCATGCAAGAAATGGGAAGACCCGCAGGCCTTGATTTCGCCGAAGGTTTTGTCATCAACAGGCGCTTTGCTGTTACCGATTTATTTGAGTTGAAATGATCATTTGAAAGTTTGAGTTCATTCAAAGGACCTTCATTCAAATTTTTCAACATCAAAACATTACGCAATCAATATCCCGTAACTTTTCCTTTGTCAACTGCTGGTATGCCGTTGATCATCCAGCTTGGCGCTGCCGTATTCATGAGGTAGTGGTCAAAGAACTGACGCATTCTGATGGAGAGGTCATATTTGTTGGCCAATTTGGTGAGGTTGTGATCGTCACCGTTGTAATTGAGCATCCAACACGGTTTGCCCAAACGCCGCATCCCATTATACAACTCGAGGCCTTGATACCACGGCACGGCACCATCTTGGTCATTGGCCATGATCAGGAGCGGCGTTTGCACCTTTGGCAAATGAAAGAGCGGTGAGTTTTCAATATACAATTCTGGTTTTTCCCAGATTGTTGCACCAATTCTACTTTGTGTAGATTCATACTGAAATTGTCTGTTGAGCCCGCTGCCCCATCTGATACCGCCGTACGCTGAGAACATATTGCCCACAGGTGCACCCGCCATAGCGGCAGCATAACGGTTGGTCATGGTAATGAGCATGGCAGTTTGGTAACCACCCCAACTTTGGCCCTGTAAACCCATTCTTTTTGCATCAATTGGATAGTTTTTAAGCAAATGATCGGTGGCACTCATGATGGCATTGTAGGCTCCTTTGGCGGGTTTTCCGGGTTCATATCTGATGTCCGGCACAAAGACTAAATAACCTCCGCTCGCATATTCTGTGGGGTTGATGATGCTGGCAGATGGTTTAGGAGCTTGGTAATTGTGTAAGTTATCTGAGTTCAGTTCGTAGTAATAGAAAAGCAAAGGGTATTGTTTTGTTGGGTCGTAATTGGCGGGTTTGTAAAGTAAACCTTGCAGTTGCTGACCATCTAGCGCCTTCCAACTTACAAGCTCTACTGTGGCCCAATTGTATTTTTGTTGTTGTGGATTTGCCACAGATATGCGCTGCCCTTGGTTCCAGTTATTTCCGTTTACCAAAATTAAATCAGGGTAGGTGGCTACATCCATCTTGCGCAGTATATAAATATTGCTTTTTTCCGCTTTACCGAGGCTCGCAATTCTTTGAGCACCCTCAAATTGTAAGCTCAGCCCATCGTTTTTTGTGTAGGTGTAAAGCAATTCATTTTTGTTAGATTTTCTCAGGCCAATAAAGTAGCCATCTTCAAGTGCCACCCACAATGAGTCATAATTAAAGCGTTCAAAGCGCAGTTCGATTTTTTCCTTAGTGGCCATTTCGTTTGAAAGCGAAACAAGCTTTTTGCTTGCAACCTCATAGGCCCAGCAATCAAATTCAGACTGAAAATAGACGGTTTCAGCATTTTTACCATAACCAATAAAACCAACAGGCCCGGCTTCCATAGGTTGTCCATTGAGGTCTTCTTCCCAACGGATTTCTTTTCGGGCGCAATTCATACACACGCTACTTTGCTTTTCGATGTCGAGCAATATCCATTTTTGCTCAGCAGAAGTGTAATATGAAAAATAGCGTCCATCTGCCGAAAGTTCACCCGTGTATGCAAGCGCCTTTCCAATTAGGATGCTTTTTCCCGTTTCTATTTCAATGCGATAGAAATCAGCTTTATTAGGTGCCTTCCATTGCGCTTCAATTAAATACGGATTTGGGTTTGTCGCTAATAAATAAGCTCCTGATTTTTTCGGATTAAGCTGTATGTCAAGGCTGTCTGCACCGAGCTTTTGTAGGCGTTGGGTATTTAAATTGTATGCGTAAAGTGTGCTTTTTTTGAGATCCTGTCCTTTGCGCAGGAGTTGTTGGGCCTGTAATCTAGTATCTTGGTAATGCCAGATGTCCAAGTTCACTTTTTCACTTTCGGTGAGTGTATCTTTTTGTTCGAACTGACGTGCGGCCACACCAAAAAACAAATAGTTGCCATCCTGACTAAATTTTGGAGCTCTTCCTGCTGCAACCTGTTGAAACTCTCCTGTTAGTGTTTTTTCAAAGTCTAAAGAATCGCCAAAAATATTGGTTTCTTGGTTGCTGAGTTTGTAGAGCGCTAATTTGTAATTCTTGATTTTAGTGGTGTCTGTGCTAAATAAGAAGGCGAGTTGCTGTGAATTCGAACTCCAGCTTAAATCTTGCACAATAGGTTGGGTTTCAAAAGACTTGATCAAACTCATATTAGCGGTCTGATAAATCTTGACCTCCATGGAGTCAAGCTTCGCTTTTCTTTGCTGAATGACGGCAATTTTTGTTCCGTCTGGGCTGAGTGCAAACTGGGTAATACTGTCTAAAAATGCTGTTTGTAAGTTGCCTTGCTGATAGATTTCTAAACGAAAACCATCTGTTTTATAAGGGTTTGCTTTAGAGGCGGCAGGTTCTTTTTTCCAAAACAGCAGTTTATCCCATTTTGAAGGCTCGACCTTTTCAATTTTGGGTGCAGCTACTTCGTGTAAGACGGCTAAAACGGGTGCTTCTTCGGCAAGTTGACGCTGCTTGAGTTTGCTAATTTTAATGAGGCTATCGGTTGCTACATGATAGATGAACAATGAGTCTTTGGGCCATTTCTTTTTGTCAATTTTATTGAGTTCGAGCTTGCGTAAGGTATCGTAATCAGGGCTTTGGGTCCAGGCAACGAAACTTTCGTCGGGTGCAATAAGTGCATCTTTTGCCCGAAGCATGGAGTCGTGTTTTTGGCTCTCTGAGAAATAAATATGGAGTTCGGTATTACCGCGCAGCACCGTTTGCTCATAGGTCAGGAGCTTTCCGTTTGGCGAAAGTTGTTCTTTCTCGACGCGTTTCCAGGTGTCGTAAGCTTTGAAATCTAATGCGGGTAGTTGCGCAAAAACAAAGGAAGAAGAAAGTAGGCTAAGAAAGAATAAAAGATTGATTTTCATGACTTTGATTTACGTAATGAAACAAGGTAGACTCCGGTAAAAATAAGCAACATATATAAAATACGTTCGCTCGTGATCGTGTGCGAAAAATCCTCGGCCCATCCAATGTAGGCAAAAAAGAAGGTGAACAAAGCGACCATCACGGGTTGGGTATAAATATAGGCACTCGAAACGGTGGCACTGACATATTTGAGCCCAAAGATGGTTAACAAATAAGTGAGAAAAGTTACGCCAATAATGACGTAAGTAATTTTATACCAGGCTTCTACAGGAATCGAGTCAAAGTGAGTGTTGTTCAATTTCGTCCAGGTAGGAGGGAAGAGTAATAACAAAATGAGGCCAATACTGAACACGTATGTAATGACTTGAATCGGCGAATATTTTTGTAGCAGCGGTTTAGAAAATACCAAGTAGAGCGCATAACTCAGCGCATTGATCAAGAGATAAAGATCACCGATCGGAGATGCACCGGGTAGTTTTCCAGAACTGAAGGTCAGTAATATGGCACCAATAGCCCCGATGACAATACCTGTATAGCCCTGAAAACTGAGTTTCTCTTTCATGATCAAAGCCGATAAAATCACGACCATCATGGGGTTTAGTGCCATGATGATGCCGGCATTAAACGCTGATGACAAATTGAGCCCATGAAAGAAAAAGAGTTGATTGACAGCCACACCGAAGAGACCTGCAGCCAGAAAACGCCCGTAGTCTGCGCGTGCTATGGGTTTTCTTTTTTGGGTAAATAGCAACATCCAAAACAAAAAAACAGCCCCACTGACACGCAGTAAAATAAAAGTATTGGGGTCGAGGTAGCGCGGCATCACGCCCTTCGCCAAGACGTGGTTGGCACCATAGAGCACATTGACCAAAAGCAAGGCAAGATGAGCATTGAGAATTTGCGAGCGCGGCATGAGGCAAAGGTAGTTATTCCGTATCTTTGTTTCATGTACTTGTCCGCACTACATTTAGTCAATTTTAAGAACTATACTGACCTCGATTTACAGCTTACCGCCGGAATCAACGGTATCGTTGGGCAAAATGGCGCTGGCAAGACCAACATCCTTGACGCGGTCTACTATCTCAGCATGTGCAAGAGTTACCTCAATGTCAATGACCGCCAAAACATGCGCTTTGACCAAGCTTTTTTTTCAATTGCTGGACAGTGGCAATTTCCAGATAAGCCGCACGACGTTCAAATCGCTTACAAGGCAGGCGTGAAGAAACTTGTCAAGTGGAATAAAAAAGCCTACGACAAACTCACCGACCACATTGGCAAGTTGCCCGTCGTATTCATTTCGCCCTATGACGGCGACCTCATTGCAGAAGGTTCTGATTTGCGCCGAAAATGGATGGACGGCATTTTATCACAATTAGACAAGCGCTACCTTGAAGAAATTCAGCGCTATGCCAAAGTGCTCGAACAAAGACACGCTATTTTGCGCAACATGCACGAGCACCGACTCTTTGATCCTGATGCCATAGAAGTTTGGGACGCTCAACTCATTCCGGCTGCTAATTATATTTATGCCAAGCGCCGCGAGTTTTTAGAAGAGTTTATTCCTGTTTTCAAGCGTTTCTATCAAGAAATTGGCCAAGAAGCCGAGTCTGTGAACCTCAGTTACCGCTCACAACTAGACGACGGCCCTTTTGCCGATTTATTGGCTGCCTCTTCCAAAAAGGATGCCTTCACACAATATACCAATGTGGGCATCCACAAAGACGACCTCATTTTTACGATCAAAGGTCATCCGGTCAAGAAATTTGGCTCACAAGGCCAGCAAAAATCGTTCATCATTGCCCTTCGACTGGCGCAATTCGACTGGCTCAAAGCTCACAAAGGTGTCAAACCCATTTTGCTCCTTGATGACATCTTTGACAAACTTGATCAGCAGCGCGTCGAACGCCTCATTGCACTGGTAAGTGCCGATTATTTTGGTCAGGTGCTCATTACCGACACCGACCCTGCCCGCATGCGCGATTTATTTAGTAAATTGCCTGGTGCAACACAACTTATTGAAATCAAAGAAAACCAAGCTTACGCCCTATGAATCAGGATTTTAAAAGACAGGGTGAAGAAAAACCCCTTGGTCAACTCGTGAAAGGCATTATGAAAGCCTATGGTCTTGAAGAAAAAATGAAGTCCTATGACCTCATTGCTGCTTGGCCCGAACTCATGGGCCCTGCCGTAGCACAACGCACCAAAGACATCAAAATTCAGAACAACACGCTGTACCTCACCATCGATTCAAGTGTCATGCGCGACGAACTTTTTCATGGCAAGCAAATCATTATTGGGCGTTGTAATGCACATGTCGGAGAAGAGCTCATCCGAGATATCTGGTTCAATTAGAAGTGCAACCCAAGCAGCAAAGGGCTGCCAAAGATTTTGTAATTTTGTTTCAAATCAATCAAGAATATGTCAAATGCCTTTTTTAATGTTCCTGTTGCCAAAAATGAGCCTGTAAGGCCTTACGCTCCCGGAACTCCAGAACACAGCTCGCTCATCGCGAAATATAAAGAACTCAAAAACCAAGCGCCAATTGATGTGCCGATGTACATTGGTGATCAAAAGGTGCACACTGCCAATAAAGTTGCCATGACCATGCCACACGACCACCAAACGGTATTGGGTCATTTCAGTATGGGAGATGCTGCACACGTCGAGGCTGCTATCGCAGCTGCACTTCAAGCAAAAAGTGCTTGGGCTGCGCTTCCTTGGCAAGAACGCGCTGCTGTTTTCTTGCGTGCTGCCGATTTATTAGCCGGCCCGTTCCGCGATCGCATGAATGCCGCAACCATGTTGGCGCAATCCAAAAATGTATTCCAAGCAGAAATCGATGCAGCTTGTGAGCTCATTGACTTTTTCCGCTTTAATGTCCAGTACATGACCCAGATTTACAAAGAACAACCTGAGTCTTTACCTGGTATGTGGAATCGTCTAGAATACAGACCACTAGAAGGCTTTGTATTCGCAATTACGCCTTTTAACTTTACTTCAATTGCAGCTAATCTTTGTGCTGCTCCGGCCCTCATGGGTAACGTAGTTGTCTGGAAACCTGCTGAATCTCAAGTTTATTCAGCTCAAGTGATTATGGAGCTTTTTGAAGCGGCTGGTTTGCCTGCAGGTGTTGTAAATATGATCACCGTCGATGGTCCAACAGCCGGAGATATCGTGTTCAAGCACCCTGATTTCGCAGGCTTGCACTTTACGGGTTCAACGGCCGTATTCAAAAACCTCTGGAAAACTATCGGAGCCAATATCGACGCTTACAAAACGTATCCGCGCATAGTCGGTGAAACGGGCGGAAAAGATTTCGTCATGGTTCATCAAAGTGCTGGCGCTGCAGAAGTAGCTACTGCTTTATCAAGAGGCGCCTTTGAATTCCAAGGACAAAAATGCTCGGCGGCTTCCAGAGCTTATGTACCAGCAAGTTTGTGGCCAGAGGTTCAAAAAATCTTTGTTTCCCAAGTAGCATCTTTCAAAGTGGGTAGCCCTGAAGACAGCGCTAACTTTGTCAATGCGGTCATCGATGCACGCGCTTTTGATAAAATTGCTGCTTACATTGACTACGCAAAAACACAGGCAGACGCGCAAATCATTACTGGCGGAAACTACGATAAATCGAAAGGTTATTTTATTGAGCCTACCACGATTGTCACAACCAATCCAAAATTCCGCACCATGGTCGAAGAGATTTTTGGGCCAGTACTCACTATTTACGTCTATCCAGATGCCGAATTTGAGGCAACCCTAGAACTCCTCGATCAAACTTCAGAATATGCCCTAACGGGTTCAATCATTGCCACAGATCGCTATGCCGTTCAATTGGCCACTACTAAATTGGCGAACGCTGCAGGAAATTTCTATATCAATGACAAACCAACCGGTGCCGTTGTTGGCCAGCAACCATTTGGTGGCGCACGTGGTTCAGGAACCAATGACAAAGCGGGTGCAGCCATGAATTTATTGCGTTGGGTTTCTGCGCGTACTATCAAAGAAACCTTTGTTCCACCAACAGATTATCGCTACCCCTTCTTAGGTTAAGCCTATGTTTCGTTTCGGGATTTTTCTAACGATCTTATTTTGCTCTTTTGATTTCAGCGCTCAATGGCGCTGGAATCTTCAGGCAGAAATTGGTGCCAATAAACAAGAATTTCAGCAGGTTTATGCACTGAGCCAACAACCCTTTGATCCAAAATCTTTTTGGAAAGCAACGGCAGGTGGTGAGGTTCAGTTCGGCTATACTTTCTTGAAAGTCATGACACTTTACAGTGGACTAGGTTACGCGCATCAAAACTTAGCGTATCAGACCACTGAGTGGGCCACAGATCCAGGTGGGGTTTCTTACTTGCTGCTTTGTAACAAGGTGGCAACTGGTGAATTACTTACGCTGCCAATAGGTTTAGAACTAAAGGTGCTCAGCGTGCATGCAGGCGGCGGTTTGCAATATCGCTATCGGGTGCAAGGGCAAATGCAAAAAGATTTTTATGCGTATTATCCGGGCGCAACAGAACCCATTTTGTTAAGCACTGAAGTGGGTGAGCATACACAAGCCAAACTAGACATGGGCTATTTTGCTTATTTGCAATGGAATCCTGTCAAGCGCATCGGGATCAGGGCTTCGGCCTACCGCGGGTTCAGAGATTTAAGCAATGGCCTTGAAGTGGGTGCCTTGAATGAGTGGCAGCAGCTTTTCAATAAAGAAAGCTTGGTCTTGAAAAACCTGCAATTCAACATCGGATTAAACATCAAACTCACCGATTAATCTTCTTTTTGATCAAGGCTCATCCAATTATATCTTTAGCATCATTTAATTATTCCAGTTGATATGAAATCAATGATCTTGCTGCTTTCTTTTTTGCTTTCTTGGTTTTCCCTAGAAAATCATTCAAAAAAAACAACACGAGTCAAGCAACATCAACTACAAGCGCAAAAGTTCGATTTGCGCGTAACGGTCACGGCCATCAGTAATGCTAAAGGACTCATTGAATTTGCTCTGTATAAAAACCCAGAAGTTTTCACACAAGCAGGCAAGACACACCGTTTGGCCAGAGTGAATGCTCAGAAAGGAGAGGTGAGTTTCGTTTTTGCTGACCTAGAAGCCGGAAAATATTCTATCGTCGTGTATCACGATGAAAATCAAAACAAGATTTGCGATAAAAATTTCTTTGCGATTCCTACGGAAGCCTATGCGTTTTCAAATAATGTAAGGCCCAAACTCACTGTACCAAGTTTTGACGATTGTGCCATCAATCTGCAACAAAACAAGAGCATCAGCATCAAGATGGTGTATTAAGGCTTTTTAGAAAGCTTTCAATTTGCTCAAGAATAGGGCGGCCATCGTTTTCAATAATATAGGAGGCGAGATCCCTTTTTCTGTCATCAGCCCACTGCGCCTTTATTCTCTGTTGAATAACAGACTCTTCGAGACCATCTCTTTTCTTTACGCGGTCTATCCTTAATTGGAGTGGTGCACACACTAGCACCGTAGCGTCGAATTGTTGATACGCTCCTGTTTCAAATAAAATTGCAGCTTCATTGAAAACAAGCTTGCTTTTTTGAGCCTGAGCCCAAGTTTCAAAGCGCTTGCGCACCAACGGATGCACGCGTGCTTCAATTTCTTTTTTGAGTTGGGGGTTGTTATACAGCGCTTGGCTCAGCACTTCTTTTTGAAAAATGCCCTTGACGTACAGCGCAGAACCTATCAGTGCACATAACTCTTTTTGAAGCAGGTCGTCCTCGTTATAAAGTGCTTTTGCTTCTTGATCTGAATAAAAAACAGGATAGCCCATGTGTTCTAATACAGCCGCGACCAAACTTTTGCCTGAGCCAATTCCACCGGTAAGTCCTATGCGTAACATGGCTCGAAATTAGGAAAAGAAAGTTGTAAATTTGCACTATGCCGAAGAAAGAATGGTTTGCCGAGTGGTTTGACTCCCCTTATTATCACTTGCTTTATAATAACAGAGATGCCAGTGAAGCGCGTGCTTTTATTCAAAAGCTTGTTGAAAAGCTCGCATTGGCCCCTGGTGCATCCGTTCTAGATTTAGCTTGCGGCAAAGGTCGGCACGCAGTAACGCTAGCAGAATTAGGCTTCAAAGTATTAGGTGCTGATTTAGCGCCACAAAGCATTGCAGCTGCCCTAGAATTTCCAAAACTGCAGCCAAGCCTCGATCTCGATTTCATGGTTCATGACATGCGAGAAGTCATCGAAAATCAGCAGTTTGCAGCCGTATTTAACCTCTTCACGAGTTTTGGTTATTTTGATGCGCTAGCCGATAATCACAAGGTTTGCGCCTCAATCGGGACCATGTTAGCACCAAATGGAATACTGGTCATTGACTTTTTCAATGCACAAAAGGTTCGTCAAAATTTGGTAGCTGAAGAAAGCGTTTCACGAGGCGACATCAATTTTAAAATCAAACGATGGGCCGACAAAACACATATATTTAAACAAATCAGCATCCAAGATCCGCAGTACGACCAAACTATTGGCCCGTATACAGAGCGGGTTCAGGCCCTGAGTTTATCCGATTTTCAAGAACTTTTAGAACCAAGTTTTGAATTATTGAAAACTTACGGATCTTATGATCTTGCGCCTTTCAACCCGGAGAACAGCGAGCGCCTTCTTTTAATTGCAAAAAAGAAACCATGAATTTTTACGTCGTAGAACTCCTTTTGATTGCCTCGGTTGTTTTAGGCGGTGCTGTTGTTAGTTATTTTAAAGCCACCAACAAAAATCAATATATCAAATTGGCGTTGGCTTTTAGTGGCGGTTTTTTATTGGCCGTCATTTTTCAGCATTTGCTTCCAGAACTTTATGGTTCACACGAAGGGCATGCGCATGCACATACTGAAGTGCTACCTACTTTTCAGGTAGGCGTTTTTATACTATTAGGTTTTTTAGTGCAGTTGGTGCTAGAGTATTTCTCTGGTGGTATTGAGCATGGTCATGTGCATGTTCACAAAGGGCAAGCCATGCCTTGGGCCTTATTTGTGTCACTTTCTGTACACTCTGTCATTGAAGGTATTCCGTTAGGGAATATGTTGCAAATTGGCAGTGACCCAAACCACCAAGCCGAATTTAATGGTAGTTTCTTGTGGGGAATCATTTTTCATCAAATCCCGGTGGCTATTGCGCTCATGACGCTTTTGTTGGCTACCAAACTTCAAAAGAGAAATGCTTGGCTCATCTTGTTAGCTTTCGGACTTATGACACCACTTGGTGTGCTGCTAGGGCTTGGTATCACCACCGAACAGCTTGGTTTGAATGTTCAGCTCATTTTAGCCGTTGTGGTCGGGATGTTTTTGCACATTTCAACTACGATTATTTTTGAAACCACAGAAAACCACAAGTTCAATTTATTGAAACTCCTGAGTATTTTAATTGGTAGTGGTTTGGCCCTAAGTCTTTTCTAGATTAGCACATTCCTATTTCCCATTTCTAAACAAAAGAAAACCCCCATGAAGCTTGTAAAACAAGGCCTAATGGGGGTGAAAAATTGTGATTAAAATTTTAATCGCTCGAGCGACTTATGTTTAGAACGGAAGATCGTCGTCTTCTTCTGAGCTGCTAACAGCTGCACCTGGTATTGGATCTGAGCCTAAAGACATAGCAGATGGCCCTGAACTTGGCATGCCCATTCCTTGACTTTGGCCTTGCTTCTCGATGCGCCAAGCTTCAATGGTGTTGAAATATTTTACTTCGCCTTGTGGTGAAGTCCATTCGCGGCCGCGGAGGTTAAAAGAAACTTCAACGCTATCATTGACTTGGAATTGATCAAGCATATTGCATTTGTCTTGGGTAGCTTGAAACATGATATCTTGTGGATACATAGAAGTAGTATCTGTGACAACAAACTCGCGTTTTTGGAATTTATCTGAGATTTTTTGGGTGTCTTGAATGACCTTAATGGTTCCGGTAAATTTGAACATGGATAGGATTGTTAGTTGTTAAACGATAAAAGTGTGAGCCATGCGGCTTCTAATTCATTTTGAGCGAGCAATTCTTTGGCTTGTAGATGGAGTGCTTTTTCTAAAGCTTGGGCGTCGTCTTCGAGTTCGAGGAAAAGTGGCGCTAATTCTATGAGTTTGTATTCGTTGACATCGGTTTCGTTAGGAAGTGCTTCTATGCCTGCTAATTGACCGAGGTCATTGGCGCTCAGAACTTCACTTGCTTTGATGTCTGGGGGCAGTGCGTCATAGCCAATGCCGCAAGTTGTGATGGGTTTTTTGATTTCAAACATGGAGTTGACATCGGCACGGCAATACCAATCACCACCCATGCGAGCTACAAGATCAATTTTTTGTTGGTCAATGAGGCCTTGTTCATTCAGAACAGTAGGGTCGATGTGCATTTGGACTACCTCGCAAATGATGAGGTTGCCCGCACCACCTTCTTGGCCAAGCTCAATGACTTGATTTACTTTGCACTCAAACTGAACCGGGGCTTGCGCTACACGGTGGGGCTTGATTTTTTCAGAAGCTAAAGCTGTGAAGCCTGACTTTACAAATTCATCGACCTCAGGGGCATAGGGTGAGCTGGCTAAACTCATTTGGTGCACCATGTTGTAATTGACCACGTTGATCACGACCTCAGGTACTTCTTTGACGTTATTATAAGTGTCTTTGCTTTGCCCGGTGCGCCCGGATCTGGCTGGTGAAAAGACCAAAATGGGTGGGTTTGCAGAAAATACATTGAAAAAACTAAACGGCGCAAGATTGTGCTCGCCTTTGGCATTAATGGTGGCCGCAAACGCAATGGGGCGAGGGCCAATGGCACCAAGCAAAAGTTGGTGCAAACGCTGTATTGGTAAATCTTTTGGATCGATGCTCTGCATAGAAAATCAAAGTTAGCCAAAATTCGTAAATTGGCGTTGTGATTTTACGTACAATAACTTGCCTTTTCTGTCTTTTTTTAAGCATCCAGTTCCATGCTCAAAATAAGCGCAATTCTTCGGGTAAACGCGAAGGAAAGTGGGTCTTTACGGGTAAAGATTTTCCAAAATCAGGCACTGCAAAAGATGTAAAGGTTGAGGAAGGTTTTTACATCAATGGGAGAAAGCAAGGCGTTTGGCTCAAATATTTCCCAGACGGCAAGACACCAAAGCTCAAAGGAAACTATACAGACAATAGGCCCGAAGGCGCCTTCACGCGGTATCATAGCAACGGAAAAGTTGCTGAGCAAGGGACCTTCAGTAAAAACGGCTACAAAGGCCTACTGACGCGCTACTATGAAAATGGTCAAGTGGCTTATAAAGCAAATTATAATAATGAAGGTCAAGAGAGCGGTTTGGTTCAGCACTACCATCCGAACGGAAGTTTAGCGCTTACTTATACTGTTAAAGCCGGACAGGTCAGGGGAAAGGTTGCTCGTTATGATCAAAACGGACAACTTTTAACGTCATTCCAAATTGATGAAACCGGAAAAATAGGAGCCGCTCAAAAAGCGAGCCCGAAGCAAGTACAACAAGTACAAGTTCATACACCTACCCGCGATCAGAATATTTATCCGCCACACTTGAGTAATCCAAAAATGAAAGGTTTGCGTTTTGTTCCGAACGGCTACAACAAAGTCTATAACACGAACGATGAAATTTGGATGGATGGCGAGTTTAAAAACGGCCAACTCTTTGACGGAAAGGTTTACGATTATGATCAAGACGGCATTCTACAAAAGGTGCGGATTTTCAAAAATGGGAAGTATCATTCAGAAGGGCAGCTCTAATTAAGGGGTTTTATTAATTTTACCCTCAAATTTTACGCATGAAAGCATATGTATTCCCTGGTCAAGGCGCTCAATTCACAGGAATGGGCAAAGACCTCTATGAACAATCAGAACTTGCCCGCTCTATGTTTGCGAAGGCAAATGACATACTCGGATTCGATATCCAACACATCATGTTTGAAGGCTCTGAAGAAGCCCTCAAGCAAACCAATGTAACCCAACCAGCGATCTTTTTGCACAGTACCATCTTAGCGGCTTGTCTTGGTGATTCTTTTCAGCCAGACATGGTTGCGGGTCATTCTTTGGGTGAATTTTCAGCTTTGGTAGCCAACAAAACACTTTCTTTTGAAGACGGCTTGCGCTTGGTTGCTCAGCGTGCGGCTGCCATGCAAAAGGCTTGTGAGCTTGAGCCATCCACTATGGCTGCCATTCTTGGTCTAGAAGACGAAGTGGTTGAGCGTATTTGTTCTGAAATTGAAGGCGTCGTGGTGGCAGCCAATTACAATTGCCCAGGCCAGCTCGTTATTTCAGGAAGTGTGCCTGCTGTTGAAGCAGCATGCGCGGCGCTTACTGAGGCCGGAGCAAAACGCGCACTTGTTTTACAAGTTGGTGGTGCTTTCCACTCACCGCTCATGGAGCCTGCTCGTGAAGAATTAGCAGCGGCCATTGAAGCCACACATTTTGCAACGCCAAGTTGCCCTGTTTATCAAAATGTCAATGCGCAAGCAGTTACTGACCCTGCACAAATCAAAGCAAACCTAGTGACGCAATTAACAGGTGCTGTCCGCTGGACTCAAATCATGCAAAACATGTTGGCCGACGGCTGTTCTGAAGTCATTGAAGTAGGTCCAGGCAAAGTATTGCAAGGTCTTTTCAAGAAGGTTGACCGCGAGATCCCGACAGCAAGCGCGAGCATCGCTCAGTAATTTTTATGGAAAAAGTTTCTCTCGAGCATCTTTGAAGAAAACATGCTTATGAAAAACTTCTTTTTTGTGTGGACGCTCGTAGCAGCCATAAACACAGTTGCCCAATCTGGAACTGGTGACGTCATCGGTACTTTTATCAATTTTGATACCCAACAACCTGTTGCAGGTGCAAAAGCCATGATCCGTGAAAATGGCCATGTCTATTTGGCGTTGTCCAACGAAGAAGGACGTTTCAGAATTGTTGGTGTTCCGGCAGGTACTTATCAGGTTGCTGGCTATTTTCAAAAAGACAGTACTGAAAAGGTAAGTGTTGAGGTTTTCATTGATGCTTATGCCAACGCGGGCAACATGTATTTTGCTTCCAAAACGCAAGTCACTGAAGCCATCCGTTTAAATGGCGGTCGTTATGAAAAGGCCCGCATTCAGATCAGCGAGGTACCCATGATGACCATTAGCTCTAAGCAAATCAAATTCAGACCCGATAAATTCAGTGTGGTTGACATGGTGGCAAACTCTAACTCTGATATTAAAAAAGACGAAGACGGAGGTCTTATGTTCAGAGGTGCAAGAAAGGGCGACATGATTTATATGCTTGATGGCATCAAATCCAATGAGGTATTCAATGTACCAAGTAGTGCCATTGGCAGAATTACAGTTTACACTGGTGGTTTGCCCGCTAAATATGGCGATACACTCGGCGGAGCGATTATTTTAGAAACCAAAAGCTATTTTGATCTTTACCGCGAGTGGGAATTGAGTCAGCCCGATTAATTTTTAGTGAGTTGCATGAAATTCAGGAGCCTGTGCATAGGTGATTTCCCACAGGAAAAGACCATGTGCAGGCACGGATACAGCCGCTTCTGAACGGTCTTTTGCAGCTATAATTGCCGGTAAATCAGCGGCCGAAATTTTACCCAGCCCAACTTCAATGAGCGTTCCGACAATGGCCCTCACCATATTGCGCAAAAAACGATTCGCTGAAATTTCAAAGAAAATTTCGTTGTTTGCGATGTGCCATTGGGCACAAAAAACTTCGCAGATGTTGGTCTTGACATCGGTGTGTAGCTTTGAAAATGAACCAAAATCTTGGACACCTAATAAATGCAGTGCAGCCTCATTCATGGCCTGAAAATCGAGGTGGCTTTGCACATACCAACTAAACTGTTCTTTGAAAGGATTTTTTTGTTGGTGAATAAAGTAGCGGTAAGTTCTTTGCGTCGCATCAAAGCGTGCATGCAGGTCATGTTGCATTTCCCAGGCCTGAAAAAAAGCGAGGTCTGGGGGAGTCATGCGATTGAGCTTAAAAATCAGTTGTTGTGGATCCCAAGTAAGAGGTAAATCGGTGTGCAGGAAATACTGCTGGGCATGAACACCCGCATCGGTGCGTCCACAACCCACCACTTCTATTTTTTGATTGCCATGTAATTTTGAAAGTGCTGACTCAATTTCTTCTTGAACGCTGGTTGCGTTGGGTTGAATTTGCCAACCGTGATACGCACTGCCGTTATAGGCCAAAGAAATAAAATAACGCGGCACTATTCAGGTTTTGGAATGAAAAACTGTTGAGGCAAAGTTTGAAGGGGTGCCTCAAAAAGATTGTAGCTAAATATACCCTCAAGGTCACTTACGCTAGCCCAAATAAGCTTGTTGTTTTTCCAGTCAATTTGAAGATGGGTGTCATCCAGAGAAGTATTGATTTGCGCACCTAAGTTTTGTGGCGCAGACCATTTGCCGTCTTCGAGGTGGCAATAGAAAAGGTCATAGCCGCCCATGCCAGGATGTGTGTCAGAAGCGAAAATAAGCCATTGCCCATCGGGGCTTACAAATGGCGTGGTTTCACGACCTTCTGTATTGATACCTTGTGCAAGAGGCATGGCTGTTTCTTGCCAAACGCCGTTCGTGTTTTTGAGCATATAAATTTCTGTGGCATATTTTTCAGCCTGTCTGTCTGAGACAAAATACAGTTCAATTGTGAAATCATCGCCGTCGGTCCAGAGGGTGTCGGTTAGGGAAGGGGAGCCTTCAAAATAACTGAGGTTTAGGCCAGCAATCGAGCGGATGATTTGTTTGTCATCCCAGGTTCCGGCTTTTTCAGTAGTGAGTTCAAAAATATCTGAGCTTTCGGTATTTTGTTCTACAGATGCGGTAGTATTTACAGTACCCAATGCATAAAGGCCATTCTTTGAAATATAAGATAGTGCATCAAAACCTTGGGTATTCATGATTTCATAATTCTCAAAAAGTTTAACCCAAGCACCCTTGGTTTCTGGGTCTGGTGTCGCTTCGTAGATGTCTTCAAAATAGCGTTGATCATCTGGGTTAAGATTTGCGCCTTTGGTATCTGGATTTCTAGAAGTAAAATACAAATGACCGTTTGTTGGGTGAAAGATTGGGCCGTATTCGTCGTATTTCGTGTTGAGGTTGGCGCCGAGTAAAGCTCTTTGGTTCTGGACAGCTCCACCTTGATAGGCAGCCAATGCAAATTCGCATTGTTGTTGTAGCGTAGCTAAACCTAAAGTTTGGAAGTCTTTTTCGTTTTTGAGCAGCTTTTTTGCTTGCGCTAATTCTAGTAAGGCTTCTTTATGAAAATTAAGTGCCATATGAGTTTGGGCAGCAAGCGTGAGGTCTTCAAGGGTAGCTTTTGCGCCCGATACTTGCAGTACTTTTTGGATATGAATTTGCGCATCGTTGTATGCGCGTAAGTCGAATTCAGTAGTGGCTAACCAAAAAAGGGTTTGCAAATTAGTAGAGTCGAGGTTATAGGCTTGGCTTAAAAGCATGTAGGCATTGACACTCTGGCCCTCATTAAATAATTGAATGGCATTGGAAGTGTAGCGTTTGGCTTGAAGGATATTTTTCTTAGAAATTCCTTGCGCCTGGGCAAAGTTTGAAATTAGAAGAAATAGAATAAGAGCTCTCATCGTCAGAATAATATGGAGAAGTAAAGATACTTAATTTCAAGCTCCCAAATCCTTATCTTTGTTCAAATACCTATTGGCCATCATGACTAAACTCTTTTGCTTTCTCTCCATTTTATTTCTTTTTACGGCTTGCTCATATAGTCAGCAAGATCAACAAGAACCCAAGCCAGATTATTCCAATTGGGTTGAACTCACAAAAGGCATGGAGTATCGCGAAGTTGCTGCTCCTCAAAAATCATTTATTGGCGATTCCAAAATTTCGATACTCAGAATGGATCCTCAACAATTTCGTTTCGATCTATTTTCGGCTACTCAGCACGATTCAATCAGCAGGAACTTATACACTTGGGCCGACACCTTTGATTTATTAGTATCCTTCAACGCCGGTATGTATAATTTGGCCAAACCACTGCAAAGCAGGGCTTATCTTCAAAATGGCAAGCATTATAACAATCCAAATTTGCTAGAGAATTTCAACCTCATGCTGGCGCTTGGGCCTAAGGCAAATACCAATCGTTCAAATATTGAAATTCTAGATTTAACTTGCGCCAATTGGCAGCAAGAGCAGCAAAATTTCACGGGTTTTGCGCAAGGCCTACGCATGATTGATTGCAATGGCAACCCGATGTTTTGGAAGAAAAAAATACAATCTTGCAGCATGCTTGTAGCTGCCGAGGATGAAAAAGGTTGGTTTTATCTCATATTTACGAGGTCTCCTTACACACATAACCAAATGATCAGCTTCATGACTGCCATGCCTTACGGCTTACACGATGCTATTTATTTAGAAGGCGGCCCAGAAACCAGTTTGCTAATTGATGTCAATGGCCACTGCATTGAAAAGGTGGGTTCTTGGGTGTCAACAACCTGGGAGCGCGACGACAACAATCATTTCTGGCGTTTACCGAATATCGTAGGGGTTAGAACGAAATAATAGTCCTTGGCTAAGTCAAATTACTGACATAAATCAGCTTTTTATGAAGCTTTAAATCATTATTCTATTCAGCTCATCCTTGCATCTTTGTATTGTTCAATAGAACACTACTGATTTTTCAAATTTTACAACTGTAAAACTTCCAAAGTAAAGAGGATCGATCAGAGCATGGGTTTAGTAAGCAATTAGTTCCTCTTGAAACAGTAGTCAAAGCCGCCGAAAGGCGGCTTTTTTTATGAGCTATAATTTTTCTTATAGACTTCATTAAAATATGTAATATTAAAACTTTTAATCAATGATAGTTTTGCTATTATTTTTGCACCAAAGTTAGTGCTATGAACCTGATTGATCGTTTTCAGATACCTGTTTTAGAGCAAATTGCGTTGCGCAATCCGCAGGCAACGAGTTTGGGTAAAAGGCTCATTGAAAACAGTATTATTTTGTTTGACGAATTAGGTTTCGAACAGTTTACTTTCAAGAAACTAGCGCAAGCTGCAGCCACAACCGAAGCGTCTGTCTACCGTTATTTTTCCTCGAAGCAAAAATTACTGCTTTATCTGGTCAATTGGTATTGGGGCAGGCTAGAATGCCGTTTGTTGCTCGAGGCTCAGGCCGGCGACCCAAAAGAAAGATTAGTAACAGCTTTGGCCATCATCATCAACCCGAATTCAGCTGATTTATCAACCGCCAATGAAAGGAGACTGCAACGTATCGTCATCCATGAAGCTCCAAAGGTGCTCCTGACCAAAGCCGTTGACAACGACCACCAAACAGGTTATCACCAAACTTACGCAGATGTGGTAAATTTTCTAGCCAAGCTCATTCTTGACTATCAACCGAATTGTAACTATACGCAAATGCTCGTGACGACAATTTTAGAAGGAAGTCTGCAGCAGCGCTTTTTTGCGCAACATTTACCAGAAGTCACCAATTGCTCTGAACAAGAGGATGCGGTCTATGTTTTTTATAAGCAATTACTTTTTAAATACCTCCATCATGAATAAAGATGTCAGCAAACCATTTCAACGCTTTTGGGCACTATTAAAGCCCGATAGCAGAGATATCCGAGATATTTATTTGTTTGCCATAGTAGGTGGTATCCTGAGTTTGGGTTTACCATTAGGTATTCAGGCCATTATCAATTTTGTGCAAGCAGGTAAAGTGAGCACTTCTTGGTTTTTATTGGTTGGCCTAGTGGTATTGGCCATCGGTTTTTCAGGGTTTATGAATATTGCACAGTTACGTATTACCGAAAACCTGCAACAACGTATCTTTTCGCGTTCGGCGCTTGAATTTGCAACCCGTATGCCTGCCATTCAGCTCAAAGAACTCTTGTTGCGCTACGCTCCTGAATGGACCAACCGCTTTTTTGATACACTTACCATTCAAAAGGGTATTTCAAAACTGCTCATAGATTTTACCGCAGCCTCATTACAAATTTTGTTTGGCCTCATCTTACTTTCATTTTACCATCCCTTTTTCATCATTTTTGGTTTTGCGCTCCTCCTCCTCTTATTGTTCATTTTCAGACTGACTGCCAAACGTGGATTCGTGAGCAGTCTTGAAGAGTCTAAGTACAAATACAAAGTGGCTAATTGGCTTGAAGAAATTGCTAGAAACCGCATCACTTTTAAATTTTTGGGTCAAAAAGATATTCTATTGAATCGCACTGATTCCTATCTGCAAGGCTACCTGAAAGCCAGAGAAACACATTTCAAAGTACTTGTTCAACAGTACAAATATTTGATTGGCTTTAAGGTATTGATTGCACTCGCTTTACTCATCATCGGTGGTTTATTGGTGCTTACGCAGCAAATGAATATTGGTCAATTTGTAGCGGCAGAGATCATCATCGTTTTGGTGCTCAATTCAGTCGAAAAGTTGATTGTTAGTTTGGAGGTGGTTTATGATGTCTTAACGGCCATAGAAAAAATTGGCGAAGTCACGGACCTCAGTCTTGAATCCAATGAGGGGCTTGAGCTCGATCAGCAGCAAACGAAATTTGGCGTCTCTTTTCAAAATGTATGTTACCAAACGAGTTGGAGCAACCAGTTGTTGTTTGAAGGCCTAAATCTAGATTTTGAAGCAGGTAAAAAGTACTTACTGCTCGATCCTGAAGGCCATCGCAGCCAGAGTATTTTCTTGCTCATTTCGGCTATAACCGAGCCCATTTCCGGATCCGTATTGATTGAAGGCATCCCGACAACAAACTTAAAAGTAGACCAACTTAGAAACCGCATGGCAACATGTCTCAAGCAAGATCAAATCATTTATGGCAGCGTCATGGATAACCTAACCATGGGAAGAGCCATCTCCACCCAAGAGGTCATCGAGCTATCTGAAAAACTTGGTTTGGCTCCGTTAATTTTAAACTTACCAGACGGATATCAGTCTATTTTGAACCCTGAGGCGGGTGCCTTGAACCGAACCATGGTCGCACTCATTCTTATCATCAGAGCTTTGCTTTCTAAACCTGCTTTATTGCTTTGGGATACGCATTATCAATACCTCACCCAAGAGCAACAAGCAGTTGTCTTTGCGTACTTAGATCAGCACTCTGATTGCACAGTCATTTTAAGTGCCACAACAGATGCGCTAAAGGACAAAACCACCGCGGTTTATTCCCTTTCTCAATTGTAACTATTTCTGAACTGTATATACTCAAAGAGATGTTAAACTTATCACCAAAGAATCAGAATCCAATTTCGCTCGAAGGCCTGAAGGTTCAGGAGGTATTGAAAGCTCCGTCACAAAAATTGTTGCGCAATACCATTTATGCCCTCCTGCTCATAGTTTTTGTCATCCTTTTTCTGCCTTGGACGCAAAATGTGAGGTCAAACGGAAAAATCCTCACCCTCAGACCAGAGCAAAGACCTCAAACCATCAATGCCGTTATCGCTGGCCGAATTGAAAAGTGGTTTGTCAAGGAGGGAGACCTCGTAAAGCGCGGTGATACCATCTTGTTTTTGTCCGAAATCAAAGATGACTATTTCGATCCGCTACTCGTAGGCAGAAGTCAGCAGCAGTTAAAAAGTAAAGAACTAAGTGTGGTTTCTTACGGCGATAAAGTCCAATCTTTGGATCGACGTATTGATGCGTTGATAGAAACTGGAAAATTAAAAGTAAAGCAGGCTAAAATCAAGGCTCAACAGGCTCAACTGAAACTCAAGGCAGATAGTATAGAAAACCAAGCCGCTATGCTGAATTATCAAATTGCTAAAGAGCAATATGAGCGTTTTGAAAAATTATACAAGGAGGATTTAAAGTCAAAAACTGAACTTGAAGTCAGAAAAGTCGCCTATCAAAGAGCACAAGCCAGCATGATCGGCGCGCAGCAAAAATTATTACAAAGCCGCAATGACATCATTGATGCCAAAGTAGAATTGAATTCAGTAGAAACTAAGTTTCAGGACGAAGTAGCTAAAGCAGAGTCGGATAAATTCACGGCGCTTTCAAGTATGTATGAGGCAGAAATCGATGTGAGTAAAATGCAAAGCAAGGTAGCCAATTACTCTATCAGAAATGGCATGTATTATATTTTGGCACCTCAAGACGGGCGCATTACCAAAACGTTATCTAGCGGAATCGGCGAAACCATCAAGCAAGGCAGTGCCATTGCCACAATTATGCCAACTGACTACGATTTAGCAGTAGAAATGTATGTTAAACCAATGGATTTACCACTTATAGAAGTTGGGCAGCATGTCCGCATTCAGTTTGACGGATGGCCTGCTATCGTCTTTTCTGGTTGGCCAAATACAAGTTATGGAACCTATGGTGGTGTTGTATTTGCCATCGATCAGTTTGCCAATGAAAATGGAGAATTCAGAATTTTGGTTTCACCAGACAAAAAGGATAAAACCTGGCCAACTGCCTTGCGTGTAGGAGGCGGTGCTTATTCGATGCTCTTGCTCAAGGATGTGCCGATTTGGTATGAATTATGGCGAAATGTCAACGGCTTCCCGCCAGATTACTACAAAACGAACAAAGACTCAGACAAAACAACGGCTAAAGAGAAAAAAGATGAGAAATAGGAACTTACTCGTATGCTTGTTGTTTTGTGCGCCGCTTCTGTTGTTCGGTCAAAATACACTGATTCGTCCGGAGGCATTTCTACTGACCGTTCTCGAGCAGCACCCTTTAGCCAAGCAAGCCAATTTAATCCCGGAGTTTGCAGAAACATATGTCTTGAAGGCAAGAGGCGGTTTTGACCCTAAGCTCAACTATGACCTCAATCAAAAATACTACGGCGACAAGCTATACTACAGCCTCTCAGACGCCCAATTAAAAATTCCGACTTGGTATGGCCTGAGTTTAAAAACGGGTCTTGAGCAAAATCGCGGAACTTACTTAGATCCGCAGGGTGCCACCCCAACCAATGGTTTATGGTACGGCGGTATTGAAGCGAATCTTGGAAATGGTTTATTGATTGACGAGCGCAGGGCTGAACTTCAAAAGGCCAATATTTTTCAGCAAAGCAGTGAATTAGAAAAACGTCTGGCACTCAATGAACTTTTGTTTGAAGCTGGCTATGCTTATTGGCATTGGTTCGAACAATACCATAGTTTGCAAATTCTAAAGGAGGCACTTGATGTCTCTGCGATCAGACTTACGGCCATTAAGCGCATGGCAGAGCTCGGTGACAGACCTGTCATTGATACAGTTGAAGCAGCCATTCAATTTCAAACCAGAAATGCCGCGTATACCGAACAGTTGGCTGCTATTCAAAATGCAACTGCCAATCTGAACCGCTTTTTGTGGCAGGCAGGAGGAATCCCACAAGAAATAAATGAAACGGCGCTTCCCATCGATATCAAAGCAATGGAACAACAAGGCACCAAGTTAATTACTGCGGCACCCCTAGATTCTGTTGTCCAGAATCATCCTTATTTGGCTATCATTGATTTTAAACTCGAGGCGCTCGATGTTGAAAAGAAATTTGCCAAAGAACAATTGAAGCCGACCTTAAGTGTCAATTACAACTTTCTAAATGAGCCCATTCAATACAACCCGTTTGCTCAAATTTCAATCAACGATTACAAATGGGGAATCACCGCTCAGATGCCGTTACTTTACCGAAAAGAAAGAGCAGCATATCAGCAAACACAACTCAAAATTGAGCAAACCCAATTTGAACGCCTGGATCAAAAAGCAAGTCTCAAAGCCAAATTGCTTTCAGCCAGAAATGATTATTTGAATGCTGTTCAGCAGTTAGAAATTTATACGGAAAATGCCAAGAGCACAAGAAAACTACTAGATGCAGAATTAAATATGTTCAATAGTGGTGAAAGTACTTTGTTTATGATCAATGCGCGCGAAATTGCTGCGTTTCAGGCCGAACTTAAAGCGCTCAATTACATGGCTAAAACAGAACAGCTTTGGCTTAAATGGCAGTTTTTACAAGCTAACTTAGTTCGATAATCCAGAAATAAATAGGCATCCCCAAAGAGATATTGAAGGGGAAGGTGAGGCCCAAAGCCATTGGAATATAAAGCCCTGGGTCCGCCTTTGGTGCCGCTAAGCGCATGGCTGCTGGTACCGCAATATATGATGCGCTTGCCGCCAAGACAGCAAACACAAACCTATTAGAAACATCGGTGGTTATAAATTGTGAAAGCCAAGCCACAACCACACCATTGATCGCAGGAATTATGAGCGCAAAAAGTGCCATGTACCAGCCATGGGTTTTGAATGTTTTGATTCTGCGTGCGGTTGTCATGCCCATTTCCAATAAGAACAAAGCGAGGAATCCTTTAAAAATATCTGTGGTAAACGGTGCAATATCGGCAGCTTGTTTGCTATCAGATAGAAGTCCGATGACCAAACTTCCCATGATCATGAGCACACTGCCATTGGCTAATGAGTGTCTGAGCAACTCTTTAAGCCCCATGTTGGGCCCTTCGTTGTCATAAATTTTCAAAAGACTCACTCCAACGATAATTGCCGGAAACTCCATGAAAGCCATGACGGCAACCATGTGTCCGTTCATGGTCAAGTCTTTGATTTCCAGAAATGAAAGTGCCGCAACAAAAGTTACCGCGCTCACTGAACCATACGAGGCCGCAACTGCAGCCGCGTTAGAAATCCCGATGCGTTTTTTAATGATAAAAAAGGTATACACCGGAATCAGGGCCGCGATGGCCATCCCAAAGACCAAAGACCACCCAATTTCAGCTGTCCAAGGGCTATGCTGCAATTCTTGACCACCTCTAAAACCTATTGAAAATAGTAAGTAAAGGGATATGAATTTGAAGGATGATTCAGGTATCTCGAGGTCACTTTTGATGATGACCGCCAAGATTCCCAGTAAGAAAAACAAGATGGTAGGATTACTGAGGTCGTGTGTCAAAAATTGTAAGTTCATATTCTTGCTTTATTTATTATTTGATTGATTTTGATTCTCTTATCATTACTTACGGATTGCAATGCGGACAAAATTCCGGATCTAGCTCTAGACGATCTTTTCGTTTTTCTTCTGTTTGAAATCCACAGCATTTGCATTCATAATGAAGATTTGCATAACTTTTTGTGGCTTGTTGGCAAAACGAACAAGGCAAAAAACCCGAGGTTCTGACTACTGAAAAGTCGGGTGTTGTGCACTGTGGACAACGCGCTTGCAAACGTTCTGCAAGATCGGCTGCAGCTTTCTCGATGTTTTGTTGACGCAACGGATTTTGGTGTGCTCTCAGGTCGGTTTCAAGTAGCCAGTTGTCTTGATTCCTTTCAAGTAAAGCTTGCAGTTGCGCTGTATCTTGAATTCCTTTGGCTAGTATTTTTTGGTCGGAGTAGCGTTTGAACACCATGCCTTGCTTGGGGAATTCATACTGTTTTAAAAAGGTAGGCAGTTGCTCTTTTTCGAGGTGGCTCAAGTGTCCGTAATGAAGCTCGGTACTTACAGACCTCGCATAAATTTCTAGCTTTTGATCGAGGTCTATGAATACAAGCCATTCCTCATTGACGCAGAGCAAAGGAATTTGTGGATGAGGACCAAAGGAACCTTCACTGGCAATGGCTGCTCGAGCGCCGCTAAATGCTAAACCAGCTAAGCATTTTTCTTTGACCGTTACCTTAGGGCCTTCACGTCTCGGGATTTCTCCAGCGAAGGTCCCGAATAAGTCGGTATCAAAGTCACATATTGTTTGAATTTGGATACCGAGCGGCTCTAGATACCGTGAAATCAAAGCTGCTTTATGATGCTTGCTGATGAGCTGAACTACTGATGGTAATGTTACCATTGATGAAAAGCTTTTCATGAGCATCCATTTTTTCGAAGTCAAATAAGAGTTTTTCCTTCATCGCTTTGAGCTCCTGGATACGCAAAAGCGCCTCAGCGCTTTCAGTACCAAACATTTCTCTGTATTGGGTTGTTTTTCGGTGATGAAAAGAAATTTTCTGTTGAAGCAAACTGCACAATAGTTCTCGACCTTCTTCTACAGTAAATTCTCCCAGGATTAATGCTAACTCATTTTGCATAAACTGAATTTTATGCAAATTTGGCACATTTATTGCATAAGCAAATATATAATAATAATATTGCAAACATTACAAAACGTTATGAACTATACACTCAATCAACTTCGTATCTTTTTAAAAATTGTTCAGAAGCAAAGTATCACAAGAGCAGCTGAAGAACTCTTTTTAACGCAGCCTGCTGTTTCCATTCAATTGAAGAATTTTCAGGATCAGTTTGACATTCCACTCACCGAAATTGTCAATAAGAAGCTCTATGTAACAGAGTTTGGCCAAGAGGTTGCTGCTGCAGCTGAGAAAATATTGGAGGAGGTTTACGCCATAAACTACAAAACTGCCCAATACAAAGGTCAGTTAAGTGGTCGCTTGCGCATTAGTGTTGTTTCAACAGGTAAATATGTTATTCCTTATTTGTTGGCTGATTTCATGAAGGCACATCCCGGAGTTGAATTGGTGTTAGACGTTTCGAATCGTGCCAATGTGGCCCTTAATTTGGAGCGCAATGAAACAGATTTTTCACTCGTGTCAGTTCTACCAGATAGACTCAATTTGGATGAAATTCAATTGATGAAAAATCAATTGTATCTCGTTGGAAACAAAACGCTTGAGATTGATCAACAAAATTGGAGAAAGCAATTAGAAGATCTTACTTGGGTTAAAAGAGAATCGGGTTCAGCGACACGAAAAGCTATGGATGATTACTTGGCGAGTCATGACATTCATATCAGAAGAAATATTGAACTCACAAGCAATGAGGCGGTTAAGCAAGCATTAATTGCAGGCCTAGGATTTTCTATTGTTCCATTAATAGGCATTCGAAACGAATTGAAACTAGGTGAATTGACTATTACGCCAATTCCTGATTTGCCATTAGAATCGACATGGCGCATTGTCTGGCCGAAAGGGAAAAAGCACAATGGTGTTGCGTTGGCCTTCAAAACTTTTCTCGAAGAAAACATGCAAGCTATTATGCAAAAGAATTTTGGTTTTATTGATGGGCTTTCTGCTGTTCCAAAATCCATGCTCTAACTCGCGTAATGAGCATTGGATCAATGGTTTGCTCAAGTGTAGCGTATTCACTCAAACTACAAGTTTGGCACTGTTGGAATAAATGATTCGTGCCTTCCAAGATGTAAAAAGTACTTTTTGTAAGGGATTGCTGACTCATATTTGCTCTAAAAGCAATTTGATTTGCTACCGGCGGAACTTGTACATCCTTGCTTCCATTGATAATGAGGAAGGGAAGATTGATT